>ENA-ORCR01000812-ORCR01000812.1-marine-metagenome-genome-assembly--contig:-NODE-812-length-12098-cov-3.014391_pt1 | contig 12098 bp, 12 predicted proteins | sample MGYA00237782_ERZ508514 | MGnify/ENA primary metagenome ERZ508514 (study PRJEB26185, sample SAMN06268960) | marine metagenome | isolation source: Eden Landing Ponds, San Francisco, CA, USA | place...
CGATCGGCTCTCGCAGCGGCCGCCGTCTGACGAGGAGACTAGCCGTAAATTTATACAAAGAAGCTCTATGGAGACGGAGTTCGATCCAGATAGATGTGGATTGATCCGGCCGGTATTATTTTCATCCAGCAACGCTCACATTACTCACGGGGAACCACCCTCGCGTCTGCCATGCACAGACCAATTCCGTAACTCGGGATGGTCCCCACTTTCACGTCTTCAGTCGAGAAATTAGTGACTAGAAGAGACTGTAGCAACTTAGCGGCCGAACAGTCTCTTCTCGCCGAAGAGGTGGAAATATTATAAGTGGTGCCGGGCAACGGTACGTCGTGACTAAATCGGTCTTCCCGTATCCCGGTGGGAAATCATATCTGGCCCCGTGGATAATTGAACACTTCCCGGAGCACAAGTGCTATGTAGAAGTGTTCGGAGGTAGCGGTGCTGTTCTCGTCAATAAAGACGAGAGTCATACCGAAGTGTATAACGATATTGACGGGGATCTTGTTCACTTCTTTACCGTCCTTCGGGATCAAGAAGAAGAGCTCGTAGAATGGCTTGATCTAACACCGTATGCTCGGGAACAGCACGAAGAGTGGGCTAAAGAATTCTATAATGGGGAGAGACCAGAAGATCCTATTGAACGTGCCGGCAAATTCTTCTACCTCAGATATTCACAATACGCCTCAAAGTACCGTACGAAGTCTGGGTTTGCTTCGGCTCACCAGCGAAATAAGGCACGCAAGCTCCGTAATGCCACTGAGAAACTACATGACTTTGCGGACCGATTCAAAGATGTCCAAATTGAAAATTTAGACTACCAAGACCTCTTTGAACGGTACGATAGTGATCACACATTCTTCTACGCTGATCCGCCGTATCTTGATGAGGGAGACGACCTCTACAGACATGGTGAGTTTGATCACAATCGATTTATAGATGTTATTGAGGAGACGGAGGGCAAGTGGGCAGTCTCTTACCAGAGGGTCCCGGAGCGGCTTGAGAAGTACACTATCGTAGAGAAAGGAAGAGCACAGTTCATGAACAAACAACATGATAATGATAGTCGATCCACAGAAGTAACTGAGCGACTAATCCTGAATTATGGAGAAGACGAAGTAGGAACTTTCCAGGAAGGAACGCAGACGACTCTTACCGGCTCCGGTAACTGAGCTATATCTCGATCTTTAGTTTCAAGATAGACTCTCTTAGAAGGCGTTCTCAATAACTGATTGAAGTTGACCCCTCAACTCAGAAGCCTGTAGAATCTTTATTTCCGAATCTTCCTGTTCCTCAAATGACGCAGTTTCTTGGTTCAGATCTTGTGTTACCAAGAGGCCATTCCACCCACTTCCGAAGTAATCTTCGTTGCTCTCATCGCCAAATACAAACTGATCTTCTAATCGGAGAAATGCGAGATATTCTAGGCTCTCTTTTATTCCTTGGCGTATGCTGTCTGTGCCAGTGCGGTATTTGGCCTCCGTAATGAGGTACTCATAATCATTTATAGATTTGTCATGGATTTCGAGAACAATGATGTCGGGGCGGCCCGTCTGGTCTTGAAAATCAGTCTGGAAATAGGTAGAGGCAACGCTGTGCGCAACCTCCTGAACTTTTTCGCTACGAGTCTTGAGACGACCAGTCACTTCTTCTTCGGTTCGGAACGACAGATCCCGGTCCTTCGCTGACTTGTCGTGATATAGAACTAACTCTGGGTCTCCGTCGAACTTGGCAATTTCATTTTGCCCTGTTGTTATTGTATTGAAATTAGGCTGCTGGTCAAACATATCTTCCAAAACAGACACAAATCGGAACAAGACAAATAGTTCGAATAGCTTCCCGTCGTCATCGGGTGTGATTGCGGTGTTATCCAACAATTGTTTCAACTCTTCTTGATCACCCTGATGTAGACGCTGCCTTGTCCGAAGGAGCCTAGCAGCGTCCTGATAAATTGTTTGGCGAGAACCCTCTGCGGTGATCAGCATTCTCTCTGTGGGCTCGTAGTTCTCAGGAGACCGAATGCGTTTGACGTGGACGTTCCGTTCGACAATCCGCTCGAGTTCGTCAATCAGTTCTTCTTCACCTTTCCAAGTATTGCTTGCCCAATCATACTCACTCTTTAGATACCCATTTGATTGGTCAATTGTCGAGTAAATAACCGATATGAGACGCTTTAGAACAACGTTTTCTGGAATATCATAGTCTTCTGAACGGTTGTCACAGACAAACAGAGAGTTGTCTCGTGGGTTCTGTGAGTAGCGCTTTTTTACAGTTGCCCCCCAATTGATATGTCCGTCGACAGTTCCCCTTCTTGTCTTTGATACAGATTCTGTTTCCGTACGAATATTTCGAATCCTCTGAGGTAACTGTTTGACAAAATCCACAACATCATCTTTGAGTATGAAGTGAAGATCGAGTAGCAGCTCGTAATCCTCAAAACGTTCGTTTAGATCGTCGGGTTTGATCTGTCTAGCGATCTCTCTGTTTTTGAGAGATCCAGACATCACATACCCAATGATGTCTTGGCTAAGTTGATTTATTAGCTCGTTTTTATTCATCGTCGTCGAAAGAAATCTGGAGGGACTCCTTTGCGGCAGATTCTATTCGCTCGGGATTTACCTTCGGAGCCTGCATGATACTTTTTACAATCTCTTTTCTCTTCGGAACACCCTCCAGTTGCGGAAATACGTAGCTGATGACTGCGTTCGTCAGGCGCTTCTGGAGCTCTGTGTCAGAGTAGTGGCTGATATTCTCAAAAATATCCTTGACGATTGCCGGTCCGATCTCGCGTTCATCTACGGCAGTATTGGTGTTCTTCCAGACGTGACCGACTGCTACCAACTCTTCTTCAGACGGGTCAAGACCGTCCCAAGTGGATATATATCCAGATAGGACCTGTTTGATCCTTTCCTCTTCCTCCTCATCTGTAGCTGGTGTGAGATCAGGAACCGTTATCGGGATGAAGGAGAAGCGACGCATGAAGGCGTAACTCATCTCATAGAGTGATGTCTTATCGTACGTGTTCATAGTTGCAAAGATCGACCAAGATGCTGGTACGGCGTACTGATGTTGTTGCGGGAGGCCTGTAAGATCACTAGCGGAGGTGATTTCGATTTCTTCTCCACTGACGGTATACGGGAGACTCACTGACTGGCCCGAGAGAACAGTAAACAACTGGCCGAACGCTTTGTCGATATCGGCTCTGTTGAGCTCGTCAATCACGATCGGCTCATTACGCTGAGTACCTGTCTGTCGATCTTTGTATCGGTTAAGTATGATACCGGAGGAAAACCCGAGATCAGAGTCGCTATCAGCACTCTCGTTCGGCATATATCCTCCAACAGTATCGAATGTGGACCAGTCTGAGGTAGCCGTCGTAAGTTGAGTATCTGAATATAGCCACGGGTATTCCTCTGATAGATATTCAGTAACTAGTCTCGCAATCTCCGTTTTACCAGTCCCTGGTGGTCCTGTCAAAACGATGTTTTTTCCGGCCCTCAAAGCAGCTTCAATCTGATTGATGATTTCAACAGCACCATCTCCTTCGAAGTACAGGCCGTCGAGTACGTCTTCACTGATTGAACCAGTGAACTCGGCATGGATATTGACTGGTGGTGCTTCTCGAAGACTCTGTGCGAGTTCTCGGATTAATTCACCGGGGCGCCCATCTTCGATGTCGGATCCAGTTTCCGAAAACGTCTGAAGTGGGGACGATAAGTCAAAATGCGAATCGGTGGCTGAGACAAATCCTTTCCCAGACGACCTTCGGGATAGAGCCTGTGCGTCAGCGATTTTGAGTAAACTAGATTGTAAATTTAAGATATCCGCTTCAATCTCGTCTGTAGACTGTTTAGCGATTGGTTTTGTGGAATCTATCTGTTCCACATCTCCGGTGTAGAACACCCTCTGGAAGCTGATCACTAATGGATAGCTGGTGCTACTCTCGTGCTCTTCTAACCACCGTTGGTCCTCCTTCCTGTATTTCCCACCCAAAATCGCTGCCCCGATTACACCCTCTGATTGCGGTGCGATCGCGTCTGTTTGTGGTTCATGTCGTGTATGAAAGAACACAACATCGCCTTGGGAGGTCGATTGCCAGATCTCCTCGTCTTCCTCAGTGAACGAGATTGCGTTATACCGGGTGGAGGTCAGCCAATATTCTGGCGCCGCACTGTACGTATGGACCGCGATAGATGACTGGTTCTCTCGGATATAGTCGAGGAGAGGGTGTTCGATCTCTTCTTCATTATCGCGGTCTTCGTTCTCTTTACTGTCCACATCTTCCTCCTCTTCCTGACTCCTGTTGTTCGAATCTCTCCATTCGAATTCAATTTGTTCGAGAACAGGATCGAAGTGCTTTCGCTGATACCCTATACTGCCGGGGGCTTCGTCTTCCCACAACCCACCGGCAGTCTTATTCTGGATCGTTTCCAGCGTGACATCTTGTTCATCAGCTATCTTTTGTTGCGCCTGCTTCCGTCGGACTCTGGTCGGCTTGTCACGGGGTGTATCGACAAGATACGTGTCTACGATCCGTTCGATAGTCTGCGCCCGAGCGGAACTACTACGCCAGTTCTCTGGGAGGTGCTGATTCAGGAGGGCTCGTATTTGAGTCAACCGACCCCGCATGCGGAGCGCGTCTACGAGACGATTGGGCTTCGCCACAATCACCGTCTCACCACCATCTCCCCCTCTTCGTGACTGCGTGGCGAATCCCGAATCCGCTGCTTCTTCTAACGTGGCTTCCTTCACCTGTAAGGGTCGGACGTCGACGTACTCGTCGTAGAGATCGTCGTCCCAGAGCGCAAATAGGTCGTACCCCTCGTTATACCCCATTAGAATTGGGAGGTAGCCTCCCGTCCGGTCTGGTGCCGCAGAATCATGATCATCGTGTCCTGGAAGGCGTACGTTGATTTTGTACTCGTTTGCCCTCCCGGAGTCAACGAGATTGTACAGGTAGAGTCTGACTTTCGGAGGAAGACCATCTCCAAGTTGGAGCTCTAACGGAGAATCCTCAGGGTCAGTCTGTTCGATAACGAATTCAGATAGTAAGTTAATGACCTTCTGATTTAATTCAGGCTTGGGAAGACTGCTACTCGACATTGATTTGTAATCAATTAGCCAAAGTAAAAATCTATTCCACTCTGAGTTTCCAAATATATCACATTTCTGTAGGAACCCATGAATTCAGTGTAAATGTCGAGCAGACGGACCAGCTTATCGACGAGATCGTGTATGAGTTGTACGGGCTATCCGACGAGGGGATCGAGATTGTTGAAGAGGCATTCGGAGAATAGAATCTACCGAGGAGCAGCCGGTTCGATAGTCTTGGAGCTGATGTTAATAGCCTATTCAGATTCGATTGATGTGCCAATCTCTTCAGCACTAAACGCACTCACGAAGTCGTAGCAACGCTCCCGTAACTCCGATCGGTCACGACGTGGCGATCTGTCTACAGCTTGCTCACGAGCGATATCTCGGATAACCTTCCGAAGAGAACAGTGGTCGCTGAATGTTGGCTGTTCACCCCTTTGTGCGGTATATTTGATCCACGTCCACCCATCAGAAGCGATGCCGACGAGAGGGCGGTCTTCAGCCCGATCAAGATAACTGATAGACTCAGACTGTGCCTTCTCAATCCCGTTCGGTGCTTTGAGTTCGCCGATTACTGTTAGGTCGACGTTGGTAATCGTGAAATCGGGAGTGTCGTCACCAAGTCCTTCGAAGCCCTTTGGCTGTGGCCGATACTGATAGCCAAGGGCCTCAGCAACGTCACGAATGAGGTGCTCCTCGATGAATCGTTCCGGTCCCTGCTGGATCACCTTTCCTTCGAGTTGGACGGAGTCGTAGAGGACCTCATGGGCGTGTTCTCTCGGGACACGTCGGTCGAACTCGGTTGCGAATCGTTCGATCGAACGTATCACACGCTGAGCGCGTGGGTCGTTCTGTGGTTTGTCAAAATCAGACTGATCCATATGTATCCGTTCTTCCATCGTGTTATTTTACTTTCTAAACCAATCAGGGCAGAAGAGTGGAGGATGGTACTTGTGCTTCCAAACTGTGACTTCGATAGTGAGTTTCACCAGGATTCGTCCAGTTCGTGATTTCTAAATCTCGAGCCCGAATCGTCCGGGACGACACGACCGTTATCTCTCTCCCTTCCGCTCGGTACCACACGAGCGCGTACCCGCCGTCAGCGTCCCCGAGCGTCTCGTGCTGGTCCTCCCAGAACTTGAACGTCGGCCGAACGCCGTTGACCATCGACCCTTTCACGTCCCACGGACAGCCGTCCTCGTCGCTCGCGTCGAACTTGAGCCCGTCTACGACCGGATAGTCGAGCGTCAGCGGGTAGCGGTCCGTCGCCCACAGCTCGACGAGCTTCCCGTACCGACCGACGATCGCCGGATCGTAGCTCACAACGATCCTCGTTTGGGTTGCGGTTGGTCGTCACGCCGATCGCCGTCGACGAACGAATTTCGATCGAATCCCCACCGCGCGGCCCCCCGCGGATTCGCACCTCCCGCCGGGATCGCCCGCGTATAAAATAAGGTATGCGCCGGGGCGGGTGTGTGAATGAACGAGTGAACGGTCTCCGCGTCTCGCGATTTACGCTTCGATCTCATTCACCGATCCTCCGTGGTCGCCGTCGCGGTATTCAGCGATCCGGTCCGAGACCCACGCCGCGGAGTAGCCCACGAGGTCGCCCGCGTCCGCGTAGGTCATGCCGTGCCGCTCGACAGCGCGGATCGCCTTGTCGATCGCTTCCTGTCGCTTCAGGTCGTCCGCGTCGAGCGCGTCGTCTCCGTCCGCGTCGTCCTCCATCACGATCCGGAACTCGCTCGCCTCGTGCTCCGGATACGTCTCTGCCGTGTCGGTGAGCCCCTTGTAGTCGCCCGCCTCCGCGAACTCGTCCTTGCCGCCCTCGGATTCGAGGAGCCGCGCGATTCCCGGATCCGACCGGCTCGGCTTGTTGATCGCGAACGACGCGACCCGCCGGATTGACTTCGCCGTCTTCGTCCGGGTGTGACCGACGAGCAGCACCGACCCGCGCTTCGGGTGCGGCCCGTGCTGTGCCTCCTTCTTGCGGATGAACAGCAGCGAGTCGCTGAACTGCTCGGCGGCCTTGTTGCCCGAGCCGAACCCGGAGAGCTCTTGCGCAATCTCGTCGAGCAGCGCGAGCACTGGTCCCTCGATCTCGGCCATCGCTTCGAGCATCTCGCGGTCGGACCGGACCACGCGGTCGAACCCGTCCCACGAGGTGTTTCCGATGAGCGCGCCGCCGGCCCGGACCTTCCACGTCTGCGCAACGTCGAGCGTGGTCGCGGTCTTCCCGGAGCCGGGTGACCCGAACACGAGCCCGATCGCTCCCTCGTGGGTGAGCTCCGCGGCCGCGTCCGCGTAGAGATCTCCTCCATCGCGTTCCTGGCCGGTGAGCCCGGTCGCGGACTTCATCTGCGAGACGCTCCCGTGCCGAACCGCCTCGTCGATCGTCCGCGTCGCCGCGTTCTGGATGATGAGCCGACCGATCTCCGTGTCCTCGATCGGCTCGTCGATCAGCCCGTCGTAGTAGTTGAGGAGCCGGAGCGTCCGCCGGTCGTCGAGGAGCTCGAAGCCGACCGTCTCCTCTCCGTGTCCGTTTGACTCCTCCCCGATCGCCTCCTCGGCCGTCATCGATTCCGGGAGGAGTTCATCGGGGATCTCCTCCGCGACCACCTGCGAGACGGTCGCGTCGTCCCGGTCGAACGCGGGCGTCGTGGTCGGGTCGATGATCTCTTGCTGGTCCAGGAGCCGGCGACGGTCGAGCTTCCGCACGATCGACCGGATCCGCCGCTGGAGGTGCCGGCTCTTGCGCGCCTCTGGCTCGAACTCGTCACGGAGTTCCGCGATCTGGTCCATCGCGTCGGCGACCAGGGCGTCCCCTGCGAGCTGGCTCCCGGCGACTGACTCCCGCCAGTTGCCGACCGCGACGTTCTCCTCCGGCCGGTACTCTTTCACTTCGTACACGCGCTTCGCGACCGGCCATTCAAACAGGGTTCCAGCGTGCACGTCCATGTCCGCGAACTGGTCTTCGCTGAGCTCGTAGACCGCGCCTCCGGTGTCGTCCGACGACTCGAACGCCACGATATAGATGCCCTCTTCGTCGGGGAATAGGTCATCGAGGCGACCGGCTGCGACGTAGCCGATCGCGAGTGCGGCGACGCCGGCAGTCGCGGCGACTCCTGCTCCTTCCATCTCCCAGATCGGCGTGACATATCCGAAGTCGGCTGCCGCGACGTAGAGCGCGGTCGCGATAAACACGGTCCGCGAGTTATCGCTAATCCATTCCTCGACGCTCATAACATCCTCCTCACCGTCTTCTCCTCGTCCTCGCGTCGCGACCTCACCACGCGGATCGTGGCGCCGACCGTCCCAATCGCGGTCAACATGATGAGGATCTGCGCGCGTTCGTAGCTAATCGGCGGACGGTTCGGAGTCGTCTCGCCGGTCGAGACGTAGCTAAAACGGTTGTTCTCGACCGATCCAGGTGTGGTCATGGTGACCGCCGCCTGACCGCCTCGACGCGGAACCGATACGAACACGTCCGTCGTGCCCTCTGGAAGCCGTTGCTGATAGATCCGTCCGGAGCCGGCGCCTTCGGAGAATTGTACGGCCTCAGTGAGCGTGATCTGCGTCGATCGATCTGTCTCAAACCGGAGCTCGAACCCGGCGCGGTCGTCGTCGTAGCTCCAGCTGACTAATCGCGTCTGTGAATCGATCTCCTGAGCGTACGACTCGGGCTTGTCGCTTGTCGTGTTCGTTGATATTTCGATGCCCGGATCGTCGTTCTGTGCCGCGACTGCTCCCGTCGTAACCGCAACACAAGCGATTAGAGCGACCGCAACACAAGCGAAAAACCGGTGGGTCATGTTAGTTGTTCCCGAGTAGGAGGGCCGCCAGCGCCGCGCACCCGGCGACGATCCCGAGCGTCTGAGCGTCTCCACTCCCCGACAGGAATCCACCGGCTCCGCCCCCGGTGGCGGTTTCGTGGACGTTTTCTGTAGCCTCCTTGTTCGCCGCGTAGTTCTCTCTGAATATCTGTTCTACCTCCTCGGCCGAGGTATCAGCAGACGCGAGCGATCGGTCCTTGAACGAGACGCCGTCGGCACCCTCGGCAGAGACGATCGTGAACTCATCGGTGAGTTCGACGATATCGGCACCGGGGCCGGTCGAGGTCGACCCGGCGTCGGTTGTGTTGGTGTCGGTCGTGTTGCCCGAGAGGGAGTCGACCCCTTCGGGCAGGTTGACCGCGGCGAAGATCGATCCGGGGATGTTCTCCGCGAAGTGGGTTTGTCCCACGGCGAGCGTGTTGCCCTGGTGTGCCGTCCATGAGAGCCGTCCCGTCAGTTCGAGCGGGTCGCCCGACTCGGTCGGGAGTGTGAAGGTAACGACCTGTTCGGACAGTGGGTAGCCCATGGCGCGCATCGCCATCGCAGCCTCTTGGTAGTCCTTTGCGGTCGAGGCTGTTTCAGTCAGGTATGCCGGACCGAGCATCTCATTCAGATTGATTTCCCCATCCTTCGCAGGTTGGAAATACGAATCGACCATCGACGACACCTCACTCATCATCGACGAGTGAGCGTTGTGGAGGTCAACGAGGAGCTCGTACCACTGAGCAGAATTCATCAGGAGCGCCGTGCTGTAGGATACGTCGAGACTTTCGTCGACAGAATCGTAATTCGACGGGTCGGGCTCGTTTATCTTCAGCAGGTTGTAGAATCCACCTTGATCACCGGCGCCGTTGAGCGTCGATTCGTACGTATCCGGCCACGGATCGAAACAGTACGCGGGGTAGAAGTCGGGACCAGAGCCGACGCCGTAGGTTTGACGGGCACGGTGGTACGTGAGGTCGTTACCAGCGAGGTCCGTCACCGTGGTTTGAGAGAACTGGTCGACGAGGGGATCGAGACCGGAGTCGTCGTCGGGCTGGTCAGTCGTGGTTCCTATCGTAGTGACAGACGAACCGAGGTTTTTGAGGACGTTTTCAGCCCGCCTTGCGCGAATGCCCCACGATTGGAGGATTCCCCGCTCGACAGTAGCGTAAGCCTCGTTGATCGCTGTTTCGGCGGCGGCCGTTGCATCAGACTCGGTGCCCGAGTCGACAGCCTGTTCGTAGACTCGGAAGATCGCTTCTTCACGAGCCTTGTTGTCGACGAGCTGCACGTCGCGTTCGAGCGAGGCAAGCGTCTGTTCGAGCATCAGCTGCTCCTCGCGAGCACGAGTGAACTCGTCGACGTGAGACTGCCAGTCGAGCGCGTCGGCGACCTGGTCACCCTCGCGGACGACAGACGCGCCGTAGGCGATCAGCGCAATCGGACCGCCCACGACGGTCGTCGCGGCGACGCCGACGTTCGACCAATCGATCGCTTGAGCGTTCCCAACCGGACCGCCATCGAGCGACAACGCCGCGCTGCCCGTCCCGGTTGCCCCGATCCCGACCGCCGCCGCTCGCATCACTCTCCGGCGCGAGATCGTGCGCTCCTCGGATTCTGGTTGTGTTGCGGTCATGCGTTAGTCCTCCCGAGTGACGACGTAGGCAGCACCAAGCACCAGCACGACTCCCACCGCGACCGTGGAGGTATCACCGCCGCTGAGCCCGCCGGCGGCGCCGCCGCTTGTACGTTGAAGCGTCCCCCAGTCGGTCGACGCGATCAGATCCGCGTCGGCCGTCGTTGCCGTGACGTGGAGCTCGTCGTAGTCCCGATCGGCGTCGACGAGCTGGTAGTCGTAGCTTTCGAGGGCACCCGCAGCGACCGAGAGCGTCGTCTCGTCGACGACGGTCCCGTTCCCGGCGGTCTGGTTCCCGTCGAGCCCTTCAACGGTCACGGTGACGTTCACCGGCCCGCTCGTGTTCATGTCGTCGACACCGGTCACGAGCTCGGTCGAGCCGGACTGTGCCGCGACACCGCCGAGGCTGAGCCCGGCGAGCAGTACCACGAGAGCGAGGGCATACCCTGCGATTTTGCTTGTGTTGCGGTTCATGAATCGTCTCCGCGGAACGAGTCGACGACCTCGGTCACGTCGTAAACTCCCAAGTGGTCGGCGAGAGTGATCACTCCGGCGACAGCGACGGCGCCGTAGACGGCGGTCGCGACCGCCGGCTCACTCAGCGCGGCGCCGAGTTCGTCGACAAGGTTGTAGTCGAAGAACTCCAGGAGTCCCCAGTTTACTGAGCCGATCGAGGTGAGGATCCAGATCACTCCCGCGACCGTGTCCTCGCCGTCCCAGATCGAACTCATAGCATCCACCCCAGCGCGAACTGACCGGTGGTAACTACGACGGTGTAGACGAGCCCCCACAGATCGGCCGATGTGAAGAAGTCTGAGACCTGCGGAAGGCCGACGAACGCGACAGGAAGGAGGAGGGTGCCACCCGCAGCGAGCGCGTAGTACCCCTGAAGTCCCTGAATGTCGTCACTGAGTGTCGAAAACTCGGTGTTGTCGTTGGTGACGATCGTCCCGACGATGGAGGCGTAACCGAGCACCCACGCAGTCGAGAGATCGATGCCAGCGATGGAGAACAGCGTTTCCCCGAAGCCAACGTCGAAGAGATTGAACGTCGCGATCCCGACGAGCATGAAGGCGCTCGCGAGGCCGACGACGACGAACGATGCGTCGATCGCGTCCATTTCCATTTTCGCCATGCCCGTGAGCGCGCCACGGTGACCGTGGTTAAACCCCGGATCGTGGGTACGCTGTGGATACGCCGGTAGCATTTTGTACCCCACCGTGCCTGCGAGAGTCGATGTCGTCACTACGCAAGCTCGTGGACTGCGACGGAACGCCCCGCGTGACGCTCGACAAGGGCGAACTCGGGATGGACGGAGTGCTCGACGACGGAGAGATCCCGGCCGAGCAACGAATGCACGTCCAACGACTCGGCCGCGGGGTATACGTCGTTCGGGCGGTCGCGGACGGAACGATCCCGGATCTTCCGGAGGTGGTTCGATGAAACCCGCTGGAAGGGGGCTCTCGACCCGATCCCGTGGGGTCCGACGCAGATGTATTCACGAACCGAGATCTATGCACTTCGCTGCCGAAGATGGAGGTAAAAGGTGCATCAAA
>ENA-ORCR01000815-ORCR01000815.1-marine-metagenome-genome-assembly--contig:-NODE-815-length-11992-cov-3.090474_pt1 | contig 11992 bp, 8 predicted proteins | sample MGYA00237782_ERZ508514 | MGnify/ENA primary metagenome ERZ508514 (study PRJEB26185, sample SAMN06268960) | marine metagenome | isolation source: Eden Landing Ponds, San Francisco, CA, USA | place...
TGCATCGGGTGCATCATGTACCCGTTGTTGGCGAAGTGGATGCGGACGGTGTCGCCCTGCTCGACGATGACCGGCGAGCCGTCCTCGGGGTGGAGCGTGCGCGGGGCGGACTTGCCGTTGATGGTGAAGACGTTGGGGTCGCGCTGGCGCGGCGAGTAGGACACGTCCATCCCGGCCATCTGCTTGTTGAGGTCGTTGTCCCACTCCTTCATCGTCATGAACAGCTCCTGATCGGCCTCCTCGTAGCCCTTCGGGTCGACCCGGAGGAAGCCGTACATCCCCATGTCGATGTGGCGGTGGGTCTGGTAGTGGCAGTGATAGAGGTGGGTGCCGGGGACGTTCGCGGGGATCTCGTAGGTGTGTTTCTCGCCCGGCGGGACCGTGATGCCGGTCGTCGTCGGGACGCCGTCGTTCTCCCAGGTCTTGCGCTGGCCGTGGAAGTGGACCGTGTGAGGGCGCTTGCCGTCCGTGTTGTCCAGCGTCACTTCCATGTCCTCGCCCTCGGTCGTCCGGAGGATGGGACCGGGGACCGAGGGTTCGCGGTCGTCGGCCTGGAACGCCCACGTCGCGGGCAGATCGACGGGGCCGCCCATGTTCTCCAGCGGGTGGACCTCGTGGTAGGAGGGGACGCTCCGCAGCGTGACCTGGTTGCCCTGCTCGTCGACGTTGACGACCTGGGGTGGGGAGGTCTTCGGGAGGTCGGCGGGATTTTTCGTCTGTGCGGGCGTGGAGCCCGTCTGCGATTCGACTTCGGAGACGGTGACGCCGCTGTCCTCCGCGGGGGCGGCCTGACAGCCCGAGAGCGCGAGGAAACCGGCCGTGCCGGCGGTAGCCTTGGCGAACTCGCGACGCGACATGTCCGTTCCGGGCGCACCGATGTTGTCGGTCATACTCACTTCGGAGTTGGGAGTGGTATCATAAAGCCCAGCAAGGGAATTCCCAGGGTCTGAAAACGACCCTCAGCATCGTGGGTGGTCGCCGTATACCCACGGGCGAACGGGTTCGCAGGCGCCGCGTGTGCCCGAAGGTGTTCGGTGCGCCGCCACCACCCGCGGGGAGTCGTGGACGCGGTCGAGCGCAGACAGCGCTTTTGAGGCTGGCCCGTGGAGGTGGTGACATGTACGACGCTGTCCTGTTCCCGACGGACGGGAGCGACGCGGCGGAGACTGCGCTCGACGTAGCCATCGCGGCGGCCGACGCTCACGGCGCGACGCTGCACGTGCTGTACGTCGCGGACACGAACCAGCCCAGCCTCGCCAACATCCAGGGCGAAGTCACCGACGTGCTGGAGGGCGAGGGCCGAGAGATCGTCGAGGAGGCGGCCGAGCGCGCACGAAACGCGGGCGTCGAGGCCGTCGACGAGGTGGTCCAGGGCGGTCCCTCGCGGACGATCTGCGATTACGTCGAGGACAGGGGGATCGACCTGGTGGTGATGGGCACCCGGGGGAGCCGCGACATCGAGCGGATCATCCTCGGCAGCGTCACCGAGCGGGTCGTCCGCAACAGCGCCGCGCCCGTCCTCGTGGTCCCGCCCGAGAGCGACCGCGCGTACCCGCCCGAGTCGGTCCTCGTCGGCAGCGACGCCAGTGCGGGCTCCGAAGCGGCCATCGACGAGGGGTTCGACATCGCGGCGGCCGCCGACGCGACGCTGCACGTCGTGTCGGTCCTCGAATCCAACGTGCTTGGCATCGACGTGCGCTCGGCGCAGATCGCCGAGGCCCGCGAGCAGCGCGACGAGGAACTGCTCGCGTCGGTCCGCGAGCGCGGCGACGACCGCGGCGTCGCCGTCGAGACGGCCATCGAGGAAGGCGACGTGGTCGACCGGCTCAACGAGTACGTCGACGAACACGGGATCGATCTGGTCGTCGTCGGCACCCACGGGCGGACGGGTATCGACAAGCGGATCCTCGGCAGCGTCACCGAGAACCTGATGCGCTCGGCGTCGGTCCCGGTCCTCTCCGTGCGCGCGACCGTGGAGTGAGACGAGCGGCCCGGGGGCAGTCGAAGGGTCGCGCCCGCGGAGCGTCGCGAGCGCCCGGTCGCGCATGGAAAGCGATTTAGCCGGCCGGGAGCCACCCTCCGACAATGAGTCTCACCGATAGCGACCACGACCTGGTGGTCGAGGAACTGGGCCGCGAGCCCACCCGCGCCGAGGCCGCGCTCTTCGAGAACCTCTGGAGCGAGCACTGCGCCTACCGCTCGTCGTGGCCGCTGCTCTCGGCGTTCGACAGCGAGGGCGACCAGGTCGTCGTCGGCCCCGGCGACGACGCCGGCGTCGTCTCCATCCCCTCGGACGGCGAGGAGACCTACATCACGATGGGCATCGAGAGCCACAACCACCCCTCCTACGTCGACCCGTTCGACGGCGCCGCCACGGGCGTCGGCGGCATCGTCCGCGACACGCTCTCGATGGGCGCCTACCCTATCGCGCTCGCCGACTCACTCTATTTCGGCGACTTCGACCGCGAGCACTCCCGCTATCTCTTCGAGGGCGTCGTCGAGGGCATCTCCCACTACGGCAACTGCATCGGCGTCCCGACAGTGACGGGATCGACGGCCTTCCACGGCGACTACGAGGGCAACCCCCTCGTCAACGTCGCCTGCGTCGGGCTGATCGACGACCCCGACCGGCTCGTCACCGCCGAGGCCCAGAAGCCGGGTAACAAACTCCTGCTCGTCGGCAACTCCACCGGCCGGGACGGCCTGGGCGGGGCCTCCTTCGCTAGCGAGGACCTCGCGGAGGACGCCGAGACGGAGGACCGCCCGGCGGTCCAGGTCGGCGACCCCTACACCGAGAAACTGCTCATCGAGGCCAACGAGGCGCTGATCGACGAGGGGCTGATCGAGTCGGCCCGCGACCTGGGCGCGGCGGGGCTCGGCGGGGCCTCCTCGGAGATGGTCGCCAAGGGCGGGCTCGGGGCGAACATCGAGCTGACGAACGTCCACGAGCGCGAGCCGAACATGAACGCGATGGAGTACCTGCTCGCCGAGAGCCAGGAGCGGATGTGCTACGAGGTCCGTCCCGAGAACGTCGACCGGGTGAAAGCGATCGCCGACCGCTACGACCTCGGTGGGTCGGTCATCGGCGAGGTGACCGAGGGCAACTACGTCTGCACCTTCGAGGGCGAGACGGTCGTCGACGCGCCCGCGGAGTTCCTCGGCGACGGCGCGCCGTACAACGACCTGCCCGCCGACGAACCGGAAGAACAGCCCCGGGACCTCCCCGAGGGCGTCGACCTGGCGGAAGCGTTCGAGGCCGTCGTCGGGAGTCCGAACACCGCCTCGAAGGAGTGGGTCTACCGGCAGTACGACCACGAGGTGCAGGTCCGCACGGCGACGCGGCCGGGCGACGACGCGGCCGTGATGGCGGTCCGCGAAGCCGGGACCGGGCTCGCCTTCTCCTCGGGTGCCGACCCGAACTGGACGACCGCCGCGCCGTACGAGGGCGCCCGCGCCGTCGCACTGGAGAACGCCACCAACGTCGCCGCCAAGGGCGCGACCCCCCACGCCGCGGTCGACTGCCTCAACGGCGGGAACCCCGAGAAAGCCGACGTGTACGGCGGATTCAAGGGTATCGTCGACGGCCTGGCCGAGATGTGTTCGACGCTGGACGTGCCCGTCCTCGGCGGGAACGTCTCGCTGTACAACGACTCGGTGGCCGGCCCGATCCCGCCGACGCCGACGCTCGCGCTGGTGGGGGTCAAGGACGGGTACGAGGCGCCCCCCGCCGCGCTGGCCGGTGAGGGTGACCTCCTGCTCGTCGGTGCGCGCTCGCTTTCGGGCGACGCCGAGGCGCGGCTGGGCGGCTCGGAGTACCTCGCGCAGTTCGGCGGCACCGACCGCTTCCCGGAGTCGCTAGCGGACCCCGACGCGTTCGTCGACACGCTCGTCGACGTGGCGAACGACGACGCGACGCTGGCGACCCACGACGTGAGCCACGGCGGGCTCGCAGTCGCGCTCGCGGAGATGGTCTCGGAGGAGGCCGGCGCCAGCGTCGACCTCGACGCGTCCGCCAAGGGCTCGTCCGCGGCGCATTTGTTCGGCGAGCAGGCCGGTCGCGTCGTGGTCGAGACGACCGACGCGAGCGCCGTCCGCGAGGCCTTCGACGGCGTCGCGCCCGTCTACGACCTCGGGAGCGCCGACGACTCCGGACGGCTCGACGTGGCGCTGGCCGACGGCGACCTCTCCTACGACGCCGCCGAGATCGCGGGCCTGCGCGACGTGATCGACCGGGAACTCGACTGACCGCCCGAGGAGAGTCGCTCGACCGCAGCCGACGGGCGGGGGTCAGACCCGTTCGACCTTGACGCCGCCACAGTTCCCGCACGTCCGGATGTTCATCGTGGGGTTCTCGAAGTACTCCTTCCCACAGCTCTGACAGACGTGACTCGGGCCCACCGACTCCCGGTCGACCGTCGGTCCCTCCGGGGCGTCCCTCTCGTCGCCGAACAGTCGGGTGATTCGTTTCAGTAGTGGCATTCGTATCTCTCCCACTACCAGGTCGGTCAGCGACGGGAATAGGTGTTCGTGCAGTTACGTGTCGGGGTGTGTGTCAGGGAGTGTCTCGTTACGGGTTCGAAGCATACGACTGTGGTCCGAACCGGCCCGAGTCCCGTCGAGGGCGCCTCGAACCGGTATTCCAGCCGGGTGCGTTCCGGTCGACGAATCACAGGACGGCCGGGAGGACGGCCGCCGCGATGTCCCCGGCGTCCGCCGGGAGGACGTAGTACGGCGCGAGCCGAATCGCGACGCCGTAGACGGCGTAGACGAAGGCGGGCGCCCAGACCGTCTCCGTGCGCTCGAAGGCGAGCGCGCCGGTGCCGACGGCGACGGCGTAGCCGACCGCGGCGGGACCGGGACCGGCCCCGGCGAGCGTGAATCCGACGACTGCGAGGGCGCCGCCCAGGGCCGCGCCCCCGGCGGCGGCCGCGAGCGTCGACCGACCGGGATCCCCGACCGGCTCGTCCCAGAGACGCCCGTACGCGAGGGCGACGGCCAGTACCACCGCGACGGCGAGCACCACCGCCGCGAGGACGAGCAGCCAGCGGACGACAGCGGGGATCGACCCGGAGACCGGGGAGAGCGCGGTCGGGACGACGGTGATCGCCCAGTCGGCACCGAACGCCAGCAGCGTGACGGCGCCGACGGCGGCGGCCGGCGACCGGTGGCGGCGGAGCGCGGGCTGGACGGCGCCGTTGAACAGCAGCGCCGTCCCGGCGGTGGTGACCGTCACGGGGACGACCGTCGTCAGGAGCAGCGACGGGAGGGCGGGCGCCGTCCCGTATCGAAACGCCGCGAACGGCGCGTCGGGCCACCCCACCAGCGTCGCGCCGACGGTCGCGAGCGCGGCGCTCGCGGCGACGACGGCCGCTCCGATCCCAGTCACGACCCACCCGTCGCGAGCCGGGGGTCGCGTCGGGATCTCGAGGTCGGCGACGCGCGCGTACCCGGCCGCGAGGAGGCCGACGGCGACCAGATAGCCGGTCGACCTGGCGACCGGCAGGGCCGAGACCCCGGGGGCGAGGCGGGCGAGCGCGACGTGGACGGCGACGACGACCAGCGGGGTCGCGGCCAGCCCCGCCTGCGCCAGTTCGTCCCTGTCGAGTCGCTCCTCGCGTCCGGTCGAGAACGCGGCGTAGACGGCTGCGAGGCCCGCGAGGGAGACGGCGCTGTAGGCGAGGGTCACCACCAGCGGCACCCTGAGGAGGCCGGTGGCCGACCGGAGCGTTCCGACACCGTAGCCGACGCCGACCCTGACGAGGACGAGGCCGACCAGCAGCCCGATCAGGGGGACGAATTCGGTGGTCCGGTGGTCGGCCGAGCGGCGTCGCTGGAGGGAAGCGCACATGGCCGCGCGTAATCGAGCGGCCGGCATAAGCTTGGGGCCGCCGCTCCCGTCGGGCTCCCCGCTCGCTGCCCCGGAGGGCCGCGTCAGGCCGTCTCGCCGATCTCGGCGAGGGCATCGTCGACTAGTCCGGGGAGGTCGACCGACGCCTCGTCGTCGAGCAGCACGTGGAACCCGACGCCGTCACCGGGGTAGAGGGCGACGCCGAGCCCGTCCTCGGTGACGCGGACCTCCGAGCGGACGCGACTGCCGTACAGCTGGCCGCTCACCTCGGCCTGCTGGAGGTTGTAGACGGCGTCCTGGTGCATCTTCTCGGGCGAGCGTGTCTCGGTTTCCGCGACGAACCGCTCGAACCACTCCTCGCCGTGGAGAAACTCCGACTCCTCTTCGGTAAACCGCGTGACGGTCAGGAGGCTCTCCCCGACCCGTTCGTGCAGGCACTCGACCAGCCCCTGGTGTTTGGTGACGCTCACGTTCCGTGGAATGCGACCGGTGATAAAAACGATCCCCCACCGATTTCAGACGATGAGAGAGCCAACGCGATCCGGTGGCCGGTGGCGCCGCGACCGGACGGCCCGGCGTCATGCGAAGCCCAGATAAGCGTGTCGCACTGAGCGCCCGTATGCACCGTCGGGAACTGCTCGCGACGCTGGCCGGCGGGACCGCCGTCGGTGTCGCGGGTTGTTCGGAGTCCGGAGCCGAGGAGCCGCGGGCGTTCCGCGTGTCGAGCACGGCGTTCGACCGAGACGGGGAACTCCCGGAGCGGTTCACCTGCACCGGCGAGGGCGTCTCGCCGCCGTTCGCCGTCGAGAGCGCCCCGGATCCGACCGCGGGGTTCGCGGTGACGGCGACGTTCAACCAGGGACCGATCACCGACAGGACGTTCTGGACGCTCTGGAACGTCCCGCCGGACCGCGACCGGATCCCTGCCGCGCTCCCGTCCGAATCGGTGGTCGAATCGCTCGGCGACGCCCGCCAGGGCCGACCCGAGGGCGGCGAGCCCGGATACACCTCCCCCTGTCCCCCTCGCGGCGAGCCGTTCACCTACCGGTTCCAGGTGTACGCGCTGGAGGAACGGCTGTCCGTCGAAGGCGGTGCGACCCACGAGACCGCGACGGAGGCCATCGGTAACGCCGTCCTCGCGAGCAGTCGGTTCTCCCTCGAATACACCCGTCCGCCGTCGGGGTCGGAGTCGGGGACGGACCGCTGAAAACTGTCGGCGGTTACACCAGCGCGAGCGGCAGCGCGAACGCGACGGCGAGCCCGACGAGCGTGACCGCGATCCCGACGCCCACGTCGCGACCCGTGTACTCGCTCTGGGGCGCCGTCGAGCGCAGCGGCGGCTCCCCCGCCGGGAGGTCCTTGTTCGCCGGGTCGTAGTCCGGGCGGTCGTGGTCGTGGTGTCCGTCGTCGTGGTCGTCAGCCATGGGCGACGGTTCTCCCGGGGGCCACCTTAGCGTGTCGGAACGCGACGACCGCGGTCAGTACGTCTCCCGGAGGTGACGCACGGTCAGTTCGTCTTCGAGTTCGGCCGCGACGCGCGCGTCGCGTCGGCCGTCGTAGGCGTCGAAGGTGAGCGTCCGCTCCTCGCCGGCCGCCAGGTGGAGGTAGTTGTCCGAGAACGCGCCCGGCATCGTCCCGGGATCGAGTTCGACGAACAGCGCGGCCCGCTCCGCCGAGACCGTCACGTCCGCGCCGTCGACCTCGACGGCGAGGTCGGTCTCGGGCAGGTCCAGGCGCTTGTAGTCCGCGAAGAAGGCCGTGGCGGGATACGAGTCGAGAGCGGAATCGCTGTCCCCGGCCTCTTCGAACGACGCCCGGACCATGACCTCGCTGGCGTCGACACCCGCCGGGAGGTCCTCACGGGCGACCGCCGTTAGCTCGGTGCTCTCGTGGGCGTCGATGTCGACGGTGACCGTCTCGTCGTGGACGACCTCACCGTCGAAGGTCCGCACCTCCACGGCGACCTCGCCCGACAGCGGCTCGGTCTCGTCGCTGGTGACCCACAGGGTCTGGGCGGTCACGTCGCCCCAGTCGGCGTCCTCGGGGTCCTCGGCCTGGGCGTTGTCGACGCCGTCGCGGCCCTCGAAGCTCGGGTGAAAAGAGAGGAGGACGGGCGCGAACTGCCGCCGGGCGGCGTACTGCTGGGCCTTCCACTTGCCGTCGTACTCGACCGACGACCACGACGCCACGGGCCACAGGTCGTTGAGCTGCCAGTACAGCGCGCCCATCGTCGTCGGTTTGCGCCGGCGCCAGTGTTCGATGGCCGTCGACATCGCCTCGGCCTGCAGCAGCTGCGAGAGGTAGACGAAGTCGGAGAAGTCGAAGGGGATGCGGAAGTAGTCGGCCATCCGGCGGAGGATGGTGGTGTTGCCGCCGGGGTTGCGCTGGTGGTGTTCCATCATCGGCGAGGTGGGGTTGAAGTCCGCCTCGTCGAGGACCGTCCGCAGCGAGTCGGTCGAGGGGAACGACTGGTAGCCGAACTCGGAGACGAAACGGGGGTTCGTGGTGAGATAGTCCTCGAAGGGCTGGCCCTGGTGCCACACGTCCCAGTAGTGGATGTCGCCCTTCTCGAAGACGTACGGTTCGAGTTCGTCCGGGCCGCTGGAGGGGGAGCCTGGCCAGTAGGTCCGAGATGGGTCCTCCTCGCGACAGGCCGGGCCGACCGTCTCCTCGTAGAGGGCGGCGTAGTCGTCGAGGTGCTCGGCGTGGTGGTCGTGTTCGACGAACCAGTTCTGGGCGGCCTCCTCGTTTTCGTTGTTCGCACACCAGACGGCGATGGAGGGATGATTGGCGAGCCGGCGGACCTGGTAGCGAACCTCGTCCTCGACGGTGTCGAGGAACTCCTCGTTCGCGGGGTGGAGCGAGCAGGAGAACATGAAGTCCTGCCAGACGAGGATCCCGTACTCGTCACAGCGGTCGTAGAAGGTCTCCTCCTCGTAGTAGCCGCCGCCCCAGACCCGGAGCATGTTCATGTTGGCGTCGGCGGCGCTGCGGACCAGGTGCTCGTAGCGCTCGTCGGTCACGTCGCCGTACAGGGGCGCCGTCGGGATGGTGTTGGCCCCCTTGGCGTAGACGGGCTCGCCGTTGACCTCGAAATAAAAGGAGGTGCCCACGTCGTCGGGTTCGACGACCAGATCGACCTCGCGGAAGCCGACGCGGTCGGTGACCTCGTGGGCGTCGTGGCCGTCGCCGACCCGCACGGAGAGGTCGTACAGCGGCTGGTCGCCGTAGCCGTTGGGCCACCACATATCGACGGCCCCGTCGTCGATAGGGACCGTCAGCTCGACCTCCTGCTCGCCGGCGTCGAGGCTGACGGATTCCGTGACCGCGGCGTCGGCCACCTCGACCGTCAGGTCGTAGGTGCCGGCGCTGGGGGCGTCGACGCCCGCGCGGACGGTCAGGTCGACGCCCTCGCCGTCGTGGTCCTGTTCGGTCTTGGTGTACCGGACTCGCGGCTCGGAGTAGGCGACGACGGAGATGTCGCGGTAGATGCCCATCGTCGGGAGACAGGGGCCCCAGTCCCAGCCGTAGTGACACTGTGCCTTCCGGACGAACGGCCGCCCGGGCTGGTCGACGGGGTAGCGGATACAGGGCACCTCGTAAGGGTACTCCGCGGCGCGTTCCCGGCCGTACTCGACGGGCGAGCGGAACGCGACGCCGATCTCGTTCTCGCCGGGTTCGAGCGCCTCGGCCACGTCGAACTCGTTGCCGACGTGCATGTTGACGGACTCACCGACGACCTGGCCGTTGACCGAGACCGTGGCGACGGTGTCGAGGCCGTCGCACTGCAGGAGTACGCGGTCGTGGTCGAGCAAGCGCTCGTCGATGTCGACGGTGCGGCGGTAGGTCCAGTCGGATTTCCCGACCCACTGCACGTCGAGTTCGTTGTCCTCGACGAAGGGGTCGGGGATCGCGTCGGCGGCCAGGAGGTCCGTGTAGACGCCGCCGGGGACCGAGCCCGTCCGCCACTCGCCGCCTTCGCGACGAAACTGCCACTCGCCATCGAGTGAACGTTTCTGCATACTGCCGTGTCCGCGGCCGCGAGTAAAACCCTGCCGTCACCGGAAGGTCGGTCCGGCGAGCGGCGCGCTCGCGGCTCCCGAGCGCCCGCGGGACGGCGGCGCGAGCCCGGCCTCGTCGGCCGCTTCGGTCGACGCGTTCGCGGCGGTGCCGTCGGCGATCGCGTCGACCCGCTGGCGGTACTGTTCGGGCGAGACGACCCGGAGCGTCGTCCGCATGCGCGAGTGACCGACGCCGCAGAACTCCGCGCAGTAGAGCCGGTACTCGCCCGGATCGAGCAGGCGCGTCCGGATGAGGTTCCACTGGCCGGGGAAGGCGTCCTGTTTGAGCCCCAGCGCGGGGACGTGCACGGAGTGGAGCACGTCCGCGGCCCGCACCTCGAAGTACACCGGCCGGTCGGTGGGCGCGTAGATCACGTCGGTGTCGGCGACCGACGCGTTGGCCGCGGGGTAGCGGACGGTGTAGTCGAACTGCTCGGCGACGATCTCGATCTCGGTGGCGTTGGCCGGCCGCTCGCCGGCCTGTTCCGGCGCGGCCGTGACGAACGGCGAGCCAAGCACACCGTAGGAGACGACGGCGACGAACAGCAGGACGAACGCGGTCGCGACGGTCCAGCCGATCTCCAGGGGCTTGTTCTCCGGCGTCCGCAGGGCGACCCCGCCGCGGAACCGCACCACGGCGTAGACGAGGACGCCCTCCACGAGCAGGGCCAGCGGGACCGCGACCAGCAGCAACCGACGGTTGAGCGTCCGTATCAGCGCCTCGGTCGTCGAGTCGAAGCCGGTCAGCGGCAACAGCAGGCGCCCGGCGACGACGAGGACGGCGATGGCGACCGTCACGACGCCGACGAGTCGGAGCGCTCCGCGCCCGCCGATCGCCTCGTCGCGAGTCGACCGGTCGAGCGCGGTCGCACGGTCCCTGGTAGCCGGTGTGTCGTCGGAGGACGCGCCGCTCTCCGTCGCGGTCTCGCCCTCTTCGTCTGCCGGCGTCGAGTCCTCGACCGCGGGCGCTCGCTGCGTCGGGCGGCCGGCGGGGTGGTGCCACTCGCGGGCGCGCTGGCCGGTCTCGGCGAGGTTCCAGGCGTCGTCGTCGGTGACCGGGGGGCCGACGCGGTAGGACTGGACCATGTTGAACACCCACAGCATCGCGGCGAGGCCGATCAGGTACGCGCCCGCCGAGGAGACCTGATTGAGGAGTTCGAACGCCTGGGGGTAGGCGGCGTAGCGCCTGGGGAGCCCCTCGGTCCCGGTGACGAGCATCGGGAGGAAGGTGACCGCCGAGCCGACCGTCAGCAGGACGGCCTGGGCGACGGCGACGGGGCGGTTGTACCACCGGCCCGTGATGAGCGGGAACCAGTAGTAGCAGGCCGCGAACATGCTGAAGGGGATGACCCCCATGACGACGAGGTGGAAGTGGCCGACGACGTAGTAGGTGTCGTGGACGACGAGGTTGAACGGGATCGCGGCGAGGAAGACGCCGGTGATCCCGCCGACGACGAACAGGGCCAGCCCGCCGAGACAGAACAGCATCGGCGCGGTGAGCCGGATCCGGCCGTTCCAGAGCGTCGCGATCCAGTTGAACGTCTTGACGGCGCTCGGGACGGCGATGGCGATCGAGACGAACATGAAGCTGGCGCGGACCCGCGGGTCGATGCCGGTCGCGAACATGTGATGGGCCCAGACGCCGAAGCTCAGCACACCGATGGCCAGGGTGGAGTAGACGACGAAGCGGAAGCCAAAGAGCTGCCGGCCGGCGAACTTCGGGAGGATGTAGCTGACGAGGCCGAAGGCGGGGAGGACGAGGATGTACACCTCGGGGTGGCCGAAAAACCAGAACAGGTGTTGCCAGAGGATGGGGCCGCCGCCGCCGTCGACGGCGAAGAAAGTCGTGCCGACCGTCCGGTCGAGCACCAGCATGACCATCGCCGACCCCAGCAGGGGGAACGCGAACAGGATGATCCCCGACTGGGTGAGGATGTTCCAGGAGAACAGGTCGAGGTCGGCCCACGAGACCTCCGGGCCGCGCTCGGTGACGATGGTCGCGATGAAGTTGATCGCGCCCATCGTCGTCGCGACGCCGCTGAGATGGAGGCCGAGCAACAGCAGGGGGACCTGCTGGGTGGGG
>ENA-ORCR01000816-ORCR01000816.1-marine-metagenome-genome-assembly--contig:-NODE-816-length-11984-cov-3.357101_pt1 | contig 11984 bp, 12 predicted proteins | sample MGYA00237782_ERZ508514 | MGnify/ENA primary metagenome ERZ508514 (study PRJEB26185, sample SAMN06268960) | marine metagenome | isolation source: Eden Landing Ponds, San Francisco, CA, USA | place...
GAATGCACGGTTCGACCGTACTTCAGGTCGCCCATGATCCCGATGGTCAGGTCGTCGAAGCCCGCCGACTCGCGGATGGTGTAGAGGTCCAGCAGCGTCTGCGTGGGGTGCTGGCCGGCGCCGTCGCCGGCGTTGATCAGCGGCACGTCGACGAACTCGCTGGCCATCTGGGCCGACCCCTCGCTGGGGTGGCGCAGCACGAGCGCGTCGGCGTAGCCCTCGACCACTCGGACCGTGTCCGCGAGGCTCTCGCCTTTCTTGACGCTGGAGGAGCCGACCGGACCCATGTCAACCACGTCGCCGCCGAGCCGCTTTGCCGCCGCGGTGAAGCTCATCTTCGTCCGCGTGCTCGGCTCGAAGAAACACAGGCCGAGCAGGGCGTTCTCGTGGCGGTCGGCGAACGCCTCCGGGTCGTCGGCCACCTCCGCCGCCCGGTCGAGAACCGCCTCGATGTCCGCCCGCGAGAGTTGTTTCGCACTGATAATGTGGTCGTGACGCATCGAATAGAGTCGCGCCCTCGACTGTCTTGAAACTCCCGACACGGGGTCGGTCGGACGCCGCGGTTCGCCCGTTCCGCCCCGCTTATTGTGCGGGCACCCGACGGAACGACCGTGACAGACGCACACAGACGCGTGGCGGTGGCAGAGCGGGCGGCGCGGGCGGGCGGCGCGGTCGCTCGGCAGGCCTTTCGCGGTGACCTGGCCGTCGAGACGAAGGCCGACAAGAACGACCTGGTGACCGAGTCCGACAGGGACGCCCAGCGGCAGGTCCTCTCGACGGTCCGCGCGGAGTTCCCGAACGACGCGGTCGTGGGCGAGGAGGACGCTGTGCCGATGGGACCGGCCGGCGATGGTGCCGAGATACTGTCAGAAGTCCCCGAGACTGGGGACACCTGGGTCGTCGACCCGATCGATGGGACGGCGAACTTCGCGCGCGGACTGCGCACGTGGGCCACGGCGGTCGCCGCGGTGGCCGATGGCGACCTCGCGGCGGCGGCCGTCTATCTGCCCGCCACCGAGGACATGTACGCCGCGGGCGCCGAGACGGGCACCCGGAACGGGTCGACGCTGTCGGTCAGCGACCGGACCGACCCGGAGACCTTCGCGGTCGCGCCCGTCGGCCGCTTCGAGCGCGGGAGCGGCGACGAGCTGGGCGACATCGCCGCAGCCGTGGTCGACGACCTGGGCGATCTCAGGCGGCTTGGCAGCATGCAGACAACGCTGGCGTTCGTCGCCAGCGGCGAACTCGACGCCGCCTTCTCGACGTACACGCCCGACCCGTGGGACTCGCTGGCCGGGATCCACCTCGTCCGGCGGGCCGGCGGGACGGTCACGGACCTGGACGGCGACCCCTGGACCCGGGACAGCGATGGGATCGTCGCGAGCAACGGCGAGGCCCACGAGGCGGTCCGCGCGGTCGTGCGAGCGGCCGAATCGGACTGATTGCAGCGAGGGGCGCGGAGTGAGGAGGGGCCGAGCGGTCGTGTCGACGGCTCGCCCACGACCGGAAGGCTAAACAGCGAGACGCGCCCCCTACCGGCCATGGAAAACGAGCGGGTCCTGACCGAGCGGACCTGGCTGGGGGCGTTCGTCGCGTCGGTGGCGGCGCTCGTGGTCGGGTCCGTCGTCGCCACCGAGCGCGTCTACGACCAGTTCATCTGGCGGTACTTCTGGGGGCCGATATACTCCGACGCGAACAACGCCCGCTGTGCCGTCCTGACCGGCGACGGGATCGACCTGCTCGGGAGCAGCGCGGCCTGTCGGACCGCAACAGGCGTCGTCGCCGAGACCGGCTACACCACGATATCGACGTTCGGCTACATGGTCGTCCTGGTGTTCATGCTCGGCGGCGTCTACCTCCTGCTCGACCGCCTGGAGGTCGGCGGAGACAAGCGACTGTTCCTCTCGCTGGTCCCGTTCATGCTGTTCGGCGGCGCCGTCCGCGTCGTCGAGGACGCGACCGACGCCGCGGTCGCCGCGGGCACCGACCCCGTGATCAGCTACCCGCTGAACGTGCTGTTCATCAGCCCGATCATCTACGTGACCGTCTTCCTGATCACCCTGGCGGCGCTGCTGGCGAGTCTGCGCCTCGAATCACGCGGCGCCGTCGAGAATCGCTATCGGGCGCTGGCCGGGTTCGGCCTCGGCGTCCTCGCGCTGACGCTCGGGTACCTGTTTTTCGTCGCGCTCACTCGCGAGTACGTCTCCTTCTACCCGCAGATCCTGATCGTCGACGTGGGGCTGGCGTCGCTGCTCGCCTATCTCATGTACGTCGGCGCCGACCGCTACGAACCCGAGATCAACGCTGGAACCGGGATCGTCGGCCTGGGGATCCTCTGGGCCCACGCGATCGACGGGGTCGCGAACGTCGTCGCCGCGGACTGGCTGCCCGAGCTGGGCCACCCGATCGAGGCCTACGGCGCCAAACACGTCGCTAACCGCGCGATCATCGACGTCACCCAGGCGATCCAGCCGGCGTCGCTGTCCGCGGTGATCGGAACCTCCTGGCCGTTTCTGTTCGTGAAACTCGCAGTCGCTCTGGGGATCGTGTGGCTGTTCGACGAGCGGATCTTCGAGGAGAGCCCCCGCTACGCCGTGCTCCTGCTCGTTGCCGCCGCCGCCGTCGGGCTCGGCCCGGGGACCCGTGATATCCTCCGGGTGACGTTCGCGATCTGAACGGGCGACCCGACGAACCCCGACCCGGGCCGGCGTGACGGGGCCGGACACGACCGCGACTGACTCGACACTGTTGGGGACGTAGAAAACCGGCGGAGAATCCCGAACCGTCAGACCGTTTCGAGCGCCGACTCGGGGTAGTAGCGACTCCCACAGGTCGGGCACTCGGCCACGGTCACCTCGCCGCCCGTCCGGGGCGACGCCACGCTCGTCCGCACCAGTTTTCGGTCACAGTCTGTACACGGGAGGTCGAACTCTGATACCATGATACGCTCCTCTGACGGTCCGCTTCGGGCCTGCAGAAGCGACGCCAGGTGCCATGTGAACGATGTGCACCCGGTAGCATAAATACTCGCATTGGTCGGTTTCGTTGCATATTCGCGGCTGTCCGGCGATTTCGGTCCCCCGGTGGCGAGCGTCGAAGGTGCGAGCGGTCGGCGGCCCGTCAGGGATACGGGTGGTGGTCGCGGTCGAGCGCGGGCTCGAAGCCCATGTCGGCGGGGACCGAGCGGGCGCGCTCGCCGAAGTACGGGTCGCCGAAAAAGAGCGGCTGGGCGCTCGGAACGACGACGCGGACGGCCTCGAAGCCGAGCCGCTGCACGTCGCGGGTGGTGGTCCGAGCGGCGTACGCCGAGGGACCGGCGTCGACGAGTCGGTCGAGGACGGCGTCGAGGTGGGCGCCGCCATCGGGGACGGTCTCCGGGCCGACGGAGGCGGCATCGACGGTCGTCTCCGGGCTGACGAAGGCGTCGACCAGCGGCGGGCGGTCGGCGTAGTGGCCGATGGCGCCGTCGCTCTCGGCGGCGCCATCGCGACCCATCCCGTCGAGTTCGACCCAGTTCTGGACGGCCTCGGCCAGCGCGTTGCGCGCGGCGCGGCCGGCGTGGAGGTGCGCCGCGGTGCCCAACGCCAGCTTCGGCCACTCGTCGCGGGTGACCGCGACCGCCACCACGGGCACGTCCACGTCCTGTGTGAGCAACAGGGCGGTCGCGTCCAGCCCTTCGGCGCCGGCGCGGGCGGCCAGCCGCTCGTAGCCCGGATCGGCCACGTCGAGGCCGAGCGGCTCGTAGGTCGAGTACCAGGCGATCGTCGTCGCGTCGCGTTCGACGACCTCGTACAGCCCCGACAGCAGCGCCTCGACCGAGGAGTTCCCGAGGCCGAGACCGGTGGTGACCGCGGGGCGGATCGTCCGCTCGGGCGGGGGGTAGTGGACGACCTCGGCGGGCAGAGAAACCGGGGCCTCGGTGACGAGATCCGTCCCGCGGACCCACGGGCGCTCGGCGCGGTCGCCGCCCGAATCGGCCCCACCGTTTTCGGCGCCGACCCAGCTCTCGGGGCGGACGAACTCGGAGGGCGAGACCGCGTCGGCCAGGTCGGTCGCGCTGGCGGTCTTGAACTCCCGAGCGTGGTAGACGCCGGCGCAGTAGCGCTCGTAGGCCTCGCCGAGCGCCTTCATGAACGCGGCGTCCCACCCGGGGTCGACCCCGGCGGCCTGCCGGGAGGCTGTCGCGTCGGCGAACGCGCTCGTGTCGCAGATCTGCGCGAGGTAGTACGGCGCCGGATAGGACTCGGCCTCGCCGACCTGCTGGACGAGCCCCACGCGGTCGTCGAGCCCGCGTTCGGCCCGCGAGAGCGACCGGTCCACCTCGCGGTCGAGGTAGCCTCTGTCGAGGACGCGGTCGCGACTCTCGCCGCAGTCACAGCCCGGCACCGGCAGCAGCTCCCGTTCGGTGTGGGGGAGTTCGACGACGGTCCCGAGCGGGTCCGACTCGGCGGGGTCGAGCAGTTGCGCGGCGCGGCGCCCGGCGACGGCGCCGGCGAAGCGAGCGGTCGCGTCGGCGGGGTCGGCGTCGGGGTCGGCGTTCGACTCGACGCGGGCGGCGAGACACCGGTAGCAGGCCCCCTCGGGGTCGAACGCGGCGACGGCCGCGTCGACGACCGGCACGCCGCCGATCCCGCCGAGTTCGACCGCGAGCCAGGGGACGCCCGCCTCCCGGGCCCGGTCGTTCGCTCGTTCGAACGTCCCGGCGCCGGCCCGGTCGACGACGATACCGAGGCGCGTCCCGGGCTCGAACGCCGCGCGGTCGCTCCGCTCGACGGGTTCGTCTACGTCGCCCAGCGCCGCCTCGACCGCGTCGGCGGCCGGGCCGGATCCGACGAGTCCGACTGTCATGCCAGCCCGAAGGGGGCGGTGGGTAGAAAAGCCCGGGGACTCGCCCGCCGCCCCTCGAGTCCGCTGGTCACCGACGAACGAGGGCGCTCACTCTTCGAGGCGTTCCTGGGCGACGGTTCCGAGCTCCGCCAGGTCCATCTCTCGCAGGTCTTCGGCCAGCCGGAGCCGCAAGCGGGGTCGCCCCACGTCGATGGGGACCTTCTCGGTCGTGACGAGCCCCGCGTCTTCGAGGCGGGTCTTCATTCGGGAGAAGGTGGCCTTGCTCGCCAGGCCCACGTCCTCGCCCCACTTGCTCATGTCGTAGAGCAGCTGCCCGTTGCGTGCGGCGACCAGCAGGGAGATCGCAACCTCGTCCAGCCCCTCGCCGTCGCCCTTGGCGACGTCCAGCGAGTCGAGGAGGCCGTCGAAGTCCTCGGCCGTCTCGACGCCGATATCGGTCGTCAGCGTCTCGCGGACGGCCGACAGCGGCGGCGTCCGCAGCGAGTACGACTCGGCGGCGTCCCACTCGCGCTCGTAGCGGCCGCGCACGTCCGCGAGGAAGTCCGTGTCGGTCGCGGTCAGGCCGCCGACGCGGTCGTCGCCGGCGACCAGCGAGACGACCGACGACTCGGTCACCAGCAGCGACGCCTCGGGCGCGTCGGACAGCTCCCGCAGCTCCAGAGTCTCCGCGTCGACGAGGTCGGCGGCGTGGCCCGCCAGGATGAAGTCGGCGAGCACGTCTTTGATCGCGTCACCCGGCGCGAGCAGCCGCACTGTCGGCCTGGCCTCGACCCCGTGAAGACCGAATATCAGCTCGGAGATGGTCTCTCGCGTGGGGTTGACCGCGTAGACGACGCCGCTACTGTCCCGAAAGACGCCCGCCAGCACGTCGCCCACGCCCGCCTCGAGAAAGCTCGTGCTCATCTGATAGCTATGGTATTTCGCATTATCACACTTAATTTTACCGCCAGCGGTCGTTGAATTGACCCGAACACCCATCGCAGGGCAGCGATCCGCGGCGTGTGGGCCGGTGAGTGATTCCAGGACCTCGCCACGGGGCAAGCGCAGGGGTAGTCTGCCCGGTTCCAGTGGGTCCGTCCGGTCGGCGAAAAGGTAGATTATTGACGCGGCGTCGCCGAGTGGGGGATATGAACTACGATACGGTCCGGTCGGTGGACCCCGAGGTCGCCGACGCGCTCGAAGCGGAGGTCGAACGCCAGGGCGACACGCTCGCGATGATCGCCAGCGAGAACCACGTCAGCGAGGCGGTGCTCGAAGCCCAGAGCTCGGTCCTGACGAACAAGTACGCCGAGGGGTACCCCGGCTCTCGCTACTACGGCGGCTGCGAGCACGCCGACACCGTCGAGCAGGCGGCCATCGACCGCGCGAAAGAGCTGTGGGGCGCCGAGTACGTCAACGTCCAGCCCCACTCGGGCTCGCAGGCCAACATGGCCGTCTACACCGCCATGCTGGAGCCGGGGGACAAGATCCTCTCGCTGGACCTGACCCACGGCGGCCACCTCAGCCACGGCCACCCCAAGAACTTCGCCGGCCAGGTCTACGAGGTCGAGCAGTACGAGGTCGACGAGGAGACCGGCCGCATCGACTTCGACGAGGTGCGCGCCCAGGCCGAGGAGTTCGACCCGGACATGATCGTCTCGGGCTTCTCCGCGTACCCCCGCGAGGTCCAGTGGGACGAGTTCCAGGCCATCGCCGACGACGTGGACGCCTACCACATGGCCGACATCGCCCACATCACGGGCCTGGTCGCCGCCGGCGTCCACGACTCGCCGGTCGGCGTCGCGGACTTCGTCACCGGCTCGACGCACAAGACGATCCGCGCCGGCCGCGGCGGCATCGTCATGGCCGACGAGGAGTACGGCGACGACATCGACTCGGCGATCATCCCCGGGACCCAGGGCGGCCCGCTCATGCACAACATCGCCGGCAAGGCCGTCGGCTTCCAGGAAGCGCTCCAGCCGCATTTCGAGGAGTACGCCGAGCAGACCCTGAAGAACGCCCAGGCGCTGGCCGACCACCTGCAGGAACACGGCTTCTCGCTGGTCTCGGGCGGCACCGACAACCACCTCGTGCTCGTCGACCTCCGTGACTCGCACCCGGACGTGACGGGCAAAGAGGCCGAGGAGGCGCTGGAGGACGTGGGGATCGTCCTCAACGCCAACACGGTGCCCGGCGAGACCCGCTCGCCGTTCGTCGCCTCGGGAATCCGCGCGGGCACGCCCGCGCTGACGACCCGCGGCTTCGACGAGGACGCCTGCGAGACCGTCGGCCACTGCATCGCCGAGGTCATCGACAACCCCGACGACGAGGACGTCAAGGCCGAAGTCGCCGAGATCGTCGACGGCCTCTGCGAGGAGTTCCCGCTGTACGACGGCGACGAGGGCCTCGTCTTCGAGTAGTCGCGATTCTTCTCACGAGCCCGCCTGCGTCGCTACCGCGACTCGTCCGGGCTGACGGCGTTGCTCTCGTGGACTCGTTCACCGTCGACACTGATCGCCCCGGTCCCGTCGACGGTCACCACGTGGTCCGGCACCTCGAACGTCACCTCCCAGTTCTCGTGGTCCATCTCGGCCATCGAGTGGATGGCGTCGGTCGCCACGTAGTCGTGCAGCGAGTAGCCCAGTTCGTGCGGTTCGACGCCGTCGACGGCCGCGATGGCGCGGACGACCGCGAGTGGCAGACTGTCGGCGCCGCTCACGACCGACACCCCCGTTTGCGCTCTTCCAGTCGCTGACAGGACTCTGTGAGCTGGTCCGAGATCTCGTCGGCGTGGGCGTGCAGCGCCTCGAAGACGGTCGACACCTCTTCGAAGGCCGGGCCGCGACGCACCCGGAGCGGCTCCCGCTCCCACTCGACGAAGTCGTGGGTCGCCAGCGCCGGCAGGTGCGTGTGCACCAGTTCGAGGTGCAGCTCCTCCGGGTCCCGAAGGTTGTACGGTGGATTGGCCGCCTCGGGCAGCGACAGCGCCCGGTCCGGAGGGGCCTCCATCAGCGCGACTACCATCTGCCTGCGGGGCTCGGCCGTGAGCGCCCCGAACACGCGATTCCACCTATCGATCATCGCTTCGGCCCGTTGGTCTCGATCGACCGACATACGCTCCGATTCGGTGTCACACCACATACAAATTGTGCACACCCTGGACGCTTCGGGGCGGCCGTCGGCGAACTCGGGACAGCGTTTTCACCGAGCCGCTCGGAGTGAACTCGATGGCGACTCTTCCACTCCGACGGCGGACGGTCCTCCGGTCGGCCGCGCTGGCGGCGGCCGGAACGGGGGGCTGTTCGGTCTTCGAGTCAGAGCGGCCGACGAGCCCCGAGGGAGACGAGACGGACTCCCCGCGGTCGGAGACCACCGGGACCGGTCCGACGGCGGCCGACGAGTCGACGACGAGCGGCGACCGCGCGCGCTCCGGAACGGCCACGGCAGCCACAGAGCTGGACCTCCGGGAGGCGAACGTCACCGCGGTCGAAGTCGAGTCGGCGGACCGGGCCGCCCACCGCTTCTCGGTCACGCTGTACCACGACGACGACGGCGAGGACGGCTACGCCGACTGGTGGCAGGTCGAGTCGCTCGACGGCGACCGGTTCGGTCGGCGGGAACTCCTCCATCCCCACTCGACGGCGCCGTTCACCCGCTCGGAGACGGTCGAGATCCCCGACGGGGTGGATTGCGTGGTCGTCCGCGGACACGACCAGACCCACGAGTACGGCGGGCGGGCGATGCTGGTCAACCCCGAGACCGGCGCGACCCGGGCGGTCGAGCAGGGGTCGAGCAGGCGGTCCGTCGACGAACGAAGCTGTCCGTGAGCGCCCGCGCGGCCGCACGCTCCCTCTCCGAGGGCCGAAGTCGTGCCGTAGACGGGCTGTTTAAGCCGCTCGACTCCCGAGTTCCGGGTATGACTGACCTCGACGACGCGGATCGGGCGGTCCTCAACGCCTTCCAGGGCGGGTTCCCGGTCGTGGCGGACCCCTACGAGTCGGCCGCGGAGGCGCTCCGCGACCACGGCGTGGACGTGACCGCCACCGACCTCCACGAGCGCCTGGCGGCGATGGACGAGGACGGCGTCCTCACCCGCTTCGGCGCGCTCATCGACGCCGAGGCCATCGGCGGGACGGCGACGCTCGTCGCGATGCACGCCCCCGAGGACCGGTTCGACGAGGTGGCCGAGCAGGTCAACGCCCACGCGGAGGTCGCGCACAACTACGAGCGCGAACACCCCCACCTCAACATGTGGTTCGTCGTCAGCGTCGCCGACGAGGCGCGCGTCGACGAGGTGCTCGCCGAGATCGAGACCGAGACCGGCCAGGAGACGTACAATCTCCCGAAACAGCGGGAGTTCCACGTCGGCGCGAAGTTCCCCGTCGAGGGGCCGCTCGAAGACAGCGACGACGGGGTCGACCTCTCGGGGCTGGGCCCGGATGTCGAGCCCGAGAGCAGGGACAGTCTGACGCCCCGGGAGCGCGACCTCGTGGTCGAGATCCAGGGCGGGCTCCCGACGACCCGGACGCCCTATCGGGACGTAGCCGCCGCGCTCGACGAGGACGTCGAGTGGGTGCTGGAGACGATCAAACGCTTCGATCGGGAGGGGAAGGTCCGCCGCGTCGGCGTCATCCCGAACCACTACTCGCTGGGCTACTCCGAGAACGGGATGACCGTCTGGGACGTGCCCGACGAGGTGGTCGACGAAGTGGGCGAGGAGATCGCCGCGTTCGACTTCGTGACCCACTGTTACCGGCGGCCGCGCCACGATGGGGTCTGGCCGTACAACTTCTTCGCGATGACCCACGGTCGCAGCGAGGACGAGAGCGACCAGCGCGTCGAGCAGGTCCGGGAGACGATGGCCGAACACTGGGACGTGACCGACGAGGACTGGGACACGCTGTTCTCGACGGGCATCCTGAAAAAGACCGGCATCCGCATCGAGGAACGGGCGGACGCGAACACGGCCTGAGTCCCGCCGACCGAGACACTACACCGACATCAAACCGTGATTCCACTCCTCCACGACTTCGACGGCGAGACGGTCCTGCTATTCGGCGGCGGGCGCGTCGGCGCCCGGAAAGCGAGACGCTTCGCCCGCGAGGCGCGCGTTGTCGTCGTTAGCCCCGACTTCGCCGGCGAGGGAGACGACGGTGGCGAGCGCGCCGATTTCGGCGACGCCGAGTTGGTCCGCGAAGCGCCCGAACCGGCGGACGTGCCCGACTGGTTCGACCGGACCGAACCGGCGCTGGCGGTCGCGGCGACCGACAGCGAGGCGCTGAACGAACGGGTCGAGCGCGAGGCGCGCGAGCGCGGCGCACTCGTGAACCGAGCCGACGAGCACGGCGAGCGCGACCCCGGGAGCGTCGTCGTCCCCGCGACGGTGCGCGACGATCCGGTCGTCGCAGCGGTGGCGACCGGCGGCGCGAGCCCGGCGCTGAGCCGCCTGTTGCGCCAGCGGATCGAGACGGAGATCGCCGACGCGGGCGCGATGGCGGAGCTGAGCGGGGAGATCCGGGCACAGCTGCAGACCGACGCGGTGGATCCCGACCTCCGCAGGGAGGCGGTGCGGGCGGTCGTGCGGTCGGAGGCGGTTTGGAAGGCTTTAGATAGTGGGAAACCGAAGGCTCGACAAGTGGCAGCGGACGTGATCTCGGACGTGACAGGTGAGACAGCGTGACGGTCGGCACGGGCGTCATCTCGGGTGCCAGCGTCGGCATCGACCGCGCGACGGTCGACGAGCTCGAGGCCGCGACCGTCGAGAGCCAGCGCGCGGGCGTCGAGCGCCTGCTGTCGGTGCCCGCCGTCGAGGAGGCGTACGTCCTCCAGACGTGCAACCGCGTCGAGGCCTACGTCGTCACGAACGACGGCCCCGACGGCCGGGCGGCGCTGGCCGCCTTCTTCGAGGACGTGCCGTCTGACGTGCTCGTCGAGCTCGGCCACGAGGAGAGCCTGCGTCACCTCATGCGGGTGGCCGCGGGGCTCGAATCGCTGGTCGTCGGCGAGGACCAGATCCTCGGCCAGGTCGGCGACGCCTACGAGGACGCCCGCGCGGCCGGCGGCGTCGGTCGCCTGCTCGAAGAGGGCGTCACCAAGGCGATCCACGTCGGCGAGCGCGCTCGCACCGAGACGGCCATCAACGAGGGGTCGGTCTCGCTCGCGAGCGCCGCGGTCAAGCTCGCCGACGAGGAGGTCGGCGTCGACGACGCCGAGGCGCTGGTGGTCGGCGCCGGTGAGATGGGCCGACTCGCCGCCCAATCGCTCGCGACGCGCGTCGACCACCTCTACGTCGCCAACCGCACCCCCGAGCGGGCCGAACACCTCGCGGAGACGGTCGACGCCGACGCGACGGTCGTCGAGCTGGACGACCTCGAGGCGGCCGTCGAGCGCGCGGCGGTCGTCGTCACCGCGACCGCCAGCACCGACTACGTCTTCGAGAAATCCACCGTCTCCGAGACCGGCGAGACGTTCGTCGTCGACATCGCCCAGCCCCGGGACGTCCGGCCGACCGTCACCGAACTCCCCGACGTGACGGTCCGCGATCTGGACACCCTGCAGACGGTCACCGACGAGAACCGCGCCCAGCGCGCCGAGGCCGCAACGGCCGTCGAAGAGATGATCGACGTGGAGTTCGAGCACCTGCTCGCCCAGTACAAGCGCAAGCGAGCCGACCGGGTCATCTCGGCGATGTACGAGAGCGCAGAGCGCGTCAAGGCTCAGGAAGTCGAGACTGCCCTCGAGAAGGGCGAGTTCGACGAGGGCCAGCGCGAGGTCGTCGAGGCGATGGCCGACGCCGTCGTCAACCAGTTGCTCGCCGCGCCCACCAAGAGCCTGCGCGACGCCGCCGAGGAGGACGACTGGTCGACCATCAACACCGCGCTCCAGCTGTTCGACCCCGAGTTCGGCGGCGAAACCGAGGCCGGGAGCGACGAGATTCCCGAACACCTCCGCGACCGGATGCCCGACGCCGTCTTCGACCAGCTGGGCGACGACTAGGGCTAGTTTCGTTTTGGGTTGTGTTCGTCTGCCGTGGTACGTTTGCCCGTCAGCGCCCGCTCTCTCGACTGCTTCCGTGCTCCTGACCGTCACCGCTCTCTCGACCGTCACCGCTCTCTCGACCGTCACCGCTCTCTCGACCGTCACCGCTCTCTCGACCG
>ENA-ORCR01000817-ORCR01000817.1-marine-metagenome-genome-assembly--contig:-NODE-817-length-11979-cov-6.561922_pt1 | contig 11979 bp, 12 predicted proteins | sample MGYA00237782_ERZ508514 | MGnify/ENA primary metagenome ERZ508514 (study PRJEB26185, sample SAMN06268960) | marine metagenome | isolation source: Eden Landing Ponds, San Francisco, CA, USA | place...
TGGGGTAGCCCGTCGCCTTCGAGGCGAGCGCCGAAGAGCGCGAGACGCGCGGGTTGACCTCGACGACGCGGTACTCGCCGCCTGGCGTCCCGTCGTCGCGCCAGGCGAACTGGATGTTACACCCGCCCTGGATGCCGAGTTCGCGGATGACGTCGAGGGCCGTGTCGCGCATGACCTGATGGCCCTGGTCGGGGATGACCTGCGAGGGCGTGACGACCGTGGATTCGCCCGTGTGGATCCCCATCGGGTCGAGGTTCTCCATGTTGCAGATGATGATACAGGAGTCGTCTGCGTCGCGCATGACCTCGTACTCCAGTTCGATCCAGCCGTCGATGGACTCGGTGATCATCACGCGGTCGTCGCGCGAGAGGCGCAGCCCCTTGCGGACGGCCTGCTTGAGTTCGTCCATGTCGTCGATGACGCCCGACCCGGCACCACCGAGGGTGTAGGTCGTGCGCATGATGACCGGGAGACCGCCGACTTGCTCGACGGCGTCCTCGACCTCGTCCATGGCTTCGATGGTGATCGACTCGGGGACCGGTTCGCCGATGGACTCCATGCGCTGGCGGAACTGGTCGCGGTCCTCCGTCGCGTAGATGGTGTCGAGCGGCGTACCCATCACGTCGACGTCGTACTCCTCGAGGACGCCCTGTTCGGCGAGTTCGGCCGTGACGTTCAGGCCGGTCTGGCCGCCCAGGCCGGCGATGACGCCGTCGGGGTTCTCCTTCCGGATGATCTCGGAGATGGCTTCGGTGTTGATGGGTTCGAGGTACACCTTGTCGGCCATCTCGGGGTCGGTCATGATCGTCGCCGGGTTCGAGTTCACGAGCACGACGCGCGCGCCCTCTTCCTGGAGGGCGCGACACGCCTGTGCCCCGGAGTAGTCGAACTCGGCCGCCTGTCCGATCTTGATCGGGCCGCTACCGATAAGCAGGATCGTACGGTCCTCGTCCGCTGTCATTGTTCCTGCGGAGTCCGCACATCGTAATAAGCCCGGCGAAACAATGCGAAGCTCGAAGTCGAATTTCGAATATCGTAATGCGGCTCCGTCACACGGGTATGCGTCTCACTCCCAGCCCGACCGGACCGGTCGTCGGACCGCACACCGACGGGAACCGGCGGCTCAGTTCCCGCTGTCGGAGACGCGGTAGCGGTAGGGTTGGTCGCGGATGACCTCGACCTCGCCGGTCTGGGCGCGGCGACCGAGTATCGTCGCGACCCGGTGGGCGCTGTCGAAGTCCTCGTCGTGTTCGGCGAGCAGGTCGAGGATCTCGCTGGCCGTCATCGATCCGTCGGCGTCGGCCTCGTCGAGCACCGTCAGAATGCGCTCGAACTCGCCGTCGCGCATGGCCATACACACAGTCACTACCTGATTCCCCATATAATGCCGTCAGACAGCAGTCAGACGGCCGATTTCGGAAAATCGACGGACGGCGACCCGTCGGGGCCGTCAGACGACGGCGGGCCGGCGTCTGTCGCTTCCCGCCGTCTCCCGTCCATTGTACCGGCCGTTTCCGCGTCGCTCACCGACACTGATTGCGAGGCCCGGGCGGGGGCTAGATCGCGGTGTCGTTGCGGCCGTCGAAGTCGCGCTCGCGGCGGTACTGCTCGACGAACGCCGCCACGTCGAACTGGAGCATCTGCTCTTCGAACTCCGCCATCACGTCGTCGTCCTCGGCGTGGCTCACGGCGTGCTCCATCAGCTCGACGACCAGTTCGACGACGATCTCGTGGAGGCGTCGGGAGTCGAAGTCGCTCACCCACGCCAGCGAGAAGCCGACGTTACCGTCCTCGCTCGTGTCGGCGGCGACGACGGCGTCGGGGAACTCCTCCATGACGACGCCCATCAGGTGGACCGTCGTGAACTCCTCGTAGTCGTCGCTGGTCTCGATGGTCCCCTGGAGCACCTCGGTGAGGAACTCGGGGACGAACCGTGCCAGCGGGTGCGGGTCGAGCACGACGGCGTGGGTCCCGCCGCAGGCGCACTCGAACTCCCGCATCCCCAGGTGGAGGTCGTGGGTGTCGACCTGTTCGCCACAGGGGAGGTCGAGTTCGGACTCGCGTCCGCCGGGCACGCGCGGTTCTGCCATTGCCCGTCGTTGGGTTCTCGGGCGGTTAAAGGCCGCGATACGAGTCGAAACGCGCTCAGAACCCGCTCGCGGGCTCCGTCCCGTCGGCGAAGCCGTCGCGGCCTGGTTCCCCGGAAGGACCCGGCCGTTCGATGGACCCGCTAGAACTCGTCCTCGCTCTCGCTCGCGCGCACCTGCACGTAGGCGTCGGTCACCACGGCCAGACTGAACGCCGACACCGGGGCCTGCAGCACGACCGACGCGATCTGGAGGAGCGACCGGTCGGGGAGGCCGACCGTTCCCGGGAACACGACCGAGAGGACGGAGGCGACCGCGGGAATCGCCGCGACGATCCCGACGAGGAACAGGACGAACAGCAGGACGAGGATCTGCGCCGGCGCGTCCATGAACCGGGCGAGGCTGTGGGTCACCGTGTCGACGTAGCCGCCGTCGTACAGGGCGATGGCCTGCCGGAGATACACGAGGACGACGTTGAGGACGAGCGAGAGGACGCCCGCCGCGAGGCCGGCGATACCGGCGAGAATGGGGCTGAACACCTGCCCGAGTACGTTGGAACTCATCGAGAGGGCGAACAGGCCGACGGCGACGCCGCCGCCGAGGACCACCGCCATGACCGCTCGCTCTCGCGCGTCGTCCGAGCGGATCTCGTCGGGACCGGCGAACAGCCGGATCCCCCAGAACCGGACGAGCTGACCAACGAGCATGAACACGACGGCGAGTACCGCGGCGATCGGGAGCGCCAGGTCGAGGCTGAAGGGACCGACGAGGCTCGAAACCCCGGCCCCGGCGCCGGGCGGGCCGCCGCTCGGGCCGAAGGAACTGAACAGAGCGCGCGTGAACGTCGCGCTGGCGAACTGGTTGGCGAGCAGGAACAACAGGAAGACGCCCGTGACGAGGACGCCGTCTTCGCTGAGGAGGTCGTCGAAACCGTTCCGCAGCGCGTCACCGATCTGGAGGGCCATGTCTGTCTGCCCGGGGCGGGAACTGATAAAACCGGGCGGTGGCGTGCCACGGAACCACGCGCCGTCGCCGTCCTGTCAGGGCCAGTCGTCGCGCTCTTCGTCGGTCGATTCCGTCGGCGTCTCCGGTTCGCCGAGGTCCCACTCGGCCGCCTCGGCGGCGTCCTCGACCGGGAGGTACTCCCAGCCGGCCTGTTCGGCCAGGTCCGCGTCCTCGCCGTCGGTGCCGACGAACACGTGCCGGTCCGTGTCGAACTGCTCTTTGACGTTCTCCAGGCTCTCCTCGCGCCCGCGCGGCCCGGAGAAGAAGTCCTGTCGGATCCGGTGTTTCCGGGTGAAGTTCGTCACGACGTACGTGGGCTGTTCGGAGATGACGCCGACGTACTCGGACCACTGGCGCGCGTCGGTGAACACGCTGTCGGGGTGCGCCAGTCGCTTGAGGGCGTCGAGGTCGAACGCGAGGGTCATGTCGCCGCTGCCGCCGTCCATACACGGCACTCCGCCCTAGGGCGAAAAAAGCGCGTCGTTCCCGGTCCGCTACTGCCGCCTTCTCTGGTCTTCGAGCGTCTCGGCTTTCTCCCGGATTGCGGCCAGTTCGCGGGCTCCCTCGCCGTCGCTCGCCCCGTGCGCGTAGTTCGTCGACCAGTCGAGGACCGAGCCGGCGAACGCGCCGTCGTCGTCGCTATCGCCGTCGCTCTCGCGACCCAGGAGCCGTGCCAGTCGCTTCCGGAGGGCGCGGAACATACAGAAACCACGTCGCACAGCCTCAAAAAGGTCCGCGTGCGGCCGTTACTCGGCCGGGGCCGTCGTCTGCGCCTTCACTTCTTCGAGGTCGACGTCCTTCTCCAGCAGCAGTTCCTTCTTGTCCGCGACCTGGCGCTCCTCGCGGATGAGCTGCTTGAACTTCGACTGCTGGGAGAGGTCGCCGATCAGCACGCCGCCGATGAGCTGGCCGTTCTCGAAGGCGAGACGGCGCCACTCGCTGTCGGAGTACTTCCGCTCGGCCTCGTCGTCGCCCCGCGTCGGGTGGCCAAAGGAGAGGAACGGGAAGTCGAAGTGCGTGATGGAGTACGAGGAGACCCAGCGGAACTCCTTCTCCTCGGCGTCCGCGACCATGTTGGTCCCGGCGACAGAGCCCTGCTCCTTGGCCGAACCCCACGCGCCGTTCTGGGCCTGGGAGTCGAGGATGGTGTCGTAGAACTGGGTGATGTCGCCCGCGGCGTAGACGTCCTCGACGTTGGTCTGCATGTACTCGTCGACGACGATGCCGTCGTCGAGTTCGAGGCCGCTCCCGGCGAGGAACTCCGTGTTGAAGTCCAGACCGATGGCGACGCCGGCCCACTCGCCGTCGTAGTGGTTCCCGTCGGGGTCGACCGCGCCCGTGACGGTACCGTCGTCGTCGACCTCGAAGTGGTCGACGCCGGACTCGAACACCGGCTCGACGCCGTTCTCTTCGAGGGCCTCGTGGATGATGGCCGCGCCGTCCTCCGAGAGCGCGTAGCGCCACCAGCGGTTCCCGCGCATCAGGTACTTCGCGTCGATGCCCTGGGCGGCACAGACCGCGGCGAGGTCGATGCCGAGCAGGCCGGCCCCAACGATGATGCCCTGGTCGGCCTCGTCGGCGTGCTCGCGGATGCCGCGCGCGTCCTGGAACGTCCAGAAGTGGTGGACCCCGTCGGCGTCGCTGTTGTCGACCGGGAGCTGTGCCGGCGTCCCACCCGTCGCGACGAGCAGCTTGTCGTACTCGTAGGTGTCGCCCTCGTGGGTGTTGACCTCGTGGGCGTCGGGGTCGATGTCCGTCACGTGGGTGTTCAGCTGGAGGTCGATGTCGCGCTCCTCGTACCACTCCGGCTCGTGGATGGAGATCGGCGCTTCCGGGAGTTTGCCCTTGGCGAACTCCTTGATCAGAATCCGGTTGTACAGTGCCTCGCCCTCGTCTGTGAGGACTGTCACGGACGCATCCGGGTCCGCTTCCCGAATCGTTTCGGCCGCGGACGCACCCGCGATGCCGTCACCGATTATCACGTGCGACGTGCTCATGTACGGACGGTACGAAATCGGCCTTAAAGTGGATTGCTATCTGCGTATCGTTTGCGAGAGTTCCGGAGTCCGAGCCGAAATCGGCCGGTAGTCGCGTCTTTGAAGGCGCTGCAGTCCGTATTCGCCGACGAGATGAAGATATACCAGAACCCGCGACACTGGGCGAGCAAGAAGGCGCTGACGACGCCGGGCGTTCGGTCGGTGGCCAACTACGGGCTGGTGAAACTCCACACCAAGATCTTCCTCGGGAAGGCCGACGAGGACCGTCGGGAGGAGCGACGCGACCACCTCGACGACTTCTTCGACGCGACGATGGACACCTACGTGGCCGCGCTCCGGGCGGACTACTCGGAGGCCGAGGCCCGCGAGATTACGCACGTCCAGGCGAACTTCGACTTCTACAACCACGGCTGGACGGAGATGATGGAGTTCCCGGCCGGGGAACTCGAAGCGCACTACGAGCGCTACGCGGACTTCTTCGAGACCCACGGCATCACCATCGACGACCCGCTCGGCTCGTTCCGGCCCGCCGACGGGGTCGCCGAGGCCCCGTCGACGCCGGAGAAACTGGACGACCCGGAACATCCCCACGCGGTGGGCGGGTTCGCCGACGACGTGTACGTCGAGACCGAGGACGGCGACCTCGTCGTCGGCGGCGGCGAGGAACCCGAGGACGTGAGTCCGACGGACGCGCCGGTACTCGACGAAGACGACGTGGAGAACGCGGCCGGCGACTGACCCGAGGCGACCACAGCGTCGCCGCCCGTCCGATCATCGACTGCAGGGGCCACCTGCCGGACGCGAAACGTGGCGAACCCCACCCTGAAATGTCGGCAGCGGCGTGGACCCACGTCGCGTTCTGAGCGGTCCTCGCCCCCCAGCGAGTCCCCCTCACACGGTCCGCGGCCGACGGCTCCGAGACCCGGCGGATGTGGCCACGCGGTCGAAGCTCGCTTCCCAGTGACTCCCGATGCTGACCGCTGTACCGTACGCGCGATACGATACACTCTGAATATAGAGTGATTGGATAATAAAACTTACTTATCTATCAACATATGTCTGACGATAATTAGGGTATTGATATGTAGTGGTAACTATCCGGGGCCGACGCGAAGATAAGTGGTACCGTCGCGGTCAGTCAGCGGGTTCCGATTCGGGGGCATTCGGACGCTCGCCGTCGCGGTCGTCGATGCGGTCGGCGCACTCGAACCCGGCGACGACGCCGCCGTTGAGCGAGCGCTCGGGGTACTGCGCGCGCGAGGCCATGCCGGCGTAGTACAGCCCGTCGGCGACGGCGTCGCCCAGGTCGTACGGGACGACCATGTCGAGGTAGCCGCGCTCGTACACCGGCGCAGTCCGCGGGTTCCGGGCCGTCCGAATCCAGTTGACGGCCTCGCGGTCGAACTGCGGGAACAGCGCTTCGATGCCGCTGAACCAGGTCTCGGCAACCTCGTCGTCGGTCTGCTGCCAGACGTCTTCGGACTCGTCCTGGATGTACCGAGCCACGTACAGCAGGTGTTCGCCGCCGTAGCGGTCGGCGGACACGAAGTTCGTGTGCTCGATGAGCGCGCCGAAGGGCGCGTCGTCGGCGATGTTCAGCCAGTAGGTGTCGAGCAGCGACTCGTCCATGCTGATGACCGAACACACGGTCCCCTGGAAATCGATGTCACAGGCGTAGCCGGTCAGTCCCTCCAGCACGTCGGGCATCGTCGCCACGACGACGCTGTCCACGTCGTGAGTTGTCGCGTCCTCGCCGTCGGTCGCCGTCAGCGACGAGACGCGCCCGCCGCTCGTCTCGATGTCGGTCACGCGCGTGCCCGTCTCGATGTTCTCGCGGCCGACGGCGTCGACGAGCGCGTCGAGCAGTCGGCCGAAGCCGCCGTCGAAGTAGCCGAGTATCTCGCCGTTCAGGAGGTCTCGCTCCCCGCGGAACTTGATGCGGCCCAGCAGCCACGCGGCGCTCACGTCACCCTTTCGGCTTCCGAACTTCGCGTCCAGTAGCGGCTCGAAGAACGTCTCGTAGACGTTCTGCGTGGTGTGTTCGCGGGCGAACTGCTCGACGGGCACGTCCTCGAAGTCCTCCAGTCGCTCGTAGGTATCGAACTTCGGGACGCCGCCCCGCACGTCGATATCGAGCGTGAGCATCCCCAGCCTGAACTTGTCGTAGAGGCTCCAGTGGGGAAACGAGAGGATCTCCCAGGGCTTGTCCATCGGGTGGACGACGCCGTCGACGTAGTAGGCGTTCTTCCCGACGCGCCACTCGACGGCGTCGCCGAGACCGAGGTCCTCCGCGAGGTCGACGATGGTCTCCTCTGACTTCGAGAGGTGGTGATAGAACTTCTCGATTGGGTCGCCGGCCGTCTCGTAGGTGGCGGCCAGTCCGCCGAGGTCTTCGCTCGCCTCGAAGACGCGCACGTCGTGGCCGCGCTGTTTCAGCCGATACGCTGCCGAGAGGCCGGCGATACCGCCGCCGACGACGCCGATCATACACCGACGTATCAGCGGTCGTGGGATTTAGTTTGCGCTTTGGCCGGTCCGGCGTCGGTCGGCTCCACCGTCCCGGCGTCAGTGGCCCGTCTCGACCCCGGTTCCGTCTCCCACTCCCTGGAGGCGGTTCGTCGCCTCGAACTCGGCGGCCGACGCCTGCTGGAACTCGAGGACGGCGACGGTGCCGGTCGGCTCGTTGTCCTCGAACCAGAGCTTGCCGTTGTACAGGTCCATCATCACCGAGACGAAGTAGATGCCGAAGCCGCCGGCGGTCTGGTCGGGGGTGAGTCCGCGCTCGAACACGGTGGCTTTCAGTTCGTCGCTGATTCCCGGCCCGTCGTCTGCGATCCGGAGCTGGAGCCAGTCGCTGGCTTCCTGGACCGAGACCGTCACCGTGGGGGTGGCGGTGTCGTTGTGGTCGATGGCGTTCCGGAGGATGCTCAGCAACACCTCTTCGAGCAGTTTGTTCGCCTGAACGTAGTGGCCGCCGGACAGCGTACACTCGATCGACGGGCACTCGTACTCCGACCTGACCGTCCGGACCGACCGACGGACCGTCGCGTCGAGGTCGACGACCTCCAGGCGCTCCGCCTCGCTGGCCGTCACCGTGTTGTTGATGTCGCGGATGGTCTCGCTCATGTCGGTGAGCCGCCCGCACCAGGTGACGATGCTGTCGAGGTGATGTCGCTCCGACGGGGGCACTTCGTCGCGGACGTGTTCGGCCCGCCCGCGGATGACGACCATCGCGTTGTGCAGCGAGTGTCTGAGGACGCCGTTGAAGAACTCGATCTGCTCGCGGCGACGCTTGACCGACCCCCGGCTCTGCCGGAGTTCGCGCTCGCGTTCGACCTGATCGAGCGCGACCTGCGTGGTCTGTGCCAGGACCTCGGCGTACCGCCTGTCCTCCGTGGCGAACGTCTCGTCCTCGGTCGTCCCGATGACCAGCACGCCGTGCGTGCCGAGCGGGAGCATGAGCGCGCGCTCCAGCGTGCCGACGCCCTCGTCCTCGAGGTTGACCGTCGTTCGTTCCCCGCGCTCGTAGGTCTCCCACAGCGGGTTTTTCCCCGGTTGATCCGGCGTCGCAGTCAGCAGGTCGTCGTCGACCTGTTCGTCGACCGCCTCGCTGACGACCGCCGGTTCGAGGCGGTCGCCTCGCTGGAGGTGTACGCTCGCCGCGTTCTGATCGAGGACCGCCGTCGAGAACTCGACCGCCATCTCCGCGATGGACTCCGCGGTCTCAGCGCCGATGAACTGCTGGGTGGCCGACTGGAGGGCTTCGAGTCGCTCCTGGCGGCGCTGCTGACCGGTCACGTCTCGGAGGACGACCAGCCGGCCGCGCTCCTGGCCGAACTGGTCGGTAATCTCCGTCGTCCGGGGGTTGTAGTACGTGAACGGCTCGCCGAAGGTGAACACCTCGCCCCGGTCGATCTGTTCGAGCAGTCCCGGAGCGAGGTCGTCGAGCGTGTTTCCCACCGGCTTCGGGTGGTCGAGCACGCTCGCGGCCGCCGCGTTGAAATCGACGACGACGCGCTCGTCGTTCAGCGCGATGACCGGGTCGGGGAGGTCGTCGACGAGGCCGTCGCCGGACAGTTGCGACACCGACAGCGAGTCGTCCTCGAACAGCGCCCAGCCCACGAGCGCGGTGTTGAGCGAGAAGGCGATCGGCGTGAAATCGAGCCCCGGGTGGAGCGTGAGACCGGTGGTGTGCGCGACCGAGACGGCCAGGGGAAGCCCCGCGCCGGTGACGATGGCCGCGGTCTGTTTCCGGTAGACGTTGTGCGACTCGAAGAGGAACTCGACGAGGAGCACGTATCCGAAGACGAGCAGGGCGTAACTGACGGCCGACTGGACGGCATAAATCGGGCCTCGATACACGACAAACAGCGTCGCGCCGCGCTGTGCGACGGGGAGCACCGTCGGCTCGACCAGTCCGTGTATCGGTGCCGTCAGGAGCAACAGCACGTAGACGTTCGGGACGAGCACCACGGGGGCGAGGCGGGCCGGCGTGAGCCACTCGCGTCGGCCCGTGTAGACCAGCGCGAACACGACCCACAGCGCGACGACCTGTGCCGCGACGATTCGGTCGACGACGTGGGCCGTTGCGGCCGCGTCCAGCGTGGCGGCGAGGAGTTGAGCGATCGAGACCACACACCAGACGCTTCCCACGAGGGCAAGGACGCCGTACGAGAGTGCGCCGGGCCGGTCTCGGTTCTGTGACGCCATGTACGCGACGGTGAGCGTCGTGACCACTCCCCCCGCGTTTCCGAGGATGGCGACGGCGACGAAGTCGACATCCATGGCTGAGTCTAGCGGACAGACACTGGTTCGACTCTTATTGCTTTGGGCCGGTTCTCACTCGTGAGAGCGAACTGCTGTGCCGGTTCGCTACCTTTTTGCCTACACTGCTGAAATTCCCGGGCATGCTGACAGTCCGGGCGCCGGCTACCAGTGCGAACCTCGGGAGCGGCTTCGACGTGTTCGGTGTCGCACTGGAGCGTCCGGCCGACGTCGTCCGCCTGGAGAAGGCCGACCGGGTGACCATCGAGGTGACCGGAGCGGGCAGCCAGTACATCCCGACGGACCCGGCGAAGAACACCGCTGGCGTGGTCGCACGGGAGCTCGACGCCCCGGCCCGCATCGAGATCGACAAGGGCGTTCGCCCGGCGTCGGGCCTCGGTTCGTCGGCGGCCAGCGCGGCGGGTGCGGCGGTCGCGCTGAACGCGCTCTACGACTGCGGCTACTCCGACGAGGAGCTGGTCCGGGCGGCGGCCGAGGGCGAGGCAGTCGTCTCCGGGGCGGCCCACGCTGACAACGTCGCGCCGGCCATCGTCGGCGGGTTCACCATCGCGCGAGCGGACGGCGTCACGTCGGTCGACGCCGAACTCCCGCTGGTGGTCTGCCTGCCGGACATCGTGGTCTCGACGCGGGACGCCCGCGAGGTCGTGCCCGAGACGGTGGCGATGGAGGAGATGGTCGAGACGGTCGGGAGCGCGGCGACGCTCACGACCGGGATGCACCGGAACGACCCCGAGCTGGTCGGACGCGGACTGCAGGAGTCCGTGGTCACCCCCGCCCGCGCCGACCTCGTGACGGGCTACGACGAGGCGAAGCGGGCCGCGCTCGACGCGGGCGCGACCGGCGTGACCATCAGCGGTGCCGGGCCCGGCGTCCTCGCGGTCTGCCGCCGCCCGGACGACCGGCGTCGGGTCGCCGCGGCGATGCTCTCGGGCTTCGACGAGGCGGGCATCGACGCGCGGGCGTACCAGACCGCTGTCGGCGCTGGCGCGGAGCTGTTCCGCTGAGTCCGGGGACTTATGTTGTCAAGGTGTGTCATGGTATAATGTGGCAACTAGCCGTCCGGAGCGGCCGTTCCTCGGCGAGCAGGGCACCGTCGAGCGGTACGGTCGACTCGCACAGCGACTCGGCGTGGCGCTCGTCGCGGTCGCATTCGCCGTCGCCGCGCTGAGCGGGGCGACCATCGCACTGGCGGCCGCGACTGTCGACGGCGCACTCTCACGGCTGGTGGCCGTCGCTGCCGCGGACCCGGCGACACTCCCGACGGTCGCGACCGTCTACCACTACGCGCTCGTCGGTGTCGTCGCGGGCGGCTGGCTCCTCGGACTGGGTTTTATCCTGACCGGGTTCTTCGAGTGAACCAATGACCGAGAAGGGCGGGGTGGAGGAGCAGTCCAGTCGGAGACGCCTGGCCGACGATGCAGTCCTCGCAGCTGTCGCGCTGGCCATCGTCATCGGCATCGGCTTCGCAGCCGAGGTCGACGTCCACACACCGACGCTGCTCGTGGCCGCTGGCGGCGCTATGGTGCTCGAACTCCTCCTGTCGGTGCGGCCGAGCCGGGTCCGCGCGGTCTGGGAGCGCAGATACGTCAGACCACTCGCGGTCACCACCGTGGTGTTCGTCGCCATCGCCGGTGTGTTCGTCGCGCCGTCGCTCGTGTTTGCGCTGCTCTGGGGCGGGCTCGGCGGTTACCTCCTGCTGGCCGGCACGCTCCTGCTCCTCAGCGGGCCACCGTTCGGGAAGCTGGTCGCACGGCTCCGGGCGACCGAGAACGACGAGAAGTGAGGACCGACCTCAGACGCCGCGACCCTGCATCTTCTCTTCCTCGGGCAGGTCGACGTTGGCGTCGCCTTTCATGCTCTTGCCCAGGTTGGAGGCGATGTCGGCGAGCGTCTCCGGGTCGTCCCAGTTGTTCACCGCCTGCACGATGGCCGTGCCCATCTCGCGGGGGTTCTCCGCGCCGAAGATACCCGAGCCGACGAAGATGCCGTCGCACTCGTGGTGCATCATCAGCGCCGCGTCGGCGGGCGTCGCGATGCCGCCCGCGGCGAAGTTGACGACCGGGAGCCGACCCATCTCGGCGGTCTCGTGGACGAGGTCCTTCGGT
>ENA-ORCR01000818-ORCR01000818.1-marine-metagenome-genome-assembly--contig:-NODE-818-length-11941-cov-2.856541_pt1 | contig 11941 bp, 6 predicted proteins | sample MGYA00237782_ERZ508514 | MGnify/ENA primary metagenome ERZ508514 (study PRJEB26185, sample SAMN06268960) | marine metagenome | isolation source: Eden Landing Ponds, San Francisco, CA, USA | place...
CCCTCCGTTGACGCGCTGATATTGATTTCATCCTCAAAGGCGTCGTATTCGTATTCTTTGGGGACATAGAGCGGATTAATCGAGGTATTCATATCACGCTCAAACTCTTCGATGTAGAACGAAGACTGGTCGTTCAATACGATGAAGTGCTTCTGCCGCTCGTTGAGATACTCGACTAACTCATCGTAATTCTGGCAATCATGCGTGAGGATATTGAAGGCTTCAGCATCGCCTTCTGGTCCGAAGAGGTTGATAATATCTTCTTCCTCAGCAGCTGTGCTTCCTTCGAGAATCTGTTTTTGTTCGCTGTTGACGTAGATATATTCGACTGTTGCCCCGGCTATCTGACCACTCTCAGCTGCTGAGACGATCGCATTGAGTAGCTGATGAGGCTGGATTGGGTTGATAACAGCAACTTTCAAATGCCGCTCAGACGGCGGATATGCGGACGTGAACTTATCGATCAGGTAGTCCCAAAGGTAGCTATTATCCCCCGGTTCAGCACGATCAGCTTCAGTGTATACTGGCAAGTTACCGACCTCGCCTGACTGAATCAAATAGCGCTCCTGTTGGAAGAGTCGGCCGCCGCCAATAGTGAGATTTGTCAGGACGTGTGGCTGCTCTTCGATTGTCTCTTTCAGGAACTGTTGGTCCTCGTCCGATAGGGACGATCTGTGGTCTGATACTTCAGATGCGAGTTGGACATACTTCCACAGATGAAGCGGATGAAGTGGAGAGAGAATGAGTTCAATTCCCTGTTCGGTCTTCAGAATCACTGTATCCAGTAGGAGGAAGTCCGAGAGGAGTCGACGTGCCCCTTGAGCACTTGCATCCTGAAGTGCCCGATACTTTTTGTCGATCTTGTTTTGGACAGTGCGATAACTCTCAAGATATTCTTCAGTTGCGTCAAGTAACTCTGGATCACCGAGCAGCCGGATTAGGGGACTATGAACGAGTGACGGGACGAATTCGACTAATTCGTCACGAGCTTCGACATATTCGTCAAACGCCTCGACAACGGATTCGAATTCGCTGTTTGTCTCCGCGAAATTTCGGAGTTTCTGGAAACTCCCATCCGGATCATCGATGGTAAAGTACTCCGTATCAAGGGTGGTGAAATCCGTCATTACCTCTTGTCGAGTTGTTCCACCGTCGATGACACCACCATATCTGTCGGCAGTTACAAACCGGCCAATGAAATGAGAGAGATCAGAATGAATATCGACTTGCAGTTTGCTGTCGTCATCGTAATCGACTTCGATTGATTTCTCGTTTTTCTCGATGCCGTCCTCAATTTGCGTGTCAAGGCCTGATGCAAGCTCAGAAAGTTCTTCTTCTTGATCATCAAACGCTAACTCGACGCCGACCGTGGAATCATCGGTTCGTCGATTGTAGCTGGTCTGTCGACCACCACCGCGTCCGCCAGTAGATGTTTCCGTCGACCCGTCGTCATTGTCTCCTCCATCATCGACAGTTGCAGAGACTCGTTTTGACTTTGTGCTGAATGCATCGCGGACTCTGTCAAATTCCAGTTGTTGGAGCAACTCCTTATCCGATGTCCGACGGAACCGGCGAAGGCGATCAATGAACTCAGCTTGGTCGTCCTCTTCTGACCGTTCGATACTATTAATCAGACGCTTGCGGTCCCGATTTGTGATATGGATGGTTCGGCTCACCAACTCGGCGTTCTTTTGGAGCCGTCCAGCAACGTTGTCGGGATTCTCGAGAAGTTGTGAGTCTGTAAATAGCCCTAAGACATTTAGTTGCTGTCCGAGGGCATCGATAGACGCTTGACTAGATTGTTTTAGCACACTTACCGCATATTCGGATACCGTCCGAATATCGAGATTAGCATTTATATCGGAAGATAGTGCTTCCCAAACCGCTTGAGAGGGGGAGTTCCCTGCGAATTCCGAGCGCTCACTCAGGAGGCGACAAATTGTCTGCCTGACTCGGCCCAGTGGGATACTCGAGAGTCGATGAAGTGATCCGAGTTTGGGCGGGTCACCTCTAACGAATACAACAATCCGGTCTGGCGTCATGTCCCCATCCCAATCAAAATCAGTCTCTGTCTCATTCCGCCATTTGATCGCAGTCGATAGTTCGTCAGTAATCCTGACATTTGTTCCGTCGGTGACTGGTTCAAGGGTCTCGAAATCTACTTCGTCAATGCCGACGAGCGCAACCCCGATCGTATGTGAGGAGTTGCTCGCTAGCGATTCGATCATCGTTTCCGGGGTGAACTTCGGTGGTGTCTCGACCATCACACCGAGCGTCTCATCCCTGATCGTCTCGGCTATGTGCACGCCCATTGCCTCCCCAACGAGGAGAGTACTTGCTTCAGCCCGGTCTAAGTCTGCCGATGGAAGGTCACTAAGTCGCATTGTTCGGAATTGAGACGATGGTTACGCCATCAGCGTATTCGCGAGCGAATCCAAGGTCGATAACCGCCTGCTTGAACCCCTCGTAGTTGCGGTTTGATAGTGGATCACTTTCCACCGTGCTGGCGCCTACAGAAATGTCCCACTCGTCTAGGTGGTCTCTGTCTTGGTCAGTACCACCAACGATGATGCCGTACCTTTGACGGAGGCGCTGGCAAAGATCTTGGAGCGAAATCTGTTCGGACGGGGTCACCACAGAGAGTACGATTGCCTCAAGAACGCTGGGGTCTGGAGACAGACGCCGTTCGTTGGCTCGATTCCCTCGCGGTTTGATGATTCCAGCTCGCCAGCCGAATGTTTGAATCGTATCCACAGGCGTGTATGTCTTATACCGCGATTGGTGGATCGCGTCTGTGACTGTATTGACGAGTCGGTCGAACTCATCATTAGCTGGATCCCCTTCGAAGATGTAGCGGAACGTATCGAAGTCCTCCTTGATTTTTTCGTCGCTCGTGCGATTTAGGTCCAACAGTTCTTTGTCTTCGATCTTCTGTAGGATGCCGTCCTCATCGTACTCGGATGTATCCTTGTATCCACGAGTGTCGAGTTCCGCTCGTACTCCAAGTCGAGAGGTAGATTGGACTTCTGCGCCCACTGTATCGTAACACTCGAGGCTCGCATCCGCAACCGGGTTATCCCTGTCACCTGTGTAATTCAGGACTAACGGGACACGAGTTTCTCTGGCATTTTCATCATCTCGAATTTCGTTATGCCGGTTTCCCATGAAGACATAGAGTGAGAATGCCCCGAATTTCACCACTCTACGGAGATCTCGAGGATAGTTTACCGACCCAGCATAGGAATCCTTTAGATGCTTGCTCAGGTTTCCATATCCTTCCGTCAATTTTGGAGTGACTTTTCCATCAGCAAACGGGTTGTCGGCGTCCGGCTCCTCCCAGGACTTGACTGTTGCGCTCTCTTTCGGCGCATCCTTGACCAGTGGTCGGAACAGCACCGAAATACTATCATGGTGATCTGTGAGTTGTGATTCGAGTTTTGACTCGATTTTGCTCTCCGAACGCGCCATGAGATCGTGGATGAAGCGACCGACAGTGACACCAGCTGTCGTATTGATGATGAACCAGTCACTCGTGCACGTTGGCGCTGAACCCTGTTGTGATGAATAGAGTGCGTTGTCGTTTGCGAGAACCTTCCGAAGCGTTTGACGGAGTTGGTCTAGTTGTTCGTCTTTTTCCTGCCCTCCAAATTCGAACCGCCCTTTCAGTTCAGACGGTAGTTCACTGGATGGCGTCTTACTGGGCTTCTCTGTGAACTGAAAGAGTTCCTCCGGTGAATGGACATGGCCCAGAGAATGGCTGAACATAACCTGGGCGACATGGACGGGTTTGAGCGACCGGCTTGTCGCTTTAAATCCGTATGCCCACTCCGATGCGTCACCATTGATTGTATTGAGTTTCAGAGCCATTATCGTCGATAAATATCGTTGTTGATGTCGACTTCTTCGACACGCCCAGTCTCCGTGTCTTTGACCGCGACCGTGCCTGTCTCCTCGCTATGGGTTTCATGATACTCGATCTCCTCCATGAACTCGAGGATCTGTTGTTCCACGTCCCGATTTCTCAGTGTGTATGGGATATCTGCATCTAATGCCCCCAGCGCGCGGTAGAGTGATCGAGTAATGGACAGTCGAATCTTAGATTCTCTATTCGTATAGGTCAGGGCCGTATGGCCCGGTGTATACCCGATTGCATCCCGAATTGCCGGGTGTAGTCGCGGACGCTGTATTTTGAACTGTGACTTTGGCACTGAGGTCCGTGAGACAAGGGCGAGCGAACTTCTCGACCGATACCGATGGGAGAGCCATAACTGAAGTTCAGAGCGTTTCGACGTGTTTGGCAGGAAGTAGCCATTGAGTAGTTTCACCAATTGCTCTTTGCTTCCTTCCTGAGACATCCCATTTCGATGGTTGATGAAGTCATACTGAAGACTCTGGAAGAGAGAGCGGCTTTCATACCCGATATCGAGCATCTCGTCCTCGAACAGGAATTGTCTTTTCTTTTGATTGAAATGGGGCTCCACCACCTCTGATGCCTCATCTCGGTCAGCAAATTCCGCTTCTTGTTCTGAAATGGCCCACAGACGACTGTCGACGAACGGGTGGACTAGATCTGGTGATTGGAATCGACGTCGGGCTAAGTCGAAGACAGCACCATTCCCTTCAAAAGCTAAATTATAGTATTCTAGCTCCGGCCCAAAGTTCGTTTGGCAGTCTTTCAAGCCAGCAGTGATGATATAACAGAGGTAATTCAACAGATCTCGTACGGTGACGTGCCGTTCGTAATTTCCAAGTTGCGTGAGGAAATCAACGAGATTCTCTTTGATCCTCTCTTCCTGCAATTTCTTCGCATTGTGCTGGATATGGCAGGTTCCAGAATGGTCATGGCCCTCCAAAGCGAACTCGCCCGCGAAGTTGTCGACAGCTCGCGTGATAATCCGATGAGTGAGGACATCTCGGTTGTTAAGGTCGATTACAATGATCTCATCGAAGTCAGTTTCTTCGTCCTCATCGTCGTCATAGACAATTTGATTCTGCAATTGCGATTGGACCGACTGTAGGAATGGATATTTGTCGCTGTAGCTGGTGGCCATCTCGTACAACGGTCCATCATTGATGGCAAGCACGCCAGGAACATCATTTTGAAATTTCTCATTCCACTCGGACAATAACTCGCCGTAGTCGGCGTACTCGGATGCGTCGAGCAGGTAGTAGTACTCATCAGGCGGATACTCATCCTGTCGCATGAGGATGTGCTGGGTCTTTCCGTCACCCGGATTCCCCGTCAAGATTACTTGTTTTCCATCGTCAAGAGCATCCTCAAGGTACTTGTCTAGATCTGTCCCAATGTGGATCTGCCGTCGTTGGTGGGGAGCCAAGCTTTCGGCAAATCCACCTCGAGCTAAATTAGCGAGAAAGTTCTTGTCGGTGCTTTTACGTTGCGTTGTCATAAGGTCCGCAGTGACTTATCAGATGATTCCACCCCGATAAATCAGTACCGGTGGCGGCATAGAAGAAAAATAATCGAATTTACTGATATGGCAGACCGGTTATGGGGAGACAGCCGTTTTGAACCCAGCCTTTAAAAGTCGTCTAATGAGTGATTTTTGAAATCGACTTCGTAGCCCAATCGGAGATCTTCCTCTTTGTCGAATTCTTTGATGTCGTTCAAAACCGAGTCTTTTTGAACTCGCTTGCTTACCCAGCGCGATTTCCAATGATCATAGATACTTTCCTGCTCCGCGGAGGGCTCGTCAAATGGCCAGAAATAGTCTGGCTCGTCGGAAATTCCAAAGAGAAATTCCCGGAAGTTGTTTGCAAGCTGGACGGCGTAAATTATACGTGGTGATTCGTGTTTCAACAAATCGCCGTCTAAATCCATATTCTCTAGCCCCCGGCGGATCTTACGCATTTTTGGAGCGATACCCTCTCCAAATCGCCCCTTCACAGCCTTTCGATCCTCAAGGAGTTCTGTAACCTGTGAAAGCCGCTTTCGGGTTGGCGGGCCAAATTGCACCGAACCGTACCCCTCGGTTGTTCCAACCTCCTCATATTCAATTTCTCCATTGGGCGCGGGCACTCGAACTCGGTCATACTGCGCACTACCGACTTTGAATAGGCCAGTTGTATCTAAGAACACGAGTTCGTTGTTCTTGATAACTGGTTCCCCTTTCATGGCGCTCGCGATTTTTGACTTATACCCCTCGTACTTTTCGCGATATGCATTGATGACTTCTGGCCCCGTGATGGCCATCGCCACAAGTTTCCCACCCAGAATGTGGTTGTACGGAGGGATAGCCCCACAGACTTGGATATTCATCATCCCGGCGCCAACACGACGTTTCTTTATTTCCTTGAGAGCTGTACGAAGCGCTCGCTCACCATCTTCTGTCTCTAACGCTGTCTCGATAAACTCGCGATCATCCTCAATATCATTACTCAGGAAATATTCCCGGTCGCGGAGAAGTTTCTGCAGGTTCCGAGCTCGCTTTTTAACGAAGAGGGCTGTTTCACTTTTTTCCTTCCATGAATTGAGTTTATCCGGGTCATTGTCTTTGATATCGACGTCTTCAAGATCTGCAGCTGTCAGTCCATACTCTGACGGATCGAATACGTTATCGTGATTTTCAGGATTATCAACCTCATCAATCAGGGGAGGCCGCTGCTTGAAAATGTATTGACCGAGTCCCTCGAGTTGGTTGAGGCGGTGCATTGCTGTGTCACTTGCCGATTCGAAATCTGATTTATCGAGATCCTCATATCGTTCAATGAAATCATCAAAGCGGACGTTTTCGATACTCTCGTCAATGGCATGCTCGGTGGCGTCTCTGAGCATTGAACAGTACTCAGAGACGCGTTTCTCCCATTCCTCTTCAGTTTCTAACTCCTTCGTCCGTGTTACTGTTCGTTTCTTCTTGTTCGGCGTTCGTTCTTCCTTTGGTAACGGTTCTTCATATTCCACTTCGCGGGTCTTCTGTTCGAGTTCTTTTCTTACACTATCTATCCGCCAACCGAGATACTGGTCCCGCTTTTTTAAATTCATCATCGAACTCGCCAGCGACGCAATCCCCATTACAGGATGATGCTCACGTGCGGCGTCTCTGACGAGAAAATTAATATTTCGTCCAGGGACTGAGTTGTTGGGGGTAAGCCATGTGTAGCGGAAATAGCGCCAGATATTGTGCAGGTCCAATCCTGTGTGCTCATCCTCTACACCTCGCTCAGCAACTTGGACGTACGGTTGGACCTCAGAATTGAGCTCCTCAATAATCGTCTCCCGGTCCAGTTCCTGGTATTGCTGAAGATCATCATATAATTCAGGACCGCCGACAATTAGATCAGTTACGTCGACCTGTTTCCCATGTTGTCGCGACGGCGTCTCCATCTCCCTAATGAATTCCCGGACAGAATCGTCGTCAAATTGTGCTCGGCGTTCTTTTTCTAGAATTTCACGCTCTTGATCCTTGTAGGCATCTGCATCATCGGCAAACCGGTCAGGATCGGGAGGGTATAATCGAACGGGGGGATATCCATCGATCTTCTCTGGATTCTTTTCGATATGATATCCGATTTCAAGTAGATCGAGAAGGACTTCTAGAACGGCTACATATTTAATTCGTTCTGTATAAGCAGCCATCTGATTGGCATCGTAGGTTGGCGGTTCCTCAGGGAGGTCATTCTCCACAGCCCTAATCTTTGTTTTAACGATATTTTCTCGATCGTTTGGGGACTGACAAATCCGATCGCACAACCGGTCCAGGTCATCGAGATACTCCTCGCTTAGATCCGGTTGGAGCGGATGCGGATTTGAATCATCGTAGGCATGTCGCATATTAAGGGGCGAAGTCTGCGAGTACCTCAATCTCACTCAGCTCATGGTAATAAGCGTGGTGTGTTTCCGTCGTCGTAGGTTTATGACGAATAACAATGTCGATCCTTGAAAAGTCTGTAGTCGGCATTTTCGAAGACAGATCTGATCGGAAATGCGGCCTGAAATCATATCCTAGTTCAAATGTAACTATCCACGATGAGCAGCGTTCCTGACTAAAATAAATCATTTCACATTAGATAGTGGTCCATTCATCCCTTCATGACCAGATATTCTGAGTAATAGTGTTCACGAATCGCACGGTAAGTAGACAACAGGGGGGTTAGATATTATTACATCCGATGCCAGCGGGCACTAAAAAAATAAACACCGAACTGGAACTTCCGCCTGCCATAGATTTATAATGAATACTCACAAGATAGGTGAACGGAATACATGGTTTGGGCAGCGCAGCGACTTGCCTCGGGACAGGGCGGTCTGTCGCTATGAGCGACCTGTCTATCCCTGTTGCGGAAGGCCCGCACGGGAACCCTGTACCAATAGAAGAAGCTGAACGGAACGTAGATTATTACGTCTGTCCTGAATGTGGCGAATTCCTCACACCTCGAATCGGCCCGAAACGCCAGTATTTCGCCCACAAACGGGGCGTTCTCGATGATACTGACTGCTCACTGTCCAGCCGAGCGGACATTGAGGAGATGGTCGACGAACTTCGGACCTCCGACATCGAGGAAAGTGAGCAAGAACGCACCATCCGCATCTACATTGGCGAACAGTACGACGGCCGCATCGAGTGCTTTGGGATTCTTCCCTCACTGGAGTGGCAACACGTCCCGCCGAACAAGGACGTGGATGCCCTTCTAGACGCTCTCGACATTACGACCGCAGGGGTTACGAACCCCCCTGTACCCAGCAATTTTCACCCATCAGAGTCGGAGACAATTGTCCCGCTTGACCCGACAGCTGACGAGTACGTCATAGACATCGAGGGCCCGGACACACTTAGCACGATTACTGGCCACTGGTCAGTTGATGGCCTCGCGTCAGGCGATCTCTTTGTCGGCGACCAGAGCCGTGCCCGTCGACATCGGAGTAACCGCCAGATCAAGATCGGCGAATGGGTGTACCTCGTCATGGCGCACGCCCCGGCGACACTCCCAGACGTGGTTGGGACCTACGATGTCGGGTCGTTTACTGTTCTAGCCTTTCCGGCACGCGAATCAACGGAAGAACTACTTCAAAAACACGGTGAGGGGCTGACGACCGATGACTATGGTTTCGATGCTGATGTCATCTTGCCCGCAAGTGTCCACCCGACGATTGAAGCACCGACCTACGGGGCACCAAACGAGGGCGTTCTCGTTGGCATCACACCATCTGAAGGGATTGACCCGATTTTCGAGGTTGTCTCGGTTCCGAAACGCGCAAACGATACCGTCGACATTGAGCCAACTGGACCGGGGAATCCGCGGTTCTATCCAACACGGATTCCCACGGACGGCTCTCGACGGGTGAGTATCCACCAACGGAACTCCAATCGTCACCGGCTCATCCACTTACATCCAGAGTCCGACACTGACACCGACACGATAGGGGAGCCAACAGCAACCGAGAGTCGGACTATCGGCCTCGAATTCAACACTGGAGATGAGACAGCGGTCCTTTCCCCACTCGACGGAGAGACCACGTTCCGCGTAGATGAGGATTTCAATCCCCATCTGTTGCCAACGAATCTCTCATATGTCGGCCCAGACGGCTTGGAGATCGAGATCACGGCGACGTTCGTTGAAGACGCATCTCTCGGGCCGACGCTTACTCGCTTTACAACCAACCTTGCGGAGTTCGGGTCGGAAATCGCCCATTGGGTCGAACAGGGCTGTGCACGCGTCCGCTTCGAATTCGGCGGGGTTGGTGCGGTCAGGATTGAATTTCCCCAGCCAGCGCTGGCGGTGTCGCCGGATTCTGAGAGCAACAGGTCAGGGAGTGTTTCCTCATCATGAGTCTCGAACCCGGTGAGCGATTCACGAAAGAGATCTCATACGTCACGAAGAACGGCAAGGCAACTGTCACAGAGGGCCATGATACGATCAATATCGGCCCAGTCACTTGCGAAAAGGGCCGGCGAGTTCGTCTCAAATATCTGGGCGAACACGAGGAATTACAACAGGATGTCGGGTTTGCGCTATGTCTTACTGAAGAGGTGCTCGCCGACAACTACAACGAATATTTCCGGAACATCAGGAAGGAACTCATCCCGGATCGCCCTCCGAAAGTCGATGAGGAGGCGTACGTCGAGATCGATGAAATTGGCGACCGGGACCTCGGGGTCACGATCTTAGGCGGCCAGCGCGTCGAACTTGGCCCAGTTCGGGGGAATGCCGGCGATATGGTTCGGGTCATCGGAGTGTCGGATACGTTCGCGAAGGTGTTGACAGAGAGTGCGCGTGGCGAGAATTACGAACACCGATTCAAAATCCTCTCCCGACAATACGACGACCTCCCAGTCTCGAAGGGTGAGGATATTACGACCACAATCGCCCAACGAGAGGAGGATTCTCTCATCGGCTATGTCGGCAACCTCCCAATTCGATTCCCGCCTGAGGACGCAGAAATTGCGCAAAAAATCGATGGCCGCATCACAGGGTACGACCGTGATCAAGTGATCGGTGAGATTACCGAAACCTATGATGAAGTTGGGCGCATCCAGCATGCAGATCACTGGGCTCGCATGCAGTGGCTCAAGAACGCTGGCTTCGATGAGAACCCATTTCGAGATTTTGCCGTTGCGTTCCTTGACGCCGATGAAGACCAACTCCCAGATGATGAGACGCACTTGCGCGATACACTGATCGCGGAGGCATTGCGCCTCGCGATGGCCGACAAGATACGCCAGTCCGACGCCTCGTATCCCCGAGCACATATCTCCGGGATCCGGCACTGGGTTGTGCACAAACTCGCCGCGGTCCTGGGCAAACCCGGTGAGAATACCACAGGACAGGATGACGACGAAAGCGACTGGTTCAAAAGCGTCATGTCTGAACGGACCGGTCCAACGATCACGTTCCACGGCGACATTCTCCAACTCTCGGAGGGGTATTACGCACCAGCGCCGACGCGCGCGGTGATGATCTCGGATTCGGAGGCAGTCCTGGTGTCCGGAGACCCGAGTACGACATTTCTCGACTCAAATCTCAACATAGAATTCCGTGGTATCTCACGAGTCATTACGAACACCAGTCAGGAAGAATTGGAGGCGACAGGGATCCCCATCCAATCCCAAGACGAATATGTGGGTCTCGACGAGACGACGCTCATGACAAAAGCCGATTTGGAGGCATATGTGGCGACCCAACCCCGGGAGACATGGGCGAGAGAGCAGGCTTGGGAAGCCTACACTGAATACGGATTCCAACCCGATGAGGAACCGCTGACGGTGACGCTGGATTCGGGTGATCGGGTGAGTTTTTGGCGGGTTCCAGTCGAGTACGGGACTGACGCCTACTGCCTCAAACTCCAGGATCCAGATCCGGAGCGTGACAACACTCCGGAGATGATCGCAGTGCCATCCCGCTATCGCAAGCAAGTGTGCTTGACCATCGATACACTAAGCGGGGTGCCACAGGGTGTCGATCTCGAACCCTATGGCAGTGATGTTATCGTGAACTGCGATTTCGCACCGCCGCGGCCACAGATGCGGTGGCTCCACGCGATCGGTGCAGAGTGGCTTGAAACGTCGGCCCGTCAACTCCAATGGCGGATCGACAGCGGAGATGCAAACTCAGTCAAAGATGTGTTCGCTGAGTTGCCGGTATCGATTACGGACGAGACACCTGGAGGTGCTTAACAAATGCAATCAATCAAAGAAGTGTCAGACAAGCTTGACAACGACCTACAACAGTACCTAGAATCCACCTACCACCTGCATCATCCGCGGTTGTTGAAAGAACGGCGGGCGCTGATGAACGAGGGCGAAACCGCGACCGAACCGTGGGTCGAGGCGACGCCAAAATACGTTTCCGGGCAGAACCTTCGGGAACTCGGCCTTCCGACGGATGTGGTTGATCTTCTGAAAGACCTGGAGGCAGACGATCTCGATATCTTCGACCCGGCAGAGCAGGCCGTGGCCCCCCTCGTGGACGATCATCCCGACGAGCA
>ENA-ORCR01000819-ORCR01000819.1-marine-metagenome-genome-assembly--contig:-NODE-819-length-11939-cov-9.311668_pt1 | contig 11939 bp, 18 predicted proteins | sample MGYA00237782_ERZ508514 | MGnify/ENA primary metagenome ERZ508514 (study PRJEB26185, sample SAMN06268960) | marine metagenome | isolation source: Eden Landing Ponds, San Francisco, CA, USA | place...
GTTCGACTGCAACCCGGACACGGCGGCGTGTTCAAAATCCAGGTCGACGACGACCTCGTCTGGGACAAAGACGAGCATGGTGGCGAAATCGACCTCCAGGCCATCACTGAGACCGTCCACGACCGGGTTCACGCCCACGCCTGAGCACGCAGTCCACACGGCCCTCCAGTCACGCAACCATGTTAGAACTCTACCAGGCAGAAGGGTGCGGATACTCAGCGAAGGTCCGCGAGATGCTGACCGAACTCGGCGTCACGTACGTCATCCACAATCCCCGCTCTGCCGCCGGCGAGACCCGCAACGAACAGACCCACGACCAGCTCCGAACGCTGGGCGGCCAGGACCAGATTCCGTTCCTTGTCGATCACGAGCGCGATGTGACGATGTACGAATCCGAGGACATCGTTGAATATCTCCAGGAGCACTACGCATGAGTGGTGCTGTCGAGGAAGACTGTCCGGTCTGTAACTCCTCGCAGAGCGCAAAAGAACAGTTCGCGACGGCGAAGGTCGCGGAGCATATCAAGGAGAAAGCGCGCCGGGACGACACCCACCGAGCATGGGTCAAGGAACACACTACGAACGGCACGCTCTCTGAAATCCGAGAGGCGCTGACAGAACATAGTCGCCCCCGGAATTGACCGATGAGCCACGAGACTGAGGAACCTGACCTTGCCATCGGACAGCACCTTCGACCACCCCTCCGGTACGGAATGGCGGGGCTCCTGCTGGTACCCGGCGCGAGCAAGTTCCTCACCTACGGAACATCGGTCCGGTTTTTCGAGTCCCTCAGCCTCCCAGCACCATCCACCCTCGTCCCGATCGTCGGCGCACTCGAACTCGGTGCGGCGGCACTGTTACTCCTCGACAGATCCGCCAGAATCGCGGCGCTTGTCACAGTACCGATCATGGTCGTCGCCGCGGGAACGGCCGGGGCGACGTGGCAGAATGTCGGCGTCCTCGCGGCCGCACTCGTACTGATAGCCCTCGACACCCCGGAGGTACGCCGGTACACATGACCGCCCACCGACCTCTTGACGCATCTCTCGACGGGCACCGTTTGAGTCCGGTTACGAATCGAGCGGGTTACCCACCCATAGAGTGTTGCGTCACCACGGGATGACATCGATGGCACCATTCTACGGGCGACTTCAATCGCTTTCGGCCCTCGTCGAGGACTACCTCCTCGCGTGGATTCTCCTCGCGGTCGGCCTCGGGCTCACCATCACGGACCTTGCCGTCGTAACCGACTTCTCGACGGTCATTCTCGCGGTGATGATCGGGAGCATCTCGTTGACGCTCTCGGTCGAGCAGTTCAGCCAGATCGGCGGCCGGGCGATTGCGATCGTCCTGCTTGGTCACGTCACGATGCCCGTTTTGGCGTTCGGCATCGCCCGTGGTCTTGGGCTATCGCCAGAGCTGACTGTGGGGTTCGTCGTTCTCGGGACCGTGACACCGGAACTCGTAACGCCGGTGATGACCGAACTTGCAGGCGGCGATACTGCGCTCTCAACGACGGCCCTGGTAGTCATCGGCGTTGGGAGTCTCGGGTTCGTTCCCGCGGCCGTCACCGTGCTCGCTGGGGGCGTGACCGTTCCGACGCTGCCGATCGTCGAACAGCTCGTCGTGGCGGTCGTTGCGCCCATGTTACTTGCCGTCGGCCTGCGAGCACGGTGGCCCGAGCGCGTCGGCACATACGATGCCCATTACCCGGCCGTCTCTGCCACAATGGTGGTCCTGATCATCGGCGGTGTAACCGCCGCGAACGCCGCAGTCATCCGCTCGAACCTGGGACTCTTGGGAAATGTCATTACAGGCGTCGTGGTCCTGAACGGGCTCGGATACGGCGTGGGCTTCCTCGTGAGTCACCGTGCGGAGCGAACCACTCGTATCGCGTCAGTTCTCTCCGTCGGAATGCGCGATTTCGCCGTTGCGGCCGCACTTGTGATCGCGGCCGGCCTACCGACGATCGCGTCGCTTCCCGCGGTCGTCTTTGGCGTGGTCGAGATGACGACAAGTTCCGGGCTCGCCAAGTGGTTCGACCGGACAGAGTGAGTCAGGCTGATTCGACGTCCAGCCGGTCGACGAACCCGTCTTGGAACATCTCGGTCGTCCCGTCGGGTCCAGTGACGGTCAGAACCGTTTCCTCGTAGGGGGGCGAGACGGCGATCTCGTATTCGGCGAACGAACAGCATTGCAACTCGTTCGACGTGAACTCAGCGAGTGCTCCGAGTGACGCATCCGTACCGTCGAAGCGAACGACGACGCCGTTCTCGTGTTCCTCGTACCCGAGGTAGTGATCGACGAGGCGGGCCCGAACTTCCTCCCGCCGTTCCGCTTCTTGTTCCTCGGTGAGCGTACACGCAACCTCACGCTTGGAGTCGTTCTGACTCATAGTGCGTTCTTACTTTGAATGCGGAACTATTTATGCTGCCAACTCCGAAGAATTGGACAAGATCTGGTGAGCGAAAACTATGGCAGAAACTCCCGACTCAGCGACTGAAACGGCCGACTCATCGCCTCCCGGACACGACTGCCTCTGTCCACTGGGTGGTGTGATGGACCTCCTCAGCCGCCGGTACGCGATGCAACTCGTCTGCGTGGTCGACGCGATCGGCCCGGCCCGCTACGGCGACATCGAAGAGACGTTCGAGGAGGTGAGCAGTTCCACACTCTCAACGCGACTCGAGGAACTCGTCGACGCCGGTATCCTCTCCCGTGAGCAATACGACGAAATCCCGCCACGGGTCGAGTACGAACTCACGGATACCGGTGAAGAACTGGGCCAGCGCCTCGAACCACTACTCACGTGGGCCGAAGAAATCGACGAGACAGAACTCGCTACTGGCCAAGAGTAAGGAACGGTATCGTTACAGCGGGATCGTCACGTCACGGATTATGAGCAGGCCCGCTGTGACGGCGAAGAGGATTGCTGGAACGGCAGTTTTCGATAGTGGGTCGCCAGTACGGACGTGCGTCGCCACTGCACCCACCATCACGCTACTCAGGAGTATTCCACCCGCCACGGTAAACTCGGAGAGCCACACCAGGCCCGCGAGCAGCGCGAGACCGGCGCCAATCTCGATGAGGCCGGTGAGGATTCGGAACCACTGTGGATATCCGAATCGCTGGAAGTTTTGGACTTGGTCCTCCTGATGGGTGACCTTCGCACCGCCGACGGCCACGCCCACGAGCGCGAGCACGGCTTGGGAGCCGGCGAGCGCAATACTCTCCGGACTCATTGGGCACCCTCCGACGGAGCGGATGCTGTCAGTGCGGCGGCAATGGGAACACCAGCGTCAAGCGGAATACCGACCGTAGTGGCCGCGACGTCCTTCGCCCAGCGCTCGTAGTCTTCGCGAGTGTAGAACGCCTTCACGTACGGACAGACGGCGCCATAGACATCCGGCGCTGAGGGCGTCTCGTCAGCGGGCACATCGATCTCAGTAGTCACACCGAAGGACATGACTGCGTCCGACGGTGTGACATCGACACCGTCCCTAGGTGACGCCTGGATCTCGATCGGCTCCTCCGTGGGAGTTTCAGTCCGGATCTCGACGGGTTCGTCCACAAGATGCGCGAGCGCGATCCCGTCATAGAAACATCGGAAGTAGTAGATCTCGCTCGCGGTCTTCGCGTAGTGTGGGGTCTCGCCGTCCACGTGACAGAGTTCGTCGATGGCGATCCCGTCTCCCTCGACCACTGTGCGGATCGCCGCTACCATGTCGTCGAACGTGTCGATCGAGGCGCCGAAGAACCGGCTCATGTTGTCTGCGACGGGATTCGGGAATTCTGCGGTCTTCACCGGTCGTGCTTCGATCCAGCCGTCTGTTTCGGGTGTCTGTGCGTCCTTACCGTCAACCGCGGGGGTGGCGCAATTGCAGTCTTGATTCGACATGCGACTATACATCTATACTCGAAGTAATTATACTGTCAAGTTCGAAGTGGTGAATTCGCTTCGACCTGTCGAAGTTAGTAACGCGGATAGAACCGACTGGCTTCTTGGGGGGCTGACTCAAATTGAGAAGGCACACTATTAGCGGTGTTACTAATCACGACGCTGAGTCTATCCGCGCCGGCGAGCGGTGAGGCGCTTCCGATGGAGCAAGAGTTCAAACAAGGGTACCGGATGCATCGTATACTCAGCAATCTCAACCGACTCGACGTCGACCGATTGGACGACGCGGATCGAGAGCGAGTCGAGACCGCGAGAGACCTCCTGGAAGAGGTGAGCCTTCTCACGCAGCCGGGCGACTGAGCCGGGGCGGACGCCCACGCAGACTCCCAACTGACGTCGTCGGCCACGTCACTATTGGGCTAAACAGTAGTATTCTCGGCTTCTCTGTTGACCGGGAATTAAGAGAGCACGGCGTGGAGCCGACATATGAACAACGTTCCTGATATCCAGGAATTTCTCCGTCGCTATCACGAAAGACAGAGCTACGTAGCATCCCAGAACGTGCCCACTGAGGGAGATCGTCCGGTTGCTACTGTGAGAGACACCCAACGTGCGACTGGACAGGAGCCCGATGAGCACGTTATTCCAGCATCAGCTTACGAATACCGGCTCAATACGGACGCCAGCCCGTCTGCTAACCAGATTAGAATCGATAAGAACATTCATCTTATCGAACGATATTGGGATACCTTAGTTAGTCAGTACGGCCTCGACGGCCTGGTCACCTATGTACCATTCCATGAGGATCCAGGAATGTACGGCATATACATCAGCCAGCGCGGGATCCGATACCTCGGCCATCTTCTGTACAACTGGAGCAAGGTCTTCGGACCAGCCAGCGGTACACTCCCGACAACTTCCCCGGAAACGCCGGTACAAGACAGTTACCTGATCGCTGGCTCGCGTCTCCGTAACAAGTCAGCTGCATTTGACTCGCTTGAGGATGCGTTCGATTTCGCATACGAAATCCTTCGGCGATACGCATGGTTTCACCATCAGACGGAACTACTCGCATCTTACCTCGAAGACGCACAGAGTGAGCTTTGCTACCCGTCCTATCAGCAGCACTATCGGGAAACCGCTGCACCCGAAGCAGACCTCAGTCAAGCCGTCGGGCACCTGTATGTAGCGAGTAGTCGTGCCTGTCAGAATGCGGCACCGACCGAGCTGTTTCAGCCACTGCTCGAACGGGCGCTACGAGCGTTTGAGCCACCGACAGATGAACTCTCACTGACAGCGTCAGACGGATTCGAGCAGGGTCGACGAGAACTGTCCCGGAGACTCCGCGACGAGTTCAGGTCGACTACCGTTTCAGCCCCAATTGAGCTGAGTAATCGACTCCCATTCTCGACGGATATTGACCGCGCAATCCCCGACCAAATCGCCATATACATCACGAGGCGTGAATCGGACCCGGATGATGGCTCCTTCGCGAACCGGCCTGGAGTAATCTCTCTTAGAATCAAACAACGTACGCTATTGAGGAAGCATCCACATATGAGAAAAAATACAATAACAGCCCGGAACTCCAAGACCGGCTTGACAACCGTGTTGAGCAAATCCGCGAATCGTTCGAGACACAAGACTGGAAGGGCGTGACTGATGGACCGGACGAGAAACGCTATATCGATGTGACTGGATCCGTCCGGCTCGTTGTGTCCGTTGACGAGGACGAGCAGTCTATTGAGCTACTTGACTTCGGAGACCGAATGAAAATTCCACCGAAATATGGACTTCATAAGTCACAGAACTAACTGAGGAACCTGCCGTTACAGACACCTGCGGATATAGTGGCTTCAAAGCCTGGGCGACAGCCGGCGAGGAGCGTAGACACTACGAGAGCGCCAGCCAGCGATACAAAGTTGGCAACTTAGGATAGTAGCCCTCTCGGAGGTACCACCGACCAACCGTCCATCAATCATACATCGTTGCCAGCCGATTCTCGCGGCATAGTGAACCAGTACGTCGAATTAATCGAGAGCTGAATTACAGGACTGACAATCGTCTACGACATTACGTCTTTGATGATTTCTTTGCCGTCAGAGGTGAACTTCGACGGGGCAACAGACTCTCCATCGAAGAAATAAGCCTCCGCCGAACGGCCGATTGCATACGTCCCTCCTCCGGCAATCACTGCGTTGAGAGCCTGTCCAGGACCCGGGAATACCCCTGATGCTGCCCCAGCAAACTTCCGAAGCGTGAACCCGGCGCCACCTACCACTCCGAGCTCAGCGAAGTACTCCATAGCGGTATCCTTGCTGAATTCTTGGCAAGATAACGAGCCGATCAGCATAACGAGATACACCTGTAGTGGGGTGAGAATCGCAATATCGGAAATACCAGACATATCCGCCGCAGCAATCGTGCCACCAAGTGCCGATAATTTCCTCGTCCGTTCGCGGGCGATCTTTCGCATAAGTCTGTCACGACGCTGTGCCTGTGCGAACTGTAACACTGCTTCTTCAGGCATACAGTCTCCAATCAGTTCAGAAAGTGTGTCAACGTTCCAGTATGGCTCCTCCTTTAGGTAGGTAGGAAAGACGCCAATATCGTCCAAGTCTTCGATCTCTTCTGGCCCTTGCTGTTGTATCTCGTCTCTTGAGTAGAACAAGTAACCGCGAACCGGCGCATTTTGATCAAAGGGTTCTCGAGTTTCTCCGTTCCGCATCCTTGCGATGAAATCAAGATTGTCGGTAATCGTACTCGTCAGTGCTGGGTTCTCCTCTGGTGGCCAGGAATCTCCGGGAGACAAGTGACTGTCGACCTTGTTCAAGCAATAGACGATAGGAGGGAACCCAGGGATGTTTTTTCGCAAATCCTCGTCTATCGTATTGAAGTCCTGTTCCCCAGCTCGTGCCTGATCCGGAGTCATAACATGGATGATGATATCCGGATCGTACTGTTCAAGATCCTGTTTTACTTTCTCAACAGTTCCATCAGGTAGTTCTTCGCCGGCGGGTGTACTTTCAAAAAGGCCGCGTGAATCGACGACATCCCAGTTAGCGTGTCGATCTGGGAATTGAATATGGTATTTTTCCGAATCGACAGTCTCTGGCTCCACAGCACCCACATCGGCCTCTTTTTTATTTGCGAGTGCATTGATGAGGGATGATTTCCCCGCTCCAGACCGTCCAAGAATGAATAACCGAGGCGGGCGTGAATCGCTGATCAAGGTATCGAAATCTCCGACTAGATGCTCAAAGAGTTCGTCTTCGACCTGCCGTTTCTTTTTATCACTGACAGGAGCAAGGTCGATCGCCATCTCAAGCCGCTTTCGTAAGTTGGCGTACTTCTCCGTATCAACAGCCATGAGACAAATACCCGCGGGCGGCGTTATGAATGTATCCCGAAAATTCAGATTCGCTGTATCCGCAAAAACACAGCAGGTGGTTACTCCCCTGTGAAATGCGCCTTTGCTTCGGACATGAATTCTTCCGGCTCAACAACTTCATCGTCAAAGAAGTACACTTCGGCTGCCCGTCCAACGCAGTACATATTGTTCTGGATATAACTTACATCTTCTTTAAAAACCCCAATAAGAGTGTCAACTGCTACTCTAGAAGTAGTCGAAACCATATTTCGAACCGACATACTTCCGGCATCCATGAATTCGTCAACGGTGTCAACACCGAGTTCACGTCCCGAGAAAGACGCAATGAGTGCAACAAGGTAGGATTCAAATCCTGTAACGATTGGCACATTCGGATTGATAATGAGCTTCCGGGGAATCTGGTTCACTGCGTTCGCAACAGCGATCGTCTGCTTTCGAGCGAGACGCCGCATAATTCGCTCGCGACGCTGTGCCTGCGCGAACTGGAGTACCGCCTCGTCAGGTAAGTACTCGAATAAGATCTCTGCGAGCGTTGTAATATTCCAATAAGGTTCTTCTTTAAGATACGTTGGGAAGGCCCCGATAATTTCGTTCGAATCGTATATCCACCCTCGGGCTGGTTCATCCTCATCATATTCACAGTAATCAGATACCGACAGAATATTTGTTACCAACGCGAGCATCTCGGCGATCTGCTGTTGAAGCATCGTATTCCGCCCGGGGGGCCAGTCTCCTCCTGGCGTAAGGAAGGTGTCAACCTTATTGAGGCACATAACGCGTGGAGGCAATCCGCCAATGATTGAGTTGTCCAGTTTCTCTACGACGTTGAAATCGTCTTTTCCAGCCCTCACCTGCTCGGGCGTCATAACGTGCAAAAGGAGGTCCGGATTGTGTTCTACGAGATCCGCTTCAAGTTTCTCAACTGTTTCCACAGGGATCCCTCCATCTGCTGGTACACTTTCGAAAAGCCCTCGCGAGTCAACGACTTCCCACGCTGCATTGCGATCCCGAAAGGGAATTTCATAGGTCGACGACGAAACTGTGGTTGGCTCAAATGCTCCGACGTCTGCAACCTGCCTATTGGCAAGTGCGTTGATTAAGGATGATTTGCCAGCCCCAGAGCGGCCAAATACGTACAGTTTCGGAGATCTCGACTCAAGAATGATTTCGGAGATATCATCAATCAACAAATCCTCGCAGTAATCTATGACCGTCTCAGCATCCTCCTTCGAGCCAATCCTGGGATCTATGAGATCCTTAAATAGCCCAGAGAGATCTTCATATTGGTCCGAGTTGACCGCCATATACAATCGGCGAGAGCGGGGGAAAAGAATGTATCCCTAATCGTTCTTGAGAGGTTCGCTTCCTCCACGCGGACCTCAGTTCCCCCGACCCGATCGACGAGTAGCGTTGTTCGTCCCCCGGGAGGGGTGCGGGGCGATCCAGTCGCGGTCGCCCCGTGAGGTGATTGCTCGATGGGACACCGCGCACTCGTTGCGTACGAACGCACAGACGGACAGTACACGCTCCACTACAGCCATTGGGGCGCAGCAAACCTCAAGCTCAAGCACCGAATCTCGGCGGAGTCGCCGTTCGGTAGCGACGACACCGACTCCAAGTGGGCGAAACAGCTGCTGGCTGAACTGGCCGATGGCCTCGAGGCAGATGCGGTCGACGGCTACCTCACCGGCGAGGATCGTCCGTCGTCGGTCGTCGAGCCAAAGCCCCGCGCCACCGGGCTCACGCTCGACGAGATCGTGGCTGACCATCTCGACTATCTCCACCACGAGGCGTTCTTCGTGGTGTCGACGACGTTCGAGGTGACCGCCTATCGGACGCTGTGGTTCGGCCTCCAGTACGACTCGGAGACGGTCGAACAGGGAGAGACAGTCGGGAACGGCGCGCTCGCGACGGTGCGCTGGTACGACGGCGAGCCGGTCGGCGACGGCCACCTGCAGGGACAGTTCGCGGCCCTCAAAGACGTCGTCGGCGATATGCTCGACAAGGGCGTCTTCACGCCGTCGACGGCGAGACAGTACCTGAAACGGAAGCTGGCCGAGCGAGTCGGAGACCGACAGGAGCTGCTCATTCCGACCGGAGAGTCACCCTTCGAGAAGGCGAGTCTGAACCACTCCTAGTTCGATCTGCTTCGTGGCAACTGCTGTTTTTCAGGGGTCGGAATGGGTGAGCCCCGCCGTAGGCTCGTGATTCGATGACCTCAGAGGACGACCCGTTTCACGACTGCGAGTTGGATCCCGAGGCGATCCTCGGGACACACACTTTCGAAGACGTCCTGTTCACCGACGAGACAGAAACTCCGGTGAACGTGCTCACCGGCGAGACACCGGCACATTCGCAAGCAACCGTCGAGGAAGCGAAGGAGTTCGCTGCGAGTATCGACACGGAGACGCCCCAGATCGCGCTCCCCGCATCCGTCGAGTCGCAGGTCGAAACACAGAGCAAGCCCTACACGGCGGCGGCATTCTTCCACTTCAAGGCGACAGGCTCGCTCGAACGCCACCGTGCTTACCACGCCGCCTACGAGTCGGACGCGTTCGCGGTCGACTTCGAGGCCGACTACGAATCGGGCGACCTGACCATCACTGTCGAACGACCGGACGAATCCTGAGAATCCGCCGTCACGAGGAGAGTTTTTCGAGCGCCGGCGATGGGTGCCGGCGCAGCTGGAGCGAGCAACGACACCCAGTGCGTCGGCGTTTCGAGGTGTTCAAGATGCACATGGTGATTTACGCCCTCGTAGAGGCATCGACGCACGACGACGCCCTGGCCACCGGAAAGTCGGTGTTCGACCGCCTGGTCGGCGCGGACCCACACGCCGGCGCCGTCTTCGACTACTACGTCACGTTCGATGAGGAGGACACGTCCGTTGCGGGGAAGGCGCGATGGGGAGAGTTGCCGACTGCAGCCCCCGTCGACTCTGATGACGGCGAAGACCTGCTCGAGCGTGGTTGGGAGGCGACGAAGGAGGAATTCGTGCGGAATCTCGACCGGGTGAAGGAGGTCATCGACGAGCTCTCAGACGAGGAGATCATGCGCGACGAGGACCTCGCCCGGCACGCCTTCCACCAGGTCGGTGCGTACGATGGCCCGACAATCTTCCTGTACACCGAACACGGAACCGGCATTCGTCACCGTGGACAGCTGGATCGACTCCTCGAGGAGAGTGAAGAGCTCTGGATCGTGCCCGCTGACGTCCACTTCTAACCAATGCCTCGCATCACCAACTGGCGACGCGAGAGCCGCTCGCCGACGCTTGCGTATCGGAACACCGAGACCGGTGCGCGAGCCGTCCTGCATCGAGCCCCGGACTCCTACTGGTACAAATGGCGTGGGGCAATCCTCGTCGACGGCTATCCGGTGTGGTCGCGGGGGTACGAGACGAAGGACGCGACGTCGTTCCGTGACGAACTCCGGGAGCGGCCGTCTCCGGACCTCAGCTGCCCGGAGTGTCCGAACGACGACGTTCGCGTCGGCGAGAAGGCAGCAGACGGGGCGAAAATCCAGCGGTGGTACGACTGTCCCGACTGTGGGTACGAAGCTCCCTCGCGCATCGTCTACGGCGCTGAACGGTGAGTGAATGAGCGCTCGGCGCTGTTTTTCAACCGGGCACAAGGTGGTGGCCCGGTACGGCCGGGTTAGTCAACCAATGAGTCTCGAAATACTTGACCGACACAGTGAGGCACTGTTCGAGTTCCTCTGGTGTCCCGTCTGCGGGCAGGAGGTCTTCACTCACATCCCCTTCGAGGGGGTGTTCTGCAAGAACTGCAACACCCAGGTCGAACTTCAGGAGTCCCGAGAGACACGCGGCCACGAGGAGGCCGTGCTCGCCTGCTTCGATTCTACCACGACCTGGAACCTCCACGTCGACGAGAAACTGCGCCGCGGACTGCCTGATGGGTCGGCGCGCGTGAAGATCTTCGGCGCACTGGGCGCCTACGAGGTCGACTGGTGGAGTCCGGAGCCAGGTGAGGATTGGGAACCTGTCGAGCGCGGCGAATTCGACGACGTCGAGGAACCAAACGAGGTGGCGCACCTAGCGTAGAGCTTAGCAAATACGCCAAGCCTGTTTGTTTTTACTCTACCAATTGCACACATCGTTTATGGTCCAAACCGAAGGCGCTGTAGAACGACTACGGCGAAGAAAATCAATGGAATCGGATCTACGCGAACAAATTGGTGGTGTACAGTTCTCTTTGCCCTTATTCACGATCGAACAGGCTCAGGAAATTAGACTACGCCCAGATTACGAAGACCTTCTATTTGATATGTATATGTCCCCTCAGAAGAGTGATCTCGATTTCGAACACGACACCCTATCATATCGGATTAAGGATGTAGAAGTGCGTGAACACGGGACGGGGATCAGTTATCAGGTCAAGCGAATATTGGATATGGCCTCATTTCAAGCAATCGTGAAGATTGACCTCGAATTCGAGGAATTTATCCCCACAATGCAGCTTCACGAGGACCCTCGGTTAGAAGATCTTGATCTCTCAGCGGATTACTATCGGGGCGACTCTGAGATGACACTGTGGATGAGGGAAGTAGAGGACGGAACAGATGCGCTCGCACACCTTGCCCAATTTAATCAGGCGCTCAGTAGCCAATGGAACGGACCGAAAACGATAGA
>ENA-ORCR01000821-ORCR01000821.1-marine-metagenome-genome-assembly--contig:-NODE-821-length-11857-cov-3.191596_pt1 | contig 11857 bp, 9 predicted proteins | sample MGYA00237782_ERZ508514 | MGnify/ENA primary metagenome ERZ508514 (study PRJEB26185, sample SAMN06268960) | marine metagenome | isolation source: Eden Landing Ponds, San Francisco, CA, USA | place...
TTACGCGGTTCGACTCAGATGACGTTGAGCGGCTGAACAGGCTTGAACCGCTGCTCAACGACATCGCGGACGACCTCGTCGAGGACTTTTACGCACACCTCCAGAACTACTCCGAGTCGATGGCGATTATTGACTCGTCGACGAAGTCAGTCGAGGCGTTAAAACGGAGTCAAGCCGAGTATCTCAAAGACCTCGGACGCGGGCAGTACGATCAGTCGTACTTCGACAGCCGCGCTCGGATCGGAAAGATCCACGATATGCTCGATTTGGGTCCGAGAGTGTACTTCGGGGCGTATTCGATCTACTACGAAGGCATTTTTGAGGCTATCGCCGAGGACATCAAGGACCGAGCTGTCCAGACTGATGGGGGTGCTGTTGCCCGCGATGGGTCGGCAGCCCGCCCGGCTGAGGGGTCACTCTCTGAGAGTTCAGACGACGGTGCGCCGATAACGTCTGTAGAGGCGGCCGTCGACGAGACCATCGAGCAGGCGCTATCGGCACTCAAGATCATTAACCTCGACCAGCAGGTCGCGATGGATACGTACATCCAGTCGTACAGCTCGCAAATTGAGTCGGAACTGGAGCGGCAGCGATCGGTCGCTGGGAACGTGGATTCATCCGTCGAGGAACTGCGCAACTCGACAAATCAGGTCGCGGAGAGTACTCAAGAGATCACCGACATCGCGACCGAACAGGTCGAAAATATGGAACAGGTCGCAAGTGAGGTGTCTAATCTAAGTGCGACTGTCGAAGAGGTCGCCTCAACCGCCGACGAAGTGGCATCTACGAGTGCCGAAGCTGAATCCCATGCCATCGATGGGCGAGACTCGGCTGAGGAGGCGATGGATACCATGGAGGATGTCGCCGCCGCTACCAATGCCGTCGCCGACGATGTCGACCAGCTCCAGGAGCGGATCGACGAGATCGACAACATCGTCGAGATCATCGACGATATCGCCGATCAAACCAACTTACTCGCGCTGAACGCATCTATTGAAGCCGCCCGGGCGGGCGACGCCGGATCTGGGTTCGCTGTCGTTGCCGATGAAGTAAAGTCTCTAGCAGAAGAATCGCAGGAGCAGGCCGGCCAGATCGAAAACACGGTGAGCACTATCCAAGCCGATACGAAGGAAACGGTGTCGAGCCTGAATGAGGTAACCGATCAGGTGGACGACGGCGTTGAGAGCGTTGACTCTGCGATGAACAACCTCGAAGAAATTGCCGACGCTGTCACAGATGCCGCCCAAGGAATCGATGAGGTCGCCAGAGCAACCGATGACCAAGCGGCCAGTACCGAAGAGGTTTCACAGATGGTCGATGACACACTCGTGCAGTCCCGTGAAGTCAGTACTGAGATCGCGGATGTCGCAGCAGCCAACGAACGTCAGGCAGAGCGGGTCGAAGAGATCTCTGTCACTGTGGAAGACCTCGTTGAAAACGGAATGGAAACGCGAACAGGTGCGGACCGATGAGCGGTCATCCACTGCGTGGCGAGCTCGCAGCTGCTTTTGACCGGGCGTCCTATCCACTCGTGTCTCCATTCGACCTAATTCCTGCGCTGCCAGACGGCCCAGAAACAGTGTTCGAAGCCGACGGTATCCGGGTTCCGGCGGTTGACATCGGACTTGTCCACGGCCACCACCTCGCCTTTCCTTACCGGTCAGCGGATGCACTGGTTGACGATGTCATGGCGGCGCTGCGTGCGGATAACGTTCTTCCTGCCAGGGCCTGAATACGTCTCCTATCGGCTATTTTGTGAGAAGTCGCTCGCCTATTTGAAGTACCATTTTCGCTGCGATCGATGTTTGAGCTCCCAATATCTCACTCACGTCAGCGATCCTTTGGACTAGAAGTCCAACCGGGTATATTATCAGATTGCATATTTAGTCCCATAGATATATGTATACCCGTCTATATTTGTGAATGTCTACCACGTAATGTGGGACCATTTATGAATAGACTTCCTCCGACAAAGCGTAATTCGGAAGCATCCATAGCGCCTCAGTCGGATCCCGTGCAGATTGGGCTACTTCTCGCTCAGCAAGCCAATAATGCGCGCTTGACCGACTGGTTATCTTCAGTATATGAGGTCGTTCAAGTAGATAGCCAGTCCCTCGTTCAGTCGAACTGTGACCTTTATATTGTAGATGAACTAATGCTAGAAAAACATTACTCCCGGCTCCGTCAACTCAAAGACAAATCGAGCTCGGTCTTTCTCCCTTACCTTTTGCTTTCGACTACCTCGGATTCTCATCCGAATAATCAAGCGGTGTGGGATCTTGTGGATGAGATTATATCTATGCCGACTCAAAAGCGGGCACTCTCTCATCGGCTTGTTAATCTCCTTGAACGACGCGAACTCTCGGTGGACCTTTCAACGGAGGCGGAACAGCAGCGTGATTTGTTCCGCAATATCTTTGAGTCTTCGAATGACGCAGTTTTTATTATTGATCCTGAATCCGAAGAGATCCGCGAATGTAATCCTCAAGCCTGTGAACTGCTTGGATATTCCAAAGACGAACTCCGTTCATCTTCTCCGGATCTCATTCACCCTGACGTGAAATCAGAATTTTGGACGTTCGTCGACAGTGTTATTGAAAATGGTCGTGGGTATACCACAGAATTAACTTGCCGAACCAAAGGCGATAAGCAAATCAGGGCTGAAATCTCTGCCTCTGCGCTCCATGTCGATGGGCAGCCTCATTTCCTCGCCAGTGTTCGCGACGTCACGGCCCGCTACGAGCAGCGACAGGTGCTCAAGCGGCTCCCTACCGTGACGGCTGACATGATGGAGGCCCCGACAAAACATGAGGTTGCGGAAGTAGCGGTAGCCGCCGCAAAACACGTCTTCGGATACAATATCGCTGGTGTCCGGCTTTTAAATACGGAGTCGACGCCAGAGACCCTCAAACTCGTGGCTGCAACCACCGAAACATACGAGCTCTTAGAGGCCACACCGACCGTATATGAACGTGGTGAGAGCGTAGTTGGGAGGGTCTTCGAGAGGCAAGAATCGGTTTCTCTCAGCAATATCCAGTCGAGTGAGACGCCATTCGGATACGAGCCTATACGGAGTGTGATGTGTTTTCCTCTCGGTGCTCACGGCGTGGTGAGTATCGGAGCAACAGAGTCTGCTGCATTCAGCGATGCGGATGTCGAATTGATGGGACTCTTGGCTGCGACCACGACCGCCGCACTCACACGAGCCGAGCGTGAAGAATCACTGAGCGAACAGACAGAGTATTTCAGGGCCCTCTTTGAGAACGCGACTGATGCTATTGCGGCTGTCAAATTTGAGAATGGTGGTCCCTGTATTCAAGATGTTAATCCGGAATTTGAACGGGTATTCGGCTGTGAGAGGGCTACCGTCTGTGGGAACTCACTCTCTGAGTTCGTTGCCCCACCAAATGAGGAGGGGGCATCCCAGTCGCTTATCGCTCGCGCGTTTGAAGACGGGCGTACTACTGTCGACACTGAAGGGCGTCGTGAGACAGCAACCGGCCAGCGAGACTTCCTCATCCGTGTCGTTCCGATTCAACAGAACGGCGAACACCTTGGTGCCTATGTCGTATATACGGATATCACTGAGCAGAAACGGCGTGACCAGCAGCTCCAGGTCCTCAATCGTGTTCTTCGACACAACATTCGGAACAAACTGAATATTGTCCGTGGAGCCGTTGAGTGGTCACTTGATCATGAGCGCGATGTGCCAACGCCTCTCGCAGAGAGCGGGTTGGACGCTATAAACGAACTCCTTGATTTAAGCGAATCAGCTCGGACCCTTTTGAGCAAGACCAATTCGGAACAGAATCTCAAACCCGTCCCGATTGTCGATCTGATCGAGCGACCGGTGAGGTCACTTCGAGAACAGTATCCAGATGCAGACATATCGACGGCGATTGAGACCGACGAGTGGCTGTCCGGCTCCGTTCAATTAGACCGTGCGCTGAAGGAGCTATGTGAAAACGCTATCACACATTCCACTCAGGCGTCACCTGTAGTGGCCATTACAGCAGAACCAATAAAAAACAGAACAGATTGGGTGGAAATTACTGTCGAAGATAACGGTCCAGGGATCCCTGACGCACAGCAAGCTGTGCTCCAGAAAGGAGAAGAGACTCAACTCCAGCACGGAAACGGACTGGGCCTCTGGACTGTTCACTGGATCGTCACCACCGCCGGTGGGGATCTCACGCTCTCGAACCGTGACGGTCCAGGAGCAACTGTAACGCTCAGGCTGCCTACTGTCGGCCCAGACTACTGTCTACAAGACGATCATTCGGAGACACCAGTATGACAGAACTGAGTCAGACGCCGGAACGCGAACCGCCCACAATCCTTGTCGTTGAGGACGAGCGAGGATTGGCTGACCTATTTGCTCTCTATCTCGAAGATGAGTATACCACCCGAGTTGCATACGGTGGTGAAGAGGCCCTTGACCTCATCGACGGCGACGTAGATGCTGTGTTACTTGACCGGCGGATGCCGGGACTTTCTGGTGATGAGACACTCGCTACACTTCGTGAGCGTGGACATGACCAACCCATTTCGATGCTTACCGCCGTTGATCCAGAAGAGGATATCATCGGGCTAGATATTGACGAATATTTAATAAAACCGATTTCCGAGGTACAGCTTCAAGAGGCCGCCGAAGCACTCCTTGCGCGAAGACGGTACGATAAAGAGTTCCGCGAATACTTCGCCGCGATCTCAAAGAAGGCTGCTCTGGATGCCTCTATGAGCGAACAGGAACGCGCATCAAGTGACGCATATAACACATTAGAGGAGGAGGTGACGGAGGCAACAGATACAGCCGATTCTACGCTCACGGAGATGATGGCGACAGACGCGTTCGCCGGATCCCGATTCGCTGATATTTCAGACCAACACTTATGACAACTAACGCTACAACTCAGCCGAGAGCGAGCAACTCTGGGCGTACTCGACAGTGGACGACACAGTGGGACAGCGCCGTATGAACGACAGTCTCTCTATTCTTAGTAGTGATTTTGGTCCGGATTCGACGATTGACGTGCCACAGGGGAAAATTAAATACGACTCGTCACTGGAGGCGTATAGGCTCAAACACGACTGGTCGACGCACGATTCGCTCAGTGTCTCGGTATTTGCGGTCATAGAAGCCGCATCGACGGGTTCGACAGACGAACTGCCGCCGTTGCTCGAACGTATCGACCCGGATGCACTGGACTGCCTTTTTGCCCCGACACGTCGGGGGCGTCGAGAGTGCACGGACAGATAGCATTCCCATACGCAGGCTTCCATGTGACTATTGCTGCGGACGGAACGATCACAGTCCAACAGAGTACCACAGCGGATGACACTTCATGACAGACAATTCAGAACCAGACTCAATACCAGAGACCGTACAGACCTTTGACCGTATTTCAACCGGTATTCGTGGCCTCGATACCATTCTGAATGGTGGGCTTATTCCCGAACGAAGTTATCTCGTTCGAGGGCGGCCAGGCACCGGCAAGACAATTCTGGGATTGCATTATCTCACGCAAGGAACAGCACAGAGCGAAACATCGTTGTTCATCAATCTCGAGGAAACAACGGCGGATATCGAACAGAATGCAGCCGCCCTTGGCTTCGATGTCGAGAACGTTCATTTTCTCGATCTGAGCCCAAAGTCGGAGTTTTTCGCCGCCGATCAGGGTTACGATATCTTCGAATCTAGCGAGGTCGAACGCGATCCGCTCGTGGAAAAAATCACCGAACAGGTATCGACAATTGAACCGGATCGCGTGTTTGTCGATCCGATCAGCCAGCTCCGATACCTTTCGACCGATCAGTACCAGTTCCGCAAGCAGGCACTCTCCTTTATGCGACTACTGGGCGAGGCAGGTGCGACCGTCCTGTTCACGACGCAGGCCACCGAGGATGCTCCGGACGACGATCTGCAGTTTATGAGTGACGGAATGATAGAACTCGGATACGCGTCGACTGGTCGATCGATCAGCGTACCGAAATTCCGCGGTTCAGCGACTCGGAGCGGGGACCACGCGGTGAAGATCACTGATACCGGACTCGCCGTGTATCCAGAACTCGCTCCAGGAGACTACGAACAGGAATTCGTGGATGAACCCATCTCCGCAGGTGTTCCAGAAGTCGACCAACTACTTAATGGTGGGCTGGATCGGGGTACAGTGACCGTTATCTCCGGGCCAACTGGGGTCGGGAAGACGACGACCGGCACGCAGTTCATGAAAGAAGCAGCGGGCCGAGGCGAACGTTCAGTGATGTATCTCTTCGAGGAAACGACGGGCACCTTTATGCGGCGATCTGAGGCAGTCAATATCCCCGTCGCGGAGATGCGGGACCGAGGGACACTCACTGTCGAAGAGATTGAGGCTTTAGAGATCTCACCCCAGGAGTTCGCCAATATGGTCCGCCAGGAAGTCGAAGAACAAGGGGCTGAAATTGTGATGATCGATGGGATCGCGGGCTACAAGCTTGCCTTAGAAGGCGAAGAAGGCGAGCTTGTTTCTCATCTCCACTCTCTCGGTCGGTATCTTAAAAATATGGGTGTGACTGTTATTATGATCGAAGAGATTACTAATATCACAGGAGAATTTCAGGCGACTGATGTTGGGATAAGCTACCTCGCAGACAATATTGTCTTTCTTCGGCATCTCGAAGTTCAGGGTGAGATGCGAAAAGTTATTGGCGTCCTGAAAATGCGTACCAGCGACTTCGAACGGACATTACGGGGGTTCAAAATCACCGAGCACGGAATTACAGTCGGCGAACCACTAACACAGCTCCGAGGGATTCTCAGTGGCACGCCGGAATGGACTGATGAGTCAGACACGACTGACCAATAATTCCCACCGTGATGGAATCTTCGAACAAAGACCACGATCACCGACCGACACTCCTCCTGCTGATCCAAAGCGACCGGAATCGCGAATTACTTGCTGAGCAGCTTGAGCCGGAATATACCGTTCAGACTCACACCGATACACCGTTTGCAGATTCCGACTTCGATCTGTGTCTGGTCGATACTCGCTCGTTCGAGAGATTTGAGGACGAGCTTCAAAAAGTGCAAACTGTAACTGCACCGACGTTCTTACCGGTGCTTTTGCTTACTGGTGACAGGTCACCGGATCAGTTCACCGGTACCACTTGGGATATTGTTGATGAACTGATTCAACGACCGGTCAGTAGGGCCGAATTAAACGCACGGATCGATAACCTTCTGCAACGCCGCCAGTTGTCGCTCGAACTCACACGGCAGAAAGAGCAGAGTGACAGGCGATTTGAATCGCTATTCCAGTCCACCCCGGATCCAGTTGTGGTAGTGAAACCGGATGGAACAGTCACCGAGGCAAACGATGCTTTTGTCGAGGCGTTCGGCTTCGACACCGAATCATTAGCAGATCGACCAATCTCTGACTTCGAATTCACGCCATCAGAGCTACTGGAGCGGGTTCTCGTAAAAATCGATGACGATGATACGACGACAACAGTTCAGTGGCAACGCGATGGGGAGAACCCCCAAGTGATGGAATTAAACACAGAAGCTATTTCCGGGCTTGGTAAAGCTGCCGAGCGAATCGGGATATTCAGAGACGTCACGGAGAGGGCGAAACGCGAAGAGGAACTCGCAGGACAGAACGAACGGCTTCAGGAATTCGCCGGCACGGTTGCTCACGACCTACGGAACCCGCTCAACGTCGCGACTGGCCGGCTTGAACTGGCACGAAAGACAGGGGATGTCGAACATTTCGAAGCGATCGACCAGTCTCACGAGCGCATGAAAGAAATGATCGATGAACTCCTGTCGCTCGCGAAACAAGGGCAAGCAGTTCTTGATCCGAACGCAGTCACGCTCTCTGAGATTACCACACAAGCGTGGGAGCACGTTGAAACAGCAGATGCCACGCTCGAAATTGATGTCGACACGTCGGTTGTCATACTAGCGGACGAAGGACGATTGTGTGAACTCTTCGAGAATCTCTTTCGAAATGCGATTGAACATAGTAAGGAGCGTGTCACCGTTACTTTCGGTACTCTTGACGATGACACGGGGTTCTACGTGGAAGACGACGGGCCCGGGATAGCTGCTAACGAACGTGACGAGGTGTTTGAAGTGGGATACACTGATGCCGAGGAGGGTACCGGATTCGGACTCTCGATTGTCCAACAGATTGTTGATGGACACGAATGGGAAATCGCTATCACAGAGGGGACTAGGGACGGAGCACGATTTGAGATTCGCAACGTTGATATCGACCGCATCCCGCAAGAATAGAAGTCAGCTCGACACTATATTGTGCTGATCCTTGAGAAGAGACAGTAACTGTAGTCCGCATATTTTTGAGACACCGATCAATACGCATCGGGTTCCGCTCCCCTACGTGGCAGCCGAACCTCGATAATTCTGGTCCCGAATGTTAGGTTGTCGAATCGGGGCACTACGGAAACTCAAAAAAGGCCTACGCCTTTGGAGAGGACCTTTTTGACTCTTCGTAAAATTGCCTCCACCCTTCACCATCCTTATTTGTATGCTATACCTCCACATGGGTATGTCTGTTACAGATGCCGACGGTCTCTTTCGTCGGATTCAGGATATCGCTGATATCGGTATCTGGGAGTATAATCCACAGTCTGACTCTCTCCGTTGGTCTGATGGTCTGTATCAAATACACAACGTTGAGAAAGGGTACGAGCCGACCTTGGAGGACGCAATCGGATTTTACCATCCGGATGACCGCGATGAACTCAAAAATATTGTGAATCGAGCGATTGAGCAGGGAGAACCCTATGATCGTGAACTTCAGATCGTTCGCTCAGACGGCACCGTTCGAGATGTCCGTGCCCAAGGAGAAGTTACTACCGACGAAACCGGGGAAACCACACTTCTTCGCGGCGTGTTGCGTGATATTACTGAGCGCAAACAGCGAGACCGAGAACTCCGCCAATTCAAAGAAGCAGTTGAGCAGGCCGCTCACGCCATCTATATTACTGATACCGACGGGACAATTGAATACGTCAATCCAGCATTTGAGAAGATCACGGGATACACTGCCGAAGAAACACTCGGTGAAACTCCTGCTATTCTTAATTCAGGGGCATACGACGAGAGCTTCTATGCGAACCTTTGGGAGACCATTCTTGCAGGAAACGATTGGGAACACGAAATGATAGACGAACGGAAGAACGGCGAGAAGATCATTCTTGCTCAGACAATTGCACCAATCGAGACTGACGATGGCAACGTAGAGGGGTTCGTCGCAATCAATCGGGACATCACCGAGCGGAAAGAGCAGGAAAAACAACTGCAGATCTATGAGTATGCCTGTAACTCAGCATTTAGTGGGATTGCGATTGCCAGTCTGGAGGGCGAACTACGGTCGGTGAATCCTGCATTCTGTGAGATGTGGGGCTATGCCGATCGTGAGACCGTGCGTGGGAGATCAGTTACCGAGTTTTGGAATGATCCGGGAGCCGCCGCAGAGGTCGTTGCCGCGATTCGAGAAACCGGTAGCTGGGAAGGGGAACTCGAGGCCGTTCGCCAAGACGGGTCGACGTTTCTCGCTTACTGTTCGGCTAGCTATGTGAAAACTGATGGTGGCGAACCGACCGCATTAATGTCCTCGTTCGTCGACATCACCGAGCGGAAGAAACACGAACGGCAATTGAAACAGGCGAATGAAGAACTCGAGATGTTGAATCGCGTCGTTCGCCACGATATTCGCAACGACATGGCAGTGATTCTCGGGTGGGCCGAATTTCTTGAGGAGCACGTCGACGAGACTGGAACGGATCATCTCAAAAAAATTCTCAGCAGTGGTGAGCATATCGTTGAACTCACAGAAATTGCTCGTGATTATGTCGAGACAGTTACGAGTGAGGAAACGGTTGAACTCAAACCGACACCGTTACGCTCTGTTCTGGACACAGAACTCACCCTCCGACAAGAGTCCTATCCAGATGCAGATATTAGCACTATTGGCTCGATCCCGGATGTTGAACTGCAGGCCAACGAGATGCTGTCATCCGTATTCCGAAACCTGTTGAACAACGCTGTCCAGCACAACGACAAAGACCGGCCTGTTGTCGAGATAATGGCTGAAGAATACGCCGACAACGTGGAAATTACAATTAGAGACAACGGTCCGGGCGTCCCTGAGAGTCAGCAAGAGACAATTTTCGGGAAAGGAGCGCAAAGTCTTGAGAGTAGTGGGACAGGGATCGGACTCTATCTCGTTCAGATGATCGTTGCACAATATGGTGGCGACGTCGCGGTACGGAATACCGATACAGGAGGAGCAGTATTTACTCTGCGGCTCCCCAAAGTGAGTTGACCGCATAGCCTGCTGTGTGAACTACCCTACTCGCTCACGTCTGACGCCGTTCGCTCCTTGAGGGTAGGGCTTCCTGTTTCCACGACGCGCTTTGCAGACACCGAATCGGTGTCCGTAGGGAGCGCAGTCTCCACAGGCGTTGATTCGGAGTGTCCCACTCCTATGTCTTCGAGACCGCGAGAAAGGATGTTCCACGCCGCGTTCGCGTCCCTGTCCGCCTCAAACCCGCAGGCGGGACAGGAGTGTTCACAGACCCACAACGGCTTCTCCGTCAAAACACCACACGACGCGCACTCTTTCGTCGTACCGCGCGGATCCACGGCGACGAAGTACGTTCCCTCTCGCTTGCACTTGTACTCGAGCAACGAGAGGAACGTCCGCCATGCTGCCGACGCGGTGTTGCGGCTGTTCGACGGCGACTCCATCATCCCCTTCACGTTCAGGTCTTCGACCGCCACGAGGTCGTACTCCCGAGCGTAGTAGTTCGAGAGTTTATGGAGAAAATCACGGCGCTTCCGTCGGAGATCGGCGTGACACTCTGCGACGCGACGCCGTTGCTTCTCGTAGTTGTTCGACCCGTGTTGCTTCCGCGAGAGTTTCCGTTGCTCACGCTCCAAGCGTTCACGCTCGTCGGAGAGATCGAGCGACTCGACCGCCGTGCCGTCGGTGTCGTGGGCGTACTTGAGAATCCCCACGTCAATTCCGACGCACTTCTCGGGATTTTCGGTGGGTTCGGACGGTTCACGGTCGATTTGGACGCCGAACGTGGCGAACCACTCGCCCGTCGGCTCCTTCTTGACCGTGACCTGCTTGAGGTTGGCGTCGTCGGGGATGTTGCGGTGGAGTCGCATCGGAATGTCCGCGAGTTTCGAGAGTGACAGCACAGTCTGACCGCCCTTCTTGTCGAGCTTGAAGCCAGACTGACTGTACGTGAAACTGCGGAACTCCCGTGGCGGCTTCCACTTGAGTTGACCGACGCCGTAGCCGTTCTCCTTGAGCGTGGAGAGGCTGTTGAGGTTGTCGAACAGCCGTTCCACGACGGTCTGGAGAACCTTCGAGTACACGTCGTTGAGGCCGCCCCACCACTGTTTGAGGTCGGGAAGTTCCGACCGCAGGGTGGTCATGGATGGCAGTTCGCCGTGGTCGTCTTGGTACTCGTTGAGGCGGTAGAGCGTGTGGTTGTAGAGTTGCCGACAAATATCGCGGTGGCGGTCCAACTCCTCACGGTGGGCGTCGGACGGCTTAAGACGATACTTGTAGGCGTAGTACATTGCGTTATTCTCGTTCCTCAATAAGTTCGTCCAATTGCTCTCGGACGAACGACGAGAGGTTGAGGTGTTGGTCCTCAATCCACTCGTCTTGGTCCTCTCGAATGGTGATTGTCTTCCGTTTCACTGTAATGCACGCTATGCACACTACACGTATAACAGCTTTGGTAAACGTGAGCCTGTGGGCCTGCGACAGAATAGTGTACGAACAGGAGATGACGGCGCTGTATCCCCTCCCTGCTCGCTCCCGTTGGT
>ENA-ORCR01000822-ORCR01000822.1-marine-metagenome-genome-assembly--contig:-NODE-822-length-11848-cov-2.516609_pt1 | contig 11848 bp, 10 predicted proteins | sample MGYA00237782_ERZ508514 | MGnify/ENA primary metagenome ERZ508514 (study PRJEB26185, sample SAMN06268960) | marine metagenome | isolation source: Eden Landing Ponds, San Francisco, CA, USA | place...
CCAGCAGCTGGTGGCCGAAGTACGCGAACTCCTCTTCGATCTGGTGGACCTGATCGAAGTCGACGTCGACGTGGGTGCCGTCGCGGACGACGGCGAACCCGCGGTCCTCCCGCTCGTAGAAGGCCGGGTCTAAGATGAGTCTGGCCTCCGTGCCGGTGACCTCCAGCCGGCTCGCGTGCTGGGCGTTCTGGCTCACCGTGCACATCGCGTCGACGTCACCCGGGAACTCCAGCCGGAACGTGGCGTCCTCGTCGACGTCGGCGAACGCCTCGTGGCGCGTACGGGTCCGCCCGGAGACGCGGACCGGGTCCTCGCCGAGCACGAACCGGGTCGTGTTGATCGGGTAGACGCCGAGGTCCATGAGCGCGCAGCCGCCGGACAGCTCCGGGTCGAGCCGCCACTGGTCCGCGTCTCCGTCGAGCTCGCCGAGCATCGTCTGCGACATCGCCGCGTGGACGTGGACCACGTCGCCGGCGACGCCCGCGTCGAGGAGCTCGCGGAGCCGCCGGACGGCGGGGTCGGTCTGCATCCGGTAGCCCACCATCAGGGGGACGTCGGCGTCGCGACACGCGGCCACAAGCCGGCGGGCGCGGTCCAGCGTCGCCTCCAGCGGCTTCTCGCAGAGGACCGCCTTGCCCTGCTCCGCGGCGGCCCGGACGTACTCCAGGTGGGTCGCGTTCGGCGTCGCGACGTACACCGCGTCGTAGGCGTCAGCGACCGCGCCGGAGCGGAGTTCCTCCGGGGTGACGACGGTCACGTCGCGCGCGGCGGCGACCACCTCGACCGTCCCGGGGTCGACGTCGGTGACGACGGTCGCCTCGGTGTACGCCGACCGCGCGATCCCGGGCAGCGCCCAGTCCCGGGCGAACCAGCCGAGGCCGACGACCGCTATCCGAACGGGGTCCGTGACGGCCTCCGGGTCGAGCGTCTCCCAGTCTCGGCGCGTGAACTCGTCGAGGTACTCCGCGAAGTCGCCTTCCATGTCGGAACGTCGGCGCGGGGGGGTGAAATAACCCCGGCGACGCGGGGGCGGACGTCACCACGCCGACGCGGGGAGAGGGTCACCACGGGCCGTCGTAGTTCACCCGCGGCCGGTCGGCGTCGACGCCGAGGTCGCGGAGCGCCGCGGTCGCGTTCTGGACGGGCGAGGCGGCCGGGCGGTCGAGCGCGTCCGTCGTCGCCTCGGCGAACCGGACGGTCCAGTCCCCGGCGATCACGACCGTCGCGCGGCGCGGGATCTGAGAGTGGCCCTCCCACGACTCCGCGACCAGGTCGTACGAGTCGGCCACCCCGCCGTGGAAGTCGGAGACGACGGGAAACGGGAGCTCGAACCGGTCGGCGTACGCGAACCCCGAGTACAGCGAGTCGCCGGTGAGCGCGACGACGGCGAGGTCGTCGCGCTCGTGCCAGCCCGCGTCCCGCACCGCGGCGAACTCGGCCGTGCAGGTCGGAACAAAGTTCGCGGGGGCGAAACAGAGGGCGACCGCCGCGTGGCCGTCGACGAGCCGGTAGAGCTCCAGCTCCGCGGCCGTCCCGTCGGTGACCGCCGGGGCGATGAAATCGGGAGCCGTGACGCCGACGTCTATCACGGATGACACGTACGGACGCAGGTGTAAATACCCACCCCCGAGCGCTCTGCTTGTATCGCGGTGAGGAAGTGTCAGATACGGCGGTTAAATACCGCTATGGCTGCTGAGAGCACTGCACACGGTGTAAGAGATTTACGTGTGCCCGGCGGACGTGAGGCGTGTTCAGCGCCCACGCCGCGACCGCGCTCGCCCTCGTCGACAGCTACGGGGCCGTCGCGGTCTTCGCCGTGTTCGCGCTCGAGGGCGCCCTCGTCGGGAAGGTACTCCCCGCGCGGACGCTGTTCGTGACCGCCGTGGTCGCCGTCGGCGTCGAGGCGGTCGCGGTCCTGCCGGTGTTCGGCGCGGCGGTGATCGGCGCGACCGTCGGCCAGTCCGTCGTCTTCGCGGCCGTCCGGCAGTTCGACGTGGACCCCACGTCGCTCGCGGTGGTGCCGGTCGGCGAGGGCCGGCTCGACGGCGCGGGCCGCTGGTTCGACCGGTGGGGGCTCCCCGCGGTGGCGGCCTCGAACGCGGTCCCCGGCACGCGCGGGTGGCTCGCCGTCCCGACCGCGAACGCCTCGTCCGTCTCCGCCCCGCGGTTCGCCGCCGCGTCGCTGGTCGGGTCCACCGCGTACGTCGGCGCGCTGCTGGCGGTCGGGATCGCGGTGGCGCTCGGCGTCGGGAGCGCGGCCGAGCTCCTCGGCGCCGAGTGGATCGCGGCCTTATAAGAGGCGGCCGTCGGCGGGCCCGGTCAGAGGACCGTCCCGTGCTTTTTGTCCGGCAGATCCTTCTCCACGTCCTCGTAGAACGCGAACCGAGCGGCGAGCTCCTCGCGGAGCGTCGACGGGGCCACGATCTCGTCGATGACGACCTCGCTGGCCATCCGGTGGACGTCGATGTCCTCGCGGTACTCCTCGCGGAGCCGGGCCTCGGTCTCGGCGCGCTCCTCGGGGTCGTCGATCTCGGCGAGCTTCCGGGCGTAGACGGCGTTGATCGCGGCCTCCGGCCCCATGATGCCGATCTCGCCGGACGGGAGCCCGATCACGCTCTCGGGGTCGTAGGCGGGCCCGCCCATCGCGTAGATCCCCGCGCCGTACGCCTTCCGGGTGACGACGGTCTGCTTCGGGACCGTCGCGGAGGAGGTGGCGTAGATCATCTTCTTCCCCTTCTCTAAGATCGCGTCCTTCTCGACCTGCGAGCCGGCCATGAACCCCGGCGTGTCACAGAGGTACAACAGGGGGATCTCGTAGGCGTCGCAGGTCCAGATGAACTCGGCCGCCTTCTCCGCCGCGTCGGGGAAGATGGCGCCCGACCGCTCCGTCGGCTGGTTCGCGACGACGCCGACGGGGCGCCCGTCGATCCGGCAGAACGCGGTGACGATCTCCGGGCCGTACCCCTCCTTCAGCTCGAAGACGGACTCCGCGTCGGCGACCCGGTCGAGCAGGTCGCGGACGTCGTACGGGCGGTTCGGCGACTCGGGGATCAGTTCGTCGATCCCCTCCGGGGAGAATTTGGGGGGTTTCGTCTCCCGTTTCGGGGGCTTCTCTCCCGCCTGATCCGGGAGGTAGCCGATCAGGTCGGCGACGAGCTCGCGGGCGTGCTCCTCGTCGCGGGCGACGAGGTCCGCGGAGCCGGACTCCTCAGCGTGGACGCGGGGGCCGCCGAGGTCCGCCATCTCGATCTCCTCGCCGGTGACCATCTTCACCATCCGCGGCGAGGCGATCGCCATCGCGGACATCCCCTCGACCATCACGGTGAAGTCGGCGAAGACGGGGGTGTAGGCGGCGCCGGCGATACAGGGGCCGTACAGCACGCAGATCTGCGGTACCGCCCCCGAGAGCATCGAGTGGTTGTAGTAGTACTTCCCGATCCCCTCGCGGTTGGCGAAGAAGCCGGTCTGCTGGTCGATCCGCCCGCCGGAGGAGTCCATCAGGTAGAGCACCGGCTTCCCCGTCTTCAGGGCGCGCTGCTGCATCCGGAGGAACTTCTCGACGCCCTTCGCCGCCATCGACCCCGCCTTCACGGTGAAGTCGTTGGCCATGAAGTGGACGTCGCGCCCCTCGAACTCCGCGGCGCCGGTGAGCAGCCCGTCGCCGGGGAGCCGGTCGCCGCCGGTCTCGTCGGACTCGTCGGACTCATCCCCGTCGCGGTCCGGTGCGTTCGGGTGCCAGTCGTCGAACGCGGCGAACTTCCCGTCCTCGAAGCGGAGCCCGGCCGGGTCGCCGTCGGTCGCGCTCGCGTCTCCCGCGCCGCGCGTCCCGCCCTCGCCGCCGAACCAGAGGTCGAGCCGGTCGCGGACGAACAGCTTCCCCTGCTCCGAAAGCCGCTCGCGGTACTTCTCGGGGCCGCCTTCCAGGATGTCCTCGATCTCGGCCCGGAGGTCGCGCTCGCGGTCCGTCGGGCCGAGGTCGTCGTCGAACTCCGGCGGCGGGGTCGTCTCGCTACTTCCCCCCGTGTGGGTCGCGCTGGCGAGTTCTGTCCCACCCTCAGTAGTGACGGTGACGTCGCTCTCGAACCGGTCGGCGAGCGCCTCGGCCTCCGGCACGTCGTGTGTCGTGACCAGGACGGTCGTCCCGGCCGCCGCGAGCGATTCGACCGATGTGACGGACTCCCGATGAGAGCGACTCGGCCGCCGACGGAGCGCCTGCTCGTCGGTGGTCCCATCGTGAGCGTATAAAAAACGAGCCGCGATCAGTGCGTCGGTCGTCGGGCGTTCGTCGGCGCCCGGCCGAGTGTCGAAGCGATCCGCCGTGCCGGGAGACCCCGGCGACGCGCTACTGGCGTCTACTCACCGCCCTTTTGATGTACGGTCCGACGAACGGCCCGGCCAGCACCGCGATGATGAGGAGGGAGATGCTCAGCGAGAGCGGCCGGCTCGGCGACACGAAGATGCCGTACCCTCCGCCAGATAGCTGTAGCGCGCGGAAGAAGTTCTCCTCGGCTATCGGCCCCAAGACGATCCCGAGGACGAACGCGATCACCGAGTAGTTGTACTTCACCATGTAGTAGCCCAGGATGCCGAGCGCCAGCACGCCGAAGGCGTCGAACCAGTTCCGCCTGAGGCTGAACGCGCCGATGAACGAGAGGACGATGACCATCGGGATGATGACGTCCGTGTCGAGCTTCGTGATCGCGCTCGCGTACGGGATGACCGTGTACCCGACGGCGAGGATGAGGATGTTCCCGAGGAACACCGAGACGAACAGCGCGTACGTGATGTGGAGCTGATCGCCGAACAGCCCCGGACCGGGCTGGAGCCCGTGCATCAGGATACCGCCGAGGAACACCGCCGTCGAACCGCTGCCCGGAATCCCGAACGAGAGCGTCGGGACCAGCGATCCGCTGACGGTCGGGTTGTTCGCGCCCTCCGGCGCGATGATACCGCGCGGGTCCCCCTCGCCGAATATCCCGTCAGCGGCCGAGGATCGCGCCTCTTCGGCGTACGCGACGAACGTCGATGTCGTCGCGCCGGACCCGGGCACGGCGCCGATCAGCATGCCGATGATGCCCGCCTTGACCGTCGTCTTCGGGTACTTGAACACCGTCTTGATCCCGTCGGTGATGCTGCCCGTGATCCCGACCGCGTCCTCGGCGATCTGCGTCTGCACGGCGAGTTTCATCATCTCCGCGAAGGCGAACATCCCGATCAGCGCGGCGACGAAGTTGAGACCGTCGTACAGCGGGAGCATGCCGAACGCGTAGCGCGGCGTCGGCGCCATGATGGCGACGCCCATCGTCGAAACCATGAAGCCGAACGCGCCCGCCACGACCCCTTTCACGATCGACCCGTCCGCGACGATCGTGATGAGCGAGATCCCCAGGATCGCGAGCAGGAAGTACTCCACCGATCCGAACAGGAGGACGATCTCGATGAGCACCGGTGAGATGGCGATCAACAGGATCGCGGCGACGAACCCGTTCAGCGCGGAGGCCGTCGTCGCGATCGCGAGCGCGTTCTTCGCGAGTCCCTTCTTCGCCATCGGATAGCCGTCGAGCGTCGTCGCGGCCGCCGACTCGGTCCCGGGGGCGTTCAACAGGATCGCGGCGATACTTCCCCCGAACATCGCGCCGCTGTAGATGGAGATCAGGAGGATGAGCGCCGGCGTCGGATCGAGCGGGACGGTGAGCGGGAGAACGATCGCCATGCCGACCGGTGATCCGATCCCCGGCAGCGCCCCCAGCACGATTCCGGCGAGCAGCCCGGCGGCCATCCAGCCGATGACCGGCCAGCTGACCGCGATCTGTATCCCCTCGACGAGGCTTGCGACCGCCATTCAGAGCCCCCCCGTGAACACTATTGCTCCCTGATCGAACGGCATGAGCAGGAAGACGATGAACCCGTACACGATGACCGTCGCCAGCGTGGCGAGGAACGCCCCCTTGAGGACGTCCACTCTGAACCACGTGGTGTACGCGAAGACGAAAAGCGGCGTCACGTACAGGAAGCCGACCGCCCACCCGAGCGCGAAGTAAATGCTCGAGAAGATGATCATGATCACCGTGTTGTTGAGGTCGACGCCCCACTTCTGATGCAGCGGGAGGTCTTTCACCGCGACGTCGTCGGTTTCCTCCTCGTCGTCGTCATCGCTGATGTACTTATCGTCGAGGTCGTTCTCCTCCTCGGCGTCCTCGACGGCGTCGACGCCCTCCGTGCGGTCATCCTCGAAGCTCTCCGTCATGCTCACTTCCTGAGCGACGATCTTCCGGATCGGCCCCGGGAGGTAGTTCTGTATGAGGAGGAGGAACGATCCGATCCCGACGACCTGCGCCATCAGCTGCGGGAAGATCGTCGCGTTCTCCGGGTAGTCTTTGAGTATCGGGTCGACGTAGAACACCACTGCCAGCCCGAGTAGCGTTACGAGTAGTACGTGCTCCGCCGTGACTCCTTCAAGCCGTTTTGAGTAATTGACCATGACAGTATTATCTAATCCGCCGAACTCCAACTATAAATAAATTAAGTACCACGCGTCGGCCGGGACGCGATCGACTCAGGGCTGGTTTTCGTTGACGAGGTCGAGAATTTCGAGCTCTTCGTACTGCGCGAAGGCGTCCTCGAAGTTCTGTTCGGCAGCTTCCGGCCCTTCGTACACGACCGGGTTGCCCGTCTCCTCGCTCCACGACTGCACGGCCTCGTGCTCGGTGGTGCGTTTCAGCACGTCGGCGTAGAAGTCGACGATCTCCTGGTCCATCTCCGGCGGGCCGTACATGCCACGCCAGACGCCGCCGACGAAGTCGATCTGCGGGTAGCCGAGGTCGGTGACCGAATCGATGTCCGGGTAGACCTGGGTTCCGGGCCCGTAGAACGTTGTCACGGGGTAGATCCGGCCGGTGTTGACGACGGACTGGGTCCCGGCGTCGGTCCCGATACCACACGGGACCTCACCGCTGGCGACCGCCTGCGCGACCGGGCCCGTCCCGGTGTACTGTACGCGGTTCTGCCAGTTCCAGCCGACCTCGTCCGGGTACGCGTACTTGTACAGCAGGACGATGATGTCCTGTGAGCTCCCGGACGACTGGACGCCGATGTTCTCCCACTCGCCGCTCTCGTACTTCGCGAGGACGTCGTCGAAGCTCTCGACCTCGTCCTCGTACTCCTCGTTGACGACGAGACACCACGTCGACTGGCCGACCACGCCGAGCCCGGTGAGGTCGCGGATGTCGAAGTTCGGCTCGTTGAGCAGCTGCGGAGCGACTTCGAGCGGTCCGGCGTTGCCCGCGATGGTCTGCCCGTCGGGCTCCGAGCGGTACAGCTCTCCGAGCCCGTTCAAGCCGCCGGCACCCGGAACGTTGTCGATCTGCAGCGACTCGCCGAGCTCGTCCTGGAATCCCTCCTGGATCCCGCGTGCGTACGTGTCAGTTCCGCCGCCCTCGTCGTACGGGACGATGTACCGGACCGTCCCGTCGGGGGACCATCCGTCGCCGCCGTCGCCGCCGTCGCTTCCATCGCTACCGTCGCTTCCATCGCTACCGTCGCTTCCATCGCTGCCGTCGCTGCCGTCGCTGCCGTCGCCGCCGCTACCGGAACAGCCGGCGAGCCCGACGGCGCCGGTCGCGCCGATCGCCTGCAGGAAGCGTCGCCGCTTCGTGTTCGATGTCGATTCGGTCGAATCGCTTGGTGTTTCTTCAGTCATCTTGTCACGTTGGTCGGCTCAGCTTGTTTTCTCTCGCCCGGATCCGCATCTGGGGTGGGCCTTCGCCGTGTCCGTGTGTGGCATTTCGTGGTAATATCATAAATGTTTCTATCAGTACAATAGGTGTCTGGCAGGCGACTCGGGACCTAGCCTCGGCGTTCGCCCAGCCACTCTGCCGCCGCCGCCCGCTCGGCCGCCGGGAGGAACCTTTTATATTCCATGCCTGAATAAGGCGACTATGGTGATCATCGCGGCCGTAGACCGATCGGAGAGAGCGCCGAGCATCGTCGAAGAAGCGAACGAGCTCGGTGAGGCGTTCGACGAACCCGTCCACGTCGTCCACGTCCTGTCCCGCTCGGAGTTCGTCGGGCTCGAACGGACCAGCGTGACCGACACCGGGAAGTCGATCCCCACCGACGACGTGTTAGACATCGCCGAAGAGTTCGCGCAGGAGGCGATCGACGAGGCGGGCGTCGACGACGCGACCCCGGTCGGGCTCCTCGGCGACCCGTCCGACGAGATCGGCAACTACGCCGATACCAACGACGCCCGCTACCTCGTCATCGCCGGTCGAAAGCGGTCGCCGGTCGGGAAGGCGCTGTTCGGCAGCACCGTCCAGTCCCTGATGCTCAACTCCGAGACCCCGGTCGTCTCGATCCGAACCGACTGATCAGAGTCGACTGATCAGAGCCGTTCTTCGATCGCCGCCACGACGTCGCCCGTCGACGCCGACCCGCCGAGGTCCGGCGTCACCGGCGCGTCGTCGTCGGCGAGCACCGCTCTGACCGCACTCCAGAGAGCGTCGGCGACGGGCTCCTCGCCGAGGTCCTCGAACAGCATCGCGGCCGAGAGCACGGTGGCCATCGGGTTCGCGACCCCCTGACCGACGATGTCGGGAGCGCTCCCGTGGACCGGCTCGAACATCGAGGGGTACTCCCCCTCGACGTTGATGTTCCCGGACGGCGCGAGCCCCATGCTGCCGCTGACGATGGCGCCGATGTCGGTGAGGATGTCGCCGAACAGGTTCGAGGCGACCAACACGTCGAACTCCTCCGGCCTGCGCACGAGGTCCATGCTCCCGGCGTCGATGAGCAGCGACTCGACCTCGACGTCGGGGTAGTCGGTCGCGACGTCCTCGACGACGTCGTCCCAGAACGTCATGCTGAACGCCTGCGCGTTGGACTTCGTGATGCTCGTCAGGTGCCCCTCGCGCTCCGTCGCCGCCTCGAACGCCGCCCGCACGATCGTCTCCGTTCCCTCGCGCGTGTGGACCGCGCTCTGGATCGCCACCTCGTGGTCGAACCCCTGATGGACGCGACCGCCGGCGTCCGAGTACTCGCCCTCCGTGTTCTCCCGGTACACGACGAAGTCGATGTCGCCGCCCTCGTACCCCCGGAGCGGGCTCTCGACGCCCTCGAAGAGGATCGACGGGCGCTTGCACACCTGCTGGTTGAACCCCTTCCGGATCGGCAACAGAAGCCCGTGGAGCGTGATGTGGTCCGGGACCTCCGGGTGGCCGACCGCACCGAGGAGGATCGAGTCCGCGTCGACGATCTGGTCGAGCGCGTCGTCCGGCATCATCTCGCCCGTCTCCAGGTACCGCTCCGTCCCCCAGTCGTACTCCGTGAACTCGACCTCGACGCCGTGGCGGGACGCCGCCTCGTGAAGCAGCGGGAGCGTTTCGTCGACGACTTCCGGGCCGATACCGTCTCCTGGTATCGTCGCTATCTCGTATGACATGGTTCCGAAATCCGGTCACGCAAAGTAAAACCTTTGGTAGGTGACACCCCTTGCCCGCCGACGAGCGCGGCGTCGCTCTCCGCGGTCGCCCGGCATCGTCCCACGCGATCACCTCACCAGCCACTCCCGCGATCACCCCACTCACAACGCTTTTCACTCCCCGATGGGAGGGTGAACCATGGTAAGCGAGACAGCCTACGAGAGTATCTCGCTCGACGTCACCGACGGTGTGGCGACGATCGAGTTCCACCGGCCCGAGGTGTACAACGCGCTCAACGACACGGTCATGCTCGACATCCTCCGAGCGTTCGACGAGATCCAACTCGACCGCTCCGTCGACGTGGTCGTGATCACGGGCGAGGGCGACGACGCCTTCTCGGCGGGCGCCGACATCTCGCAGTACGCGGGTCCCGCCGAGGAGCACGACCCGCGGCAGAAGGACCGGCAGGAGCTGTTCTACGAGATGTACCGCAAGCCCTTCGAGTGCCACGCGCCCGTCATCGCGAAGGTCAACGGCTACTGCGTCGGCGGCGGCCTCATCTTCGCGATGTTCTGCGACATGCGGATCGCCGTCGACGACGCGAAGTTCGGGGTCCCCGTGACCGACATCGGCCAGATCCCGACGGGCAACTCGACGTGGCGAGCGATCGAGCTCGTCGGCGAGGCGAAGGCGAAGGAGCTCGTCTACACGGCCGGGATGATCGAGGCCGACGAGGCCGAGCGGATCGGGCTCGTCAACCACGCCGTGCCGCGCGACGAGCTCGACGAGACGGTCGACGGGATCGTCGAGGCGATCCAGGAGACCGGCCGGTCCGCGGTGAAAAACTCCAAGCGCGCGTTCAACCACGCGGTCGACGCGCAGAGCGCCGAGGAGAACCGCGAGTTCGAGTCCGAGGTCTGGTGGGAGCAGTTCGCCACGGACGAGCGCGAGCGACTGGTCGACGAGTTCAACGACGCATGACCGGGGGACCGCTCAGCGGGCTGACCGTCGTGGAGATGACCGGCCACCGGGCGGGTCCGTTCTGCGGCGCGCTCCTCGCCGACATGGGCGCCGAGGTCGTGAAGATCGAACGGCCCGGCGTCGGCGACCCCGCCCGCAGTCAGGGGGTCGGTCCCGACGGCAAGTCCGGCTACTTCATGGCGAACAACCGGAACAAGCGCTCCGTCACGCTCGATCTCAAGTCCGACGCCGGCACCGAGGCGGCGCTGTCGCTGCTGGAGGAGGCCGACGTGTTCATCGAGAACTTCGGCTACGGCGTCACGGACAAGCTCGGCGTCGGCCACGACGCCGTCAGCGAGCGGAACCCGGAGATCGTCTACGCCAGCATCAAGGGGTACGGCGAGACCGGCCCGCGGAAGAAGCAGGCCGGCCTCGACCTCATCCTGCAGGCGGAGGGCGGGATCATGAGCGTCACCGGGCCGGAGGGCGGCGAACCTGTCAAGGTCGGGCAGGCCATCGGCGACCTCACGACCGGCATGTTCACCGCGATCGGGATCCTCGCCCGCCTCTACGAGCGGGAGACCGCTGACGGTGGTGACACGGCTGATAGCGAGGGCGCCGACGCAGGCGCCGACTCCTTCAACGGCAAGTTCGACGTCGGGCTCTTCGACTCCATCGTGACGCTGATGAACGAGTACCTCACGTCGTACTCGATGGACGGGTCGGTGCCGGGGCCGCAGGGCACCTCCCACCAGACGCTCGTCCCGTACCAGCGGTTCGAGACCGCCGACGGCGCCCTCGTCACCGGCGTCCCGAGCGACGACCGGTGGGACGACTTCGTCGAGCTGGTCGGCCGCGAGGAGCTGGCCGAGTACCCGACGAACGACGACCGGTTCGAGCACGCCGACACGGTCGTCGGGATCATCCAGGAGGAGTTCGCGACGGAGCCGACGGAGTACTGGCTTGACCGGCTCATCGACTACGGCTTCCCCTGCGGGCCGATAAACGACGTCGAGGACGTCGTCAACTACGACCAGACGCGGGCGCGCAACCTCGTCGTCGAGCACGACGACCCCGACTGGGGCGAGTGCCTGCTCCCGGGCCACCCGATCAACTTCCCCGAGCACGACGACATCATCCGGTCGCCAGCGCCCCGGCTCGGCGAGCACACGGAGTCCGTGTTCGCCGACGTCGCCGGCGATCAGACGACGCTCGACGAGTGGCGGGAGGACGGCGCGTTCGGCGACTAATAGGGGAATTCGGTTCTCGGTCGTTTTTGTTTATAAGCAGTTGACTCCGGATCGGCGGTGAACACCTACGAATGTCTAATCACTCACTTATAAACGCTTGGTGGCGACTTCGCGACGAACACCTCCAAAGCCCCAGCCGCGAGGACTCGCGCGGCAGATCGGAAGAGCGTCGTGTAGGGAAAGAGTGTAGATCTCGGTGGTCGCCGTATCATTAAAAAA
>ENA-ORCR01000824-ORCR01000824.1-marine-metagenome-genome-assembly--contig:-NODE-824-length-11842-cov-2.744921_pt1 | contig 11842 bp, 9 predicted proteins | sample MGYA00237782_ERZ508514 | MGnify/ENA primary metagenome ERZ508514 (study PRJEB26185, sample SAMN06268960) | marine metagenome | isolation source: Eden Landing Ponds, San Francisco, CA, USA | place...
CGGTCCTGTACCAAGCCACTGAGACGACCCGGCAGATCCAGTTGGACGCCTTCGTTGACGCGGCTACAGAGTCGTTCCCCGGGATCGATCGGATCGAACGTGAATGGGAGTCACTACTCGGGTATCTCGCTGACCAGGACGCAGTCATTGTCTTAGACGAATTCCCGTACCTGATTGACGCTGACGAGAGTCTCCCCTCGGTGATTCAACGCCTGTGGGATCAAGAGCTGCGCGAGACTGGCGTGACGCTCATCCTCGTTGGGTCGTCGATCAGTATGATGGAGGAAGCGACGCTCCTCGGGAACAGTCCGCTGTACGGCCGGTTCACCGAGAAGATCGATCTTCGTCAGCTCGATTTCGCTGCTGCGCGTACGTTCTTCCCCGAAAGCTATACGCCCGAGGAATTGCTGTTCGCGTGGGGTGTGTTTGGTGGGACACCGTACTATCTGGACGGCGTCGATTTAGATGGCGATCTCGGAACAGTCATCCAGCAATCGCTACTGTCACGACAAGGGTTCCTGCACGACGAACCGGAGTACGTGCTCCGCACTGAACTGACGGAGCCGAACCGGTACTTTGCTATTTTGAAGGCGATCGCGGCCGGGAACACAACGTCGAACGAAATCGCGCAAACGGTCGGTATTGACAGTAAACAGATTTCGACGTATACGCAGAAACTGGAGCGACTCCGGTTGGTTGAGCGTGAGGTCCCGATAACGGAGGATAAGACACGGTCACGCCGAGGGCGGTACCGGATTCTCGACCCGTTGTTCCGGTTTTGGTTCCGGTTCGTCTATGGGAACGAAGACCGGTACGAGCGGTTGGGTGCCAACGCATACGAGACGGTCATCGAACCAGAACTGGCGGATTTCGTGAGTCCGGCGTTCGAAACCCGGTGTCAGGACATCCTTCCGGACTTCTATCCGGAACAGACATTTACCGACATTGGGCGCTGGTGGTACAACGAGCACGAAGTGGATGTCGTTGGACTCACTGCAGACGGGACGATGGTGACGGGCGAATGTAAGTTCACGTCCGCACCACTCGATTACAGCGCACTCGCCTCGCTCGAATCCCATACAGACGAGATTCGGTGGTCCCCCGATGGGACGGGTGTCGAGCGCAAGTATGCGCTGTTCGCCCGAAACGGATTCACACAGTCTGTTCGTGATGCAGCCGCAGACCGTGATGACTTGCAGATATTCGATCTTGACCAGATCGTTGCGCCAGCAGCATCGAGAGAGCAGTAGGGGTCGTTGGTCTCCGGCACGTTGACTGTCGACGGTCCTCGTAGCTGACGAGGGTTTTTACATAGGTGTTTCATTTAATTCCGTGAATCAATGGTTGAAGCAGTAAAGAACGGTCAATTCAAGCGGCAGAAGCCTTCTGAGATTCGGCGTGCAGTATTGGGTAAAAACCAGTTCCAACTTCCGGCTTTCCTTGTGCAGGAACTTGGGTTTAAGAGCGGTCGATATTCCATGGTTGGCGCGAAAGTAGCATGGTACTATCACGAGAAAGAGGACAAGGCGGTGCTTTCGACTGATACGGTTGATCGTTCATCGTTAGAACTTATTGGTGCATCTAGCCTATCGAAGGTTAGTAACGAAGAGTTGGAGTCTGATGTTGAGGACAGTGCGCGAGTCACTATCATCAAGAAGCTCCCGCACCACCTCCATCAAATGCTCACGCGCGGGAGAGGCGTGGTCATGAAACCACAGTACGCCAGCGAGCATGAGAAGCTGGAGAATACGTGCGTCTCAGTCTACCCTGCTAGAGAATACGACCGTGGGGAGTTACCAAATGTGGAGCGGACACAGACTCAACGCGAAGCAGACGAGTCAGGCCAGGGTAAGACTGAAATTGTGGATAAACATAGTCACGCGAACTCCATTTAATCCGTTTCGGCAGCGGTGCGGGTAGCTCATTTGTGCGAGCGATATTCTTCAGGTCAAATGTTGCTAAGTGTAGCCGTTTTTGTGGATGAATGGTTAGTACGCCTAGTATACTAGTTGAGGATATGATTGATATAAAATACGCAGGACGGCGAAGGGGTGGAGTGAGTCAATTGCTCACGGTGAATGCGGACCCGATCAAAAATCACCTGACGTGACCGGATATTTCCCCTCCAGACGATACCTCCCTTGTCATAGATTCGACACCGATGTGAGCAAATGTATCGGATAGCGTATGAAGTTTGAGCCGGTCAGAGGTGGGTCGGGACTTGCGGAAGATCTACTGAACAGATTGGCTTCCCGTATTGCGAATTCACTCCATGATAGAAAAATTGTTACGGTAGCAATTTTGTTCGGGATGCACTATCTCTACGCAAACACATATTATATTTGTTAGTTATTATCCCCTCGCCCATACTACATGGAGATATGGCAGACGAGCCAGAAGACACTGATTCAGATGAGTCCGAAGAGTATCGAGACTGGAGTCACGATCTGACTACTCTCCAAGGGATTGGAGAGGAAATCCTCGAAGAATGGAATGACCAGAATCCGCAAACACCACGGGACTATCCAACAGCTCGCTGGCTGACCGACAACGGGTATTCCCACTTGCGATGGGTTCTCAGCGAGAAACACAACATGGGGACGTGTGAGTTCTTCATCTTACTCACGTCCGCGGGCGGATCAGACGAGTACGAATGGAAGATTAACGACGTTGCGACCATCGAGAGAGCAAAAGCCTACCTGGACGACCGTGTTGAATGCCGAAATTGGGCCCCGTCAACCAAGCGAACGAACCGCTCCCGGCTCAACCAGGTATTTGGACGGTTCGCTGAAGAATACGGGGACGATGCGATTGTTGCGCTCGCTAATGATCCGTCGGTCCAACCTGACGTCTACGCCGCGTTCAAAGAAGTGGGGAAGGCCCTCAGGGGAGACCTGGTCTCGGACGATTCAGCACACCATCACTTGCGTGCTACTCACCGATTCTTCGAATGGCTTGGTCGGTCAGGTCGTATCGCGTATGACCCAATGGAGGAAATCGAGGCCGAATTCCGGTGGGATTGGAGTACCGACCCGACGCCCCTGACTGGTGAGCAAGTCAAACAACTGTGGATCGCCGCAGAAACGAACGAAGAACGCATGCTGGTGATTGGATACTGCGTTTGGGGCGTTCGGACGAAGGAACTACCAGCAATACACGTCGACCAGTTCCACCTCGACAAGCACGATCCGACGATCGAATTTGGAGAACGAGAACGCAAGAACGGTCAAGGCGAAGTTACCCTCATGTTCGGTCTTGACGCGCTCGCTGGTCTTCTAGATAAGCGTGCTCAGCAGCCGAACTGGAACCGGTACCTCTACCCAAGCAAGAACGAATCCCGAGAATTCTTGTCTGCTAGGGCAGTCCGTGGCCGCTTCAAATCGCTGTGCCGGAAAGCCGGCGTGACGCTTGACGGTGAGGCTGCTACTCCGAAGCATGGCCGGTCATTCTATTATAACATTCTAGCTGACGCGGAAACCGATCTCTTGAAAGCAGCGGGAAAGCTCGCTGAGGAGCAGGGTGCTTCTGATCCGGATTCGGTTCGGGATCACTACCTCACGCCAGAACGCCGGCGACGGTACCGCCGCATCTTCTTCCGACACCGCATTCGGCAGATCCTCCCGGATGACGCCTACACGGGGGATAGTACGCGCACGAATACCGACAGTTCGCTTGACGACTTCAACTGACACTGCCGACTCACGAATCACATAAATTCACCAATCAACCAATGTCTGACTATCCTGACAAGGTGGCGGTTTTGAAGGAACGTCTCTCTGAGGACCCGACAGACGAATTTCTGGAGGAAATTGCCTCTACTGTCGTGGATGAAATTGCGGATTCGTTCCCGGAACTATCGCTGAAATCTCGCCCGGTGATGGAAATCCTCGAAAAATTCCGGGACAAGAAGCTGACCGACGTCGATTCTACAGATCAGTACGAGACAAAGTTCGACTATATCCGGACGTACCTTCAAGAAGAGATCGACGCAGAAACAACGGACGATCTCGCCAGTGAAGACATAGAACGATACAAAAACTGGCGGAAGTATGACTCCTTGCCGCGCGCGAAACCATTATCGGACAACACTCTCAGGGACGACATGTACCTGTTCCGTGAGTTCGTTCAGCACATGATCGAACACCGAATGGTCCCGGTTCGATTCGAGAAAGCTGTCAAGATCCCCAACGTGGATTATGAGAACGGAGAGGGCGTGGATGAGAAGCAACTCGACCCTGAAATCGCCAATGCAGCATTAGAATATCTCCGCAAGTACGAATATGCGGATGTAGAGCACGTTGCGATGATGCTGATGTGTCAATCCGGCCCCCGGAAGGGAGGGTTACGAGGCTGCGATGTCGATGACTTCGATCACGAGGAAAGAGTTCTCAACTACGAACATCAAGACGAGACTCAGTTGAAGAACAACGAGAAGAGCGAGCGAGAGATCACGCTATACGGTGACACTGCCGACATCATCAAAGACTATCTCAAAGCTCAACGCTCTTCGGTGACTGATTCAGAGGGTCGAAAGCCGTTGCTCACCAAAGGTGATGGTAGAATCGCGCCGTCTACCCTGCAGAAGATTGCGTACAAGTGGACTCGACCGTGCAAAGTCGGGCTTGAGTGTCCGCACGACCGTGACCCCGAAGACTGTGAGGCGGCTCAACGGAATAACTCTGCGTTCAAGTGTCCGAGCAGTCGAGCACCCCACCATATTCGGACTGGCTACATTACTGACCAGAAGAACAGGGGCGTTTCATCGGATGCCATCAACCAGCGCTGCGATGTAAGTCCGCGCGTCCAAGACCAGCACTATGATCTCCCCGACTCTTCCGAAGAGCGCGAGCGCTTCGAAGACGAGTTCAGAGATGCCGACGATGACCCTGACTCCGGGTTCGGCCACTGACGAGACAAGACTGAAATCAGATAAACTCCATTATTATATTGAAAATGAAGAGGCTCAGCCTCTTTATTCAGCAACCACTCGAAGAGTCTGGCAGGGGAACTTCGCTGTGCTCATGCTCTCGCCGCTTTCGCTTCAACCGCTCCACCTCATCTAGGCAGTCGTTGAGGATATTTTCCTGCTCGTCGAAGTAGTCCACAAGTCGCTGAGCTGTTTTCTCGTCCAAGATTGCGTTACGGACATAGTTCGGAGAGTCTACGATTCCGACCAGGTCTACACTGTTCTCGAAACTAACTAGCGTGGTATCACCCTGTATAGCTACCCGGTTACCCATGTCAAGCATACGCTTTTTGTCTATATATCCGATAATCCGGCGCTCACCAGATTCGTATAGAGTCTCATTTTGGCACCGTGTGAAGAGGAATAAGTATCTTCGAGAGTCGCTTTCTGCGAACGTTTTAATCGAATTCTGATAGCATTCGCTACAGAAATTTTCAGCCTCCTTCTCGATATACGGTTCAGTTTTCCCCCTATTCACGATATCTCGGACAGGATACTCCGAGTGTGGTGAATGGAAAAACCACTGTAACTGCCCTTTTCCTTCAAGTTCGGCACGGTCGAACTCGGTTTCAGATTCGACGTCTGCCTCAGCTATCCGCTCATCGTGGTAGTCCTGTTGAGCCCGCAAGAGCGCCCTTGTTCCCTCCGTATCAAACTTCAGAGGTCGCCGATACCAAGGGCCATTCCCGGAGTCTTCCGAATGTTCTGTAACGAATTGGTTTGCTTCAGTCCCGGAGTCAGCGCTCAATGGAATCGGGGTTTTGTATAACCGTGAGCCGTCCGGGTTCCCTAAAACAAGGGATTCAGCATCGAACACCTCTCGCCGAACATGAGCGTTCGTGGAGAATTTTTTCTTAATTTCTTCCGGTAGGGAGTGGTACTCGTCCTCTGAGAGGGGGTCGTATTCTAGCGTGAAGTGCCCAATAACGTACGCTCCCCAATCTTCGTTTATCCAGTCATGCTCTGGACTGTCTTCTCCGACATAGTCTAACGTCGCGTAGAAGAACAGAATATCTCCTTCTTCAAGCTCCGATAATCGGTCTGTCTTTGGTGAATGCCGGTCTCCGTAGGTGTAGCGTTCGCTGAATCCAACTTCGGGAAACTCCGGGTCGAAATGGACTACTGTATTCTCTGCACTTTTCGGTCGTATGGACCCAAGTTCAAGGTCACGATACGTTGGTTCCATGACCGTCTCGTTATCCTCTGGAATAGGGACGTACCGAAAGGTCCCGTCTTCGTAAATCGGTCCCCGTCCGCCGGTATGACCACTATTCGCGCCGATATTGATAGCGACAGACTTCACGCCACTGGTTTCAGAGACTACAAGTATAAATGATGGGGGTGAATTGTTTTGTTGTCGCCGAAACACATCGAGTGATACATGCCGTCGAAACAGCCTAGGACACCGGAAGTCGAGGTATCTGAGGACCCCGAGTCTGGATTCATTGCCAATATCTACGACGGTGAGTACTTAATTCAGATTCAACCGCATGAGGACGGGTATCAGTTGAGTCTGGCCTCGAAGACAGGCTTGGGTGATGGCGCATACCTGCGGACGTACAGCCGCGAAGAACGGTTTCGAAGGGCTCTCGATACTCAATACGATGCTATTGATGCGGAGGCAGTCTTTGAGGTTCTGGAAGAGCACTTTGGCGATGAAGAATACCGGATCGTGAATCTCAACGAGAGTGTGAAGACATATCATGGGCGTGGCGCTGATCTCTTTGTAGAGACGGGAGAGACGATTCCGGCATTGACTGATGATCGAGACTATCGGGACGACCAGTGGTCGAAAGACAAGACCTATCGACTCAGGATATGGCCAGCGGACAATCTGTGGATCGAGGTAAATGATACTGACAGTGGGGATCGGATCGCAGAATATTGGCCGAATAGCTATCTGGAGGACATTCGAAACGAGCAGAAAGATGACCACGACCGCGAACGCGGGCCAACGTCCGTGCCGGGTGTTCACGCACCTGTCGAGTCCGGCTCATTAGCTGATGCACCAGTCGTCCATACGCACGTTGATTGCCCTCACTTAGAACAGTTACAGGATACACGATTCAATCCCGGCGATGAACGACCACCAGTAGTCCCGGCTGAAGGGTTTGGTTCCCTACCACTTCGATGGTGTCTGATGTGTTCTCGTAGAGAACCGACTCCGGACAAGATCCGGCAGCAATACGGGCCCTAAGTTGGTTGTGTGCCGAGCGTGTTCTACGGTCTGTCTTGCAACTATCGGTGAAGTAGGGGCCCCTAACGCGACGTGAGGCCTACAGGCGCGTTGTCTCAATCCGCGCAAGATATTTATAAATATATTGCGTAGAATGAGACAAATTGCTCTCAGAATCAGAACTCACCGTCCTCTCATATCTGAGCACGTACGCAGGCGAGGGCTTGATACAGCGAGAGTTAGCTGACGAACTCGATTGGGATCAAGGACATACGTCCCGTGTTGTCTCGAAACTCGCGGACAACGAACTGGTGGTCAGAAACCAGCAAAACGGTCGGTACCGGGTCTCACTGTCGAACGCTGAGCCGGTCGATCGGTTTGCCGACCTCACGCGCGAATTTTCACACGTTGATTTTCCCGATCTTCTGTCTGGACCGACGATCCAGCTTCTGTATTATTTGAACGCTGAACGAACTGCAGCGGAACTTACGGACTGGACCGATGCGAGTCGAGCAACGGTATACCGCCGGCTCAAACAACTACAGAACGTTGGTATCGTCACCAAACGGGACACCCGATTCGCGCTGACGAACCAGTTTGAAGAACTGGCTGCGTTTTCGCGGTCACTTGTACGCCATCTACACCGACAGGAAGCAAATGACCACGCTGCTGGCGTCCGACTTATCTGGAGTGATGTCGACGAGTATCTATTCAGCTGTCAGACTGAGGTGACTGCACCACTATTCCACCAGACTGGCCCGGAGGTGCTGGAGGAATATGGAATTCCGCTGTTAACGCGTGAAGAGCAGTACTATTTCCGCTCCGGGGGGCAAAACGGACTCGCTCCAGAAGACCTGCTGTGCCACCTACTGCTCATCGACGACGGCGCTCGGTACCGGTCATACTGCCTGTTACTAATTGCTCACTGCGACCTCAACGCAGACGACCTCACACGGAGGGCCGAACGATACGATCGAGAAGACGACATCGATCTCACTGGCATTGTTCAGGACCTCTGTTCGTACCTCGAATCCAAGGGCGCAGTGTCCGGGGAAAAACTCCCGGAATGGGACACGTTCAAATCGACGGCTGCTGATTACGACATACCCGTATGACGTCCCGCCCACAGTTCGACGCGACGTATATCGAGGCCGAACTGCAGGAACTCGGAGCCGTGCTCAACACCGACGTGACGGCCTTCCTCATCGGCGGCGGGGCGATGGCGTTTCGAGGACTAAAGGACACGACCAAAGACATCGACCTAGTGGTCACGACTGAGGTCGAATTCGACCGATTGCTCGCTGCGCTGGATGAACGAGGTTACGAAGAAGTGTCCGAACTCGGCGAGACGTATCAACAGTTGGGAGCCAGGCTGTGCGTCGAAAACACCGATGGATGTCGAATAGACGTCTTCAACAGACAGGTCGCTAACAAGCTTATCTTCAGCGACGGGATGCAACAGCGAAGCGAGGAATACCTTGAATCAAACGAGCTCACTGTTGAACTAACCGCGTTGGAGGATATCTTCCTGTTCAAGACAGTTGCCAAGCGTCCTGACGACATCGATGACATGAATACGCTGGTACAGACGAACCTGGACTTCGACGCGGTCAAGAGCGAAGTCGCAGAGCAGATCGAGTTGCTAAGTGGGAAACGGTTCACGACGCATATCCGTGAGTCGCTTGATGAGCTGTACGAGCAATACGAGATACAAACGCCGCTCGAAGATGTGATCGATGAGTACTACACGCAGTATATGGACGAGTTAGAAGTCAGACTCGTATTGAGTGAGGAGGAACCGATGTCGGTCGAAGCAATTGCCGAACAGCGCGGTCTCGAACAGAGTCATGTCGTAGAGCAGTTAGAACAACTCGAAGCATATGGGTACGTTAAGCAGACAGATTCGGGATTTGTTGATACAGGCAAGCTCGATGCATTCAAAGAATGAAGAAAACGATTTCTTCAGACAGTTCGACGATTGTTCCGTGGACTCTGATTACAGATTGTCTAAGTAATCCCTCCGCTGTTCCATCCTCTCCTGCTCAGTACGCCGGTCGTAGTGCTGTTCGATGACTTTCGGACTCACGTTCGCCCTGTCACTGACCACCCTGTCCGGCATGTCGCTGTTCAGGCTGTGCGTGATGCTTCCCCGACGGATGGCGTGCGGGCTGACGCTCGACGGGCATTTCGAAGCGGCGTCACGAACGGTCGCCTCGCAGTCGTCCGGGTCGCGGTCGTGCGGGCACTCCTCTCCGTGAGCGCATGGTCGCGTCCATCGGTACACGTACATTCGGAGCGTCGTCTTCTGCAGTCGGCCTTCACGTGAGGCCAGCAACGGCTCTCTGCCGTGGTCGTCAGTTACGTCGGGTCGCTTGTTGTTCAGCCAGTCGTCGATGAGTTCGCAGATGTCGTCTGAGAGCGCAACGAGTCGCTCACCGTCGCCCTTGTTCTTGATCGGCGTCTCCGTCTCCGGTCGGTGCCGAACTCTCATGTACTGCTCGTCCGCGTCGTAGTCATCGACGTCCATCGCGTAAACGCCACCGACTCGCATCATCGTGTGCCACATCAACGTGAGCGCGACGTGCTGTGGACCAGCGTACTCGTACTTCTCCAGGTGTGAAAGCACCGAAGATGCGTGCTCGCTATCGAGCATCACGTCCCGCGAGTTTTCGTCCGCCGTGATCGTCGGGGACAGCACTTTCTCGCTGAGGTCCTGTTCGACGCCGTCTACGGCTTCGAGCCAGCGGACGAACGATCGTAGGGAGTCCATCTGCGTCTTCTCGCTGACCTTGTTCAGGTCGCCGTCGTCGCGCCGCCAGAGCCGGTACTCGTGGAGCTGCCGGCCGGTGAGCGTGTTGAGATTCTCGATGCCCTGCTCGTGGCACCAGCGGACGAAGTGCCGAAGTCGGTAGTCGTGACCCTTGATCGAGGCATCCGCAAGTTCCGCTTCCTTATCTTTGAGAAACAGTTCGAGCGCTGCTTCCGGTTCGATTGGTTCGAGACTCATGGTTTGTCTTCTCCGGATAAGCGAACCCCATGAGCCCCAGTTACTGCCCATCACAGATCTACCACTATAGCTGCTCAATCGGCCGAATTAAAGGTTGTCACGCCGAATGACCTAGGCCTGCAGCGCCCATACATTTGGAACGGAGTAATCGCCAGACAGCGTGGCAATTATCAGTCGAACGGGTCTGATTTTGCTTTCGTTCGATGGGCGATTGGGCAAGTGGATGTCACCGGGATTCGCGTACAGCCAAACTCGTCGGAAATCAGAAAATCGATCACCGAATGATGCTGTACCCACCATTACATCGTTCCTGAACTTGTCGCTGGATGCGTCAATTCAAAAATCTCCAAGCCGTAGCAGACGCGTCGATTACCTCTAGTGCATCCTGACTCCCATCTGCTTCCCCTTTCTCGAAATCCTCCTCTGTCTGCCCCATTTGGTTGGTCACGTGGGCGAAGCAAACGACTGGCTGCTCCCGAACGTTGGCGAACGTGTAGAGTGCTGCTGCCTCCATTTCGACAGCAAGAATCTCGTCTGATCGGGCACGGTCGATTGCAGTCTTCGTTTCCCGAAACGGGGCGTCCGTTGTCCACGTTGCTCCCGTGTATACAGGTCGAGACACGGTTTCGCACTCCTCCACCACCGAAGCACGAAGCTCGTCATCGAGAGTTGCATAGCGACTCGTCGAATGGTAATGGTGACTCGTTCCTTCGTCGCGGAGCGCACGCTCAATGAGAACGAAGTAGGGCGGATCGTCCTTGGGTACGATCTGTCCTGAGGAGGTGACGCTTATGAGAAACTGGCAGCCTGCGGCGAACAATTGCTCTGCAAGCAGCACGGCGAACGGTGCCCCGACAGCACACCCGACAATTCCGAACTCCTCGCCGTTTCGTTCGAACCGATAGAGGTCAGTGTGATAACCGGGCCACGCTTCATCTTTGTGTGCTTCGCCGGTGGCCGACAACTGTCGGACGATATCTCCATCTGGATCGAGGATACAGATTTCCGGGACTGAGCGTTCTGGGAGATCCTTCTGGCGTCGGGCGTTCTCCAGCAGTGCTTCCGGCGAGAATACAGATGATTCGTCGAATTCTTTCGCCTCGAAAAGCGGAGACGAGTCCGGATCAGCCGAGTCAGTCATGTAGTTCGTGTTCACGGAACCCGGACAAGGATATTGTGGTCACTTGGGCAGCGTCCCGACTACCGCTGAGATCGCGGCTTTCGATGGATCTGTGCTCTCGAAGACTTGCTCGTCAGAGATACCCAAGAAGAACTCCTGGTCGCCCTCAATGTATTCGAGTATCGTGTCCGCCAATGCCTCAGAGTCCCGGTGAACCATCCGCTGGAAGTAGGAACCTTCTCGCTGGAGATTCGATTGAACGTACTCGGAACGTGTGTTCAACATAAGTGCAACGAGAGTCCCTCCAGGAGCGAGTACGCGAGTCGCTTCCGCAAGGACTGCATCGATATCGGGAATGAATTCGAGTGTCGAGACGGAGACGATAGCATCAACGGACGCAGTTGCGATAGGGAGCGCGGTCGCATCACCGAGAACGAACGGTGCAGAAACTCGATCCTGTGCTGCCTGGATCATCGCCTCCGAACGATCCACCCCGATCATTTCGTGATAGGGAAAACATTCTTCGAGCCAGCCGATGCCGCACCCAACGTCCAAACTTCGGTCGTCCGCGCT
>ENA-ORCR01000825-ORCR01000825.1-marine-metagenome-genome-assembly--contig:-NODE-825-length-11830-cov-2.562069_pt1 | contig 11830 bp, 12 predicted proteins | sample MGYA00237782_ERZ508514 | MGnify/ENA primary metagenome ERZ508514 (study PRJEB26185, sample SAMN06268960) | marine metagenome | isolation source: Eden Landing Ponds, San Francisco, CA, USA | place...
TGTTCGCGGTCGGCGTCGAAGAGTGCTTCTGTCGGGTCGTCACGCTTGCCGACTTGGTTCTCGAAGAGGGCGAGGAAGACGGGCTGTAAGTCCACTTCCTCGATGACGCTGAGCGTGTAGGAGTCGGGGTCGTACCGGACGAATACCCATCGGAGGCCGTCTGTGGCAAACCCGAAGTCGGACTCGAACTCGCGTTGACTCAACCAGTCACGGACCTGACCGACCCCGTGCTTCCGGCTGTCGAGGTCTTTGTTGATAGGCTCGGCTTCGACAAGAAGGCGCGCTGAGTCGATATCGGGGTAGTCTCGGAGGGAGATAGTGTAGTCGGCAACTTGTGTTTGACCACCGGAGAGACCGCCCGCTTCTGTCGAATATTCGTGCCCCAGCGCGTCGAGAAGGGGATTGATGACCGCTTCTTGGGTGAACGACTCCGGCTGGAGACCGTCTCTTGTCATCCCACTCTTGAGGACGTAGGAACCTGCTCCAGCACGGAGCATTCGTTCGAGTTTGTCGTCGTCAATCTGTTCGCGGAGGTTCGAGACCGCGTCGTCGATTACCTTGATGAGTTGGTCTCCCTCGCCTTCGGAGACGGTCGTCTCGAATGACTCCGCGACGAACTCGGTGGGGACGGAGGATGTGTCAGAGGACATATTAAATCCGGGTCAGCGAATTACTGCTAACTGGATGGCAAGTCCGTATAAACGTGCGGGTGTAGTCGTCGGGTTCTCAGTCGGATTCGGTTTGGCCCATCGCCACGGGAACGCGCCCGCCGGAAGAGGCTTATTCTCTCTTCTCGGAGTTTCGCAGATACGTGACGTGGGAACTCCGGCTCTATGACGGCGAGGGAGAGGAAGTCGGGTGGGCCAATTACTTTGAGGCGTCATATTCGGTCGAGAAGGACGCACCGAACGCGGACGCTCTGATGGATGCGCTGTCCGACCGCGACGAATTTAGGTTCTCACGAGTAAGCGACAAAAATCCCTTCGAGGAAATTCTCCTCCCGATGGAAGACCCCGAAGTTGCGCTCAACCGTGTTGGCTCCGCGATGGTGGAGGCCGGTCTGGTCGAGTCATACGATGTGATTGATGACGAGTAGCCGAAGTCAACGGAAAGCGCCGCAGTCTATCTTGTCGCACTATTTTTCGGGCGTTTGTTTCTCAATTCTGACAAAACCGCATATTGAATACGAGTCTGGTGTCCCAAGTGCGACAGCCGTCTCGAACCGTCGCGAAACTCGAAATAGGAATTACGGCAATTGTCGTAGTTCAGTTCTGGACTTGCTGTGTGTGCTAATTCGTATCGTGATACGTTGTCTCCTACCAACGATAGTGAGGCCTGATTGAACTTCCCAGAGAAGGGGAGGACTTACAGGAGGGGTAGAGTCCTATTCGGATTAGCCCTATGAGACTTCACCGATAGACTCCTGATTGGGTAGCCCAAACCGGGGAGCCAGTTCCCGGTGGTTTAGGCTATCCTGTCCTAACCAATCTTACCGATAGAGTCCTGTTGAGACTTTACCGATAGAGTCCAATTGAGAGTCCTAACCAATACAGCGTGCCTTCCCGGTGGTTTAGGCTACCCTATGTAGGCCCTATTAATCCGAATATAGTTGCTATACGTCGGTATGTGACTCATATAGCACGGTTCTGGGGAGGTTGCGTTGAAGTAAACGGCACCCCACCAGACGCCCCAGCTTGACCGAGGTTGCGTTTTTGTTCTCAGATGAGTCATCGTACTCAGACAAAAAGAAAATTCGACTGGGGGCATCCTCGTGCGTCTGAGGGCATTCTACAGTCGATGCCGTGGTCAGATGGGACATTGTTCAAGACAGAGACCCACCTCAGACGCCCCAGAATCGTCCGAGAGCCGTTTTCTGAAATCCCGTGAGGAATTGGTCACGGCGGGACAGAAAGGGCTGGTGAGTTGTTCTGGGAGTAGGGGAGGACCGCCATAGAGCCGAGGTTTTTGATGAGTCACGCAAAGAGTACGTCAATTGTCGATGATTTGTGGCACCGGTTGTTACACCACTCAATTTCAAAAGTCGATTTGCTACGTAAGTTGCCTCGATAAATTTCTGAGTTTTTGGTATATTAAGGGCGTTTCCAGTTATTCACGAACAGTCCCCATAGGATATTACTCCAGATTATAACCTTAGCGCATACTATATGAATTCTGGCAAGAACGCGCGCAAGAATTGACTAACCCTTGATAGGTGGGTATTATCTAAGAATATCCTAAGAATATACAGAAAAGAACAACTCTGTCTCAGATATTCTTATTTTCACTCAATTACTAAAGGTAATACTATCATTTCTCCCGAGAGGTAGTATATAAACCCCCGACAGGGTATATTAAAGGGTGTATATTAGAGGGAGTGTAAGCAACGCATAAAGGGATGGGGCAAACGGAGACCTACTCGGGTAATTCGGATTGTCCTATCGGACAGGAAGGCCACCGACCCAAACAGAATCAAAACACACCGGACAGGAGAGGCGGGTGGGTTCCCGTAGGTTTGGGCTTCTGTTCAGGACGGGGGTTCCCGTAGGTTTGGGCCATCGGGTAAGATGGGGATTTCATAACAGTTGGACTTCTGGTTAGGATGGAACGTCCCGGATTGCTTGGGTTTCGTGTTGAGATGGAAGTGAAACTTCGGTGTCCTTGACTGCGAGAAACTGCTAACAGCCCAGTCAACGGGGACTTTATGACCGCGGATATGCGTATTCGATATTAATGGTACAACCCGTTCTTAAGTGGGCCGGCGGGAAGCGGCAGTTGTTGGATGAGCTCTATTCTCGTTTTCCCGAACAATACGAGAGCTATCATGAACCATTCTTCGGTGGTGGTGCTCTCTTCTTCGATATTGAGCCCCGGGATGGGAGCATCAACGATACGAATCCTCGGTTAGTCAATTTTTACAAGCAGGTTCGGGACCAACCGCAGGAATTGATAGATATTCTCCGCTCGTTTGATGACCCCGAATCCGACGCAGACGAGAGTCGAGATTACACCGAAGAAAACCACAAAGGACGTGAGATTAAGAACTACTACTACCAGCAACGGGCCCTGTTCAACAAACGTCCTTATGCCGACGAGTTCGACCCATTAGAAGAGGCCGCGCTACTCCTCTATCTCAATCGAACTTGTTACAACGGCCTCTACAGAGAGAACAGCAGTGGTGGATTCAACGTACCCATCGGTCGATACGCGAATCCGGATTGGGTTCAGGAGGAACGCATTCGTGAGGCCAGCCGGGTACTGGAGAACACGGAGATATTCAACACGGATTTCGAGTATGTCCTCGAATATGCGAGCGAAGGTGACCTCGTATACTTTGACCCGCCGTATGAGCCGATGAGCCCAACGGCCAACTTCAACGATTACAGCGAGGAAGGGTTCGATATAGATGACCAGAAACGGCTCGTAGAGACAGCCAAGGAACTCGATGAGCAGGGAGTCTACGTGATTCTCAGTAATAGCGGTGTCATGTACGATATGTATGATGACGCCGGTTTCCATGTAGAGATTGAGGGCGCGACGAGAGCAATCAACAGCGACAGTCAAAACAGAGACGAGGTGGACGAGATTATCGCAACAAACGTTCCTGAGTCAGCTCGTCAGGAGGCTGGACAGAAGAGTATCGCCGAGTTCTGAGGTCAGCGGTCTAAGGGTCTCAACTTGGAATTTCTTCTACCTTGTTAACCCAGTCTTCGTACTTGTCCGGAATGTACCCATCAAAGGTACTTGTGAAGCCGGGCGGAGAGTAGATGTACAGGTCCACTTCACCGGCTCTTTCATCAAGCCGGTTATCCAGCCATTCGGCGTACCGCTTCATTTGTAGGGCCGCGCTCTTTCCAGCAGGTGTAGACCCACCGCTCTTGTATTTCAACTCGATAATTGAGTTGGGGAACGTCCCGTCGTTAATCCGGCCTTCCTCGTAGTAACAGACGTCTGCCTTGTCCATGTGCTGAGGAGGCTTGTAGGGACAGACGGGAACCTGACGGCAGAGAAGGTCTTCGTCATCAGGTTGAAGCGATTTCGGTAGGAGCTCTGGGTTCGCCAATACCGATGCCTCAAGATGTGATTCGTCTTGAACCTCAGCGGCCGATTTAGGACCGTAACGCCGTTCATACGGAACAGGCTCTCCCTGCAACTCAACGTCCACAGTTGACTCGACTTCAATTTCCCCGGCAATCTCGTCCTCATCCCGATAAATATCCAAGAGCATCTCTGTTTCGCGAGCAGTCAGAGTACAGAATCCCATCCCGTCCATGCTGTTAGAGGGTACAGGGTACGGGTACTCGCTAAGGTCAATGTAGAACTGGTCCGCAGTGATGTACCGCCCTGAAAGCCCCAATTCGTCTTCGAACTGAATCAGAAACGGCTGGCACTTCTCACCTCTGTCTGTCTCGAACAGTCCCTCTGGTTCAAGTGGCTCATACCGCGGAGACTCATCCCAGACGGCAGGAGCCCCCGCCTCGCGTCCCAGGGGACTGAATTGTCCGTTCAAATAGAACGCCGGGCCATCGTTCTCGCCAATCAATTGGCCCCCGTAGTAGATTTCGCGTTGCAAGAAGAAGAAGACGTGTCGACCCTCTCTACAGCTTGCATAATCGGCCAGTGTATTGTAGTGACGACTCTGGCTCGATGGAGCGCCTCTTTCTGGGGTCATGTGCTGACCATAGACGCCTTTCTCCAAGTACAGCCGAAGCGTCTCTTTATCGAATAACGAGATGAACAGCCCTCCGCTTTCCATGATAGGCTGTTCCGATTCTACCTATTGAAAAATCTATCTTTGTTAGTCGCCGTGCCCGGTTCCTTTCTAATCAAAGTGAACTACTCATTGGACTAGTGGAACCATCTAATTGTAGATATCCGATTGTCTCGTGTATTGCTAATTTAAGCTCTATGCCGGACATTTTCCTCAGCCTCTACTAGGAACCAAGCATAACTTCTAGCAGGGCATAATTCAAATTAGCATGGCAAGTACTAGATGAGCATAATCTATTTATTGCTGGCATCTATTCTATGTGCTATGGAAGACAGAATGGTGAAGGCGACAAGTAGGTATCGCGAACTACAAGAGAGCATAGAATCAAAACAAGGGGAGCTTGAGGAACTTCAAGCAGGAACCTTTGGGACTGATTCGGAAGACACGGAGGAACGGGCCCGAGAGTTTTTCTCAGACGCTTCGATAGATGAGAGTTCAGGTCGAACCGAGAAAATGGATGACCTTCGAAGCCAAATATCGTCGCTTGAAGAAGAACGTGCCACGGTGAAGGAAGAATGCCTCGAACGTTTCGTAGACCTACAACTCCCGTTTGAACAAATCATTGAACCTGGTGATGAGACTGTGGAGTTTCCCTTTTCAGAGGAAGTTCCCGAGGAGGTCATCCATGCGATTGAGGATATTCTCAATGAGAACCTAAGCGAGGGAGATGTCGTCATTAATCCTAATGAATTGGTGGTCAAAACAGATGATGTTGAAGAAGCTATTGAGAAAGCAGAAGCACGTATCGCAGAATTACGTTCTAACGCCGGGACAAAAGTCGATATCGACGAATATCTTGAAGCGCTTCTCGAACGGGACAAAAAGGTCACGCTGACACTATATATTCTCAACAAAGACGAGCCGCTCACGAAGAAAGAGATTGAGTCGCGCATGGGTGTCGAGCCAGGTACCCTACGTGGACAGCTCTACTACGTTTTGGATAACGACCCATATCTCAAGAAACAGGGAGAGGAATTCTCACTTACCGAAACTGGAAGAGAGGTTATTCAGGGTTATCTAGAGGAATACGGCGAGCCCGAAGGCATTGAACAAATAGAGGAGGTGAGCCAATGACTGAGAAGAGCCCAGAGAAACTGGCCGAGGTCTACAGCGATGCACTGGAGAGTCAAGCGAACGAAGAAGAGTACGAGCAGACGAAAGAGCTCCTAAATGGCCTCACAGACCGTCTCAACAGGTTTGAGGACACCTACGGCGAGTCTGACACAGCTACACAGGAGCTTCGAGAGAAGGTGGAGTCTACCAAGGAGGAGCTTGAGGAACTGGAACGAGAGAAGCGGGAACCGGAGAAGCTTGAACAAGAGTTACTGCAAGCGGCTACTCAGTTTGTCGTTAACGAGGAGTGGCTCCAGCCGAAGGTCATCAAAGCACTCAATAAAGTACTCGTAGGTTCTGCTCATTCTACACTGCGTGTTGAGGAAGTCGAGGTGTCCGAACCTATAGATATTGAGGAGGTAAACGACCTGTCTCGTTACGATATTATTGATATTATTCGGAGGCTTGCCATGGACAAACTCGGAGAGAGCGACGACCTCAAACAAATATGGAATGCTATTGAAGGGAGCGTGAAGGAAGGCCCGTTCAGGATTGTTGTTGAAACAGGTGGAGCAACTCCGAAAAAGGTGATGGAGAAATCTGACGAAGATATTGACCGGGTTACCGCAAACAATCGTCTCAAAGACTCCATCCACTACTTGGATATTAACCCCTACCACCGCGAAGATGGTACGTACCATCTCTCTACTGTCGGACGATATATTGCGGTTGAGTATGTCAAAAATCGTGGGCAGGGGGAGGATACGCACAGTGACAAAGATGCTACTGAGACAGATAGTGGGGACGAGCAGACGACATTACTTAGTGAAAAATCACTGATAGAGGAGGGCGAAGCTGATGAGTGAAGATATCCCGGAGAACGTTGTGGCGCTAGCCGAAGACTACCTCGGGTGCTTGGAGAAAGAGGTTGACATCGAGAACGAGCAAGAAGTTGAGGAAGGGGTCGAATACTGGAAGGAACAAGTCGACGAGTTCGAAGAGGGGACAGCGATGTATGAGATGGCAGTTGAGGAACTTGGAGAGTGGCATAATAAACAGGAGACTATCGAGACTAAAGGAGAGACACAGGAGACCCTCAAGAACGAACTTCTATCCCGTGCTAGCACCGAATTTGCGCCGCAAAAAGAATGGCTTGATGAGACAACCATCGAGGCGCTAACTCACATCCTTGCAGGACAGCGTCGTGAAGAACTTCTTGTCGGGAAATTCAAACTGCCTGCTGAAACGGACAAGATATCGAAGCGTGACATGGTTGATGTAGCAAAGACAGTCCATGCACTCGCGAGTGATGCTATCGAAAATGACGAGAGAATCAGGGAAGTTTGGGACAAGCTCGGTACTGATACTAGACTCTCAATCCTGCGGGTTCTCGCAGTTCATGAGCAACCAATTTCATCAGCAGAAATTAGTGATGCACTCGGTGAAGACGGCACAGACAATCCTGGTGCAGTCATTCGAAGAGTTCGGGGAGAAGTAGATATCGACCCGTTCTACAGCACAGATGATGGCTACACGTTCTCACTGGTTGGAAGATATCTATGGTTGAATTACGGCAAGGGAGAACACGAATTTGAAGGAGAATCCGAAGATGGGAAAACCATCTCTGAGGAAGCGGGGCAGAAATCCGTTAGTGAAATTGAGGAAGAAGAACTAATCACCGACCGCGATGGGGATGATAAATCGGATGGAGATATGGATTTGTCCAGTTTCGAAGTGCGAGAATAAAAACAACCGCCAAATCTACATCTTCTATTGTCTTAATGAATTCCTCCAGTGGTCCTGTGACCTTTTCTTGAGTCAGCATTAATCTGCTCAGACCCAATTCGGGATTTTCCACACAGTCTCATCCTGCAGGTCTGTCTCTATGTCCCGGCGTCCCGCGGTGTATTGAGTCCTCACTCTCCCTCATCGGCCCTAAAACGCGGTCTTCATCGAAGCCAATTCTATCTTTGTCGGTTACTTTATCTATCATCGCCACTCCGCTGTTGGTTGAGAAAGCCGTTCCCGGTAACCAACCGGGTGGAGCCGACGACCGGCGGCTGTGTCCGGGTCAACCAGACCCCAGACCCAAATGCTACCTACCACGAGCTGTTGCCCGCACTCTCTCATAGGACAGGCGAGGATATAACAGTTTCCCGAGAAGTCCAGAAGGGGGTCTTCTGCGTTTCAGCTCTTACTGGAAAGACCCCTTCCAAGAATTCACACTACAGACTGGCACCAACAAGATAGAAATCAACGTCGTTGCAGAAGTCCTGTAAGAGGTCTTCTTCGTACTGATTCAGGTCACCACTCTTGATGGCTTGAATGGCCGCTTCTTGAGCGAGTACCGCCTGTATCGGCGAAGGCTTTAGCGCCATACTCTACTAACGGTTCCCATCGTCTTAAAAGTATCAAATAGTGTATAGAAGGGGCCTTCTGGGATTACAGCAATCGCTTGTGTTTCTTCCGACGCTGTAGCTCGTCTTCCTCGGTTCGGGCGTCGTAGTGGTTTTCCAATACCTCAACAGACACGTCTACCCGCTCGGACAGAATCTCTTTCTCCCACCCTTCGTTAATGTGGTGCGTTATGGACCCGCGTCGAATCGGGTGGAGACTGACGTTCTCCGGGCAGGACATAGCGGACTTCTTTCGCTGAGCCGGCTCGCAGGACTCGATTTCCCGCCCTGCTGGACACCGGCCCGAGTAAACACAGGGCCGTGTGATAGCGACTGTATCCTTGTAGAGGACTTGACGGCTCACTCGACCAGCAGGCGTGGTGAACAGCGGTTTCCGGTCGTAGTCGTCTGTCACGTCGTCTCTGTGGACCTCGATGTAGTCTCTCAGGATACCCTGTAACGTCTCGGAGAGTTGGATTAGCCGATTGCTCTTGTCTCCGTTTTTCAGCGGTGTTCCCGTGCCTTTTCGATTCCCGAACCGGAGCGCGGGGTCTCCCTGTCGGTCGCTGGTTACGTCTTCGAGGTCAAGACTCATCGCACCGGAGACGCGGCATCCTGTTTCCCATATCAGCGCGAAGGCCGCGTGCTTCCGGGTCGCGTACTCGTAGGTACTGAGGTGGTCAAGGATGGAGTTGGCTTGATGTGCGAGAAGGGTTTCGTCGCTGGAGCGTTCTTCGTCGGGAACGTCTGGGAGGCGTATTCGGTCGTAGGTTCCACCTTCGAGAAGGCCGGTGTTCTCGCAGTATTTGATGAACACCCGGAGGAAGCGGACGTTATTGTTCACCGTGATGGGCTTGATGTCTTCGGATTCCCGTTTCTGAATCCATGACTCGATGAGGTAGTTATCGACTTCTCCGATTGATTCGACGGCTTGGTTCTCGCAGAACTCGACAAAGTCCTTTGTGGGGAATTTGTAGGCCCGTAGTGAGGAGTCTTTGACGGTCCCGCGTTTGGCGTTCATGAATTTTCGTCGTGTGGCGCGGGGCGTGAGTGCCTCGCTGGGGTCGGTGTTGTTGGGTTCGTTCATGGTTTTCTTGTTCGACAGCCCCGCTGGCTGGCTCGTCCGAGGCGGGCCGGAGATATCAGTCCGGAGGCCTCAACACGACAGTTGGAAGAACTGGAGTGTGGGGCCGGAGGGGACGACCGAGCGACCTGACTTCGGTGTCAGGCGCGAGGGAGGAAACCCCGCGAGCGGCCTCGTTAGGCCGCGAGAGGGGTGTTCAACATCCCTCCGGCCCCATCGCGGTCTTCACTCTAACGTATCACTTCTTAGTAATAGCTATTCGACTAAAAACAGGTCCACAACCGGAGGGGTTCCGGCGTGAGCCTCGGATACTCCAGATCGTTTACGTTACCAAATATCACTCCAGATCGTTTACGTTACCAAATATCGCAAGATCCGGTGCGACTACGCTTCACACGCGTTTGCTCTAAGCGCATACGAACTTCCTAAAGAAGTTGGCACTTGATGCAGTAGAACCGACACGGTCCCCGCCGTGATCGGAGGCGGAGTTAGGGGGTTTGTTGACGAGTTGTATAAGAAGTCGGCAAGTCCTGAAGGCAGTCAGGTCTGAAATCATCTTTTCGTGTGTGAATACGACCTAGACATCTACTACAGGTACTAATCAACAGTTGCTATTATTGTCACATTATTTGATCGTCGGTATCGTAGGACGGCTACTACTGAAATAGCATTTATTGAGTAATTACATCGTTATATTGATAATGGCGACAGGAAGACAATCCCCGTGAGCCAACTCCTATTGCTGACATTACTGATCTGGACTGCACTTGCAGTCGCTGTTGGATTCCACGCGAACGGTCATAATCGAAGTACGCTGTTCTGGTCCGGTCTAACGCTAATTACAGGTATTCTTGGTGTGGTTATATATCTCCTATTTATAACATCAAGAGGTACAGAAAGTCCGGAGGAGGGGATTAAAACATCAACAGAGTTCGGGTACCTATTCTCTGCAGTGGGTGGGACAATTGCCGCAATCTTAGTGGCCCAGACTTTCGTTCAGAGCCTCAGGGTACTGACACTCCCGCCGATAACAAATCTTGGCAGGCGTGTCAGTCCACTAGAGCCACTCTTCCCAGTTATAACTGGAATCATCTCACTTGGTGGCCTAATCGCCGGGATAATACTCTATCAACAGGGACGTACCAGCCGGTTCATGTACGTCTTGAGTTACACACCCGCTATCATAGTAGGCCTGCTTACTTACCCACTTCTCATTTCGCTAATCGGTGAGCCAGAAGGCTTGTTCTACGGCGGATACAGGGTGATTCTCACGCCCATCGCGGTGATCTTTCCAACCGCGCTATCTATTGAAGGATGGCGAATTATTCACCATAGGATTCCGGTGATCAGATCATGGAGCGAAAAACGTGAGAGGAATTCACCGTCAGTCGGTCGCGATAAACGAAGACGAGTTCTGAGTTTCGCTGGCATCGCTACTACCTCACTCCTCGGGTACGGTGTATTCGGAGAAAACCCGCACAGGCAGGAAGAGATCAAAGACAACGAATTAATCGTCCCAGAAGGGTTTGAAATCGAAGATCTCTCTCACGGGTACTTTGAGGAGATGGATGAATACCGGGTTACTGCAACTGTAACGACGAGTGAAAACCTCCTGTTCGCTGAGGCAGAAATTGAATGGTTTACAGGTAGAGGTATTGGACTCGGAAGTACTTATGTGACGCTTGATTTTGGGTTTCAGGGCAACAAGCCGGCGCAGTTGGAGGCCGTGGTTGACGGTGACAGTTCCTTCAGTTTCGAACCTTCCGAAGTCGAGCGTTTCGAGTTAGAAATCTCTCAACGGAACTATTGAACGGTATAATAAGTCGGCAGTCACCGATGCTCGTCGATCCACTCACACCCCGCGTGGAAGTCATCGGCTCCGCACTGATCGGCGATCGACTGTAGCGTCCCGGTCGGGATCTCGTCTTCGGACGTCATGGGGACTGTCACGATCCGGACTTCGTCCGTATCTGATGACTCGTAGCGCATCTTCAGGTGGCTACCGACGCGACCGACACGCTTGTAGCCAAAGTCGTGGAGTACAGACGCGATCTCGCGTCCGGAGAAGCTCGTCCGGACCATTCACTGCATGAAGTCGGGAAGCTCCTTGTCGCCGGGCTCCGTGTCTTCGAGGCCCCACTCTTCGAGGTCCTCTTCGGTCACGGGCTCGCCGCCGCCTTCGTGAAGCTCGATCGCCTCCGTGAGCATCCGGAGGGCTTCCGCCTTCGTGTCACCGAACGACGCGACACCGGTCTCGATGTCCTTGGCGGTGATCGAGCCGTCATCCTCGTGAATGAACTAGACCCCCTCCCCGTTGGACGGGTCGCGTGTCGCACTTGCCATACCTCCTCTTCGTGGACCGCTCGAATAAGCGTTCTGTCGGTGTCGAACCATCCGGAACCATCCGGAACACTCGGGGGGCGGCTTATATACTCCCACCGTGACCGGGTAAGACGTGATACGCGACGGAGACGTGGTACGCAACGGAGCGGTCTTCGAAGAGAAACACCTGCCTGACCCGATCGTCGA
>ENA-ORCR01000827-ORCR01000827.1-marine-metagenome-genome-assembly--contig:-NODE-827-length-11824-cov-2.701285_pt1 | contig 11824 bp, 14 predicted proteins | sample MGYA00237782_ERZ508514 | MGnify/ENA primary metagenome ERZ508514 (study PRJEB26185, sample SAMN06268960) | marine metagenome | isolation source: Eden Landing Ponds, San Francisco, CA, USA | place...
ACAAGGTGGTTGTGAGCGGCGACGGCGCGGACTCGCTCTCGATCGCCAAGGTCAACGTCGTCACCGGGTCCGCAGGCGGTGGGGGTGTCATCCCCGGCGGGCTCGGCGGCGTGCCCACGATCGAACTGGTCGCTGGCGCTCTGGTGTTGGCCGTGGTCGGTGCGGCCGCCGTAGTCCAACGGAGGGCGTAATGTGAAGCGCAGCACGGTTTTTTCGGCGCTGATGCTGCTAGCCGCGGCAGGCGCGTTCGCCTTCGCCCCTGCCGGGAGTCCCGCAGCGCCCACCCAGCCTGCGGAGGCACAGACACTCGGTCCTGGAACCGGCGTCGACCTGGCGTGTACGGCCACCGGCTTCCTGTACGGGGGCGACATCTGCGACGGGTCGGTCGCGAGTCCCGAAGACAAGCAAGACGCGCTCTCGCTCTATCAGGCCGCACTACAGACTGACTCGTCGAACAATCAGTGGTTCGACTTGCTGAACAACCAACTCGAAACGTCGAAAGAAGTCGCGTGGATGCGGGCTGAACGGGCGGCCGCTCGCGCCGCGACGAACGGCTCGACGCAGTCGGCCGCCAACATCGACGTGACGGAGTCTCTCAACGAGTATTACAGCATCCACGAGGCGAATCTCATCGACAAGTGGAATCTACTCCTGACCGGGGCGAACTCGTATCGACAGCAAGCGGGCAACGTCTCCGGATACGGAATGTGGAATATGCAGCACTTCAATGTCGATACCTCAACATCTAACCCCAGCTACAGGGTCGAACTGCAGTCGTTCGAGTTCGTTGGCACGTCGAACACGACTCACACGCTCCCGAACGGCAACGACACCACTGTGAAGACTCTTGATGTGTCTGCGTCTTTCGCTCACATCTTCGAGGACGATGGATCGACACGGAGCACCGAAACCCAAACGTGGAGTTTCAGCCCCGTCAGCGATAGCAGGCGGCGGTCGGTGTCGTGGTCCGACTCGGGCGCCGACAGCATCAGCGCGTCGGTGACTGCGACGTATCTGAAGCTCCTGGCTCCGGATACCGAGTACGACGCCCGAAACTATCTCTCCCTCAATCGGTTCATCTCGGACCAGAACAGCATCCGGGACCAACTCGCGAACATGACCAACGAGACAGACACGTTCGTCTCGAATGTCTACCCCGCGCTCGAATCCGGAGAGGTAGATCCGGAGGATCTCGTCTCGAACGTCAACCGGATGTTCAACTACGCCACCCAGGGCGGCGCGAATGCGACCTATTCGGAGGCGTACATCGCGCTCGCGAGCATGGGTCTGGACCCGGCGGGTAACTCGTCGTATCTCTCGCTCACCTACCAGCACGACGGCGTTTCGGGCAACGTCACCAACGACGGGATGCTCCTGTCCGACACCGCACCCGGCGGTTCCTGGGACGTGGGTCGCGTCTACGACAGCGCGAACATCTCGGGGCCGCAAATGGTCGTCACGCTCGACGGCGCTGAACACACGATAAACGGCACGTTCCAGATTAACGGCGCCTATCAAGACGACGGCACCGAGATCGCGAACCCGACGCTCGACGCGCCAGGGAACGACTACGCAGTGAGCAACACGACCGAGGCTCAGCAATTGGTCCGGTCCCTCACAGAGAAGATCAACCGGTACCACAACCTCACCGCCAACACCGCGGCTGGCGGTGGGGGTGGCGGTGTCAATGGAATGGGCGGGCTCGGCGGAATCGGCTCGTTCCTCGGCGGCCTCGCGAACTCGGTTTCCGGGTTCCTCGGAATCCCGCTCCGCCAGGTCATCGTCATCGCTGGCGTGCTCGGGCTCGCGGTGGTGATCCTCCGATGAAGGCGCGACACGTCCTCGTGGTCGTGCTCGCGCTCGGGACACTCGCGACGGTCGCAGCCGCCCCAGCGACCGCACAAGAAACGCCCGCGAACGCGACCACGCCCGAGGGCACGGAACAGATCGACCGGAACACCCGACTCATCTCCGCGGAGTACGACGAGGAATCCGGAGAAGCCGTCGTCACGATCGAAAGCGAGACGCTCCAAGACGTGACGCTCACCGACGCGAGCGGCCTCCTGAAAGGTGGCGAGACCGCACAGCGGACGGTGACGCTTCGACCCGGCGAGCGAACGACGGTGACGATCCCGGCCACCAAGTCCGGCGGGTACGTCGTCGTCGCGATCGCGACCCGGACCACCCTCTACGGCGAGCCTATCGAGACCAGCGCCGACGTGTTCCAGGGGAGCGCCACCTGGGAGACAGCGCAGGCGGCTGCGGTCGGTGGCGGCGTGGGCGTGCTCGCGCTCACCGGCGTCATCGCGTGGCGGATGCGTTCGGGCGGCCGCTCGAAACGGAGGCGGATCTCATGAGCGACGAGAACCGTACCAGTCGGTCGCGCTGGGAGCTCGTCGTCGACCTGCTCGACAGTTACTCGATGTGGGTCGGCCTCGGCGGGTTCGTCCTCGCGATCGGCATGATCGTGGTCCTCGCGACCCGCGGTGTCCCGCAAGTGCCTCGGTACTGGCGGGTGTTTCTCGTCGCGGCGGTCGCCTGCGCGGCGCTGGGGTATCCCGCAGTCGTGAAGGTGCTCAGGTACCTCTACGACCCGCCCAAGCGCTTCCTCGTGCAACCGGGCGTGAGCGCGGGTGAAGGCGGTATCTGGGAACTCTCGCCCAAGGACTTCGAGAACCTCCACGTCGAGGGGGGCGAACTCTATGAGTGGCCCGGGACGGAGTATCCCACCTACGGCGTCGAGTGGTACGACCGGGACGCGAACATCGCGAAAGCGACCTGGCGGGGTTCGGCCTCCGACGGCGAACTCCTGAAAAGTCAGGAGAAAATCGACGAGGTACGCGACCACCTCGAAGAGAAGGCCAAAGAGCGCGACGTACTCGTGACCCGCGCGGAGACGATCGTCCGCGAGGCCGTGCTCGACAACGCGCGGCTCCTGGTCAAAGAGTACAACCGGGCGAGCCTCATCGACGTGTCGGCGCTGGCCGACCGCATCGACGAGACGCTCTCGAAGGTCAATCTCACGAGCGACCTGAACGAAAACCGTGAACGCCGGACCGACCCGGAGCAAGCGACCGACCCGGAGGCGGTCAACCAACCGACGCGCTCACCGGAAGCGGCCGCCGACGGCGGGGAGGTGAACGATGCTTGAACTCTCGGACCGAGAGAAGGCGCTCATCGTCGTCACCGCCACGCTCTCGGCCGTGCTCGGTCTCTGGGGCGGCCTCTGGATCGTTCCCGGTGCCGCACTCGACGTGCCGATGGAAACGGGCTACGACGGCGAGTCGTCGCCGGCCTACGTCCCCGTGCCGACGTGGCTCCCGTTCATCAGCGGACTGGCGGTTCTCGCGTCGCTCGTCGGAGCACGGAACATCCTTCGCGACCCGGAGGATCCGGACGGTGAGAGCGATGCAGTAGCGGCCGACGGCGGGGAGGTGAGCGATGGGCAGTAACTCCAGCGAACAGGAGGCCTACGCGGCCGCGAACCTGCGCGAGCGATTGAAGGACATCGACCTGTCGGACTCGGCGGAGGCGTTCGCCCACGCTGGGCTCGTCCAAGATGAACGCCGCCAGGCCGTCCTAAATCTCCTGGCGATGGCTTCCGACGGCGATATTCAGGACACCCAGGCGTATCGCGACCTCGTGCAACCCGCCGGAACGGAGACGATCACCGACGCGGTGAAACAGGGGAACGTCTCACAGATGCAGTACGCGGTGGGCCTGGTCGACCACTCCCAGGAGGGTGAAGACGCGAAGATGCGCGTGGCGCGTACCCTCGCGCTCGAAGGATCGATCGCGCTCGTGAACGGGCCGCCGGGCGCGGGCAAGACCGCGTTCGCGCTCGACGCGTGCCGTATCTGGAAAGCGCTCACCAACGGCGTGGTCGTGAGCAACGTCACCGAGTGGGACGGCACGGACGTGCCCGTGACCGACAGCGAAGAGATGCATCACGCGATGCAGGACCACCGCGGGCAGGTGCTCGCGCTCATCGACGAGGGCAGTCAGACGCTCACGACGAAAGGACAGGACACGGAGGGGACCAACAAGTTCGCGAAGGACCTGAAGATGGTCCGCAAGAAGCAACCCGGCGACCGGTACGCGAAACAGGGCTCGGTGCTCATCGTCGGCCACGAGCGCTCGGACACGGGCGCGCCCATCCGCCGGCTCGCGACGCTCGTCGCGGAGAAACCCTCGCGGCGCGACCCCGGTCGCATGGTGCTCTACGAGTCCGAAGGCGGTCGTGACACGCTCGACAAGGCCGCCGAGTTCCAGGGTGTGTCTGATACGCCCGAAGACTACGACGAGCACGAGGCGTCGCAGTTCGACGTGGTGCTCGACGACGATGGCGATGACGAGACGGACGCGCCCAACGCGGACGCGATCGCGAAGCGCAAAGACATCCAGACGGCGATTCAGTTGATTCTCGACGGCGCGAGTCAGAAGGAAGCCGCGCGACCGACGGACTACGGCCGTGCCTGGGTCGGCGAGCGGTGGCGCGAGTGGAAAGACGGCGAGCATCGTGATCTGGTGGCGGTTCCCGATCCACTGCCCGAGCACGTGGCACGCGCGGATGTCGTAACCGAGTGACGGCGCGGGCGCGTGCACGGTCGCTGCTGCTACGCGCCCCCGTTCGTGCGGATATATGTATACAATAAGAGCCGTTCTGAGGGAGAACTCTCGCAGGTGGGCCCCACCCCTGGGGTCGACTCACTTTGTCACGTCAACTGTCTCGGTGACTCGCAGCTCGTGGGTTCCAGGGATGTTCAGGATGCTTGATACATTTCAATTCTATCCATCTTCTTTGGCTAACCGAGGTAGTCTTCAAAGTCAGACTGGGGGCTCGATTCTGACTGATCGACCTTGTTCAAACTATCTGAAAATGATAAGAATAGAAAATTTGATAAATACAGACTATTACTACCCATCTGTGTCGACGTTCTATCGAGATCTTGCCGCGAGTTGACTGCTGAAACTATAGTGTGTACTCGAACGTTGGAATAAAACCGGACAATTTTGAGGTCGGATCTTGTAGTCAAAATTGAATGGGTGACAGGGAACCGTATCGCGTCGATATCAAAGAATCCGCATATGAAGACAATATGGAGGTTCGCCGATTGCTGGAATATCCTGATGGAACTCTGGACACTGAACGGGAGTACCAATCTGAGGAAGCAGCAGAACTCGATACGATCCGCCTCTCCAGATTGGGGAACAAAAAGCTCCGATTACAACCTGCCCAACACGACCCCTCAAAATATTTCTCGTATATTGTTAGTACAGGCAGGTCAACCGGTGGTTACGGTCGAACTACGCGAGATGCTTCATCAGGATGGGAATACAGCAGGAAAGTAGTGATCGAGCGTGATGATTTCACTTGTCAGGAATGTGGCTCAGTGGGTGGTCCAGAGGGAGATGTGCAACTTCATGTGGATCATATAATTCCACAAGTTGCTGGGGGATCAGATGACCCAGAAAATCTGCAAACAGTTTGCAGAAAGTGTCATATGTCCATGCACGAGTCTACTCCGAGGGAAAGAAAAGCGACGGAAGGTGAAATCACGGAATCGATCATTCAGTTAGCAGAGGGAGTGCAGGTTCCGGCGTTCAAGAGAAATCGATTATACGACCTACTGGAAGAGTCCCTCACACCTCATGTTGATAACAGTAAAATGTCTGAATCATTGGATACGCTAATTCGATACGATAGATTCGATCAAATTACTATACATAACTCATTCGAGCACCACTTCACTGGAGAAACAGTCGAACGGGAACACAGAGTATATTATTTAGTTACGGAACGGTTTGATCCTTCTCGACTCTCTTACAGTGGCGGTTTGGAGTATGGTGGAGAACCAGTCAAAGATGGGCAATATCTGGACCGAGAAGATAGACAAACCGATCTTGGAGAGTTCAAAGGCTAATCTGCTCATTTCTCTATATCGATGGTTTCTGACACTCGCAACTCGTAGGTTCCGGGGATGCTCAGGGTGTCGGCAATCTCGCGCTTCTGTTCGGCGGTCAGGTCGTCGCGAGCAAGGACTGTCTGGATACGCTCGTCGAGCCGGCGGGCGAACTCGGCGGACTGCAGGAGCGCTTTGGTCTTGTTGCACTCCCAGAAGTCGGCGGCCTGCTCGATCGTGTCGGTGCGGTGGGCGTGTTTCCCGTGTTCGCGGATTCGCATACCCGAGTGCTCGTGAACACGAGGGCAAAAACAAGGTCTACTCGGGTAACTCACCGGCCACTCACTCTTAAAGAACGCCGCGATCGCCGGCCTCCCCGGCTCGACGTCTTCCACTCAGGGGGTCGTCTCGCGCGGAATATGCACACGGCTGAAGCGCGCTCGTGTGCATATCGGGAGAATCGATTTTCTCGACGTGCGACCCCCTGGGGTAGCTACATTCTTTCTACTGGAACTTGTTTGAATTACCCGTTCAGTATACCTGCGAGTTGAACGGAACGCAACACGAGTATACACCAAACGGCGTGGGCCGTATCATTACAGAAGCTGGTGAAAATGGCTGTCGATGGTTTTCGTACACCGACTCGCTAACCACCCCCACCTAACTCGCCTCGCCCATATGAACTACTGAAAAAATAGCCAGTAAGTGGCTAAATTAGTCAGGGTGTGGGGAACTAGTTTCAGAGAGAGAAATTACCACTAGCCTATTTTAATTATAGAACATCACATTCACGTTGCAAAGATGGACGTTGAATACAAACTCAGCCAGAAACGGCTCAAGCGCAACGTCCTGGAAGCAGAGTTGGATACCGAGGAACTGTGGCAAAATGACGAGTATCACCGGCTCGAACGCCAAATCGACGAGCTACGAGCGTCTCTGGAAGACGGAACTGAGCGGACTACGGACGAGTAACAGCACGACTGGAAGAACACGAGCGCGTATCAACGAACCAGTTCAGACACATGGACGCTACTACCGTGGAACACAGGGATGGGGTACAATTAGAGAAACGTATCGAGGAAGAGGAGTTCGACTTCCCATCGGTGGTGTACGAGTTCACATCAGAATCGACTGATCCAGTGACCGTCGAAGTCACCGAATCCGTTTCGAAGCCACTTGAAAGACACCAACTGGGGTTTCACACTAACTACGAACCGGAGCAGTACGAGGTTGTCGACGGCGAACTCGTGCTTGATATCGAACTGGAATCGGAATCAGAGCGTACCGTTACTTACGCGTTGCGCCCCTCTGCAGCAGTCGACATTGAGGAGTTGGCGGCCGCTCCGACAGAATTCTCGGTTTCACCTGTCGAAGAAGCTCTCCGGCCAGACGAGGATACTGATACGAGCCATCACTCAAACGAACCCAGAGATGGGCAGGAATCCCAGGAGTCTCACAAAACAGGGTCAGCAACGGGAGAGTCGGCTGACCAACCCCAGCACGGAACTGAAGCCGAAACCCCTCTCAAACCGGCTCATGCGGACGGACCGGAGCAATCTATAGTGAACACACCAGATCCAGACAGTGCCAGCGACCAGAGCGAAGACGGCTCTCTAGTTGATCAGCTCGCCGCAGAACTGGAATCAGGGCGTGGCTCCGAGAGGAGTTTCGAGTACTTAGACCAACGATTCGGTTCGACCCAGCACAACTCCGGAAGTATGGACGCACGTATTAGACAGCTTCAACGCGAATTCGCAGATCTCAGAGCGTATACGGGCGCTCTCGAAGAGTTCATCGACGAGAACGGGTCTGGTCGAGAGATCCTTGACTCGTTCGACGAGCGTCTTGATACAGTCGAAAATGACACTGCATCGCTTGAGTCAGCAGTGAGTCACCAGGAGAGCGAGGTGACCGACCTCCGTGACGACCTCCAAGCAGTCAAATCCGAAGTTGAATCTGTCTCGGCTGAGTTGGACTCACTGGAACAAAACGTAAGAGATTTGTCAGAGGAGATCGCAGTTCTCGACGATCAGTTGCCCGACGACGATCTCGAAGACCGGTTTGCAGAGCTTGAAGCCGAACTTTCCCAGGTCGCTGAATTCACCTCAAATCTCCAGAATGCCTTTCAGGACAGCTTCACCGCGTCACAATGAGCGTGACTTCCCATGGAATTTGAACTCGACTGCAAGTGTGGTGATCGTATTTCAGACCATACCAGAGGATCATCTGAAATGACTTTCCAAGTTCCGTGTAAGGAGTGTGGTGCTATATACGCGGTAACGGTTACACAGATTCAACGAAGTGAGTGAAGTCATGGACATCCTGTAATGGCCGATCCCGCTTTCCACTGTATTGAACGATTGCGCCCCCAATTTTTCGCGCGCCCCGCAAGGGGGCGGGGCTTCAACTCGACGCCACAAACAGCGGGCGGTGTATTTTGATTGAGTGGCCTTAGCCACACCTCTAAAGGCGAACCGAACCCCTGGGGTGGGGTTCGCGATCGCGAGCGAGACCCAGCCGGCGCTCGCGGCCCTCGCGAAGTACAACCAGGGTTGCGAAATTACAGCTGTGTAGCGCAACTAAAGTTGCACTAACCGGCCAGAACACCCTCGCAGAACAGTGATGCCTCTCACCGGTCGCCGACTGCCGATTCGTCGACCCACCGCCAGGCTTCCGAGCGCGACCCGTCACCGAGACGGATCTCCGCTTGGCGATAGTCTTCTTCTTTCAACCCGGCGCGAACCCATCGCCGCAGACCCTCCGTCACCGCCGCCTGTACGTCGCTCATCTGTGTGGTGTTGAACCGGAGCTTCATCCGCGCCTCGCGGGCCCCTTCGACGTCGACACCGTGACGCGCGGCCCACGCCAGGAAGGAACTCATCGTCTCGTCGAGTCCACGCTCGGCGGCCTCCACGGCCTTCGCCGTGGTCTCGGCGGCGCGCTGTACGCTGTCACGCGCTTCGTCGACCGCCTCGTGAACCATTTCGGCGACGTACTCGCTCGCGAGCGACACCTCCGCGTAGTCGCGACTCACCATGTCTTCCATCTCTCGGAGCGCCCGGCGGACCGACCCGACGTGGCGATCGTGCTCGGCGGCGATGTCCGCGGGCGCGATCTCGCCGCCGTCGGTCACGAGCGTCTCCAGACTCTCCCACTGGACCGGTGAGAACCCGTCCACGAGGTGGCGAATCACCACGCTCTCCTGGGTCTGTTCGATCCGCGTCAGATCGAGCCCAACGGGCTTCGGCCCCGACTGGTCCACCTCCGGCTCGAAGTACGCATCCGGCACGAACGGTCCGTTCCCATCCGAGGGGGCCACGTCGAGTCCGGCGTCGGCGAGCACGGACAGCACGGTCTGGTCGAGTTCGCGACGCATCCGTTCCAGGTCACTCCAGCGGACTGTCTCGTCGTCGTCGAGTAGCGACACCTGGAGCGACGCACCGACCTTCGGATGGGACAGCGGGTGGTCGTCGGGCAGTGATTTGGCCTCTTTCGCGTAGTAGTGTTTCACCTCTTTGGGCAACCGGTGGTCGGGGAAGGCCTCGCGGATCCGCCCCTGGTCGAGCGTGGTCGTGTGGTAGTAGCCGGGGAGGTTCCGGCCGCGCTCGTCGTCGTCGTTCTGGACCACCTTGCGATAGCCTGAGCGGTCGTGTTCCAGAAGGTGCCCCATCGAGGCGAGCGGACCGTCGCGAGCGTGTACGGGCCCACTGGCGTCCTTGTGGACTCGCACGTAGCGCTCGGCGTCCTGGATGTTGCTGTACTCGTGCGGGCTCTCGAAGTATCGACGAGCGACACCGAGTACCCCAGCCCCGCGCTGCAGGAGTTCCGGATAGCGGTCGAATGCGATATTCGACCCTTTCACCCGGACGTTCACCCCCTCTCCGAACCCGTCAGGAACGGGAATCTCGACGCGTGACCCGTCCTCGCGCTCTCCTTGCATCCCCGGCCACCGCGGCGCGATGTGGGCGGTGAAGTCCTGTTCGCCGACGGGGTCCTCGCTCGGGTGACGGTACACCCGGATGCGGTACTCTCGGATCGTCTCGATCCGGAAGTCGGTCCCCATCGGGGTCATCCCGCCGGGATGAACGATGTTGCTGTCCTGGTAGGACAGCCGCGCGACCCAGCGCTCGCCGTCGGCCTGGAACTCGGCGCTCTTTGACCCGCCGGCCTGTTTGACGGCGCTATCTAGGCCAAAGAACGGCGCGAGACCGTCCTCTCCGAACAGGAGGTTCGCCGACAGTTCGTGCGGCGCGAGTTCGACTGTCTCCACGCCTATCCCTCCGATTCGACCTCGGCGACGGCGTTCTCGACGGCGGCCTGGCTCTCGGGGATCGGCTGGTTCCCGCCCCAGTCCCACGGGACGGGCTCGCCCGCTTCAATGTCGTAGAGACGCGAGGCGCGGACGAACTCGGTGTCAGTCATGGGCGGACCACCCAGCCTTGTTCGTCGAACCACCGAGCCAGCGCGTCGGGACACTCGCCGAAGACGCCGAAGACGTTCGCGAACTTCGCGCTGTTGGCCTCGCCGATGAACGTGATCCGCTCGTCGGGGAAACACAGCACCGTCGCGTCGGTGAGGTAGCGCTGAAACCAGTCCGTGCTCGGGTCGCCTTTCGAGAGCGTCACAACCGTCTCGCAGTCGCTCTCGGCGGCCTTCCGAAGCCACTGCGCAGGCTCACCGCGCCCGTAGGGATGGTTGCACCAGACGGTTTTGTAGCGCGACCAGTCGGCGTCGAGCCCGCCGCTCTCGCGGATGTTGTGAGCCGCGAGATCCGAACTCGCCGAGGCACAGGGATCCAGGTCGAACCCGCCGAGTATGTCTGCGATCGGGGCCACCCACTCCAGCGGAGTGTTGTAGATCGGAAGAGCGTCGTGTAGGGAAAGAGGGTAGATCTCGGGGGTCGCCGTATCATTAAAAAAACATTTTCCAGTTCCAAGAGGTTCTCGCGGCGCGCCCGTCACGACCCCGCCCCTCCATCGAGACGGCGCCGAGCCCGGCGTAGCAGGTTCCCGACCGTCCCCGGTGAGCGGCCGGTCTTGCGGGCGTACTCCCGCATTCCGTAGTCGTCCTGTTCGACCGCCTCGTACACCTCTCGCTGGGCGTCTGAAAGCGTTGACAGGTCTTCCTCGTAGTGAAAGAGCGACGACTGGTAGGTCACTGCGGACCCCTCCCGCAACACCGCAGGGCCGCGAGCGGCGTCCGCCAGGTCGTACCGCAGTCGGGACAGTCGACCCCACCGTCAGCGGCCTCGTGAAGACGGTCGCTCATTGGGCGAACGCCTCCAGGTCTGACTGTTGGGTCGGCGCTGCGTCGTCGAGTTCCAGGTCTTCAAGCTCTTTGTCCCCGAGCGCGATCCCCAGGTCGATAGGTACGGGAGTCCCGTTGACCATCCGGACGTTGGGACAGTGCTCCCAGTGGTCGGTGTCCGGCTCGGGCATCCGACAGTGAGCGCACACCGAGACGGTCTCGGCGTCGGTTTCGTACTCGTCGGGACTGTCGAACTCGCCGGGGATACCGTTCGTCCAACAGTCGAAGCAGTAGAACGGGTTTCTGTCGATTTCACCGTCGCACCGGCAGCACGTGTCTGATTGCTCGACACCGCTCATCTACGTAGCACCTCCGTCGGCGTCAAGTTCGCCACAGCGCCGACAGACGCTCTCGGCCGGCACGGAGGGGCAGTCGCTCGTGTCCCAGTGGTCGTGACCGACGAGACGGCAGACGATTCCCGTCATCACCACCACGCCTCCCCGAAGCACTCCGGGTTTTGACAGCGGTCGTATGTGGGGTACGCACCCGGTTCGACCTCGGCGAAGTCGTCGCCGTCGGCGAGGTACTCCCGCACCCGCGCAACCTTCCAGTCCGCAGGCGTGACCCCGCGTTCGACGCGTTCGCGCAGCGGCTCGACGTACCGCTCGGCCTCC
>ENA-ORCR01000828-ORCR01000828.1-marine-metagenome-genome-assembly--contig:-NODE-828-length-11806-cov-6.976298_pt1 | contig 11806 bp, 13 predicted proteins | sample MGYA00237782_ERZ508514 | MGnify/ENA primary metagenome ERZ508514 (study PRJEB26185, sample SAMN06268960) | marine metagenome | isolation source: Eden Landing Ponds, San Francisco, CA, USA | place...
TTGGTCAGGCTGTGCTGGTAGAGGTTATGTCGCCCGAGATAGTTCACCGGCACCACCAGACAGCCGAACTCGATCTTTGGCCGACCGTCCTTCTGGGTGCGGTACCCCTTCTGGAACTTGAGGAGGTCGTCGCTGACGTTCTTCCGCTCGCTCTTCTCCACCTCGATGGCGATGCGGGCGTCGGCGTCGTAGAGGTCGACGCTGTAGTTAAACCCTTGATGCGACCAGAGCTTGCAGTTCGGGTTGAAGCCACCTGCAGCAGCTCCCTCGTACTCGTACTGCGGGAGGCCGTCGGCGATCGCGGCATCGAACCCGCCGACCTCCGTGTGTTTCGTCGAATCGTCGAAGACGTCAGCGGGGATAGCCTCGACGGCTGCCCGAATCGACGCCAGTGCCTCGTCCGGAAACGTCTCGGACGAGGTCTGGGTGCGGCGCTCGCTTAGTTTGGTGACCTCCTCGACGACGACCATCCTACCTTCGAACTCATAAGAGGCGCACAAAAACCTTCGCGACGGGGAGGATTTACTCTGATACCGGGTGAGTGCTATCTGTCCGTTGATCGGTGGGGAATTCCTCGATAGGGGGTTCGGGTTGGGCGGGTGCCACGGTCGATATTCGGGCTCTTCTCTGTGTTAACCAACAGCGTTGTACCTCCTCGAAAGAGTGTTGGTTAAACAGTGCAGTTACAATCATGAGACGTAGTCGAGTTTGAGGGCTTTTCTCGAATATTTGGGGATGCAATCCACCGACGCCGTTTCTTCTCAGGAACTTCCTCTGAATCAGGTGTCTCACTTCCACACTTGGAAGTTACAACCATACTTCTAACTTGGTAGCTTTTAACTTCCAAACCCGTACTATAGGATGAAGACATGCAAGTGAACAGTGAAACAACGCTCTACAAGGCCCCTCGCACAGACCTCGGGCAGAATCAGGGGAAGTTCAGAATGCACACCAATTACCCTGGGCGACTCTTTCCGGATCACGACGACCACGGCTACGGGCCGCTAGCTCGCGTTGACGAAGCAATCCTGGATCCGGGCACGTTCGTTGGAATGCACCCCCATCAGAACGACGAGATCGTGTCGTACGTTCCGACCGGCGTGATGCGTCACCGTGACCGAGCAGGGAACGAGCTGAAAATGGATGCAGAGCACCTGATGGTAATGAACGCCGGGCGGGAGTTCTGGCACGAGGAGCAGACGCTCGCGGATGACCCGCAACTGCGACTCCTCCAGATATTCGTCCGACCGCACACGACCGATCTCGAACCGAACATCCAGCAGGGACCAGTTCCGGATCCGGTCACCAACGAGTGGCGACACCTCTTCGGTCCGGAAGGGTCCGACGCTCCGTTCTACGTGCGCAACGACGTCAACTTCTACGATATCCACCTCGACAACGGAGCGAGTGTCGAACTGCCTACCATACCCGACTGGGACACGTACTTCTACGTGTTCGACGGCGCAGTCGAGGCTAATGAGACGACCTTCGACCGGACGGAACAGGGATTGCGTGTCGGCACGGGAGATCTGACGGTCACCGCGCAGGAAGAGACACTGCTCGTTGCCTTCCTCATCAACCCTGCTGCACCGCTCACGTATCAAGGAACCATCGGCCGATAAACCGCTGGCATCGGTCTCCACTCAACACAAACGCAGATCACATCCAATGGTAACAGACACACAAGGAATCCATCATATCACGGGCATCGTTCGGGATGCCCAGCGAAATCTCGACTTCTACACGGGCGTCCTCGGACTCCGCCTCGTCAAACAGACGGTGAACTTCAACGAGATATTCACGCGCCACCTCTTCTATGGCGACGAAACCGGCACGCCCGGCACGAGCTTGACTTTCTTCCCGTATCCCGCAGAAGAAGAGGGACGCGTCGGACAGCCACAGATCACCACCGCTGCGCTCGTCATTCCGTCCGGGTCGATCGAGTACTGGAGTGATCGACTCACCGCCCACGACGTCACGTTTGACGGTCCGTTCGACCGGTTCGATGAGACCGTGCTCCGGTTCACCGACCCGGACGGAACGCACCTCGAACTCGTTACTGGCGACTCGTCGGTCGAACCGTGGCAGGATGGACCGATTCCGGCCCAGCACGCGATACGGGGTATCCACAGTGTGACGATCCGGTCGGTGAGCATCTACGTCACCGCAAGTGTTCTCGACACGCTGGGCTTCGAACTCGTAGCCCAAGAGGATGACCGGATTCGGTATCAGGCACCCGGGGACCGTGCAACCATCGTTGATCTCCTCGACCGCGACGGCGAGTTCGGCCGCGAAGGAGTCGGCTCGGTCCATCACGTAGCAGTACGTATTTCGGACGAAGAAGAGCTCTACGAGTGGCACGACCTGTTCCGAGACCGCGGCTACGACGTCTCACGAGTGCACGATAGACACTTCTTCCACTCGCTGTACGTCCGTGAGCCCGGCGGAATCCTGTTCGAACTTACGACGGAGGACCCGGGACTCACATTCGATGTCGATATCGACACGCTCGGACAGTCGCTGTACCTCCCTCCGTCACTCGAAGAGGACCGCGAGATGATCGAAGAGCAGCTCCAACCGCTCGAACTCCCACCAGCCATCAACTCTGACTGATGACTCGACCATTCCGTTCGTCTGAGTCGGATGATGACCCACATCAAGGACAAACAATCGAACCCGCTGGTGCACCCCCGCAAGCTGCCGACACAGCTGTGATTATGGTTCACGGTCGTGGCGCGACTGCTCGGAGCTTCTTGCCACTCATGGATGCATTCCTGCATCACGGTGTGCTGTATCTCGCACCACAGGCAGCTCGGAATACGTGGTATCCCCGGTCGGGCTACGCACCAATTGAAGCGAACGAACCGTGGTTTTCGTCTGCACTCGCCCGTGTGGAAGCGGCACTTGAAATGGCAACGACCGCTGACATTCCCGCCGAACGTGTGGTTCTCCTCGGGTTCTCCCAAGGCGCAGGAATTGTCAGCGAATTCGTTGCACGAAACCCCCGTCGCTACGGTGGCGTAGTTGCATTATCTGGGAGTCTACTCGGATCGGAAACGAGTCACGCGTACGACGGGACGATTGATGACACACCGGTCTTCGTTGGCTGTGGCAGCAACGATCCGCACGTTCCCGCTGAGCGTATTCACGAAACCGCATCCGTGTTCGCGGAACTCGGTGGAGACGTTACTGTTGAGCTCTATGACGGGCTGGGACACGAGATCTCCGACGATGAAATCCAGATGGTCAACACGTTCGTCGAAGAACTTGACTGAGAGGTCTACTCAGGACACCCAAGCTGTTCTGCTCCATGGGTAGCCATCCACTGTTCGAGCTCCCGAAAGGTCGGTTCGAGTGCTCCCAACAGTTCTGTCGCCTCGTATTCGACCCGTGGCGGAATCTCGTCGTACTGCGTGCGTTCGAGAAATCCCACTTCGACGAGTTCGTCGAGCCGTCGAGACAGCGTATTCGGGGAAATATCGAGGGCCTCTTGCAGTTCACCGAATCGAACCGATGAGCTATCACCGAGGAGAATTTCGCGAAGAATCGCCATCGTATGTGCCTTTCCCAGCAGTGAGAAGAGTTCGCTCCCATCGACCGTTTCACGTTGCTCTGATGGGGTTTTGGCTTTAGATTCACTCATATAACCTACTACGAGTTCGATAGTATTGTATGTTGTGGAAATCCTCCCTTCGTGACAATAATCATACCGTTCGGCACATTCCAATACTTCCACAGCCGGTAGTTCCTACTACACTTCTAACTTGGTAGCTTTTAACTTCTAAACCCGTAGTAAAGGGCACAGTGAGTACTGACAAACCCCACCAGAACTTGGCCATCATCGGCCACGTTGACCACGGCAAGAGTACGCTCGTAGGCCGACTCCTCTACGAGACGGGGAGCGTTCCCGAGCACGTCATCGAACAGCACCGAGAGGAAGCCGAGGAGAAGGGCAAGGGCGGCTTCGAGTTCGCCTACGTCATGGACAACCTCGCGGAGGAGCGAGAGCGAGGTGTCACCATCGACATCGCCCACCAGGAGTTCTCGACAGATACGTACGAATTTACCATCGTCGATACACCGGGACACCGAGACTTCGTCAAGAACATGATCACGGGCGCATCCCAAGCTGACCACGCCGTCCTCGTCGTCGCCGCCGACGACGGCGTCGCGCCCCAGACTCGGGAACACGTCTTTCTTGGCCGCACGCTCGGTATCAACGAACTCATCGTCGCCGTCAACAAGATGGATATCGTTGACTACGCTGCGGACACCTACAAGCAGGTCGTCTCCGACGTTGCGGACCTCCTCAAGCAGGTCCAATTTGACACGGATGACGCTTCCTTCATCCCGACATCTGCATTCGAGGGCGACAACGTCTCGGAGACTTCCGAGAACACACCATGGTACGACGGTGAGACGCTCCTTGAGGCCCTCAATAACCTCCCGGAGCCACAGCCGCCAACGGACGCGCCGCTGCGCCTCCCCATCCAGGACGTCTACACTATCTCCGGCATCGGAACGGTCCCAGTCGGCCGCATCGAGACCGGCGTTATGAGCACGGGTGACGAGGTTTCGTTCCAGCCGTCGGATGTGAGCGGCGAAGTGAAAACGATTGAGATGCATCACGAAGAGGTGCCCAAGGCAGAGCCCGGTGGTAATGTCGGATTCAACGTCCGTGGTATCGGCAAGGACGACATCCGTCGGGGCGACGTTGTCGGCCCTGCTGACAACCCGCCGAGCGTCGCTGAGACGTTCACAGCACAGATTGTCGTGATGCAACACCCCAGCGTCATCACCGCCGGCTATACCCCTGTTCTCCACGCTCACACAGCGCAGGTAGCAGGCACCATCGAATCCATCGACCAGAAAATCGATCCCTCGTCTGGCGAGGTTGCCGAGGAAAACCCGGACTTCATCCAGTCGGGTGACGCTGCGGTCGTGACGATCCGCCCGCAGAAGCCCCTCAGCATCGAGCCGTCCTCCGAGATCCCCGAACTCGGAAGTTTCGCCATCCGCGATATGGGTCAGACCATCGCCGCTGGGAAGGTCCTCGATATCAACGAGAGAGACTAAATCAATAATGACAACTGTTGATGGTCGGTGGGGGTCCCGCCGGCCTGAGCGCAGCATTGTTCACCGCAAAGAACGGGTTTGACACCGTCGTCTTCACTAATCGACAGTTGACCCGTATTTGTACGGAACTTGAGTCGCTACCCGCCAGATATTGTCAATCAGACAATAAATAATTAATTCTTAACAGGTAGTTCATAATACTGTTGAACCTCGAATAGCGACGGTGTTTGGAAGTCGGTTATTACACTTCCACATCCGGTAGCTGCTACTATACTCCTAACTTGGTAGCTTTTTACTTTCAGACCCATAGCTGAGAATCCAGTGATTGAGAACAAACTGTACGCAGACATGCACGGCTATTCAGCGGGGACGCTTCTATGAGCCTTTTCAGCACTGCACTTCACGGTGTGGAAGTACTGTTGGCCCTTGGGATGTTTGGTGCAGGAGGATCGAAAATAGGAGGTGTCGAGTCCCAGGTTACGGAGTTCCAGCGATACGGCTATCCACAGTGGTTCCGGCTGGCAACAGGTAGTATCGAACTGCTTGCAGGAGTCGTACTCGTAGCAGGACTCTTCGTAACACCCGTTTTGGCCTTGGTTGGAAGCCTACTCGTCGCCACAACGATGGCTGGAGCAGTTATCACACATATTCGGATGGAAGATTCTGCTGCGGACATTGCGCCGTCAGTAATTCTCCTAGCGTTAGCACTGATGGTGTGCGTATACCATCTGAGTTCTCTCTAACCCAGTTCGAACATCTACCCTACACCTATTCCTTTAGTGAGGATATTGAACAAACACTATTCAGCTGAGCCGGTCAAGGTTGTGACGAGGGAAGTTGGAGTTTGTGAACCGGTTTTACTGTGAAGAGACCTTGATCCGTTGTTTCACTGTCGCTGGCTGATCCGGAGGGCCTCGCCGTCGGCCGCGTGAGCTGGGTGATGAGCTCGTCACGAACGGACTCTCGAGGGACGGTGGTCTCGTGCCAGCCCAGCCGGGCGTCGAAGTGCCGCTTCTGGAACTGCTTGCCGATGTCGTCGCTGGCGACGTACTGCGTCCGCGTCGATCGTCCGACCTGCCGGGAGACGAAAACGGCGCCCACGGCCTCGTGCGTGAGCTCGACGAGAGTACACTCCACGAGCGCGACGACCGACGCGTGATCCCGGTCGGTCGGGACCGTCACCTCGAGGTTTGCCCACGGCGCGTGACCGTCAGGAGTACTTGCTGCGTGATGCGCTGCTCGTGTTTCGCTGCGTCGTTCCGAAACCATCGTCAATCGGGGGCACGTGATGTACCCCGCCACCCCCTCTCGGGGGCGACAGACACCACCGACACACACCCGCTGAACCTATGCGCTAAATCTGATAGATTACTGAATCCAAACTCTGGGTGACGGTCCCTCGGCCTGAGAGAGCCGGCGGCCTTCGCACATTGCATATCGCCTCTTTCTTTGGACGAAAACCGCGATATGCAAGACGATATCACGCCATCAAATCGGAGAAGAACATCGTCGGGCCGATTTGAGAGCGTAGAAGATACCTCGACGAGTTTCAGGATAATGCTGTGATTTCAGAAATTGCTCGACGGTGGGGTAACGAAAGTGATTTTGGTCGTATCTGGATTCTTGGGACCGCTGCTTCACCTGTGCTAAGTCTCTCGAGGTCATCCGATTCGACCCTTCTAATCGTGAAATACCCCCGATTCTATCAATTCCGGGCGTGTTAGCATCTGAGAATTGCTCGACGGGGGTTCAGAAGAATCTGATTCTAGTCCGAAGTATAATCATCGACATACTGAGGGGAGCGGATCAGCTGAAACCGTCCTAACTCACAAGCCTGGCTTGCTAAATTAGGGGATTGATGCAGAATGCTGCCGATGTTTGTTTCGCGCTTTCGATAGAGAAATTGCCGTTAATTAGGTGTACGTTCTTACCTACAACTACGCCGATATTGGACTTAAATGGGTAGGCGGACTACGCATTAATGGAGAAAGCGGTAGGGTCACCACAAGATGGCCAACCCAACTCTGCCTTTGGCCAAGCACCGGTATTCACTACTAAGGTCCGTAGCGACTCATCTGAAGGGGTTACTCTTCTGGAGTGTAGCGAGCTACGAAGACTTCGGGCTTCTCGTACATCAGGCGGAGTGATGTAGTGAAATCCGCAACTGCCTCTGGTGCCTTCTCCTCGTTTTCTCGGTAGTACGCATCGTACTCATCTGCCTGAATCAGATACCAGATCGCCCCTTCAGAGTCCTCGATACGGACCTCATGGTCGGGGACCTGGGTTTCATCGTCAGGGAATGGAGCATCGTCGTCGATAATGACCGAGAAAGGTTGGTGCTTCTCGACCTCAGACTGATCCGCTATTGGCTCGTCTGGGAGTGTTTCCGGTTCGAACCAAATGTCTGAGAGGTCCTCTTGGTCGTAGATAGGACGGTGTTCCAAGTGGGACTTCTCCTGGTCCCACAACTCCTCGGGCCGTTCGTAGTACTTGACCAGCGATTTTACGTAGTTCGGGAAGTATTCTACTCCTGGCCCTTCGAACCCCCAGTCCTTGCGATACCAAGGAACGATCTCGAACCCATTTGCCTCGTAGATTACAGCGTGTGATTCTCCAGTCAGCAGTGTTAGTGGAAGACCCTCTGGTTCGGGTGGCATTGTTCCTCAGTTCAGAGCACACATGTATGATAGCTCGCTTTCAAGAAGCAGTTTCACAAATACCTTCATACATATCCCACCTGAATCCCGTTCCATGTCCGATAAGGTAGACGAATTCGAGGACGCAGTCGAGGAGGAAACGGAACACGACATCTGGGTCGACCAGCACATGGGTGACGACATCGGCTGGTTTTTCGTCGATAGCGAACTGGAGTTTCAGGGAGAAACGTTCGACGCCGAGCTGGACTTCAACCTATCAGAGGAGGATATCTCAGTGCTCTATGCTGAGATAACAATCGACGATGAGGACGAACGAAAATCGATCCTCGAAGAAGAGACATCGCTGCTCGATGCCGGCGGAGACGATCTTCTATATGAGTACTATCCTGAGGAGAACGAGGTTCAGGATCTCGTCGACGGCCTACGCGAAGTCCACTCTGGCGTTTTCTACTGAATCAACTTTATGTGAAATCACAGCAAACTGCCGCCAATGGTGGATCTACGACTAACTCTTCCTGATCTCTCCGGTTTAGATGCGGCACTATACAAATTAGATTCTGAGGTAATCGATATCGTTCTCTCTGCTCAACGGGCGTTCCCCGAAGAGGAACTGAGGAAGGCACGAGTAGCCCAGAAAGTGGGCATGTCTCCTTCAACAATCTACACTCTCAACAACGCCTTCCAGCCGATCCAGTTGGACATCCCCGTCTCTACGATAGTCGATCTTGAGAACACACTGAATTCCGTACTGCAACAGATCGACTCCCCGAGCATCCAGGCGGACCTCGCCACAATCCAAATAACTCAACGAAAGGCGTCCACCTCTACACCATCCACCACATCTCCTGTAAATCCATCACATGAGATACCACCGGAAGAACGGATCCTCAATAAGACATCGTGGGAAGGCAGAGATTGGTATCAGGACCGTATCTGGGAGATTGCAGTGACGATTGTCGACCATATTTTTCTGAAGGCAAAACAGGCTGGAGAGTTGACGGATGCAACAGAGGATGAGATCGCTGTCGGGATGACTGCAGTTGCTTTCGTGATTGTATTTTTCTTGACTTCGGGGATGGTTGCACCGATCACCGCAGCGGGAGCTGCGGGAGGAATCACAAAGGTAGGAATCGGAGCATCAGAAGGTCGAGTTGAACGGAAAGGACTGGGTGAAGGTGACGACGAGTGAAGACGGGGGTACGGATTGAATTCTCGGAGATGGCGGAATCTGAGTAACGGCAAGACGCTTGGATTGGCCGATATCTGTCTCTTCTGTACTTAGCGATTCAACGCGATGGTCGATCCGCACTCTCTATTCAGCAGAGTCGCCAAACCAATCACAATCTAGGGTTCCACAAATTCGGGGAGTCTATGCTTTAGAATTGCTCAGTGGGGCCGGCAGACTCCTCCTCAACCTGCTCGTACATCTCATCCGGGAACGGAAGGCTGCCCCAGATCGAGTAGGGGCACTGGTCCTGGCCGATACAGTAGCGCTGCAGATCGTCGTTATCGCAGTTCATCGGCAACGGCGTGTCGCCGTCGATCGTGTTCGAGAACTCGTAGCGGACCTGGTATTCGGTCTCCTGCTCGTCGTACCACGGCCACCGGGAGAAAACGTCCTTGAGGTCCGCGACGATCTCATCGAGGCTGCTGTCCTGATACTGCGGCAGCCACATCACCATCCGCGCGAAGTTGTAGAGGTCCTTCCGGACGGGCTTCTTCTCGTGTAGCCGCTCCTCCATATTCGCCATACAGGGGAGTTCGAAGAGGTCCTCGATCTCGCGCACTTCGATCTGTTCGGCACCGGTGCCGGCTCGCCCGATTCGGTACGTATTGACGCGCCCGTCGCGGTCGATCGTGACGGCCGAGTGGGACTCGTGGTCGGCCAGCGTCTTCGCGAGACTGCTCGGACTCGATATCCAGTCCGTTACAGAGGATTCCCACTCGTCCTCGGCGTCGTACGCCGTAACCGCTCGGTAGAGCTCTTTCGCCGTGTGGAATTCGCCCGTTTGCGCGACGTCGTCGGGCGCATCACTCAGGGCCCGCCGGAGGACGCGGATCGTCCGTTCCCCACGGTCCCAGTTCCGCCAGATTCGCTCGTGATGGCCGGTCTCGAGGAAGCGGTCGATCCGCTCCGTGATGGCCGACTCGTTCGTTGTCAGCCACGTCAGCTGCTCCTCCGAGAGTCCATCCTCCTGTACCCGAAGGAGCTTCTTGAACGCCCGCTCCGCGTAGTCCCGATACTTGCTGTCGAAATCACCGACCGGGACGTACAGCTTGTTGTCTTTGACTCGTGTCAGTATCTCTCCGCCATCGTCACTTCCTGTCGACGCCTCGCCCTCCCGAACGAGACATTTGCGTGAGGCTGCGGCCATCGGGATTTCGAGGTACAGGCCATCCCCGAACTCCGGCAACTCTGTGATGCCCGTACAGACCCGGCCGGGATGCGGCCCATCTTCGCCGGGCTCCTTACTGTACAGCACGTCGGCGATGTCCTGCTGGAGCCCCCCGTCACCGCGAGCACGGATGAGGGAGGCGAGATTGTTGACGTACAGCTCTCGGATGTCGTAGAGCACCTGGATGTTCCGGGGCGACGCGTGCTCGAACTTCGGGTGCTCTTTCACACAGATCGCACTCAGCGTCGCGAGCACGGCGAGCGTCCCCGGCTCGTCGACGAACGGCTCCACGGAGGCATCGGTACGAACCTGCTCTTTGAACGCCGCTGTCCCGAACCGCTCGATGTCGTTCACGAGGTCCTCGGGTTGGTCCTCGCCGTCGACGACGTATCGATTGTAGCCACGCGTAAACAGCTGGTTGATACGGGTCTCACCGTACTCCAGCGGGAGTGCTGCAACTCGATACGCCATGTCCTCGTCGTCGGTAGGCGTACTGGGGCTCATTCGTCGATCACCTCGGGTGTCGCCGACCGAACGTCGAACGCCGGGCTCTCGATGGGTTGAACGATGCTACAAACGTCGGCGTGAAGTGAGTAGGGCAGACGGGCGACCCGCCGGCGGTCGGCCGTTACGACGGGGTCGATGGGGATGTCGTACGTCTCGAGGAGGAGGTCGTTCAACACCTCGCGACTCTGCTCGTCGTATCGGTGCGCCGGGTCAGAGTCGAGGAGGTAGACGTGGACACCCTGCCCGCTGTAGACGACCATCGTTTCCTCGGCGTCGAAATCGTCCTCGAAGATATCGCGCACCTCGAACCCGTACTCGATGGCGCGGTCGACGTCTTCGAAGGCGTACGGATATCCCTTGGGAGCGGCGTCGAGGATACCCGCAGCGTCGAGGAGCGCATCGTCGTCCCGATCGTCGAGGTCCGCCGACACCATCTCGTCCGCTCGGTCTCGGGCGATCTCTTTGGCGTCGATGTCGACGAGGAGGACCCAGGGTCGTTCCCAGTGATCCAGCGCGTAGTAGACGGCGTCGGGCCGTGGGTCCGGTTTCTCCAGCACCTCCGGATCAGCAAGTGCGAACTCGCTCCGCCCCAGCGGATCGTTGCGGGCTGGATGCCGAATGAACTCAACGACATCCTCGAAGTCGTCGAACTCGGGCGTCGTTCGGTCTCCCGACGGATCTGTTTGCCACGTATCCCGCCGGATGAAGTCCTTGGCCGGCACATCGTCTTTGCGCACCGGGTGGGACTCGCGGAAGGCGACGGCGTACTGTTTCGGGCCGGTCGCCGTGATGAATTCCGGCAGGTCATCCAGATAGCGGGGGAACTCCTCGGCGTAGTAGGCGTAAAGCTCCTCGCGGGTCGCCTGTCGCCAAGTCATTGGTTTAGTTCTTGATCGAGATTTTTGAAGCCCCGAACGGTGGTCAGCCCCGAAGCATCGAACTCGTCGACGGCGTCTCTGATGGTCGCGAACGACCGTGCCGCCCGCCCGCTGACCCGCTCGTCGATCCGATCCGCGTCGGCAAGGCTATCCAGGACGTCGAGCGCCGTCTCGCGATTGTTGAAGGCCCAGATAGCGTCGGCGTCCACCGCGCGGAGTTTGTCGTAATCCTCGACCGGGGCGTGCCGGTTGTTACTCGCGAGCTCTGCTTCGCCGGCCCAGACGAGATCGC
>ENA-ORCR01000831-ORCR01000831.1-marine-metagenome-genome-assembly--contig:-NODE-831-length-11746-cov-3.284257_pt1 | contig 11746 bp, 12 predicted proteins | sample MGYA00237782_ERZ508514 | MGnify/ENA primary metagenome ERZ508514 (study PRJEB26185, sample SAMN06268960) | marine metagenome | isolation source: Eden Landing Ponds, San Francisco, CA, USA | place...
GCGGCGCCGGCGCGGCTGACCGTCACGCTGCGCAACGACGGTCCGGACCGCGAGATAGACGTGACCGACGACCGCCGCTGTCATCTCCTGAACCGTGGAACGGGCCGGAGCGATCCCCACGGGCTCTGGCTGTACCGAGCGGGCGACGCGCCGACCGACCGAGCGGGCGACTGCTGGACGCGCGACCGCCCGCCGCGCGACAGCGTCGGGTTCGACGGCTACGGCTGCGGGAGATATCCGTTCGAGTCCGACGAGACGGTCGCGACCACCTACGCGGTCTGGGACGACTACACCGTCGACGGCTATCTGCGCCCGGGAAGCTATCGGTTCGACGTTTCGATCACGCTGTGGGACGGAGCCGGCGACGGGGACGACGAGGCGGACCCGACCGTCGTGGACTGGTGGTTCGAGCTGTCCGTCTCGGTAGACGACGGGTGACCGGTCGCCGCGAGGACAGCTGGCCGACGGGCTTGCCCGCGCCGGCGTGCGCGCTCCCGTATTAGAGTCCGGTCGGGTGGTCGACGTAGGTCGTCTCCAGGCCCCACTCGTCGGCCAGCCCCTGAAGCGCCTGTACGCCGAAGGTCTCGGTGGCGTAGTGGCCGCCGAGGTAGACGTTCACGCCGGCGTCGCGGGCCTGGTGGTACACTTTCCCTTTGCCCTCGCCGGTGACGAACGCGTCGACGCCGGCGTCGACGGCCGCCTCCAGCCAGTCGGCGCCGCCGCCGGTGACGACCGCCACGTCCTCGATCTCGTCGGGACCGAACTCGAAGCACTGGACCCCCTCGCCGCCGGTGTCGAGGTTCGACGCCAGTCGCTCGGCCAGTTCGTCGGGCGAGAACGTCTCCGCGGCGCGTCCGCGCTGGCCGATGGTGACCGGGCCGACCTCGCCGAACGGTTCGCGGCCTTCGAGTTCCAGCAGGTCCGCGACGCCCGCGGCGTTGCCGAGGTCGTCGTGGCCGTCGAGCGGGAGATGCATCGCGTACAGCGCCAGGTCCGACTCGACCAGCGGGGCGATCCGCTCGTAGTCGAGGCCGGTGACGCGGTCGATCCCGCCCCACGAGAGGCCGTGGTGGACGACCAGCAGGTCCGCGCCGCGGTCGATGGCCGCGTCGATGGTCGCACCGGCGGCGTCGACGGCGAACGCGACCGTCTCCACGTCGGCCTCGTCCGGGCCGACCTGCAGGCCGTTGGTGCTGGCGTCCACGTCGGCGTAATCGCCGGGCGAGAGCCGCTCGTCGTAGCGCTCGCAGACTGTCGAGAGATCCATGTCCAGCCGTTCGACCAGGGCGTCCCTATTGGTTTTGGCTTCGAACGGACGCTCCGGCCGTGCGGACAGTCGACGAGCGCGAAACGAGTCCGGTCGGGCGAACGGCCGCGTCAGGCGTCGCCGCCGTACAGCTGCCCGTTCTCCTCGCGCAACAGATCGTGTTCGACCGCGAGGTCGATCACCTTCTCGCAGTCGCTCTGGGAGACCTGGTAGGCGTTGGCCGCGACGGTGACGAACTCCGCCTTGTCGACCGGGAACTCGCGGTTCTCCAGCAAGCGCATCACCTTCGTGTTCTCCAGACGGCTCATCGAGACGCGGTGGTCGCCGCCGCTGTCGTCCGAGTCCGACCCGTCGTCCGCCGAGTCGCTCGATTTCGTGTTCGACCGGTCGTCGGACGAGTCGCTCGCCCCGCTCGCGTCGTCCGCCAGCGGGTCGTCGGCCGACGCGGCGGCGGAGTCCGTTTCGTCCTCGTCGTCCCCAAAAGCGCCACCGGTCAGCGACCCCGAGTCGGTGTCGTTCTCGTCGTCATCGTCGTCGAAGGCACCGCCGGTGAGCGACCCCGTCTCCTCCGGGCCGTCGTCCTCCTTGCGGAAGCCCGCGCCGCGGGACCGGGTGTACTTGCGCGCGTTCGACCCCTCGTCGTCGGCGTCGTCGGTCCCGTCGGCCGACGATTCGCTCGCCGCGTCCCCCTCCTCGGCCGCGCGGTCGTCGCCGAACTCCATACCCGAGGCCTCGGCGGCCTCCTCGGCCGTCCGTTCGTCGTCGCCCAGCGGCGTCAGGATCTCCTCGTCGTCGCCGAGCGTCGATTCGAGGTCGCTCTCCGGTTGGTTTCCCCCGTCGTCGGTCGGGGGCTCCGATCCGGATTCGGCGGTCACGTCGCCGGCGTTCGCCTCGACCGCGTCGACGACGGTATCGAGGACGGCGTCGAGTTTGCGCTGGCAGGTGCGACAGAGGACGACCGTCTTCTGGGTGTCCGCGCCGGGGCGCAGCGCCGACGGGACGACGGGGTGTTCCTCGAGCGTGGCGTCCAGGGCGGCGCCACAGAAGTAACACGACGAGAGTCGGTCCATGCCTCCACCCTGTATCTCGGCCGACGTAAAACAGTCGGTGCCGCAGGCACGATCCCCGCGACGGACTCGACGGGGCGGTCGCGGTCTATCGGTCGTCCGCGTGCTCGTAGACGAACGCCCGCAGGAGTTTCGCGGCCAGCACCGCCGCCTGTCCGTCGTCGCGGTCGTTGACCTCGACCACGTCGAACCCCGCCGCGTGCGCAGCGACCTCTCGGACGACCCGTCGCCCCTCCCGGGGTTCGATGCCGAACGGCTCCTTCGTCCCGGTCCCGGGCGCGTAAGCCGGGTCGAACGCGTCGATGTCGACGCTGAGATAGGCTGACTCGTCGGCGCCCAGGTCGGGCTCCCAGTCGGCCACCTCGGCGGGCGCGACCGCCCGCACGTCCGCCTCGCTGGCCCGCTGCCACTCCGCCTCGCTACCGGTACGAGCGCCGAGGACTACGGCGCGGTCGGCCACCTCCAGCGCGTGGCGGGTCACCGTCGCGTGGCTGAGCGGGTCGCCGGCGTAGGCCTCCCGCAGGTCCAGATGGGCGTCGAGACAGACGAACACGTCGGGGTCGACGGCCCGCACGCCGGCGACGGTCACGGTGTGTTCGCCGCCGACGAGCAGCGGAACTGCTCCCTCCTCCCGGACGTCCGAACAGGCCCCGCGGAGGAAGGTGAGATACTCGTCGGTATCGGCGGTCGGACCGATGTCGCCGTGGTCGTAGACGCTCAGATCGGAGAAGCGCTGGTCGGTGTGGCGGTCGTAGTCGTCGAAGGCTTCGGCGTAGCGGCGGACGCGCTCGGGGCCGAAGCGGGCGCCCGGCTCGAAGGACGTAGACGCGTCGAGCGGTGCGCCGACGAGCGCGTAGTCGGCATCGGCCCGCTCCGCGGCCGCGCCCGGGAACATCGCTACTCGGGCCTCAGACGATCTTGCGCTGGGATTCCATCTCGAGGTACTCGATCTCGTCGTCGGGTTCCATCGAGACGCCGTCCGGGAGCGCGAGCGTGAACGTGTCGAAGGTTTCGAGGTCCATGACCTGGGCCTCGTCGCCGGAGGTCGAGACGACCTGGCCCTGCTTGCGGTTGATGATCGGGACGCGGATCTTCGCGTCGACCGGCTGGGAGAGGTTTCGCTTCTTGCCGTCGAAGACGCCCTCGGCCTCGACGCGAGCCTTCGCGCTGCCGTGCTTGCCGGGCTTCGCCGTGCTGTAAGCGTTGATCTTGCAGGCTACGTCGTCGATCATCACGTAGCTGCCTTCGTCCAGATCGCGGACCTCGACCTGCTTCGTTGCCATACCGCGCCGTTATCGAGCGACCGGTATAAACGGTACGGAACGGCTCGGCGGCCGATCCCGACTGTTCGACCCGCGCGTCGAGTCCCGGTGGATCCACGTCGGCGGCGCTCGATTCCGCTGGGACGCTGCGCTCGGGCCCTACGTCCCGCCGCGCTCGATCACCGTCCCCATCCGGTCGAGGCCGTCGTCCGGGTAACCCTCGGGGTCGTCGGGTCGGTCAGACCCCGTCGAAGTACCCGAGCGTGTCCAGGACGGCGCCGATGAGGAAACTGATCACGGCGACGACCAGCACGAGCGCCGTCAGCAGGTTCGACACCGGCACCGGGAGCGTGACCTGGAACGCGGCGACGAACACGCAGGTCGTCATGCCGACGACCAACAGGAACGACCCCGCGTTCGGATCCTCGCCGGTGAGGAACTCGATACCGCCGAGGAACGTCGAGGGCTCCGTGTCCTCCTCGACGGTGTCCGCGCTCATCGGCCACCCTCCGCGGTGTGCCGGTCGGCCGCTCGCTGAACGGTCTGGACCAGGTGACCGATCCAGATCCCCCCGGTCAGACCGAACAGCGCCGAGACGATCACGGCCTTGGTGAGCAACTCGAGCGGAGCGACGGCCGCGACCAGACACAGCGCTCCGAACAGAAACATCAGCCCGTACTGGACCCGGGTCTCGACGTCGATCCGTTTCAGCGTCGTCGTGACGTCGCTCATAGCCCGTGACCCGTGTCGATTCGGACGACCCCGACGGCGGCCGTCACGGGACGGTCACCCGGCGTCTCCGGGACCGGACGGAACGGCGACTGTGTGTCGAGCCGACGGACGGGGCCGGTCGCCGACGACTGTCCGAGGTCGTTCCGGTCGTCGCTCCTCGAACGCTTCACCGCTACCGCGGTCGCTTCGCTGGTCGGGTCTCTCACGTCTGACGTTGTGACTGTGCACGTATACCCTTTCGTACCAGTCGGTTCGCATCGACTGACGCGCCCGATTACGGCAGTTTGAGAGATCGAGGTGTGACAGGACGCGTTACACCTGCCTACCGTTCGCGGTCCTGTTCGCGCATGCTCTGTCGGGTGAACTGCGGCTTGGCGCCGATGCTCGAGGGCTCGCGGAAGGACAGATACAGGAGCAGCGCGACGACCAGCGTGACGCCGACGGCGACGGCGGCGGCGACGAACTGCTCGAAGGCGACGAGGACGGCCGCGGAGAAGACGGCGCTGGCCAGCACCATCCCGTAGATGAGCCGCTTGGCGATCCGGTCGAGGAGGCTCTGGGAGTCGCGGATGTCCACCTCGACCTGCAGGTTCTCGTTGATGGCCTGGTCGAGCACCGTCTCCAGTTTCGGCGGCGTCCGCACCGCGGATTTCGTGGCCTCTTGAACCTCGTCGACGCGGTCCTCGACGTACTCGCGGGCCGTGTCGGCGAGAAAGCCCTGCTGGCTGAGATACCCCGTGGCCACGTCGATGAAGTCGAAGTCGGGGTCCAGCGTCACGCAGACCCCTTCGACGACGGTCGCCACCCGGAGGACCAGGGCGAGGTTGGCGGGCAGGCGGAACGGGAAGTCGTAGATGGTGTCCTCGACCTGCTGGACGATCTGCTGGACGCGGTACTGCTCGATGTCCTCGCCGCGGGCGTCGGCGATGGCGAGTTCGAGCACGTCGCCCATCACCTTCCGGTCGGCCTCCGGGCTGAGCGTCCCCATCTCGACGAGCGTGTCGAGGATGGCCTGGATGTCCTGGTCGGCGACGGCGACGTAGAAGTCGACGATCTTGTCCTGGATGAACGGGTCGACGTAGCCGCTCATCCCGAAGTCGTAGAAGACGAGCGTGCCGTCGTCCTGCACCGCGAGGTTCCCGGGGTGGGGGTCGGCGTGGAAGACGCCGTCCTCGATGATCATCTGGAGGTACGCCTCTTGGAGCGTCTCGGCCAGTTCCGTCCGGTCGAGGTGGCGGTCGTCCAGCTCCTCGATGTCCGTGATCTTCGTCCCGGGGACGTACTCCATGGTGAGCACGCGACTCGTCGACCGGCTCTCGTCGACCTCGGGGATCCGGATCCGGGAGTCGTCGGCGAAGTTCGCCCGGATCTCCGTCAACATCTCCGCCTCGCGACCGTAGTCCATCTCCTCGCGGATAGTCCGGTCGAACTCGTCGGCGAGCGTCTCCAGCGAGAACGCCCGCGCCTCGCCGACGAAGTACATCAGGATCGGCAGCGACCAGCGGATCACCCGCAGGTCCGACTCGACCAGGTCCTTCACGCCCGGCCGACGCACCTTCACCGCGACTTCGCCCTCTGGTGTCTTCGCGTAGTAGACCTGGCCCAGACTGGCCCCGCTGATGGCCTCGTCGTCGAACTCGTCGAACGTCCGGTCGACGGGACCGAGTTCGCCTTCCAGCACCTCGCGGGCCCGCTCCCAGTCCGCGGGCGGGACCCGGTCTTGCAGCTCCTCCAGCTCCTCGATGTACTCCGGCGGGAGCACGTCCGGCCGGGTCGACAGCAGCTGTCCCAGCTTGATGAACGTCGGCCCGAGCGTCAAGAGCGTGTCCAGCAGGACCCGCGCCCGTCTGCGTCGGGTCTCCGAGGAGACCGACCGGCTCCGACCGAAGAAGACGAAGCGGTTCCGGTCGCGGGTGTAGGCGACCAGCAGCGGCAGGAACTGCCACGTGACGACGACGAACCGCCAGTAGGCGCGTGGATTCACGTGAATCTCTACTCGTCGATGGGTATCTGGGTCTCCGGCGCGGCCTCCGCTTTGGGGAGTTCGAGTTCGAGGACCCCGCGGTCGATCGACCCCGAGGCGCCGGCGCCGGTCACGCCCGGCGGCAGCGGCAGTTCGACGTCGAGGAACAGCGACCGCTCCTCCTCGACGTAGTCGAACTCGGCGGGCACGTCCTTCTCGCGGCGCGCCTCGATGCGCAGCCGACTGCCCTCGACCGCCGCGTCGACCGTCGCGTCGGTCGCCCCCGGCAGGTCCAACACGAGCAGGTACGCGTCGTCGCTCTCCAGCACGTCGGCGAAGACTGCGTCGGGCAGGTCCCGGAGCGCATCACGCAACGTTGACATGAGCGGGGCTAAGGATGCAACGGCGTTAAACCCCGCGGTCGGACACCTCCGTCACCGCCCGATAGCGCCGCGGCCGGAGCGGTCGCCGGTCGCTCGGCGGGTCGGGGCGACGGCCGGTGACCTCCCGGGGCCGTCCCCGACCAGTCGGCCGGCTGCGACGACCGACTCCTTATTGGCCGGGCGCCGAAACCCCGGGTATGGACGAACGACGCCGGTCGACGGCGGACGCTCCCGGAGTCGCCGCCGTTCGCGAGCGCCTGCGTGACCTCGTCGCCCCGATCGACCGGACCGAGACGCTGCCGGTCAGCACCGCAGTCGGCCGGACGCTCGCCGACCCCGTCACCGCCCGTCGGCCCGTCCCCGGGTCCGACCAGGCCGCCCTGGACGGGGTCACCGTCCGCGCCGCCGACACCGCGGACGCGACCCACCGCGACCCCGCCAGGCTCTCGTTCGCCGGGAACACCGACGAAGGGGCCGCCGCCGGCGTCGAGCCCGGGGAGGCGCTCCGGGTCGACGCCGGTCGGCCCCTGCCGGAGGGCGCCGACGCCGTCGTCGCACTCGACGCGGTCGCGACGGGCGGATCGACCCTGGAAACCGTCGACGACGCCGAGCTGACCGTCGCCGCCTCCGTCGACCCCGGGGACGGCGTCCGGCCCACCGGCGCCGACGTGGCGAGCGGGGAGTCGGTGCTGGGGGCGGGCGCCCGGATCGGCCCGTCGGACCCCGCGCTCTGCACTGCAGTCGGGCGAACCCGTGTCGAGGTACTTCAGCGACCGACCGTCGGGATACTCCCGGTCGGCGGCGGCCTCGTCGGCGGCGACCCCGGCCCCGGCGAGGTCGTCGAGACCGACGGGACCACCATTGCAGAGGACGTCGAGCGGGCGGGCGGAAAGGTCGTCCTTCGGGACCCGGTCGAGCCGGAGCCCTACGCGCTTCGCCCGGCCGTCGAGCGCGACCTCACGAAGGATCTCCTCGTGACTGTCGGCGGGACCGGCGCGGGCGAGTCCGACCGGATCGTGGACGTGATCGACGGGCTGGGGGAGGTCCGCGCCGACGGCGTCGCGCTCGACCCCGTCGCGACGACCGCGGTGAGCGTCGTCCGCGAGCGACCCGTCGTCTCGGTCCCGGGCGACCCCGTCGCGGCGTTCGTCGCTACCACGCGACTGGTCGCCCCCGCGACGGCGCGGCTGGCCGGCCGAGACCCGCCCGAACCGCACACGACCGCGGCCGAACTCGCTGTCCCGATCGAGAGCGAGCCCGGGCTCGAGTCGGTCGTTCCGGTGGCGCTCGACGGGGGTCGGGACGCGGAGAGCGCGAGCCCCGTCGCCTCGCCGGTCGGAGACGAGCCGCTGTCGACGCTCGCGCGGGCGGACGGCTGGGTTGCGGTCCCGGCCGAGCGCGACGGGCTCCCGGCGGGCGAAACGGTTTCGGTCGAGCGCTGGGAGGCGACGGTATGAGCGACCGCAAGGAGTTCCGCGACCTGGCCGACCCGGAACGGGCCCGCGAGGTCGTCGCCTCGCTCGACCTGTCGGCCGGGACCGAGCGCGTCCAGCTCGAATCGGCGCGCGGGCGCGTCCTCGCCGAGCGGGTCGACGCGACGCTGGACGTGCCGGGGTTCGACCGCGCCGCGATGGACGGCTACGCAGTGCGGGCGGCCGATACCTACCGCGCCGATTCGGAGCCGCCGACGCTCCCGGTCGTCGGGAGCGTCCACGCGGGCGAGGCGCCCGAGGTGACCCTCGACGACGGCGAGGCCGCCGAGATCTCGACGGGCGCCGTCATGCCCGAGGGCGCCGACGCCGTCGTGATCGTCGAGCGGACCGAGGAGATAGCGGCGGACGACGGGGAGGAAGATACCGGCGCGAACCGCCGCGTCCGCGTCGAGACCGCGGTGACACCCGGCGGAAACGTCATGCTCGCCGGCGCGGACATCGCCGCCGGCGAGCGGGCGCTCGGTCCGGGGACGGAGCTGACCCCCCGGGAGATCGGCCTCCTGTCGGCGCTGGGCGTCGACGAGGTACCGGTCCGGGCGAAACCGCGCGTCGCCATCGTCTCGACCGGCGACGAACTCGTCCGACCCGGAGGCGACCTGAACCACCGGGCCGGACAGATATACGACGTGAACAGCTACGCCGTCGCGACCGCGGTGGAGGAGGCCGGCGGCGAGCCCGTCGTCTACCCCCACGTCGGCGACGATATGGCCGCGATGGAGGAGACGCTCCTCGAGGCGGCCGCCGACTGCGACCTGGTGTTGACCTCCGGTTCGACCAGCGCCAGCGCCGTCGACGTGGTGTACCGGGTCATCGAGGAGCGCGGCGACCTGTTGCTGCACGGCGTGGCGATCAAGCCCGGAAAGCCGATGCTCGTCGGCCGGATCGGCGGCGAGTCGGACGCCGGCGAGTCCGGCGGCGCCGCCTACGTCGGTCTCCCGGGGTATCCCGTCTCGGCACTGACGATCTTCCGCACGTTCGTCGCGCCGGCGATCCGGTCGTCCGTGGGGCTCCCGGAGCCGCGAACCGCCACGGTCGACGGCGAAATGGTCGTCACGGAGCGCACCGAGGAGGGCCGGCGTCGCCTGCTCGCGGTCGGGCTGGTCGAGGACGGCGACGGGGAGACGCTGGTCTACCCGGTCGACAAGGGCAGCGGCGCGACGACGACGCTGACCGCGGCCGACGGCGTCGTCGACGTGCCGGCCGAGACGAACGCCCTCTCGGCGGGCCAGGCGGTGACCGTCGAGCTGTTCTCCCCGGACGTTCGCGCCCCGACGCTGCTGGCCGTCGGCGAGGACGACCCGGCGCTCTCGCGGCTGCTCGACCGTCTGGATCGGCCCCGCCACCTCGCTCGCGGCTCCCGCGGCGGGCTGCGAGCGCTGCGCGAGGGCGTCCCCGACGTGGCCCTCGTGGCCGGCCCGTTCGACGCCGAGTCCGAGGGCGTCGCCGACGCGGCGGATCTGGGCGGCTGGTCGCGCGAGTGGGGCCTGGTCGTCCCCGGCGGCAACCCCGACGACGTGTCGGGCCCGGCCGATCTCGTCGACCGCGACCTGTCGTTCGTGAATCGGGGGACGGAGTCGGGGCTGCGGACCTCGTTCTCGAACTCGCTCGCCGACCTGGCCGACGAGCGCGGCGTCGACCGGCGGACGGTGACCGACGCGATCGCCGGCTTCGACCTCGCGGCGCGGGCCTTCGAGAGCCCCGCCCGCTCGGTCGCCGCGGGGGACGCCGACGCGGGCCTCGGACTGCGCGCGACCGCCGCGAAGCTGGGCCTGGGATTCGTCCCCGTCGGCACGCAGTCGGTTCGGGTGCTGGCCAACGCCGAGCGGACCGAGAAAGCGAGCGTACGGGAACTGGAACGGGTACTCGACGACGCGACCTCGGTCACGGCCGGACTCGACGGCGTCACGGGCGAGTGAGCGGCCCGCTCACAGTTCGTCGAGCCCGCCGATCCGGCGGTCGCCGAGGACGCACTGGCCGCGCTCGACAGGGTCGACGCGGTTGACGTGGACGGCGTCGAGGCCGGCGTTCCAGGCGGCGCCCACGTCGTCGGGGTCGTCGCCGACCAGCGCGCCCTCGCCCCCGTCGGAGCCGACGCCGAGGCGGTTCATGGCGAGTTCGACCGGTGTCGGGTCGGGCTTCCAGCCAACGTCGTCGTCACAGCAGACGACGGCGTCGAACCAGTCGGCGATGTCGTGGTGCTCCAGCAGCGGCTCCGTCAGGTAGGACTGACAGTGGGTGACGAGGCCGGTCGGGCGGTCGAGGCCGCCGACGAACTCGATGGCGTCGTCGTAGACGAACGTCGACCGGGCGCGGGCGAGCGGGTCCTCGACCTCGTGGAAGGCCTCCCAGAACCGTTCGGACGTGAGATCGCGGTCCGCGAAGACCTCCTCGCGGGCGCCGCCGACGCCGTACCACAGCAGCTCGGCCTCGCGGTCGGTAAACGCGTGGCCCAGCCGGTCCCCGACCGCTCCGATCACCGAACGAGGGTAGTCGGGGTCGACGTCGACGAGCGTCCCGTCGAGGTCGAACAACCAGAAATCGTACGCGTCGCGGGCCATCGGGATCTCACCAGTAGGTCACTACCAGATAAGTACCTTCTGCCGGCCGTATCGTCGCCGAGAATCGGGCGCCGGTGCCACAGCGGCCGGATCGGGCGGATTTAAGCGTCGGACGGGCGAGGATGTCGACGAACGATGAGTCTGTGGACGCTGGTGACCGACCCGCGTGCCTTCTTCGCCGCCCGGCAGGGCGAGCACTCGCTGAGGGGGCCGACTGCAGTGGTCGTCGCGCACACCCTGCTGGCGCTGGTCGGATCAGTCGTTATCCTGCGGGCTGTCGGCGACGTGGTGACCCCGACCGACGCGGCGTCGATCGTCTATGCCTCGGGTGGCCAGCGCGTCTCGGCACCCCTGGAGATCGTCCTCGCGCTGTGGAGCACCGGCGCCCTCTATTTCGCGCTGTGGGTCGCCGTCACCGTCGTCGTCTACCTCGTCTCGCTGTACTTCGACGGCGAGGGGTCCTTCCGCCGCCTGCTCGCGTTCGTCGGGTGGACGCTCGTCCCGACGCTCGTCCCGGCCACCCTTCGGGTCATCGTGATCGCCGCGACCTTCCTCGACGCGCCCGAGTTCGCCACGGAGACCGCGCTCCGGGAGTGGACCCGTACGGAGCTGTTGAACCGTCCGGCCCGCTTCGCCGCGGTCACCGTCCGACCGCTGTTCACTCTCTGGATGGTGTACCTCTGGGTGCTCGCCGCCCGCTACGGCCGCGAACTCACCCGACGACAGGCGCTGGTCGCCGTCGCGCTCCCCGGCGCGCTCGCGTCGCTCAACGCCGTCGGGACGCTCGCGACCGCCGCAGGTCGGGCGCTCGGGTTGCTCTAGACCCTCGGCCCTCACGATGACGTGGATCGAAAGTCCAGGTACTTCCTCAGCGCAGGTCGTCGAATCGCTCGGCGAGTTCGACGTCCTTGTCGGTGATACCGCCCTCGTCGTGGGTCGTCAGCCGCACCTCGACCTCGCGCCAGCCGATGGTCATCTCCGGGTGGTGGAAGGCGTCCTGGGCGACGCCGCCCGCCCCCGC
>ENA-ORCR01000832-ORCR01000832.1-marine-metagenome-genome-assembly--contig:-NODE-832-length-11743-cov-2.902880_pt1 | contig 11743 bp, 10 predicted proteins | sample MGYA00237782_ERZ508514 | MGnify/ENA primary metagenome ERZ508514 (study PRJEB26185, sample SAMN06268960) | marine metagenome | isolation source: Eden Landing Ponds, San Francisco, CA, USA | place...
CGAGGTGGCCGGGGGTCGCGTCCAGCGCGGCCGCCCAGTCCGGGTCGGGACTCGCCGCCACCTCGTCAACCCGCCGCCGGGCCGCCCGCGTCCGGTCCGGCTCCGTCTCCGCCGGGTTGCCGACGTAGGCGAGGACCGCCTCGCGCCACTCCTCGCGGACGACGTGGAGGCCGACCTCGTGCGTGACGGGTCGGCGACTGCCGAATCGTTGGTGACCGAAGACGTTGGGCACGGCGACGCGGCCGCCGCCGAAGTCCGCCAGGTCGTCGGTCACGGCGTCGATCTGGCGGGGTCGGTCCGGCTCGCCGATCCGAATCTCGAAGGCGTTGCCGGCGAGGTCACCGAACTCCAGATTGCGGCCCACGCGTCCCAGGGGTTCGACATCGGCCTCCGAGAGGTCGGGCAGGTCGGCGGCGTCCACGCCCCGGATCGAGAACAGTTGCGTCGTGACCGCTCGCTTGTCTTTCGTCCCTGCCCACGACACCCGTTCCCGACTGATTCCGAGGGCGGACGAGAGCGCGCCGACGAAGTCGTTGGTATCCCAGTCGGTGAGCGTCGCGCGAACGAGGAGGTGAGGGTAGGCGCCGGAATCGGCGTCGAGGGGTTCGGGCTCCGCTGCCTCGATCTCCCGCACCCGGAAGTCGGCCGGATCGGCGCGAAGGCGCCCGCCGACGCCGGGGCCGTCGCTCACGTAGTAGTCGATGCCGACCTGCCGTTCCAGTGGGTGTGCCTCGCGCATCGGGTCGTCGTCTCGGCTTCGCCGCCCCGCCGGGAGACGCTGTCGGTTCGGCCTCGTACTGTCGGCTGTACGTACGTGGAAATATTCGGCTCTCCGGGGAGCCGGATTCTTCCGTGACGTTACAGCCGACAGTATCACGATCCGGCTACGCCGGCGGGTTGTACCGGTCGTGTCGGCTCTGGAGCCGCCGGTGCCGGGCGAGTTGCTCCCGCTTCGGCCGCGGGCGGCGTCAGGTCGGCTGTTCCGCTTCCCACTTGGGGTGTGGTGTCGAGGACGACGCCCGAGACGCCGAGCCGAACCCAGCCGAGATACGGGATTCTGACCCGCGCGACGCCGACGATGCAGCCGGGTTTGACGGGGCCGCTTTGGCTGATGCCGTTTACCTGATCGTACTGCCTGTTGGCGTCGCCTTTCGTCACGAATCCAGCGTTCGGCGCGGGACAGTTGGGCATCTCCGCACAGTTGTTCGAATTCACGTACTCGGGATCTGCCTTGTCGTACCAGTTCTCTCCTTCCTCGACCCAGAACTGTGCGCGGTGGATGATCGGCGGTCCCGCGTCCCCCGGGTTGTCGTAGACGATCACCGAGCCGTGGGCGCCGAACTTCCAGTAGTCGACCTCCCGACCGACGTGCCGGGTGACGACACCCGTTCCGTCGTGGGCGGCGTCGGGGGCGAACCGACCAGTGTCGGTGATGAAGACTAGATCTCCCTTGTGCATGTGTGGCTCCATGCTCCCGCTCTCGACGGCGACCATCGGAGGCCACCCCCCGCTGATCGCGAAGAGTAGGAGTCCGACGACGACGACGGCGCCGACGCTCAGCGCCGTCTCCCGGACGATCAACAGGGGGCCGTCCGTCGCCGTCAGGACGCGTTCGAGCAGCCCTTTCCCCGTCGCGTCCTGCGTTCGGTCGCCACCGTTTCTACGCACTCCGGTCGGGCCGCCGTCCCGCCCGCCGTCGTCACCTACTCGATCGTCGTCGGGAGGACGGGGGCCGTCGTCGGCACTCATCGGTCTCCGTTCGCCGTCGCCCGGGTTGAAGCTTCTGGACTTCCGGCACGCTTTTGGCCGAACCCGCCGACCGTCCCGTGTGCCTCTGGAGACGCCCGCACGGATCGCGCGCGAACTCGCTCGCCTCCAGGGCGGCGACTACGGCAGCCGCGAGTTCGACACCGACCGCGGCACCTGGACGCTCAAGTACGAGGGCGGCGACGTCGACTACCTCCGCTTCGACGGCCGCGGCGACGACGTCTACGTCGTCTCCACGAAGCAGCCGCCCGACCCCGAGGCACTCGCGAAAGCGATGGCCGACTACGACGCCTTCGTCGAGTCGTTCAACGAGTACGTCCGCTCGCTCGACGGCGTCCTCGACGACACCGCCAGGGAGTTGCCCGCAATCGAGTCCGTCGACTCCGTGGTCGAGGCCCGCGAGCGCATCCTCTCGCGGATGCGCGAGACCTGCGACCTGATGGCCGAGCAGCTCAACCGCGTCGAGGGCAACGACTACGGTTCGTTTTCCGCTCGCGTCGGAAGCTCCCGCTGGGAACTCAAATGGGAGGAAAATCGCGCCAGCTACCTCCGCGTCGGCGGCGAGGGCGGCGTGTATCTCCTCTCGCAGTACCAGCCGCCCGCGCCGAAGGACCTGCGCGCCCACGCCGACGACTTCTCGGGGTTCGTCGACGCGTTCAACGAGCACGTCGCGGAGATCTCCGAGAGTCTGGACACCGTCGAGCTGTAGTTCGAAGTGTCTGTTCTGTGGTCGGTAGCTGTGTCCTGGCCGTACCTGGGTCGGCCGCGACTTCCGAAGAATGCCGAAAGCCTTCGGGCCGCTCGCTGTAAGTCGAAGTGAGTCCAGATAGCGACGAGCGACGAAAGCCCTCGGGCCGCTCGCGGCCGCTGAGCGGGATATTCTCGCTTCCTTCGGTCGCTCGAATAGTGCCACGCTCAGCGACTACACGGAACGCGAGCGGACCTCGCCCTTTCAGTCCGCCAGGAGCAGGGCCGCGACTACACCGTACAGCACCGCAGACGGCCACGTTCCTCCCCAACCGATTCCTTCGCTCGCTCCGCTCGCTCAGTCATCCCTCGCACGGTGCTGTCGCGAGACGAGACTCGCGACAGCGCGCGCCAGTCCGGAAATCCGACAGCTACAACTCCACAGCAGTCGACTCCGACCGTTCGGCGATCTCCTCGGCGGTCAGCTCGCGGCCGGCCTCCTGCGAGAGGTAGATGCCTTCCATGATCCGCATGGAGTTGAGCGCGAGCGCGCCGGTGTCGATGGGATCCTCGACGTCGCCCTCGATTGTGTCGATCCAGTGGGCGAACTGGTCGCCGGTGTCGGCGGGCTCGTAGCCGTCGCCGGCGATGAGCCCCTGGCGGCGCTCGTACTCGTCCAGATCGAGCGAGACGGTGGCCTCGTAGTCGCCGGTCGTGGTGTAGAACTCGAAGGGGTCCAGCTGCAGTCCGCCCTGCGACCCGGCGACGACGCTGGGGCGGTCGGGGAGGTACATGTGCCACGCGGCGCGCAACTCCAGCACCGACCCGTCGGCCAGGTGGGCCATCCCGACGCCGGAATCCTCCACGTCGTAGCCCGACTCCGCCAGCCGCCCGGTGTAGGTGTCGCGGTTCTCGCCCACCAGCTCCTCGGCGTAGGCGTCCTCGGTCTTCTCGAAGGTCGCGCCGCCGACCCGCTCGACGTCGGCGTTGCCGAGCAGGTACAGGAGTTGCCCGAGGACGTAGGTGCCGATGTCGATGACGGGGCCGCCGCCGGCCGATTCCTTGGAGACGAAGCCGGGGGTGCCGTAGCCGTCGATGTACGGGCGGCCGCGGCGGCGCGAGAAGACGCCGCGGGCGTAGTAGGGCTCGCCGAGTTCGCCTTGCTCGACGAGGCGGCTGGCCGCGCGGGTCTCGTCGTCGAACAGGTCGTAGTTCTGGACGCCGAGGTGGACGCCCGCGGCGTCGGCGGCCTCGGCCATGGCCTTCGCGTCGGTGTAGGTGGCGGCCATGGGCTTCTCGGTGAAGATATGCGCGCCGGCGTCGGCGGCGGCCTCGGCGACGGGACGGTGGAGGTTGTTGTGGACGCAGACGCTCACGGCGTCGACGCCCGCGTCGTCGAGCATGTCCCGGAAGTCGCCGTAGACGGCGGCGTCGTGCTCGCCGGCCAGCGCGGTGGCCGCCTCGTCGTCGATGTCCGCGACGGCGACCACGTCGGCGCCGTCGACGTCGCTGTAGGAGTCGGCGTGGGCCTGTCCGCGGTTGCCAGCGCCGACGATACCGATCTCGACTGTCATAGGGACGGATCGCGGGGCGCGGACAAGAACGCGCGTTTCCCGGAGAGGGTCGCCCCGATTCCCGCACTCACACCGGGCCACGGCGGCCCCAGCGGCCGCTGGCGGCTACTCGTCGACGACGACCAGGATCCGCTCGCGGTCGCTCTCGGCCGGGCAGGTGTCGGCGCGCTCGACGGGGACGGTGCGGTTCAGCGACGCGACCACGTCCGGCGGCAACAGGAGCGTCATGTTCGCCCGCAACTGCTGGCCGCCGCCGACGTTCGACGGGAAGTACGACCCGTCGACGCCGTAGAGGACGGCCACGTCCGTCCGGGTCGTGCCGTTGAAGACGCAGGCCCGCGCGGGCGGAAACGAGACCGGTTCGCGGTAGACGAAGTCGTTCTCGACCGTCGCCGACCCGACGACCACCGACGTGGAATCGCTGGGGTCCTCCGGGATCGTCGCCGAGTCGGCGACGGTCGTCTCGTAGGTGAGCGGACTCGTCCCGAGGTCGGTGGCGACGAGCGCTCCGGAAGCGACGGCGACGACGACCGCGACCGCGACCGCCTCCCGTCGGCGCAGCTTGTACCGGCGCTCCTCGACGGCGTAGACCCCGAGGCCCATCACGACCAGCGTGGCCCCGACCGCCGCCAACGTCCCGACCGCTCCCAGCGGGTGGGTCGCCGCCGTGGTGCCGGTGGCCGCCAGCGCGAGCGCGGCGAACAGGAAGACCAGCCCCTGGCGGTACCGGCCCGTCGCCGCGACCACCAGCGCGACCAGCGCGCCCTGCCCGAACAGCGCCGCCACGACGGTCATCGACAGGGTCGTCCCGACCCGCTGTGCGAACACCGCCACGGCGACCACCACGACCGCGATCGCCGCGAGTTCGCCCACCCGCCTGGTGAACGCCCGGTCGTTCATCGACGCACCCCCGTCGCCGGACCACCACTGGCTGCTGGCACACCGCCGTGTTCATGTCAAACCCACAAAACACCTGTGACCGTCGGCCCGACGGCGCCGCCGTCAGTCCACGAGCGCGAGCGACTCGCCCGCCTCGGCGCTCCGGCGGGCCGTCTCGACGATCCGGTGGGCTTCCCGGCAGAACGCGGGGTCGCTCGGCCCCGACGGGCCGTCGCCGGTCTCCAGACAGTGGATCAGAGACGAGACCAGATCGCGGTCCCGCTCGGGCGGCTCGTCCGGGTCGACGGCGTAGCCCTCGGGCCGGTCGGCGGTCGCCACGCGGATCGGCACCCCCCGCTCGCGGGTGCTGATCGCCCCCTCGGTGCCGACGATCTCGTAGCCGGTCGCCGGCTGGGGCTCGGTCTCCCACGGATGAGTCAGCAGCCGCCAGTTCGTCCCCAGCGTCGAGAGCCCGTCGTCGTATCGACAGACCGTCGAACTCTGTACGTCGACGGCCAGGTCCTCGGGGACGAACCGCTCTGCGGTCACCCGCTCTGGGAGTTCGCCGTCGCGGAACCACGTCGAGAAGGTCGCGCCGTAGCCCAGGTAGTCCAGCATCGACCCGCCCTCGTCGGCGTCGTAGAACCACGACTCCTCGGGCGGCGCGCCCGCGTTGCCGCCGTAGTACTGCACCTCCCGGATCTCGCCGACCGTCCCCTCGTCGACGAGTCGCTTCACGGTGTGTTTCACCGGGTCCCACGTCGACGGCCAGTTGATCACGAACAGCTCGTCGTCGACCGCCGACAGCATCCGGTCGCAGTCGGCCAGCGTGTGCGCCATCGGCTTCTCGACCGCGAGCGCGTCGATGTCGTACTCGACGACCCGCTCGACGAACGCGGCGTGCTCCGAGTTGCGAGGGCATCCCAGCACCACGTCGGGCTCGGTCGCCGCGAGGCAGTCGTCCAGATCCGAGAAGACCGCCTCGTCGGGCACGTCCAGTTCCTCGACGGCTCGCTCGACCGACCCCGTGGAGGTCTCGGGGCGCTCGTCGCAGACGCCGACGAGTTCGGCCGCGGGGTGGTCGCGAACCCACTCCAGGTTCCGGTTCTGGTGCATCTGGTCGAAGTTCGCGCCGACGAATCGCCAGGGCATACGCCCCCTGGGGTCGCCACCACCGAAGGCACTTGGGTCCGATCAGCCGAGTCCGACCCGCCCGTCGCGGGCGACGGTGTAGCCGACCACGACGACGACCCAGACGCCGACCCCGGCCATGAACAGCCCGAACGGTATCTCGTACCCGAGATTCCAGGCGAACAGCAACCCCTGGACCGCGGCCAGCAGCGCCATCGTCGCGACGGTCACGACCCCAAGCACCGACGGGTCCTCCGGCGGGTCGACGCGGCCCGCGCCCTCGACGAACAGCAGCGTCGCGAGCATCAACGCTGGCAGCGAGAGGATCGCCACGGGCTTCGACACGAAATCGTCCGGTTCGCCCGACGCCGAGAAGTGGATCGCCATCTCCGCCGGCAGCCGACCCCACAGCGCCAGCCCCGCCAGCAGCGTCGCCGCGATCAGCGCGAGCGAGACCCAGTCGTAACGGTCGAGCGGGAGGGCCATACCGGTCGTTCTCGCCCGCGTGTCAAGAATCCAGCCGGCTCGTCGCTCGTCCCGCGCGCCTGCGGCTCCGGACGCTCAGTCGCCCGCCGCGGACTGCCCGCTGGTGCCACCGCTCCCGCTCGACAGCGGTGTCTACGACCATCTTTTTTCGGGCCGGATTTCCTCGGTCGCTACGCTCACGGGTCGCTTCGCTCCCCGTTCGCATCGAGGGCTCCCTTCGGTCGGCCTCGCCCCGCTCCCTGCGGGAACCCGGCCAGCAAAAACATGGGTGAAAAAGCCGGACGCGGCGATCGTTCCACTCCCTCGCGTCCGGCGAACCGGCGCCTGCGGCGCCGGACGCTCAGTCGCCCGCCGCAGACTGCCCGCTGGTGCCACCGCTCCCGCTCGACAGCGGTGTCCGTTCGACGACCGTCCCGTCGTAGGTCGGGTACTGCTCGACGATCTCGCCGCTCTCCACGTCGCCGTCCTCGACCATCTCTTCGAGTAGCCACCAGGCGACCTCGACGTGCTCGGACTTGACGGTGTAGTACTCCTCGGGGACGCCCAGCGCGTCCATCCGTTCGGGCTCGGCCCACGTCTTCCCGTAGACCAGCGTCCCGTCGTCGGTGATCTCGTCGAAGGGCCGGCGCAGCGTGCGGGCCATCCGCTTGAGCCGCCGGCGGTGCTGGGCGGCGTCCTTGAAGACGCTCGTGCAGAAGTACACCTTCTCGTGGTCGCCCATCTGGTCCAGAATCTCCTCGCGCGGGCTGTCGACGGCGCTCATGTGCTCGTCGCGCAGCTCGAACCCCTCCTCCTGCATCCGGCGGTAGTTGCCGTCGGACATCTCGAACTCGTTGATGTTACAGAAGTCGGCGGCGCCCTCGTCGAGGAAGTCGATGAACTCCTGTTCGGGCCGGATGCCCGGGATCTCGAAAGCCGGAGTGAGCCCCTCCTCGCGGGCGATGTAGAGGATCTCCTCCCACTCCGTCCCGTGAAGATCGCCCCACTGCTCGTAGGGCGGGTGGAAGCGGATCTCGTCTAAGCCCGCCTCGCTCAGCCGGCGCATGTTCTCGCGGCCGCCGGTGATGCCGGTGTACAGATGCGTGTGGAAGTCCTCGCCGTATTCGTCTTTCAGCAGGGAGAGATAGCGGGTGGTGCGACCCATCGCCTCCTGGGGCTCGCCGCCGGTGATGGAGGCACCGAGCGCGTCCATGCGCTCGGCCTCTTCGAGCACGTCCTCGTCGGACTCGACGGGGCGCTCGTTGGCGTACACCTGCTCGACGTTCTTGCGGTTCTCGCCGAGGGGGCAGTAGAAACAGTCGCGCTGGTCGCAGTAGCCGTAGACGAACAGGACCATCTTCCCGCCTTTGGCACACTGTTCGCAGCCCTCGGATATCATTGCCCCTACCTATCCCGTCGAGCGGGAAAAGTCGTGCGTTCCCGAACCGAGGGTGGCAAGCGGTGGCGTCCGGCGCCCGCGCGAACCGGAAACCTCGGCCGCGAGCGCGACCCTATTAGGGCCGCACCCGTTCGACTCGGCCAGTGAGCGGAAGCGAGTCGCACGGCGAGAGCGAGCCGCCGACCCCGACGGACCGCCGACATGACTGACTCGACCGACCGCCGCGAGCGCCTGCTGTGGACGGTCGCCATCTTCGCGTTCGTCACGACGGACGCCGTCGGCTTCCAGCTGCGGGGGGCGCTCCTCCCGAGCATCGAGGACAGCTTCGAGGTCTCGCAGGCGCTGCTCGGCCTCGTCGCCACCGCGGGCACGCTGGGGTTCGTCGCCTCGGTGCTGGTCGTCGGGCTGGTCGCCGGTCGCATCGACATCTACCGCGCCCTGCTGGGCAGCGCCGCCGTCGTCGCCGTCGGCGCCGTCCTCACCGGGATCGCGCCGGTCTTCCTCGTCTTCCTCGCGGCCCTGTTCCTCCGCGGGGTCGCCACCGGACCGTTCCGCGCGCTCGACCGCGCAGTGTTGGGCCACCTCTACCCCGACGGCCGCGCGCGGATCTTCAACCGTTACGCCCTGGTGTGGGCCGCCGGCGCCGCCGCGGGGCCGCTGGTCGTCACCGCGGCGCTCGCGGCCGGGAACTGGCGGTTCGCCTACGGCGTCGTCGCCGTCGGCTTCGCGCTCTCGGTCGCGCTGCTCGTCCGTCTGGACCTCCCCGACTCCGTCGCGACCGAGCAGGAACTCACCATTGACGACCTCCGGGCGGTCCTGCGCAAGCCCGCCGTCGCCGGAACGGTCGGCGTGCTCGTGTTCAACGGCGGCATCGAGGGTACGCTCTTCACCTGGCTCCCCTACTTCGCCGGCCGACAGCTCCCCGCCGCGGAGGCCAATCTAGTCCTCTCGATCTTCCTCGCCGCCTACGTTCCCGGGCGGTTGGCCTACAGCTACCTCGCCGACCGCACCGGGCGCACGCTCGATATCGTGCTCGTGACGCTGACGCTCACGATGCCCGCGCTGCTCGCGACGATCTATCTCGCGAGCGGCCGCTGGCTGTTCGTCGCCGTCTTCGCGCTCGGGCTCGTGATCTCCGCGACCTTCCCCACGCTGTCGGCGTTCGGCATGAACGCCGCCCCCGAGTACAGCGGGCCGGTCAACGCCCTCACCACGAGCGCCGGCTACATCGGGATCGCGCTCGTGCCGCCGCTGGTCGGGCTGCTGGCCGAGCGCGTCGGCCTGCGCGGGGCGCTCGGGATCTTGCCCGTCCTGCTGGTGGCGATGCTCGTCGTCGCCGGCGTGACGCGGGTGTACCAGGCTCGGCGCGGCGCGCCGACGTGAGCGGACCCTCCGGCGAGACGCTCCCGACGACCACGCGATAGACCCCCGAAGACTGATACAGGCCCGTTGCCTACCCCCGATCGATGCTGCTGGTCCTGTGCGTGGACCTCGACGACGACCTCGGTCGCAAGACGGGCGTCGAGACGCCGGTGGTCGGCCGCGACGCCGTCGAGGCCGCGGCCGTCGAGCTGGCGACCGCCGACCCCGAGGACAGCGACGTGAACGTCCTGTTCGAGGGGCTGCACGTCGCCGACCGGATCACCGACGAGTCCGTCGAGGTGGCGGCGGTCACCGGCGTCGACGGCAGCGACGTGGCCGCCAACCGCGCCGTCGGCGAGGAACTCGACGAGGTGCTCGCCGGGCTCGTCACGGGCGAGGACGTGCGCGCGATGGTCGTCACCGACGGCGCCCAGGACGAGTCGGTCCTGCCCGTCATCCGCTCGCGAGTGCCCATCGATGGCGTCCAGCGCGTCGTCGTCCGCCAGGCCCAGGACTTAGAATCGATGTACTACACGATCAAGCAGGTGCTGGACGACCCCGAGACTCGGGGGACGATCCTCATCCCGATGGGTATCCTCCTGCTGATCTATCCGCTGTCGCTGCTGGCCGAGCGGCTGGACATGCCCGGCGCCGTCTTCGGGATCACGTCGGCGCTGATCGGCTTCTACCTGCTGTCTCGGGGACTGGCGCTGGGCGCGCGACTCGACGCGTTCGTCGACCGGATCCGCGAGGGGCTGTACGGCGGGCGCGTCTCGCTGGTGACGTACTTCGTCGCCGGCCTACTGCTGGTGATCGGCGGGTTCACCGGCGCTCAGACCGTCCAGGGGCTCCAGGCCGACACGGGCGACCCCCTGAGCGTCATCGAGGTGATCGGGGCGCTCGTCTACGGGTCGCTGCGCTGGTTCGCCGCCGCGGGGGTGACCAGCAGCCTCGGCCGCGTCGTCGACGGCTACATCGACGGTGAGTTCGAGTGGCGCCACCTCAACGCCCCCGTCTACGTGCTCGCCATCGCGTTCGTCCTCCACGGCGTCTCCAGCTTCGTGCTCGCCTACGGCGACCTCTCGTACCTGGCCTTCACGCTCACCGGTGCGACGCTGCTGGGCCTGGCGAGCACGTTCGCGTTCGCGCTCGCGGAGTCGCGGTTCGGCGGCCGCGCCAGGCCGACGTGAGGCGCCGCCCGACTAGAAGTCGTGCCAGCCGACGACGAACGACAGGTCGACCTCGCTCCCCTCGACCGTCGTCGTCCCGGACAACCTGGTCTGTCGACCCTGCAGGTCGAGCAGTCCTCCGCCGTCCAGCGGCTCGCGCCCGACCGCGACCGTCCGCTCGTCGCCGTCGGTCCGGAGCCCGACGTACAGCGACTCGCCGGGCGCCAGCGCGTCGTCGAGGGTCACCGTTCGGCGGGTCCCGTTGTGCCGGAACGCCAACTCGGTGCCGGCCGGGAGCGCCGCGCTCCCGGTCAGCGTGACGTTCAGGGCGGTGCCGTCGGGCGTCTTCTCGACGACGCCACGGGGGATCCGGTCGAGCCACGGCGGCCGCGGTACCGCGTCGACGCCCCACTCGTAGTCGAAGTCGTAGGTGTCGGCGACCGACTCGTTGTCGCCGATCTCGCCGGTCAGTCGGTGGATGCGGCCCGATTCGTCGACCAGCATCCGCCCGGTGTAGTGACCCAGCGACGCGCCGGCGTCTTTCGTCCCGGCCATCCGGAGTTCGTACAGCGTCCGGCCCGCGACCTCGGTGGTCCCCACCGCCCGGTAGTTGCTCGTGTACATCCGGACGCCCAGCGCCAGCGTGATCCCGCCGGTCGGCCGCGACGGCATCGCCGTCGTGTTGCGCGCCGACTCCATCTCGTAGGGCGCCCCGAGGAGCGTCCGGTTGGTGACCAGCAGCCCGTCGGTGTACCACGCCGCCCCTCGGTCGTCGCGCCGGTACTGTTCGCCGCCGGCGCTGTAGACCACCTGCGTGTCGTTGCCGTTGCGGTGGTCGAGCCGCCAGCCGGAGCCGTTGGTCGCCTCGAAGTGGGCGATCAACAGCGCCGTCTCGTTGACGCCGCCGTCCGCGCGGACGCCCGGCGGCAACGCCTCCCCCTCGGCCGCCGTCGCTCGCGCCGTGGGCGTCAGCGTCGAAAACGGCGTCTCCGCGGGCGTCGCGGTCCCCGCCGCCGTCGCCGCGGCCTGCCTGGGGCTGGTCGGCTTCGTCGCCAGCGCCGTCGGCACCCACGGGACCACGTTCGTCGTCCCGTGGATCCCCAGCTACGGCGTGTCGCTGGCGCTGTACGTCGACGGTCTCGCCCTCCTGATCGGAACGTTGGCCAGCGGCGTCGGCGTGCTCGTGTTCACCTACTCGGGCGGATACATGCACGGCGAGCCCGGCCAGGAGAAATACTACGCGACGCTGCTGGCGTTCATGGGCTCGATGCTCGGCGTCGCCTTCGCCGCCGACCTCATCGCGCTGTTCG
>ENA-ORCR01000833-ORCR01000833.1-marine-metagenome-genome-assembly--contig:-NODE-833-length-11710-cov-6.908966_pt1 | contig 11710 bp, 10 predicted proteins | sample MGYA00237782_ERZ508514 | MGnify/ENA primary metagenome ERZ508514 (study PRJEB26185, sample SAMN06268960) | marine metagenome | isolation source: Eden Landing Ponds, San Francisco, CA, USA | place...
CGCTGCTCGGTGACGCGGTAGCGGTTCTCGCCGACCGTGATCGGCGTGATCGTGTTCTTCGTCACTTCCTCCTGCACGTCGAGGTTCTCCGGCGGGACGGGGTCTTCGAGCCACCACACGTCGTACTCCTCGATGGCGTCCGCGAGGCGCTGCGCGGAGCCGCCCGAGAACGTCCAGTGGCAGTCGAAGGCCACGTCGGCCTTGTCCTTCACGCGCTCGGTGACCTTCTCGACGATCTCCGCCTTGTGGCGGATCTCGCCGGGGCGAAGGTGGCGGTTCGCGCGGTCCTTCTCGTGACCGGACGGCACGTCGAGGTCGAACTTCAGGGCGTCGTAGCCGAGTTCGTCGACGACGCGCTCCGCCTCGTCGGCGCACGCCTCGGGGTCCGCCTCCTCCTCGGTGTGGCAGTCGCAGTAGACGCGCATCTTGTCGCGGTACTTCCCGCCGAGAAGCTGGTAGGCGGGCACGTCGAGGATCTTGCCGGCGACGTCGTGGAGCGCGACCTCGATCCCGGAGATGGCGGTGACGGTGACGCCCTCGACGGAGCCCTCGCCCGACATCTTCTGGATGAGGTGCTCGTAGAGGCGGTCGATGTCGAGCGGGTTCTCGCCGACGACGAACGGCTTCATGCGCTCGATGATCTCCGGCACGCCCGCGCCCCAGTACGCCTCGCCGGTCCCCACGACGCCGGCGTCGGTGTACACCCGGACCAGCGTCCACGGGAAGTTCCCGTCGACCATCGTCGTCTGCACGTCCGTGATCTCGACGTCGCGGCCGCCGCCTCGCGTCCCCGTGGTCCCCATCGTCTCGGCGGAGAGCTCTCGCATCGTGTACTCCGCGTTCGGGTCGTGGAGCGACTCGTAGTTTCGGCTCATAGCACTCGGTTCATTCGGAACAGGGTAAATGTTTATGTTCCTCCGGAGAGGAGGTTCGCGACGGCGCGAACCGCGCGTTTCGTCTCCCGCGTAAATAGGGAGTTTTTCATTCGCGTGTTCACAAGCACACGCATGGTCGAACTCACGGATTCGCTGAAATGCCTCTTTACCGGAACTATCGAGGAGCGCGGCGACGAACACGTCGTCACGATTCCCGCCACGGAGATCGAACACGGCACGGTGGAAGCGGGCGAGTCGTACCGCGTCGCCCTGATCAAACGCGAGGGGGACGGCGGTGCGACCGTCGCGACCGACGGTGCCGCGGACCGACCCGTCGCCAGCAACGGGGACGGCGGGGCCTCGACGTCGACGGCGCGCCCGTCAAGCAACGACGGGGCGTCGGGTCCCCCGGTCTCCGAGGGCGACGTGCGAGAGGTGACGATCGAGACGCTCGGCGACAAGGGCGACGGGATCGCGAAGATCGAGCGGGGATACGTCGTCATCGTCCCGGACTCCGAGCCGGGCGACGAGCCGACGGTCGAGATCACGAGCGTCCGCGAGAACGTGTCGTTCGCGGAAGTCGTCGACGAGTAACTCCTTCGTCAACGCCGACTACCGCGCCGACGCCGACTACCGCGGTGCGTCGCCGGGGTCGCTCCGCGAGAACAGCTTCTTGAGATGCGCCGGCGAGAAGAAGGAACTCGGCCGGTCCATGTGGACGCCGATCTCGCCCGACAGCGCCCACAGCCCGGCCCGCTGGATCGGCTCGGGCAGGGAGTAACAGCGACGGATCGCCGAGCCGAGCCGAATTTCGGTGCCGATCGCGTCGCGCCACCTCGACTCGTAGTCGGCGAGCGTCGCCGGGTCCCGCGGGTCGATCGCCTCGGCCGCCACGTCGGCCGCGGTCATCCCGTAGAGAATTCCGCCGCCGGTGAACGGCTTCGTCTGCGCGGCGGCGTCGCCGATCAGGAACGCCCGGTCGGTCGTCACGCGCTCCGGGGGACCGATCGGGATCGCCCCGGAACAGAAGCGATCCGTCGTCACGTCGTACGCGTCGGTGAGCCGGTCGAACATCGCGGACACGTCGTCGCTCGGCGGCGCGGCGAGCCCGTACTCCACGCCCGCGTCGCCGCGGGGGATCCGCCACGCGAAGAACGTCGGCGCGGTGAGGTGGACGTCGACGAGGTCGCCGTCGTCGGGCGTCTCGTCGAACGCGAGCACGCCGTGGAGCAGTTCGTCCGGCTCCGGGAGGTCGAGCGACCGGCGGACGCGCGACGTGGGGCCGTCGCAGCCGGCGACCATCCGCGCCTCGACCTCCTCCACGTCGCCCGCGGGCGTCCGGACTTCGACGACGACCCGATCCGACCGCTCGTCGACGCCGACGACCGTGTGGTTCTCCCGCACGTCGGCGCCGGCCTCGCGCGCGCAGTCGGCGAGCGTGCGGTCGAGCCCGACGCGGTCGATCACGTTCGAGACGGGCTCGGACTTATAAAACGGGTACGCCGTCGACTCCGGCCCGCCGACGCGGAAGCGCGCGCCGTACACCCGGTTCTGGAGGAGTTCGTCGCGGGCGTCGTCCGGGACGTACTCCCACACGTCGTCCGAGACGTGGCCGGAGCAGGCCAGCGGCTCGCCGACCGATCCCTTCTCGAAGGCGACGACGTCGCGACCGGCCTCGGCGGCGCGCCGGGCGAAGCGCGACCCCGGCGGCCCCGCGCCCACGACGACGAAATCGTACATGGCGGAGCGTGGTGACGGGGACATATAATTTCGCCGCGACTCACTCCGACCCGCGCCGAGTCGCCAACCACTCCAGCGCCGCGTCGAGGTCGGTCTCCGGCGGCGAGCACGTGCGTCCCTCGCAGACGTAGGCGGTCGGCTCGCCGTCGACCGCGTCGCGATCGGCCCAGATCGGCGGGGCCTCGTCCATGCCGAGCCGGTCGAGCCACGCCGTCAGTCCGTCCTCGGTCGGCGGGCGCGGGGCGACGAGCGCGCCCGGCAGGTAGCGCTCCCCGAGCGTCTCGCGCCACGCGTCGGGCACCGCGTCGGCGGCGACGGTCACCTCGACCCCGCCGACCGCGACGCGGTCGGCGGCGCGCACGAGCGAGACGTGTTCCAGCGGGCTCGCGCGGATCCGGTCCGCGTGGGTCGTCACAACCCGCTCCGCGACGTCGGCGAACTCGCGGTCGGTCCGGAAGCCGTCGAGGACCGCGAGCGTCTCCGCCGCCACGCCGAGGCTCGACGGGGTCGACCGGTCGGTGAACTCCTGCGGCCGGGCGAAGAGGGTGTCGTCGCCGGACTTCGCTCCGCTGTCGCTCTCTCCAGCGGTTCCGTCCGGGTCCCGCGTGAAGTAGATCGTCCCGTCCTCGTCGTCGTAGAAGTCCGAGACGATCGTCGCCGCCAGATCGAGCGCGAACCCGAGTGCGTCCGGGTCGCCGGTGGCGGAGTAGACGTCGAGCGCGCCGCGCGCGAGGAACGCGTGGTCGTCGAGGTAGCCCGGGCCGCGCACGTCGCCGTCGAGCCAGCGCCGCGCGAGCGCCCCGGTCTCCTCGTCGTACAGGCGCTCGCGGCAGAACGCGAGGGCGTCGCTCGCGATCTCGGCGTACGGCTCACCGAGACTCGATCCGGCGGCGGCGAACGCGGAGATCGCCCGCCCGTTCCACGAGGCGAGCACCTTCTCGTCGCGGGCGGGACGCGGCCGCGACTCGCGCGCCTCGAACAGCGCGACGCGGGCCTCCGTCAGGGTCTCTCGGACCGTCTCCGTCGACGTGTCGTGCGTCTCGGCGAGTTCCGCGATCGACGCCGCGATCGTGGGGACGGTGGTGCCGCGCTCGAAGTTTCCTCCGGATTCGATCCCGTACCGCTCCTTCGCGAGCGACGCCGCGGGCTCGTCGAGGACCGCGTCGACCTCGCTCGGCGTCCAGACGTAGAACGCGCCTTCGACGTCGGCGGCGTCGGCGGCCTCGTCGTCGTCGTCGGCCTCGTCGCTCCCGCCGGAGTCCGCGTCCCCCCGCCGGCTCTCGGGCGGTCGGCTCCGGGCGTCGAGCGTGCTGAAGAACCCCCCCTCCTCGTGGCGGAGTTCGCGGTCCAGGAACCCGAGGGTCTCGCTCGCGACGCGGGCGTAGGAGGCGTCGCCGGTGAGGCGGTAGGCGTCGAGGTACGCCATCGGGAGCTCGGCGTTGTCGTACAGCATCTTCTCGAAGTGGGGGACCGTCCACTGGCGGTCGACCGCGTACCGGTGGAACCCCCCGCCGATCTGGTCGTACATCCCGCCGCGGGCCATCCCGTCGAGGGTGCCCGTCGCGGCGGTGAGGGCGGCGTCTCTCCCCGTCTGCGCGTACGCCCGCATGAGCACGTCGACCCGGCCGGGCATCGGGAACTTCGCGCCGCCGCCGCTTCCGAACCCTCCGTACTCGTCGTCGTACCCGCGGATCGCGGCGGCCGCGGCCTCGTCGAGGAGGTCGGGGCCGGGCGCCTCGGCGGCGTCCGCGTCGGTCGCACCGCTCTCACTGCCCGCGTCGCCGTCTCCGGAGACTCCCGGCTCCGGCACCGACTCCAACTCGTCGCGGGCGCTCGTCGTCCACTGGTCGGCGCGGCGCTTCATCTCCTCGCGCTGCTCCGGGTCCGCCCACGAGTCGGCGATGCGCTCGCAGAGGTCGCGGAACCCCGGTTGGTTCCGACGCGGCTCCGGCGGGAAGTAGGTCCCCACGTAGAACGGTTCGCCGTCGGGCGTACACCACGCCGAGAGGGGCCACCCGCCCCCGCCGGTGACGAGCTGCGAGACGGTCATGAACGTGCTGTCGACGTCGGGGCGCTCCTCGCGGTCGACCTTGACCGGGACGAACTCCTCGTTCAGCACCGCCGCGACCGACTCGTCCTCGAAGCTCTCCTCGGCCATCACGTGACACCAGTGGCACGAGGAGTACCCGATCGAGACGAACACCGGCACGTCGTGTTCGCGGGCGCGCTCGAACGCCTCCTCGCCCCACGGCTGCCAGTTGACGGGGTTGTCGGCGTGCTGCTGGAGATACGGGCTCGCCTCCCCGTCGAGGCGGTTCCGTTCGGTCGGCTGTGACATACTCCCGGTTCGCCCCGGCGAGGCAAAAAGCCGTCACACGAGCGGTACGAGACGTGCCCACGGACGTGCATATCTACTCGCAGATAGAGAGTAACGTTTACACCACCGTGTACTGATCGGTCGCACATGACCGAGACCGTACTTCTGGTGGGGGGCGGCGGCCGCGAGCACGCGATCGCCCGCGCGGTCGCCGACGACTGCGCGCTGTACGCCTGCGCGAGCAACCGGAACCCGGGGATCCGACGGCTCGCCGACGGGTTCGAGACGATCGACGAGACCGACGCGGCGGCGGTCGCCGACTACGCGACCGACGTGGGCGCGGATATCGCCGTGATCGGGCCGGAGTCCGCGCTCGCGGCGGGCGTCGCCGACGCGCTCGACGAGGCGGGCGTGTACGCCTTCGGTCCGCGCGCCGAGGAGGCCCGGCTGGAGACCGATAAGGCGTACCAGCGCGAGTTCATGGACGAGAACGCGATCCCCGGCTGCCCGGACTACGCGGTGTTCGACGACATCGAGGCCGCCTGCGAGTACATCGACGACTACGACGGCGACCTCGCGGTGAAGCCGGTCGGGCTCACCGGCGGCAAGGGTGTGAAGGTGATCGGCGACCAGGTGACGGGGGAAGAGGCCAAGGCGTACCTCCGCGACTCCGACTACGAGCGCGTCGTGTTGGAGGAACGCCTCGTCGGCGAGGAGTTCACCGTGCAGGCGTTCGTCGCGAACGGCGAACTCCGCACGACCCCCGCGGTGCAGGACCACAAGCGCGCCTACGAGGGCGACGAGGGGCCGAACACCGGCGGCATGGGTTCGTACACCGCCACCGGGCTCTCGCTGCCGTTCATGGCCGAGGGCGACTACGACGACGCCGTCGACGTGCTGGAGGCGGTCGTCGACGCGCTCCCCGACTACAAAGGGGTCCTCTACGGCCAGTTCATGCTCACGGACGCGGGCCCGAAGGTCGTCGAGTTCAACGCGCGCTTCGGGGACCCGGAGGCGATGAACACGCTCCCCGTCTTAGAGACGCCCTTCCTCGACGTGCTCACGGCCGCGCGCGACGGCGAGACCCTCCCCGAACTCGCCTTCTCCGGCGAGGCGACCGTCTGTAAGTACGCCGTGCCGGACGGGTACCCGACCGACCCCGACGCGGGCGCGAAGGTCGCGGTCGACGAGGAGAGCGTCGGCGACGCGCTCCTCTACTACGCCAGCGTCGACGAGCGCGAGGGCGGGCTCTACACCACCACCTCCCGGTCGTTCGCGGTCGTCGGCCGCGGCGACTCCATCGCCGCCGCGGAGGCGCAGGCCGAGGACGCGCTCGCCGCCGCCGGCGACCGGGTCCGCATCCGCCACGACATCGGGACCGCCGACCTCGTCGAGCGCCGGATCGAGCACATGGCCGAACTCCGCGAGTAGCGCGCCCCGGAAGCGACCCTTTTACCTCCGCCGTCCGAACGTGCGGTCGTGACTCACGAGGACGAGCGCGCGACGGGAGAGAGAGAGTCCGCGGCGAGTGCGGAGGCCGACCCGGAGACCGCCGGCTCCCGCGTCGACCGGCTGGAGCGCCACCCGACCGGCGGCGCGCGGAACTCGCTGTGGTCGTGGCCCGACGCGAAGTCGCCGCTCGCGGTCGTCCGCAACTACGTCGTGATCGTCCTCGCGCGGATCTGTCCGAGCCTCCGGCTGAAGAACTGGCTGTTGCGCCGGATCGGCGTCACCGTCGGCGCCGGCGTCTCGTGGGGGTTGGAGTCGACCCCGGACGTGTTCTGGCCCGAGCGGATCGCGGTCGGGGACGACGCCATCGTCGGCTACGACGCCACGCTGCTCTGCCACGAGTTCCTCCAAGACGAGTACCGCCTCGGCGACGTGGTCGTCGAGGACCGCGCGATGATCGGCGCCGGCGCGGTCGTCCTCCCGGGCGTCACGGTCGGCGAGGGCGCCCAGGTCGCCGCCAACTCGCTCGTCGCCGAGGACGTGCCGCCCGGGACGACGGTCGCCGGGGTGCCGGCAGACGTCGTCTCGCGGACGGACTCGGAGGGCGGAGCGAACGACTCGGACGGCGACTGATCAGTTCCTCGGACTTACCGTTCGGCGTCGCCCGCGGACTCGTCGGCACCGGTTCCCGCGCCGTCGCTTTCTGCGTCGCCCCTCCCGCCGTCATCGGCGATGCCCACCTCCGCCGCGGCGACCTCCTCGGCGTCGGTGATGTGGGCCTCGGTGCTCACGCTCTCCAAGTCGACGCCGACCTCCTCGGCGACCGCGTCGAGGACGGCCCGCTGCTCGGCCATCTCGTTTTCGAGCCGCTGGACGCGCTTCGAGGTGTCGAGTACGGTCGTCTGCGTCTCCTCGACCTCGCTGCGGAGTTCGTTGATCTTCTGGTACGTGCGCTCGGCCTTGTCGGCGAGCGTCTGGATCTTCTTCGCCGTGTCCCCGAATCCCATACCGGTCGATCGCATCCGAGGTACGTGGGCCTTTCCGTTCGACGCGTACTCGCCGGTGCCGGCCGTTCCCCCGTCCGCGACGGTGGACTTTTGGCCGAACCGCCCGAGGTAACCCTATGAGCGTCGAACGCGTCTTGCTGACGAACGACGACGGGATCGACGCCGCCGGTCTCAGAGCGCTCTACGACTCGCTCGCCGCCGACTACGACGTGGTTGCCGTCGCCCCGACCGGCGACCGGTCGTCGGTCGGCCGCGCCCTCTCGGAGGACGTCGACGTCGCGGACCACGAACTCGGCTACGCCGTCGACGGCACCCCGGTCGACTGCGTCGTCGCGGGACTCGACGCGCTGGTCCCGGACGCGGACGTCGTGGTCGCGGGCTGTAACGAAGGGGCGAACCTCGGCGCGTACACCCTCGGGCGGTCCGGGACCGTCTCCGCAGCGGTCGAGGCCGCCTTCTTCGACGTGCCCGCGGTGGCGACCTCCATGTACGTCCCGGGCGGCGACGACTGGTGGAAGCGGGAACTGAAGCCGGCGGAGTTCGCCCACGCAGCCAGCGCCACCCGATACCTCGTCGCGGAGGCGACCGCGACCGGGGCGTTCGACCGCGTCGACTACCTCAACGTCAACGCCCCGATCGCGGACGGTGAGCACGACGGACCGGCGCCGATGCGCGTCACGTCTCCCTCGCCGTGGTACGGGATGGAGGCGGCGCACGACGGGAACGGTCGCGTGCGCTTCTCCGACCCGATCTGGGGGAAGATGGACGCCGGCGACGTGCCCGACCCGGTCGGCACCGACCGCCGGGCGGTCGTCGACGGCGAGGTCTCCGTCTCGCCGCTGTCGGTCCCCCACGCCGCTGAGCCGGACGCGGGGATCGACGAGCTGGCGGCGGGGTACGGGCGCGCGACGGAGACCACCCGTTGACCGGCCTCTCCGAGGCTACCGCCGACCGGCCTCTCCGAGGCTACTTCTCGTCGGCGCTGACGGTGACCTTCGCCTCGTTGACCACGCGGTCGCCCATCTCGTAGCCGGGCTCGTACACCTCGTGGACGGTCCCGTCCGGCTGGTCGCTCTCGACGCGGAGCATCACCTGATGGCGAGCCGGATCGACCGCCTCGCCGGGGTCGGGGTCGATAGGCTCGACGCCCTCGTCCGCGAGCACCTCGTCGAACTTCTCCAGCGTCGACTCGACGCCGGGGCGGAGGTCGCTCCCTTCATCCTGATCGAGCGCGCGCAGGAGGTCGTTGCGGACCGGCGTGATGCGCTCGACGAGCGCCTCCGAGGCGCGCTCGCGGATCTCCTCCTGCTTCCGCTTGGCGCGCTGCTTGTAGTTGCTGAAGTCGGCCTTGACCCGGGCGAGTTTGCTCGTCAGCTCCTCGACCTCCTCCTCGGCTTCGAGGAGTTCGTCGCGCGTCTCCGCGAGATCGGCTTCCAGCGCGGCGACCTCCCGAGCGAGCGCCTCGTCGTGCTCGGCGACGGCGGCGGCCAGCGCCTCGCCGTCCGCGTCGCGGGCGTCGGCGTCCGCGTCGGTCGACTCGTCGCTCGTCCCCTCGGCGGTCGCGTCCGCGGTGCCGTTCGTCCTCGCCGCGTCGGCCGCGGCGTCGTCGGAGGACTCGACCTCGACGTCGACGGCGTCGTCGTCGCTCATGTCCGATCGAAGTCGGTCAGCGTGCATAAGCGTTGCAGAACGGAACGGGCTCGCCCCGATCCCGACCGGAAGCGGAGTCGTCGTCGTCGGCGCCGCCGACCTGCGAGAGCAACTCGCGGGAGTATTTAAATCGCGATCCCGAAGCGGTCGTCATGACCGCACCGAATCGGAACGCGCTGTGGGCGCGCGCCATCGTCGACGAACTCGTCGACGCGGGCGTCGACGCCGTCGTGGCCTCGCCCGGCAGTCGCTCGACGCCGCTGACGATGGCCGCCGCGCGAAACGACGACGTCCACGTCTTCTCCCAGCTCGACGAGCGCTCGGCCGCCTATTTCGCGCTGGGCCGCGCGCGCCGGACCGGGGAGGTGACGCCGCTTATCTGCACCTCCGGCACCGCCGCCGCCAACTACTACCCCGCCGTGATGGAGGCGAGCGAGGCCCGCGTCCCGCTGCTCGCGCTCACCGCCGACCGCCCGCCGGAACTGCGCGACTCGGGCGCGAACCAGACCGCCGACCAGGAGAAGCTGTACGGCGACGCCGTCCGGTTTTATAAGGACCTGCCGGAACCCGCGCCGAACGACCGCGCGCTCCGGTCGCTCCGAACCACCGTCGCTCGGGCCGTCGGAACCGCCGAGGGCGCCGACCCCGGCCCGGTCCACCTCAACGCTCCTTTTAAAAAGCCGCTGGAGCCGACCCGGGTCGACGGCGACGTGCCCGCCGACCTCGATCCGACCGCCGCGCGCGGCCGCGACGGCCCCTACGTCGACGTGACGCACGGGTCGCCCGAACCGGGCGACGAGGAACTGCAGCGGCTCGCCAACGAGCTCGGGACGACCGACCGCGGGCTGATCGTCGCCGGCCCCGCGGACCCGCCGGGGCTCGACGCCGAGGCCGTCACGGCCCTGTCGCACGCGACGGGGTTCCCGGTCCTCGCCGACCCCCTCTCCGGCGTCCGGTTCGGCGGCCACACCCGCGTCGCGCCCGTGATCGGCGCCTACGACGCGTACCTCTCGGCGGACGTCGCCGGAGAGTCCGATCCGGCGACCGCCTGGACCGACCCCGAACTCGTCGTCCGTCTCGGCGCGTCGCCCACCTCTAAGCGCCTCCGCAAGTACCTCGCCGAGACGGGCGCCGACCAGTACCAGGTCGACCCCGCCGGACGCTGGCGCGAGGCGGAGTTCGCGGCGACCGACCTCGTCGTCGCCGAGCCGAGCCGCCTCTGCGCCCGCCTCTCCCGGCTCGTCCCGGGGGGCGGCGGCGACGCCGACTGGCGCGCGCAGTGGGAGGACGCGGACCGGGGCGCGAGGGAGGTGCACGGTCGGGAGGGAGACGCCGCGGTCTCGGCCGACGACGCCGACCCCCTCCCATTCCACGAGGGCGACGCGCTCCGCGTCGTCGCCGACGCGCTCCCCGATCCCGCGACGCTGTTCGCCTCCAACTCGATGCCCGTCCGCGACCTCGACCGGTTCGTCGGGCCGACGACGACGAGCGTCACCGCCCTCGGGAATCGCGGGGTCAGCGGCATCGACGGGGTCGTCTCCAGCGCGCTCGGCGCCGGCTCGGCGACGACCGACGACCTCACGCTCGTCGTCGGCGATCTGGCGCTGTACCACGACGGCAACGGACTGCTCGCGCTCGACCGCTGCGACGTGGACGCGACGGTCGTCCTGATCAACAACGACGGCGGCGGGATCTTTCACGAACTCCCGATCGCGTCGTTCGAGCCGGAGTTCACGGAGTCCTTTAAAACACCGCACGGCATCGAGTTCGAGCCGCTGGCCGACCTCCACGGGCTGGCGTACGCGCGGATCGACGCGCGACCCGAGGAGCGACCGGAAGCGGCCGAATCCGCCGCGACCGTCGCCGACGACCTCGCGGACGCGTACCGGCGGGCCCACGCCGCGGACGGCTCGCACCTGATCGAGGTGCGGACGGACGCCGAGTCGAGCCACCGCACCCGCGAGCGCCTCGAAGCGGCGACCGAGCGCGCGGTCCACGGTGAACCCGGCGCCGACGGAGAATAGCTCGGGAGTCAGTCGACGTCGGTCGTCGCCGTCGCGCGCAGGTCGCACTCCTCGGCGGTCACCTCGCCGACGATCCGGTACGCTCCCGCCGGGGGGGCCCCCCACGTCGCCTCGTAGGTGGTCGACTCGCCCGGCTCCAGCGTCTCGCTGCCGAGCACCTGCGTGAACAGCCGACCGGTGCCGTATCGCCAGACCGGGTCGCCGCCGTCGCCTTCGGAGGCCCCGCCTCCCGCGTCCGCATCGCCGATCCGATAGGCCGCGAAGTCGGCGCGCTGGCCGGTCCGGAACCGAAGGGTCTCGGGTGCGTCGCCGGCGTTGCGGACCGTCAGCGTGAGGTCGAGCGCGCCGCTGTCACCGCCGGTGCCGTCGCCGTCGCCGTCGCCTCTGTCGCCGCTGTCGCCGCTATCGCCGTCACTGTCGATCGCGAGCGCGGCGTCGAGCATGCCACCGTCTCTCGCGGGAAGCGGCTTAAAAACACGTGGCGGTGGGCACGACGCGTGGCGAGGCTGCGGGACGCCCGCCCCCGTTCCGGCGACGACGGCGACGACGCGCCTAAGTCGCCGCTCCCCCTATCGATGCGCGTGCAGGTCGTCGGCTACGAGTCGGGCGAGGGGCTCACGGTCGCCAGCGGCGGGACGGTCGAGTTCG
>ENA-ORCR01000834-ORCR01000834.1-marine-metagenome-genome-assembly--contig:-NODE-834-length-11655-cov-3.763690_pt1 | contig 11655 bp, 10 predicted proteins | sample MGYA00237782_ERZ508514 | MGnify/ENA primary metagenome ERZ508514 (study PRJEB26185, sample SAMN06268960) | marine metagenome | isolation source: Eden Landing Ponds, San Francisco, CA, USA | place...
CCGCGACCGCGACGCGCTGGCCCAGGCCGCCCAGCACCTCCTGAATCTGGAGGGGATCACGACCACGGCCGTCTTCGCCATCGCCGACGACACCATCTACCTCGCCGCCCGCTCGAAGGACATCCGAATGAACATCGGGAAGGTCCTCGACGACGCCTTCGGGCAGATGGGCGAGGCGAAGGGCCACTCCACGGACGCTGCCGTCGAGATTCCGCTCGGTATCTTCACCGGTATCGAGACGAACGACGACAACCGAGAGACGCTGCTCGAGTTGACCGAACAGGCCGTGCGGACGAAACTCTTCGACGCGATGGGCGTCGACTCCGGCGGCGAGAGCAACGGCGGGTAACGACGAGTGTTGTCGGTCGTTTTCGAGCGAGTCGGAGGACCCGCGCCCGTCCCGAGCGGGAGATACATACCGGAGAGGGTCCAACGATAGGGTATGAGTGAACGCGAGTGGAGCGACCGGATCGTCGGCGAGCGGATGCAGGTAGACCAGGAGTTCAACGAGAAGGTCGCCGCCTCGAACTTCTCGCGCCAGCAGTGGGGTCTCATCATGACCGCCGTGGAGTTCGAAATCGAGAATCCCGACGACCCCGAGACGGCCCGGATGGTCGCAAATACGAGCAAGATAGAGAGCATCGTCCCCGAACTAGACAAGGTCGACCAGGCGACCGGCATGGCCGCACAGGGCGGGGGCGGCGGATCGAGTGGCTCCGGTGGCGTCCTCGGGAACCTCAAAGACGCCCTCGGCCTGGGGGGTAGCAGTGGCGTCGACAGAGAGCAACTCGCAGCGGCCGAGGAGATGGCCCAGATGTACGCCGGCGACCTGCAGGAGAAGTTGGAGTCCAAGGGGAAGTGGGCACAGATCTGCGACCTCGCGAGCGAATAGGCCAGGCAGTTCGCCGAGGCGGCCCAGTCGAAGTGTCGACCACCGCAGCAGGCGGCGCAGGTTCTCAGGTCCGGTCGGTCACTCGCTGGTGAACAGCGTCAGCCCCTCGGCCTCGTAGATGTTGATGAGTTCGGTGACGACCGCGTCGTAGGATTCGTCGTCGACCCGAAGCGCGTCCAGTCGCTCTACGGTCTCCTCGTCGAGTTCGACTGTTGGCATACAGCATGGGTTGAGACGGACGAGGAACTTAAAACTCTGGGACAGTGGCGGGATCGCGACCGGCCACCGGAGCGGCGCAGATCCTGCGCTGCGCGACTAGAGACGGTCGATTACTGCCTCTGTGACTTCCTCCGTCGAGGCGTCGCCGCCGAGGTCGGGGGTCCGTGGCCCGTCCTCGAGCACGCCCTCGACGGCCGACCGGACGGCGGACGCGTCCTCGCCGTAGCCAAGATGGTCGAGCATCATCGCAGCGGAGAGGATCATCGCGGACGGATTGGCGATGCCTTCACCGGCGATGTCGGGCGCAGAGCCGTGGACTGGCTCGAAGAGCGCGTTCTCTTCGCCCACGTTCGCACTCGGGAGCAGGCCGAGGCCGCCGACCAGGCCCGCGGCGAGGTCCGAGAGCATGTCGCCAGCGAGGTTCGGACAGATGACGACGCCGTAGTCCTCGGGGTGCATGACGAGGTGCATCGCGAGCGCGTCCATGAGCGCGGTATCGTAGTCGAGGTCGAACGACTCGCCTACCTCCTCGGCGACGTCGAGGAACAGGCCGTCCGTCTCCCGCATGACGTTTGCCTTGTGCGCGATAGTGACGTCGTCGAAGTCGTTTTGCTTGGCGTATGTGAAGCCGTACTCGGCGATCTCACGTGAGGCGTCCTCCGTGATCACCCGGGTGAGCGTTCGCACGCCGTCGTCGATTTCGGCCTCGATGCCGGAGTAGACGCCTTCGGTATTCTCCCGGATGAAGACGATGTCGGTGTCCGGCTGGACGGCGTCGAGGCCAGGGTACGAGCGGGCGGGTCGAACGTTCGCGAACGACCCCACCACGTCGCGCAGGGGAAGGATCACGTCGGCGGCCGTCTCGCCCGCGGCCCCGAACAGCGTCGCGTCGGCATCGGCCGCCAGTTCTCGGGTCTCGGCGGGGAGTGCCTCGCCCGTCGCCGCTTTCACTGCGTCACCGGCGTCGCCCTCGACGAAGTCGAAATCGAGTCCGAGGGCCTCGAGTACCTCGACGGCGGCCGGTGTCACTTCCTGTCCGATCCCGTCACCTGGGATTACGGCGATTTCGTGAGTCATGACGCAACCTCCACCGGGTATCGAAAAGAGGGTGTCGATGTGTCGCAGCACGTGGATGGCGCTCCGACGGGGAACGGTGGCGATAGGGCCCTACTCGAGTTGCTCGGGCGTGATACGCGAGAGGCGCATCGCGTTGCCGGTGACGCCGAGACTCATCCCCATGTCACCGACGACCACCGCGACGGCGACGGTGACGACGCCGAACGGGACGCCAATGGCGAGCAACGCCTTCACGGCGAGGCTGGCCACGATGCTCTGGCGGATGACGCCGTTTGCCCTGTGCGAGAGGTCGTAGAGGTAGGGCAGTTTTCCGATGTCGTCGCCCATGAGCGCGATGTCGGCCGTTTCGAGCGCCGTGTCCGTGCCGGCCGCTCCCATCGCGACCCCGACGTCGGCCGTGGCGAGGGCGGGTGCGTCGTTGATGCCGTCACCGACCATCGCGACCTCGCCGTACTCGGCCTGGAGCGATTCGACGGCAGCGACCTTCTCGTCCGGGAGGAGTTCGGCCCGATACTCGTCGACGCCGACCTGCTCCGCGATGGCCAGGGCAGTTCCCTCGTTGTCGCCGGTCAGCATGACGACGGGTTCCACGCCCAGTTCCTGCAAGCGGTCGACCGCACGCCTGGCCGCTGGCCGTACCTCGTCGGCGATCGCGATGACGCCCAGCAACCGAGTCTCCGTCCCGACGAGAACGACCGTCTTCCCCGCTCGTTCCAGGTCGGCGATCGTTTCGCGCGCAATCCCGTCCGCTGGACCCGATTCGGTTACGGTCCCACCGTCGGTCGCGCTTCGTCCGCGGTCCAGGTCGAACCCAAGCCCCTCGAAGAGCGCCGGCTTGCCAGCGTAGTAGGTCTCACCGTCGACCGCAGCGCGGATGCCCTTCCCAGTGATGCTCTCGAAGCCATCGGGTTCGGGGAGGTCGTCCACGCCATCGGCGCTCGCACGCGCGAGTATCGCCTCGGCGATCGGATGTTCGCTCCGCCGTTCGAGTCCGGCCGCGTATCGAAGGAGGTCCGCCTCGGACGTCTCACCGGCCGGAACGACATCGGTCACGGCCAGTTCACCCTTCGTGAGCGTGCCAGTCTTGTCGAGGGCGACGACGTCCACGTCGCCCATCGCTTCGAGGTGCGTGCCGCCCTTGATGAGGACGCCGTTTTTCGCCGCGCTCGTGATACCGGAGACGACGGAGACCGGCGTCGAGATGACGAACGCACAGGGGCAGGCGATCACGAGTAACGTGAGTCCGCGGATGAACCAGGTCTGCCACCCGCCGTCGAACACGAGCGTCTGTCCGGCGAGTCCAACGGTCGCTACACCGTCGATCAGCAGCGGTGGCAGCGCTGCCATGAGGATGGCGAGCACCACGACGGCCGGGGTGTAGTAGCCGGCAAAGCGGTCGACGAACTGCTCGGTCTCGGTCTGTTTCGCCTGTGCGCCCTGGACGAGTTCGATGATCTGCGAGAGCGTGGAGTCTCCTGCCAGGGACGTGACCTCGACTTCCAGATAGCCCTCCTCGTTGATCGCGCCGGCGTAGACGTCGTCGCCGGCCGACTTGTCGACGGGGACGCTCTCGCCGGTGATGGGCGATTCGTCCACCGCGCTCTCACCGTCGACGACCGTCCCGTCCAGCGGAATCTTCTCTCCGGGGCGGACGAAGACGACTTCGCCCACGGCGACGTCGTCCGCCGGAACCGTCACCTCCTCGCCGTCGCGCTCGACCGTCGCCTCGTCGGGGGATAGCTCCATCAACTCCCGGAGCGAGTCCCGCGCCCGGTCCATCGCGTACTCCTCCAGCATCTCAGCGATGCTGAAGAGCACTGCGAGCGTCGCCGCCTCGACGAAGTACCCGATGCCGGTGGCCGCGAGAATCGCGGTCCCCATCAGCAGGTCGATGTCGAGGCTCAGGTTCTTCGCCGAGTAGTACCCGCTCCGGACGACCGGCAGGCCGCTCACCGAGACGGCAGCGAGGAAGAGGAGGTCTGCGACCGTGAGCGAGTGGTCGAGGACGCTCGCGACAGCCAGGTTCTGGCCCGTGAGGACGAACTCGAAGCCCAGTCCGACCGTGACGAACACGGCACCGGCCCAGGTCTTGAGCGCCCGCGGACTGGTCCAGACCTCGGACGGTGGGGCCACGTCGACCCCCTCGTCGTCGCTCGACTCGGAGTCGTCGCTCTCGACAGCGTAGCCTGCACCCTCGATAGCGGCGACCAGGTCGGATCGGGTCGTTCGGCCCGGGTCGTAGGTCACGCTCACGGTCCCAGCCGTCGGTCGAGGGGCCGTTTCGACTACCCCATCGACGCGGCCGAGGCTCTTCTCGACTTTTCCCGCACAGGACGGACAGTCCATCTCCGGAACGGAGAGCCTGAGAGACCGCTCGGACTCCGGTCCGTCCGGGCCCTCATCCGTGCCGCCGGCGTTCTCGCTCATCACCTACACGTAGCGACCGGAGCCAGATACACCTTATTTGGAATATTCCGAGTTCGTCGTTGGAATATTCCAAGACGTACCGCTGGAACGAACCAACACGAGGTCGTCACGGTCGGAGTCTCGACGTCACCATCGCCCACCAGCACGGTCGGGTCACAACGCCGTCGGTGACCCGGGGGCGGACTCGAACTGGGAGACCCGTTCTTGTGCCAGCTTTGCTTCGGCGCGTCGAAGTCGGTAGGTGAGGGTCGAGCGGGGGACGTCGAGTTCGTCCGCGAGGTCACCCACGTCGACCTCCCGGGGCGTCTCGTAGTAGCCGTGTTCGACCGCCGCTCGCAGGGCCGCTTCCTGCTCTGGCGGCAGGCTTCCATCGTCGTGTGAGGGGTCAGTTGGCGAGGATGCGTCGGTCAACCGGTCGATTTCGAGCCCCGCACAGTCGCCGACGTTCTCCTCGAGGGCGTCGAAGAACGCCCGGAGGTCCCCCTCGCCGGAGTGGACGATCCGCCAGGTGTAGCGTCGCCCTTCGTTGCGCGTCTCGAAGAGAATCCCGTCCCCGAGGTGGTCGAGCGCGATGTGCGGGACCGACGCACAGGTCGGCGTCCGTTCCCAGTAGGAGTACAGCACCAGGGTGTCCTCGGAGTGGTCGAGCACCTGCGTCTCCTGGGTGGCGCCGCAGTCCTCGGTCGCGAGACAGTCCGCGTAGTAGTCGGCGGTCATGAACGCCTCCTCGACGGCGTCGAGCGCGTCTGCGGGACCGGACACGTGGTCGACTCGCCAGAGGGTCTCCTCCGTGGCGTGCAGCGAGAGCGAACGGATCCGTGCCCTGGGATGGGCGGCCAGCGTATCGGCCACCTCGTTACACCCAGGTTCGTAGTCGAGCGTGAAGACGAGTTCGCGCATACCTGGACCTTGGGCGGAGCGCCCTAAAAGTCGTCACGTCGTGCACTGTGGCCCGACGCTATCCATTCGGCCACGGCCTCGTTCAGCCGCCCGCTCAGACGACTGCCACTGCTCGAACGGGCGATGCGTCGGCGTCCGCGAACCGCAGCGGATACGCCCGAAGTTCGAAGCGGTCAGGGAGCCGCTCCAGCCCGCGGAGATTCTCCAGGATCACCCGGTCGGCCTCGAAGAGCGTCTCGTGTACTGGGAATCCGGCTGGTTCGTCGTCTGCGTTCTCGGTCGGCGTCGGGTCCGGGTTGATGGTGTCGACGCCGAGGTCGCAGTCGTGGGCTGCGAGCCACGAGGCCGCCTCACGGCTCACGTACGGGTGGTCGAAGTAGCGATCCGTCCCCCAGTGCTCGTCCCAGCCAGTCGCCAATACCACGATGTCAACGGCCTCGACGTCGATAGAGATCGCCTCGCGGAGCGCCGACCTGCTGATAGGTTCGCGGGAGTCGAGGGGGCGCAAGTCGACCGCCGTCGCCGCGAACGTGAACCGGTCGAGTGGGATCTCGTGTAGCGAGTGGCCGTCGACGAGATGTGCTGGTGCGTCGACGTGCGTCCCAGCGTGGGAGTCGAGGTCGAGGCGCGTCGTCCGATAGCCATCAGACTCGCGCGTGGCTCGCCTCTCGACACTGACTGGTTCTGTCCCCGGATACACCGGCATCCCTGTTTCGAGCGGATGCGAGAGGTCGAGCACGGCCATACCGACGAATTGGTCGGTCCGGAGAAAGGTCCATCGCCTGTCGGGGTCGTCCCGACCGCTGGGCCTGGTGGCCCAGTTCGGACAGATTAACCGATCGGTGGGACGAGGGCGGCCGCGACGGACGCCCCCGGACCAGAGACCGATTCTGGCGGATCGCTACGTCAGTCGACAGTTACCACGCAGCCTCGAACACACTCGCGAGTTCGTCGGCCGACGGGTCGAGTCCGTCCGGAGCGTTCGACAGGAGTGGATTCGCCATCACGGCGCTCGCGACGGCGTCGAATTCGTCTGGCTCCGGACCGTCGACGTCGCGGAGGCGCGCGGGGAGGTCGAGCGCGTCCCGGAGCTCGGTCACCGCCTCGACGACTTCCTCGGCCGGGTCTGTGGCTTCCGGAACGCCCAGTGCCTCGGCGATGAGGTGCCGTCGCCCGTCCACGCGGTCGAACAGGTAGCGAAGGACGTGAGGTGCCATCACCGCGTGGGCGACGCCCTGGGAAACGGATCCAGCGTTTCGGACACCGTGACAGACAGCGTGGATCACCGAGAGTGTGCCCGCGTCCGGTCTGGAGACGCCGTACTGGACGAGTGCGAGTCCCTCGACGACAGCAGCCAGTCCAGCCTCGTCGTTCCAGTTCCCATCGGCGACCGTCAGCAATCCATCGTGGAAACGCTGGATCCCGCGCATCGCTGTCGCGTCCGTAATTGCGGTCCCATTGCAGGAGTACAGCGTTTCGAGCCCCTTGTCGAAGCCGTTCATCGCCGAGCTACGAAGTACCTCCCGGGGCGTCGTCGCGAACAGTGCCGGGTCGTAGACGACTCCCTTCGGGAGCAACGAGGGATGGCCGAATCCGCCCGAGACTGATTCGTCGACGAGGCCTGACTCGGGGTCCGCTGACAGTCCAGCCCCGTGTGAGTGATCCGCGCCTGCGAGTGTCGTCGGAACGGCCAGTATCGGTGGGACCTCGTCCGGGACGGAAATCGTCCCAGTCTCACTGAACTCGTCGGCGAACGACTGCGCGTCGTCGTCGCTCCCGGCGAGAACCGCCACGGCTTTGGCCGTATCGAGGCTGCTCCCGCCACCGACGGCGACGATTGCTTCTGCGTCGTGTGCTCGCATGGCTTTTGCACCGGCGACGGCAGTCCCCAGTCGTTTCTCCGGCGTCGTCTCCGCAAATACCCCCGCACACCGGTCCCTCAGTCCCGCCTGAACAGGGTCCATCACCGCCGCCGAGTCTCCGACTGTCCGCCCAGTAACGACCAGCGCGCGCCCAAGATTTCGCTCTGCCAGTTCGAAGCCCAGTTCCGAAACCGCACCGTCGCCGTAGCGTATCGTGCCAGGGGTGTACTGGAAGCGGAACGGTTCGGACGCCGAATCCGGACCGGTGAGCCGTGCCCGCGGATCGCTCGTCTGCCGACCGCTCACTGTTCCCACCTCGCTGACGACGGACCGCGTTCGTTGCGCTGGGGAGACCAGGCGTCCCACTTCCCTGATCCAGCGAATCTGAGTGTTGGTACCGCCGTCCGGTTCGGGTTCGACATGGCTGGTTCGAGGTGTCTGTCGGTCAAAACCGTTCCCGAAAACGGGCTTTGGTTGGAAATGTAACATACGCTCCGCGGTCACGACTGCGTGACACCGAAAGACCAACTTCCCAGCGCGTCGCAGATTGGGTAACAGATGGATCGCTCGGACGACGAGGAGCAGGGGCTCGCACCCGCAGCGGCGTTCGAACTCGTCGGCCACGAGATCCGAGCGGAGATAGTGCGGGTGCTGGGCGACGCGCGCGACGAGCGCAGCCACCCGGCCGTGCTCTCGTTCTCAGAACTGCGGTCGGAGATCGACGTCGACGTCGGGAGCAGCAAGTTCAACTACCACCTCGGGCAACTCGTCGGCGAGTTCGTCGAACGGAGGGACGACGGGTACAGGCTCCGACACGCAGGGACGACACTGTACCGGACTATCAGAGCCCGAGCACACGCAGAGGGGGCCGATATGGGTCCGTACGATACCGGACTGGAATGCTATCACTGCGGGTCCGCAATGGAAGCGTCGCTCACGGACTGGGGGTACGCCCTCGCGTGCCCCGACTGCGAGTACGTCTACGACTGGACGCTCGTGCCGCCGGGGGCTGCGACGGCCGCTGGAGACGAACTACGTGCGCGCCTCGACGAGTACGTCCGGCACAGGCGTCGGGCCTTCGTCCGCGGAGTCTGTCCGATCTGTGCGAACGGACTGGAGACGCGACTGATCGATCCGAGCGAGGCGGAGTACCCCCGACCCGACCTCCGATCGGTGGTCGTCAATCGCTACTGCGACCACTGCACGAACCTGCGGTATCTGACCGTCGGCGAAGTGCTGCGACTCCGTCCGGTCGTCGCTGACTTCTTCAGCGACCGCGGGACAGACGTCAGAGCGACGCCGTTGTGGGAGCTTCCCTTCGCCGTCACCGACCGATCGACCACTGTCCGCTCGACGGACCCGTGGGAGGTCGAACTCGCCGTCGACTGCGACGGGGACACGCTCACTGTCCTGGCAGACAGCGACCTCTCCGTCGTCGACAGCCGTATCGACTGACACCCCACAGCCGCCGAATCTGCCACCCTATCTCAAACGTCTAACAAAACTCCAGTTTCGGGAATCGACATACCGTCCCCGGCATTCGGATCGGTCACATGTCGAGGCGACGATCGATACTGGCGTACTACGCGTTTCGTGCCACGCGATCCTACGGGTTCTATCTCCCGTATTCCGTGATATTTCTGGAGCGGCAGGGACTTGGACTCGCCGCAATCGGCATCGTCCAGGCAGCGTTCCTCGTGGCTGTCGTCGGTGGTGAGATTCCGACCGGCTACGTCGCGGACCGGTTCGGAAGACGGGCGAGTTTCGGCCTCGCAAGCGTGCTCGCGGCGGTCTCGTTGGCACTGTTTCCGTTCGCGACCGGCACTGCAGCGTTCGGCCTGTTGCTGGGCGGGATGGGCCTGGCGCTGACGCTCGAAACCGGTGCGAGCGACGCCTGGCTCTACGAACTCCTCGAAGCCAACGGTGATGACGAGGAGTACGCCCGGTTCAAGGGGCGGTCGGAGACGGTCAGACTCGTCGCTGGCGCCGGCGGCGCCGTGCTTGCCGGCCCGCTCTACGCGCTCGACCCGACGTACCCGTTTCTGGCGAACGCGGGACTGGCGGTCCTGGGCCTGCCCGTTCTGCTCCTGTTGCCGACGGTCCCAGGCGGTGACGGGACCACGGTCGCAGACGCTGTCGGACGCCTCCGGGTGGCCGCCGGCCGGCCGTCGCTCCGGTGGATCGCGGTCTACGGGGCGCTGTTATTCGGCCTGATTCAGGGCGTCCGTGCGTTCGAACAGCTAGCCGCCGAACAGGTCGGGGTGCCTCTCGTCAGCCTGGGCGTGCTCTATGCGGCCTTCAAACTCAGTTCGGCGGCCGCGGCGTCGACCACCGGACCGCTGGTCGAGCGATTCGGCCCGGTCGGTGCACTCGGCCTGTTCGCGCCCGTAATCGTGGTCGCGTACGGGAGCGTCGCGTTCGCACCGATACTGGTCCTGCCTGTGTTGTTCGCCAATCGAGGGCTGATGGTCGCCCTCAGTCCGCTACAGGGGCAGTACGTCAACGACCGGCTCCCCGACGCTGGCCGCGCGACTGTCGTCTCCAGTATCTCGATGGTCGCCTCGGTCGGCGGGGCGCTCGGAACCGTGCTCGCCGGTCAGGTCGCGACGGTCACAGGCCCGGTCGGACTCGTCCCCGTCGCGGGGGTGACTGTCGGCCTCGCAGTCGGGGGGCTCTGGATCGCGACGCTTCGACCGTATCGGCGAGCGTCGACAGACGAATCCGTCGGCGAGGACGCTATCTGACACCCGTATGGCGAACAACCGGTGTTCGAGCGACGGTGGCGAATCGACGAAGTGCGCTCGAACCTCCAGGACCGAGACGGTGCCAGCACAGGTTCAGTGGCACCTGGAGACAGATTGTACTGCGAAGAGAAGGCGCCGAACGAGAAGCGTCAGTCCGCGCGCTCGACGTACGGCAGCGAGTCGGCCGTCTCCTGGATGGCGTTCTGGTTGGCCTTCATCAGCGCCGTCGTGTCCCAGTTGCCCTCGACGAGGGCCTCGCGCTGGGCGCGGTCGACGTCGACGTCGATTTCGGTGTCGCCGTAGGTGACCGTCTCCTCGGCGACGTCGACTTCGATGTCGCCGTCGGGGTTGTCGTCGACCCACTGCTGGAGTTCCTCGATGGTCTCGTGGTCGGCGGTCACCGTCGGGATGCCGAGCGCGAGGCAGTTGCCGGCGAAGATTTCGGCGAAGGACTCGCCGATGATGGCGTCGATGCCCCAGCGCATGAGCGCCTGCGGGGCGTGCTCGCGGGAAGAGCCACAACCGAAGTTCGCGTTGACGACCATCACGTTCGAGTCCTGGAACTGCTCCTCGTTGAAGGGGTGGTCCTTCTGGTTGTCTTCGTCGTCGAAGCGCAGGTCGAAGAAGGCGAACTCGCCCAGGCCGTCGAATGTGACGACCTTCATGAACCGCGCCGGGATGATCTGGTCCGTGTCGATGTCGTTGCCGCGGACTGGGATACCCGAGCCCTCGACGTAGTCGACAGACGGAATCTCCTCGGTCGGGTCGCTCATTGTACGGCCACCTCCTCCAGGTCGCGCACGTCAGAGACTTCCCCGGTGACGGCCGCAGCGGCGACCATTCGCGGGTTCATCAGGACGGTGCGGCCGTCCTTGCTGCCCTGGCGACCGACGAAGTTCCGATTCGACGAGGACGCGCTGGCCTCGTCGCCTTCTAGCTGGTCGTCGTTCATGCCGAGACACATCGAACAACCGGCGTTGCGCCACTCGAAGCCGGCCGCCTCGAAGACGTCCTTGAGGCCCTCTGCTTCGGCCTGCTCCTGGACGCGTTGGCTGCCGGGGACGACCAGTGCACGCACGTCGTCGTCGACCTGGCGGCCCTTGACGACGCGGGCCGCGCGGCGCAGGTCGGGCATGCGCGCGTTGGTACACGAACCCAGGAAGGCGACGTCGATGTCGTATCCCTCCATGGTCTCGCCGGGGTCGACGCGCATGTGCTCCTGGGCGCGTCGGGCGGTGTCCTGCTTGTCCTCGGGCAGGTCTTCCGGGTGCGGAATCGGGTCGTGGATGCCGACGCCCTGGCCGGGCGTGGTGCCCCAGGTGACCGTCGGTTCGAGTTCGCTGGCGTCGATGTGCACCACGTCGTCGTACTCGGCGTCGTCGTCGCTGCGGATGGACTCCCAGTACGGCTTCAGTTCGTCGAACGTCTCGGGGTGCTCCTGGAAGTAGTCGGTCTGCTCCAGCCACTCGTAGGTGGTCTCGTCGGGGTTGACGTAGCCCGCGCGAGCGCCGCCCTCGATGGACATGTTACAGAT
>ENA-ORCR01000835-ORCR01000835.1-marine-metagenome-genome-assembly--contig:-NODE-835-length-11653-cov-3.921475_pt1 | contig 11653 bp, 15 predicted proteins | sample MGYA00237782_ERZ508514 | MGnify/ENA primary metagenome ERZ508514 (study PRJEB26185, sample SAMN06268960) | marine metagenome | isolation source: Eden Landing Ponds, San Francisco, CA, USA | place...
TTTTTTTTTAATGATACGGCGACCACCGAGATCTCCACTCTTTCCCTACACGACGCTCTTCCGATCTCGCTCCGAGCGCCAGACCGAGCAGCGCGCCGCTCGCGAGGAAGTACCGGCGGGCGACGCGCGCGGCCGCCCGGGCTTGCTTCCAGCCCGTAACGAGTCCCACGAGTTCCGCCATCACCAGACCCATCCCCAGCCACAGGAAGCCAAAGACCACGACGTGATCGGCCCCGACCAGCCCCATCACGACCGCTGTGAAACCGAAGACGGCGACGAAAAACCGCCGTTCGTGAGCGCTCCCCGACAGGTACCGGCGCGAGTAGCTGTGGACGATTCCGCTGACGAACGTCACGACGACCCACAGCAGGACAGTCAGGCCGTCGATCGCGACCACGTTGGCCACGCGCCATACGTCATTCGCTCGGACCCGGGCCACGAGCGTCGCCACACTCGCGGCGAACAGGGCCCACACGAGCCACGTCAGTGCTGCGGGCACAAGCGACTTCGTAGCCGCCGTGTCCGGGAGCGATCCGACCGTCGCGTTCGCTGTGCGTCCAGACATCGTTGTCCCTCACGACCGTTCCGGGAATCGGCCCAGCCGTATAATCCCGTTCTGGTCGCAATTACTATATTCAAGAACAGATTGATTATTAAATCTTGCTATCGTCACAATCTGATCGAATATACTCTATTATAAAACGTTACGTTTGTCCGGTCTCCCGGGGGAGACGCCACAGGTCGTCCTGGGGATCGTTTCGCGGGACGGGATTTGGCCACTCGGGCGGCGATCGACGACGCGCCGGCGAGAAACGGACGGCGCCGTGCTGGCGCGACTCGCCGCGGTAGCGGCTACGGCGTCACGCCGGAGACGCCTCAGGAATCGTCTGCAGTCGTGGCTCCGGAGTCGAACTTGCCGAACGGCGTCGTCTCGTGGGCTCGAACGAGGACCTCGTCGGCGACAGTCAGTCCCATGTCGAGCAGTTTCTGGGCAACGGGCGTAATGTCGCTGTCGGACTCGCCGACGACGGTGACGAGCAGGTTCTGTTCACCGGTGACCAGTTCCTGGACGGAGACGACGCCGTCGATAGCCAGAATGTCGGGAATCAGGTCCCCGCGTTCGGGTATCGACGCGGTACAGTACAGCAACATCCGGAGCGGATAACCCGATTGCTGGTAGTCGACGCGGGCGCTATAATCCTTGATCACGTCGTCACCTTCGAGTCGCTGGATGCGCTTGCGGACGGTGCTGTCGGAGGTCCCGGTTCGTTCGGCGATGTCAGCCGAGGACATGTTCCGGGCGTCCTCCTGGAGCGCATAGAGGATCGCTTTGTCGACGTTGTCTATCTCAGTCTCACCCATACACCCGCCTCCGCGAGGGAGACACTTTATCCTTGTACGTTGTTCGAACAGTCGGACGCGGGACGGCGGAAGCAAATCTCAACCACTAAACCGCCGGCACGATTCTGCCCGCGTATGCACGACGTTCTCGGTTCGCTGCTTGCCGGCAATACAGCCCACGCGAGCGCGTTTGACGACCGGTTTGACACCCTCCAGGACGGCCAGCGACCCGACGCAGTGACAGTTTGCTGTTCGGACTCCCGCGTCATGCAGGATCACCTCTTCGGCAATGACCACCCGGGCCATCTCTTTACTGTCAGCAACATCGGTAACCGCGTCCTCCAGGAGGCCGACGGCGAGTTCGTCGTCTCGGGGGACGTCCTCTATCCGATCGCACACACGGGGACCGAGACGGCGGTCGTCGTCGGTCACACCGGCTGTGGCGCAGTCACGGCCACCTACGACGCGTTGACTGATGGAATCTCCGAACCACCGGGTATCGAGCACTCGATCGGGATACTCGAACCACACCTCCGTGCAGGCGTCGAGACTCTCCCCGAGGACCTGGACCGCGCGGCCGCGATCGACCATCTCGTCGAGTACAACGTCGACCGGCAGGTCGAGTTCCTCCGTGACAGCGATCACGTCCCGGCAGCCGTCGACGTTGTGGGCGTCGTCTACGACTTCCAGGACCGATACGACGGTCGCCGCGGGGAGGTTCACGTCAGCAACGTCAACGGCGAAACCGACCCCGACGCGCTCCGTGACGCCCATCCCGAGATCAGCGACCGTATCGACCGGCTCTGGGAATACTGATCATATGACTGATGTGTGACGACGTTATTCGCCGGCGAATTCGGGGTCGCGGTCCTCGTGGAAGGCGTCGATCCCCTCCACGAGGTCCTCAGTGTCCCGGAGGAGACCGAACGCGCTCGATTCGATCTCCAGGCCGGCATCGACGTCGTCCTGGCCCTTGTGCATCGCCCGCTTGGTCAACGCCTGGGCGATCGGCGGGCCGGCGGCGAGATCGGCCGCGAGTTCGTCGACGCGATCCTCGAACTCGTTTTCGGAGAGAACCTCGTTGAGAAACCCGTAGTCGGCCATGGTCTCCGCATCGTAGTGATCGGCGGTGAGGATGATTTCCTTCGCCCGTCCCTCGCCGACGATCCGCTGGAGTCGCTGGGTTCCGCCCCAACCCGGCAGCAGCCCGAGGGTGTGCTCGGTCTGCCCGAAGACGGCGTCTTCGGTCGCGATTCGGAGGTCGGCGTGAGTCGCCAGTTCCATCCCGCCACCGAGACAGAAGCCGTCGATCGCGGCCACGACCGGCATCGAACACGTCTTGACCGCGGCGAAGGTTTCCTGCCCCCTGCGGGAAATCTGCGCGACGTCAACGGCGTTGCCCTCGGTGATCACCGAGAGGTCCGCGCCCGCCGAGAACGCCCGGTCGCCCGCGCCGGCGAGGACGACAACACGAACGTCGTCGTTTGATTCCAGCGCCTCGACCGCGTCGGCGAGTTCGTCGAGCAGGGTTGGGCTGATGGCGTTCATCCGCTCGGGCCGGTCGATCGTGATCGTCCCAATACTGCCTGCAACATCGACCAGGAGCGTCTCGTAATCGTCACTCATACATCGAACCGTCCTTCGTGGCCGCCCGGCGAAGATACTTGCGAATGTAGTTCCGGTCAGCCATCTTTCGATGCGCCAGTCGATCTGTTCGTGGCGTGTTGGACCACTTCCGCAGTGATACCACGCAACCGGATATCGCATCCCGATAGCACGGCGACCGCTGCGGTCCCGTGGCGTGTCGTTCCTGCACCCTGTACGGCGAGTATTCCGGTATTTCGCTCGTCGATCATCCGATCTTTTGTCTCGTAGCGTGGTAATCCTGCGTACCGCTGTTTACGGTCCGATCCGACGGCCGCTCGCCACCGTCGCGGGTTTTGAGGATCCTGCCGGCATACTGGCCGTCGAAACCGGCGTATCTCCGGCCGATCTGATAGATTTAAGCCTGTTGATCCACTAGTTCGCATACCACGGCTTGACTGGCGCGGATTCGGCCGCGTGGGCGCGCGCGATCGACGCGGGTTCTCGCCCGCTGGACCGATGCCGAAACGACCAGTCTCCTTCAAACGCATGTTACGGCAAATACTCGACGACGTACGGACGGCGAAGGCGAAGGATCCAGCAGCGGACGGCACAGCGGAAGTACTGTTGACCTATTCCGGCCTTCACGCAGTCTGGTTCTACCGGATCGCTCACGCACTCTGGGAGCGCAATTATCGTCTGGCGGCGCGAATCATTTCCCACATCGCGCGGTTTCTGACCGGTGTCGAAATCCATCCGGCGGCCGAGATCGGCGAGCGACTCTTCATCGATCACGGTATGGGGGTCGTGATCGGTGAGACTGCGGAGATCGGCGACGACGTCCTCATGTACCACGGCGTCACCCTGGGTGGGAACTCGATGCGTCGCGAAAAACGACACCCGACCGTCGAAGACGGGGCGAAGATCGGCGTCCGGGCCTCCCTCATCGGTGACATCACCATCGGTGAGAACGCAACAGTCGGAGCCGGTGCGACGGTCCTTTCGGATGTCCCGGCGGAGACGACCGTTGCGGGCGTGCCGGCTGAGCCGATCGACGGCGCAGCGACCGTCGAGACGCGCGTCCCCTGTCGTGACGACGACTGATCGACATATTTTTCTCCGGTGGCTTGGCCCCATCGATCATGGGAGAACCACACAACGTCCTGCGGGACGATCCGGCGATGGCCCCGCTCGTGGCCGAACACGGCGAACTCTCGGTCGACCCGGCCGAAGACCCCTTCGAGCGTTTGGTCACCTCGATCGTCCGCCAGCAACTGTCGATGGCCTCGGCCGACGCGATCGAACAACGACTGTTCGATCAGTTCGAGGTGACGCCGACCGCGCTAGGTGACGTCCCGGTCGAGCAGCTTCGGGACGTCGGCGTTTCGGGGCGGAAGGGCCAGACGATCCGAAACGTCGCGAGCGCGTGGCAAGCGCATGACTACACGCAGGCAGCGTTCGATGGCCGGTCGGACGAGGCCGTCATCGACGAACTCACCGATATCTCCGGGATCGGCCCGTGGACCGCGAAGATGTTTCTCATGTTCGCATTGGGTCGCGAGGACGTCTTTCCGGTTGAGGATCTCGGTATCCGGAAGGGGATGCAGACGGTTTTCGAGGACGACATGGAGCGGCAGGCGATGGTCGCCCGCGCCGAGCGCTGGCAGCCGTATCGCTCGATCGCCTCGCTGTATCTCTGGCGCGTCGTCGACTGAGCGGGTGACCGATACAGCCACCCTACAGCGAGTTCTTCAGCCGGTCGAAAAAGCCCTTTTCGACGTCGATCTCCTCGCCGCTTGCCTCCGCAAACGCTTCGAGTGCCTCGCGTTGCTCGTCGTTGAGCGACTCGGGCGTGTATACCTGCACCGTGACCAGCAGGTCCCCCTGCCCACGCCGACGGAGCCGTGGCATGCCCTTGCCTTCGAGGCGGAACGTCTCCCCGCTCTGTGTCCCGGCCGGAATGTCGACCTCGACGGGGCCGTCGAAGGTCGGCACCTCCACCGTATCGCCCAGCGCGGCCTGCGGAAACGTGATCGGTGCGGTGTGATGGAGGTTGTCGCCGTCGCGCTCGAAGTCCTCGTGCTCCTCGATCTCGACTTCGATCAGGAGGTCGCCGTTGGGACCGCCGTGTTCGCCGGGTGCGCCTTCGCGTTCCATCCGCAGCGACTGGCCGTCGCGGATACCGGCGGGCACGTCGACGCTGAGGGTCGCCTCGTTTCGCACGACACCGTCGCCGCGACACGTCGAACACGTCTCCTCGTAGAGTGTCCCTTCACCCTCACATCGCGAACAGGTCGTCGTTTGCTGGACGCGACCCATCGGCGTCCGCTGAACGCGGGTAACCTGTCCACGTCCCTCACACTCGGGGCAGGTCCGGGAGTCAGCATCAGGGGGATGGCCCTCGCCGCCACAGTCCGAACAGGTTTCGGGCCGCGTGACGGTGAACTGTTTTTCGACGCCCTCGTAGGCTTCGTCGAGGCCGATCGAGAGGCGTGTCTTGAGATCCTGGCCCTGTCGCGGTCGGTCACGACCGCGGCCGCCACCCCCGCCGCCGAAGAACTGATCGAAGATGTCCTCGACGCTGCCAAAGCCCCCACCGCCGAAGGGATCGCCACCGGCCCGTCGACCGCCTGCGCCACCCCGACCACTACGGTCGTCGAAGCCCCCGCGCTTTTCGGCCTGCTCGAATCGATCGTGGCCCATGCGGTCGTAGGCCTGGCGTTTCTCCTCGTCGGTGAGGACTTCCTTTGCCTTCTTTGCCTTTTTGAACTTCTCCTCGGCGTCGGGGTCGTCGCTCACGTCCGGATGATACTCGCGTGCTTTCTCGCGGTAGGCTTCCTGGATCTCCTCCTCGCTCGCATCGCGGGAGACACCCAGAACGTCATAGAAGTCCTCGCTCATTCGTTAGTCCACGGTAGACGATTGAGACACTTCAAAAGACCGGGTTGATGACGAAAGCAGGGGGACGTGGTTCTGTCACCCCGCTACGGTTCCGGCGTGTTCTGTAACGGCGGGATGGTTTAAGTTCCGCGGGGTGGTAGCCGGAGGTATGCTCACTCCGCTCACTTCGACGGTCGATACGACGGTGATCAACGTCGCCGGGGCGATCGTCGGCCTGGTCAGTATTATCCTCGCGCTGGCGTGGTGGCGCTACCTGGCCCGCTAGCTCTCCTCGGCCGCCGCCAGCTCGACCCGTTCACGGAGCCACGCAGTCGCGCGTTCGACAGCGTCTCGGTCCGTACTTGAGATCTTGAGGCGGACGATTTCGCCAGGATAGCTTCCCACGGTGACGTCAAAGCGGTCCCCGAGCGTCTCGATACGGTCGAGCAACGCGCTCTCGGGTTCGTCGACGTGGACAACCTCGATATGCTGCTGTTCACCCGTGAAATCGGTCGCGACCACGTCGAACATCGCCTGCATCTCTGCCGGTACGCCCGGCAAGACATAGACGTTCGCGAGGACGCACCCTGGCGCGACGCCCTCGCGATTCGGGATCATCCGGGCACCGGCTGGAATCAATGCTGTCCCGTCGGCGAGATCCTCGCGAGCGTAATCCCGATTCTCGGCGAGCCAGTCGAGCGCGGCCTGGTCCTCGACGAGCGCGACGTCGAACGCCTCGGCGACGGCTTCCATGGTCACGTCGTCGTGTGTGGGTCCGATCCCGCCCGTGAGGAGTACGGCGTCGTACTGTGTTCGATACGCGTCGACGGTCTCGGCGATATCCGCTGTTCGGTCCGGAACGACAGTGATTCGCTCGACAGTAACGCCACGATCGGTCAACTGCTCGGCCAGCCAGGCGGCATTGGTATTGACCGTATCCCCGGCGAGAAGCTCGTCACCGACAGTGATCAACCCCACGCGCATACCGGTTGTCGGCACTGGGCGGACAAAGAGGTGACGCCCCTCGGCCATATTGTCAGACTGACGATGACCGCGGCGCCGTGGCGGCGTTGCGGAGGGAGCGCTACTTCATTCCCGGCGGCGGACCGCGGTCCCGGGGGTCGTCGTCATCGGTCTCGCCTTCGACATCGAGACCGAGTTCCTGTCGTTGCCTCCTGACTTTGGCGATCTCCCGACGGTAGTACGCGAGTCCGATCACCGCGACCACTGAAACAATCCCCACGAGCCCACCGAACAGCACGAGGTCCCGTTCGAGATAGGTCTTGATTGAGATCGTGTTGCGCTCGATTGTGTCCCACTGGAGGAGGACCCGGTCCCCCGAACGCTCGGTTTCGTACCCGCCGGGAACGACCCGTGAGACGACCGGCAACCCGACACGCTTGTTCGGTGAGAGTGCAACTTCGTGAGACCCGTCAACCAGCGTTCTGGTGCGGAAGGTCGATCCTGACCGCCTCGCGGTGAACGCCACCGTCCCGTTTTCGACGGGGGGTTCGAGGACGACCTTGGATCGGCCTGTCGACACCGAGTAGACCGAATCATTCCCAACCGTCCCGTTGGGGTACTGGAATTTGAGCCCCGAGATCGGAATGGGCTGTTCCGATCCGAGTCCATCCTCGAGGAACAGCTCCAGTGACGCCTGGTCCTGAATCTCGACGACTGCCGTGTAGTTGCCGGCATACAGTCGGTAGGTGGCGTTGGCCTCCGTGTCCCAGTCGTAGGTGGCGTTCTCGGCGAGGTCGGCGTCGCTGACCGGCGAGAGACAGCCTGCCAGCGCGAGCAGGCCCAGCAACCCCACGACGCCGAAAATGACGCGCGTTCGACTGTTCATGGGACGACTGCAAGCAGTTCCGCGGGGAGATACTCACCCACGCTGGCAAGCAGCCCGGGCGGATCCGTTCCCTCACGGCAGACGACACTCTGTTCGAGCAAGCCGAGGCGCTCGACGGTAACGATGTCCTCGGCGTGCCCCGCGCGGTTGACCGTCGCACGAACCTCCGCTCGGGTCGCGCTATTGACGTTCAGCCGGCCCGTCCCGCGGGTCCACTCGTAGAGCCGGTCGCGTTCGTCGTCGGCGAGTCGCCCTGTCGGCGGCGTCTCGCCGTCCCCATCGGAAAGACAGACGAACCGGAGCGGGAGGTGCTGGACGAGCCCGAAGCGCGTCCGAATCTGTTCGGGCGTTCCCGGCCCCAGTCCGATCTCGTCGGCCGGAATCCGGACGGGACGACCGGCATCGAGGACGAACCCGTCGTCGTCCCAGGATTCGAGCGTCCCGACATACGTCTCCTCGGGGACGAGATGTGGGGTGATCTCGCCGTATTCCTCCCGGAGGAGGTTCCGGGCGACTTCCGCGTCCGGTCCCGTGACCGTCACCGACGGGAAGTCGTCGTTCCGGAGTCCCAGGTCGAACTCGACGTCGAGTTCGCCGAGGTCGTTTTCGAGGAGCGAACCCAGTGAATCAAGCGCTCGATCGCGCGCATCGCCGCCGACGTAGCATTTGGTTGCGAGGACGACCATCAGGTGTCGATATCCAGGTTGAGTTCGCTTTCGAGTTCGTCGATCCGTTCGTCCATCGCCGTGATGAGTGCGGTGTTCTCCATCGCTTCGAGCGACGAGCCACAGTCGGGACACTCGAAGCCGTAGTCCATCGCGTCGGCGAACTCAAAGCGGATGCCACAGTTCTCACACAGGTAAAACTCGTGGTCGAGTTCGTACTCACGACGTTCCTCGAGCCCATCAAAGAGGTCGTGCATCTCGGATTCGAGTTGCTCGGGGATGTTGTCGTACTCGAAGGTCCAGAGATACGTCAGCCAGCCCGAATCTTCGTCCCGGAGTCGTCGATAGCTCGCCAGGTCATTTTCGTAGAGAATGAACAGCGCCCGGCGGACGTCGTTGAGTTCCAGGCCGAGTTCCTCGGCGAGTTCCTCGTCGGTGACCTCGCCATCGGGCGGTGCGGCTGCGACCGGCATGCCCGTCGGTCCCACGAGCTCGTGGAGGTACTTCTGTATGACGGGATCCTCGAGATATTCCTCAAAAGCCATTGTATACCCATGAGGCGGTGAGTCGTTTAAATTCACCGAACGATGGGCGTGAGATCCTGCGGCTGGCCAGCCGCATTCGATTCATGCTCCGGGGACTCCATTACTCGACCTCTTCGACTCGCTTCCCCGTCTCCTTGGGAACGACGCGCTTGTCGGCGTCTTTCCATTCTCGGTCGAGTTCGCGCCCGTCGAAAAGTCGATCCAAAAAGACAGATAGCGCCGCGATCTCCGAGTGGGGCTGGTTGGTCACGCCGACGTTCCAGTCGGCGCGATCGTACACCTCGAAGGAGACTTTCTCCGCCCCGACGACCACCAGCAGCGGCTCTTTTCGGTGGCTCGTCCGGATTTCCTCTTCGACGCGCTGGACTGGCTGGCCGTACATCGTGAGGTGGACGATCGAGCCCTCCCAGGATCGCAGCCGGCCCAGCGGGGAATCAGTGACCTCGACCTCGAAGGGGCCGCCGAACCGGTCGGTGATGTCCTCGATCGTCTCACGTCGGCCTTCGGCTGCCGATTCGAGGATGATCCGGTCGGCACCGAGCGCCCGTGCCGTGAGTCCGACGTGGGTCGTCATCCGTTCGTCGCGGCCTGGTCGATGGCCGAGCCGGAGGATGACCACCGGCGGTTCGTCTTGCATGTGCGTAGGAACTCGATCGAGCGGTTAGCCGGTTTCGAAACGCTCACCGCTCGGCTTCGATCGCTTGGGCGATCGTATTGAACCCATAACTCTTGAGCGTCTTTCCGTTGACAACGATGGTCGGCGTCCGTTTGACGCCCAGGTCATCACCGTGCTGTCTGCTCTCTTTGACTGTCGGGTCGTACTTCCGGTCGGCGGCCGCGGACCGAACGGTTTCGGGGTCAGCACCGACTTCGCTCGCCAGTTCCTCGTATAGCGACAGTCCAAGGCGGTTCTGATTCGCGAACAGAGCCTCGGAGAATTCCCAGTAGGCGTCCAGACCGACGGTATCCTGGACTGCCCGGGCGGCACTTGGTGCCCGCCAGGACTCCCGCGAGAGCGGTAACGGGAGATCGTACTGCTCATATCGAACGATTCCAGGCTCGATGTACTCGGATTCCAGTGGCGGTAGTTGCTCGAGGGTGTATCTGGCACAGTGGCCACAGGCGTAGTCCTTGAAGACGCCAACTGTCACGTCGGCGTCCGGATCGCCACGGACTGGCGTCGGCAGCGTGTTCCCACCGAACAACCCGCTACAGCCGGCCAGGCCAGTGGACCCCGTGACTGCGAGGCCCCCGATGAATGCCCGGCGCGTCGACCGAGCCGTACTGTGGTCAGTCATGTGTCACTGTTCGGACAGCCACGGATAAAACATCTGTCGTTCGCGGGCATTCGAGACGCGGTTTCCGCCGGCTACCACGCTCGTCTTTCGCAATCGGTTTGTCGGTGACAGTCCCAGCGACTGCCATGCCCGTATACGACCGTCGCGACGCGACGGACCCCAGAATCCTCGATCACTTCGAGACGGGATTTGGCTGGATTGCCCATCCGGAGGAGGGCGGACAGCGAGCGAGTTACGCCGTCCGCGGCGGTGACGGCGTCTGGCTGTTCGATCCGCTGGACGCGGCTGGTGTTGACGAGCTGGTCGCCGAACTGGGCGAAGTGGCCGGCGTCGCCGTTCTCTCGAACTTCCACGCCCGTGACGCCGATACGTTTGCCGACCGCTACGACGTGCCGGTGTTCATTCCGGATTGGATGGATCGCGTCCCGGAACGCGTCGACGCGTCGATCGAACGCTACGGCCGCGAATTGGGCGAGTCGGGGTTCGTCGTCGATCGCATCGATCCGCTTCCGGGCTGGCGGGAGGGCGTCGCGTACCGTGAGGGCGACGGAACGCTGTACACGCCCGATCTGCTGTCGACCCGCTGGACCGTCGGCAGCGAGCGCCTCACGTTGACGCTTCCCTGTCGCTTCTTTCCGCCACGGGAGGTCCTCGCTCCCCTCGAACCGGACCGGATCCTCGTCGGGCACGGCGACGGGATCGCCGAGAACGCCACGGACGTACTCGCCGACACGCTTGAGGGTGCTCGACAGCGACTCCCCCGTGCCATCGTCACACAGGGGCCGGCGCTGGTCGCGGGGATCGCCGCTGCGTTCCGGTAAGTCACCGCCGGAAGTGGAATCGCGGAAAGGCGTGCCGGAAGTGGGATTCTCGCGGAAAACGGCAGGCCTTTGTAAGCCACGGGCGAGGGTCGGAACATGGCAGACGCATACGACCAGGTCTCTGTACCTAGCGAGGGCCAGCCCATCGAAGTCATCGACGAGGACGCGGACGAACTGGACATCCCCGAGAACCCGATCATCCCGATCATCCACGGTGACGGGATCGGCAAGGATGTCGGCCCCGCCGCCCAGAAAGTGCTCAACGCCGCGGCCGAGGCGACCGGCCGCGAGATCGCCTGGATGCGGGTCTACGCCGGCGAGTCCGGCCGTGAGCGCTACGACGAGAACCTTCCGGACGATACGGTCAACGCGATCGACGAGTTCCGCGTCTCGATCAAGGGGCCGCTGACGACGCCCGTCGGTGCTGGCTTCCGCTCGCTTAACGTCGCGCTCCGGCAGACGCTCGACTTCTACGCGAACGTCCGCCCGACGTACTATCTCGACGGCGTCCCTTCGCCGATGAAAGCGCCCGAGGAGATGGACATGGTGACCTTCCGGGAGAACACCGAGGACGTCTACGCCGGCATCGAGTGGGAGGAAGGCACCGACGAGGTCGAGGAAGTCCGTGACTTCGTCGAAGAGGAGATGGGTTTCGACGAGACGATGCACG
>ENA-ORCR01000836-ORCR01000836.1-marine-metagenome-genome-assembly--contig:-NODE-836-length-11605-cov-3.168286_pt1 | contig 11605 bp, 12 predicted proteins | sample MGYA00237782_ERZ508514 | MGnify/ENA primary metagenome ERZ508514 (study PRJEB26185, sample SAMN06268960) | marine metagenome | isolation source: Eden Landing Ponds, San Francisco, CA, USA | place...
GCGGCGACGAAGCGGCCCTCGCCGTGGGCGATTGGCAACTCGAGCACCTCGCCCTCGTCGTAGGCCGCGGTCCAGGGCGTGTCGGCGTTCTCGACGCGCAGGTGGACGTGTTCGCACTGGAAGCGCGCGCTCTCGTTTGTCGTGAACGCGCCGGGCGCGAGGTCGCCCTCGGCTCCGATCTGGGCGCCGTTGCAGACACCCAGGACCGGCACGCCGTCCGCGGCGGCCTCGCGGACCGCGGCCATGACCGGCGTCCGGGCGGCCATCGCGCCGGCGCGGAGGTAGTCGCCGTAGGAGAAGCCGCCGGGGAGCAACACACCCGAGCAGTCCGCGGGCAGGCCGTCCTCGTGCCACGCGAGTTCCGCGTCGACGCCGATGTCCGCGAGCGCCCGGACCGCGTCGCGGTCACAGTTGCTCCCGCCGAACCGCAGGACGGCGACCGTCATCGCCGGTCGACCGCGACCTCGTAGTCGTGGATGGTCGGGTTCGCGAGCAGGCGCTCGGCCATCTCGTCCGCCCGCTCCCGGGCGTCGGCCTCGCTCTCGGCGTCGAGTTCGAGTTCGAAGCGGTCGGCCATCCGGAGGTCCTCGACCGCGAAGCCCAGACGCTCGAGCGCTCGCTGTGTCGTCTCGGCCTCGGGGTCGAGGACACCCCGCTTGAGCCGGACGGTCACCGTCGCGGTGTAGGCAGCCATTACGTAGAGTGGCGCGTTCGTGTCCAAAAACGATTGTGGTTACGCCCGGTACTGCACGAACGTGCTTACGTCTCGGCGGGCACGGGGATGTCGCGGCTGGCTTCGCACCGAATCTCGTCGGAGACCAGGCCGCCCGTCGAGAGCGAGAACGCCGCGTCGAACCCGAGCGTCGGGTCGTCGACCCACGGGTCGTACGCGAATTCGAGCGGGAGCGTCCCCTCCGCCTGCGCGCCGAAATCCGAGATTTCGACGACCGTTCCCGGCCCGTCCCGTGCGTGCGCGTACCGGAACTCGGGGAACGGCGACCCGGAGGGCGCTTGCATGTAGATGGCGGCGTTCCGGTTCGACGGCGTGAGTTCGATGTCGACCCAGCGGGTCTGGGAGCCGTACGCCGAAACGATTTTCAGCCGGCCGAACACGCCGCTGTCGGGCAGCCGTTCGGTATCGACGCCGATCCGGACGACTCTGCTTGAGTCCCCTTCCACGTAGTGGTTGTTCGCGTCAAGCGCCGCCACCTCAGAGAGCGAATCGTCGAGGTGGAGGTGAACGTGCAGTGAGGTGCCGTGGTTGACGAGGACAACGTCGAAGGAGCCGCTGGTCTCGAACGACGCCGGAATCTCGATGGCGTGGAGTTCGTCACGGCTAATGTGGACGGTGAACTCGTCGGGCACGAATTTGACTGGGCGCGCGCTGTAGAAAAAGGTTCAGGCTGGTGCTTCGTCGCGCATATCCGGCGGCAACAGATTGGGGATTCCGTCCTCGATGGGATAGACCTCATCACACTCGGTACAGACCAGTCTCCCGGTGATGATCTCTGCGTCCTCGCGACTGTCGACCTCGAGTTCCAGGTCGTGTTTGTCCAGCGGACAGCAGATGATGTCCAGCAGGTCCTCTTTCATGGCTCGCCCTCCGGACGGGTCCGCAAAAAGCGTGCCGGGTCGACGTGTCTAAACTGTGTGTGAGAGTGTGAGTGCTGTTTTTGGGTTCTGCTAGTGGGTTTGTGACCCGCTCGCTAGCTGTTTTCGTGACCGCAGACACTGTAGCCGCGACCGCACTCGATCCTGGGCGCTGAAAGCCCTTCGACCCACTCGCTACCAGTCACACCCACCGCAACCGCACTCATCGGAGTGCGCTGAAAGCCCTCGACCCGCTCGCTAGGGAACGAAACGACCGCAAACAGTACCGCGACCACACTCGATCCTTGGCGCTGAAAGCCCTCGACCCGCTCGCGGTCGCTGCGGGACATATCCGCGCTCTCCGCACCGCCCGCGCGGATAGTGGTCTCGCAGGCGACTGAACTGCACGCGAGCGCGCCTCGCCCTTTCAGTCCGCCAGGACCGCAACCGCCCCGCACCCGCAGACAGCCACATACCTCCCCAGCCGATTGCGGTGCTCGTGCCTGCGCTCTTCATCCCTCGCGCGGCTCCGTCGCGCCACGGAGGGCGCGACGGCGCGCGCCACCGCATCCGCACCGCCACTGCCAGTCGACTCTGGAGAAACGGAAAACCGACAGCAGAAACAGCCCGTCCTCGTTCAGAACGGGTACTCGCGGACGATGGTCTCGGAGCGGCCCGGGCCGATACCGACGGCGTAGACGGGCGTGTCGAGTTCCGCTTCGAGGTATTCGAGGTAGTCCCGGGCCGCTTCGGGCAGGGCCTCGTAGCCCGCCTCGGCGACCTCGCTCGCGTCGAACTCCGGCCACCCGTCGAAGGTGCGGTAGTTGGCCTCGCAGTCGGCCCACCGCTCGGTCGTGGCGGGGACGGTGAAGATTTCCTCGCCGTCGAGCGTGTACGAGTGGCCGACCTGCAGTTCGTCGAGGCCGGCGAGGGTGTCGATGTGGTTGACGGCGAGGCCCGTGAAGCCGCTGGCGCGGGCGGCGTGGCGCAGCATCGGCACGTCGAGCCAGCCCACCCGCCGCGGGCGACCGGTGACCGTGCCGTACTCGCCGCCCTCCTCGCGGATGTAGTGAGCCAGGTCCTCGTCGTCGCCCTCGGTGTCCTCGTCGTAGTCGGGCGTCTGGCCGACGACGCCGCCGAGTTCGGTCGGGAGCGGGCCGCTACCGACACGGGTGAGATAGGCCTTGACGATGCCGATGATCTCGCCGCCGCCGACCACGTCGGGGCCGAGGCCGCTACCGGTCACAGCGCCGCCGGCGGTCGGGTTCGAGGACGTGACGTAGGGGTAGTTGCCGTGGTCGATGTCGATGAGCGTGCCCTGGGCACCCTCGAACATGATCTCGGCGCCCTCCGCCCGGCGCTCGGCGAGGAAGTCGCCGGCGTGGACGGTCATGTCCTCCGCGGCGAGGCGCTCGCCGAAGGACTTGTACTGCTCGTAGAGGACGTCGACGTCGAAGCGGTCGTCGGTGTCGACGCCGTAGACGTCCTCGGCGAGCGCGCGCTTTATCGGGACAACGTACTCCAGTCGTTCGCGGAGCACCTCGGGGTCGAGCAGGTCGCCGACGCGGACGCCGCGGCGGCCGGCCTTGTCCTCGTAGGTCGGGCCGATGCCGCGACCGGTGGTGTTGACCTCGAAGTCGGTCTCGCTTTTGACGTCCTCCTCGATGCTGTCGAGGACGCGGTGATACGGGAAGATGACGTGTGCGCGGCGGGCGACCCGCACGTCGGGCTCGAGGCCGCGCTCGCGGAGCTTGTCGAGCTCGTCGAAGAGGGTCCCGGGGTTGACGACACAGCCGTTCCCGAGGACGCCCACCTTGCCGCGGATGGCGCCGCTCGGGACGAGCGAGAGCTTGTACTCCTCGCCCTCGTGGACCACGGTGTGGCCGGCGTTGTCGCCGCCCTGATAGCGGACGACCACGTCGGCGGCGTCACCGTAGACGTCCACGATGCCTCCCTTCCCCTCGTCGCCGAGTTGGGAGCCAACGATGGTGACGGTCATACACCGTCGATACCTCCCACCGGGGTAAACCGATTACGGTCCACCGCGCACTGGCCTCTCCGACCGGAGTCCACCGCGCACCACCTCGAACGACCCACGCGAGACCCCTGACACCGACTCGCTGACCGGAATCGTTAACTGTTGGCACGGCAAACTCCGGATCTGAGCCGGACTGACGACGGATTTGGTTAAATACCCCCCGTCCTCGTCCCGTCGCCATCGCGCGGTTCTCGATCCGACAGCAACCTTTAAAACCCTCAAACACAAGTTAACAATTGCCATGATAGACAGACTTGAGAAGGAAGTAGACATGCTGGAGCGTCATCTGCAGGTTCTGCGGATGGTGATCCAGAACGAGCCGATCGGGATCGTCAAAATGTCAAACGAGACGGGCTACCCCCATCACAAGGTGCGCTACTCGCTGCGAGTCCTCGAGGAGGAGAACCTCATCGAACCGTCGAGCCAGGGGGCCATCACGACCGAACAGACAGGGGAGTTCGTCGAGGACCTGGACGGCAAGATCGACCACATCATCGAGAAGCTCGAAGGGATGAAAATCGAGGAAGCGGCCGAAGTCGAGAACTGAGTTTTCGGAAGCCTGATTTTCGGCGGTCTCCCGGTCTACAGTTCGGGCACAGCCAGGTGGAACTTCTCTTCGCGCGCCTCGACGAGACAGAGGTGATACCCCTGCTTGCGGGTCAGTTTCACGAAGCTCTCGCGTTTGTCGCGGCTGAGCAGCCCGCCGCTGGTCGCGTCGGCGGCCGTCTCCAGCGCCTCCGGCTCGAAGAAACTCGACGTGACGAGGAACGAGGCCCCGAGCGACTCCGTCGACTCACCGACGTGTGAGGTGGCCGTCACCAGCGCGGACATCATGCTCTCGCTGGCGGCCTGCCGGGAGTCGTTCATGTTCGCCGTCAACAGTGCGTTGCCCATCCGGTCGCGCATCACCACGTCGAACGACTCCTGGCTGCGGCGCTCCTGACCGTCCTCGGTGTACTCGGTGCTGACCGTGCCGTTGAGTTCGGCGCGGTCGATCTGCGGGATCGCGTCGTACAGGTCCTGTAGCGCCGCGTTCTTCCCGGTGTCGCGGATCTCGTACAGGAGGTCGTTGATCACCCAGGTGACGAAGCGGAACTGCATCGTCTCCCGGAGGAACTCGTCGAACGGTCGGCCGCCGACGGAGGCGGTCTCGCTGTCGAACTGGGTGTGGTACTCCAGCCCGAGGTTCTCGCCGACCTCCTGGCGGCTGGCCTCGCCGGCGTGGGCCGTCTCCAGCGTCGCCTTCCCCTTTGACTCGTAGCGGACGAAGAGGTTCGTCCCGTCGAGCGCCTCGCCCGGGCTCAGCCGCTGCTCGGCGTCGACCGCCGCGCCGAACTCCTCCTCGATCTCGGCGAGCTGGCCCTCCATCCGTTCGAGTTCCGACTCCAGATCCGCAACCTCCGATTCGAGGTCGTCGCGTTCGCGCTCCAGCTTGTCGCGCTCGGACTCGACGCGCTCGATCCGCGACTGCAGGTCGTCGCGTTCGGCGCGAACCGACTCCAGCTCCGAACGCAGGTCGTCGCGCTCGGATTCGGCGGCCGCCAGGTCCGCCTCCAGTCGCTCGATCTCGCTCTCGCGGTCAGCGAGTTCTTCCTCGAGGTCGGCCACGCGCTCGTCGGCACGTCCGGGATCGGGCTCGGTCGCCCGGGGTTCGGCCTGGCGCGCGTCGGTCGCCCGGGGTTCGGCCGACTGCGACTCCGACCGCTCCGCCGCGGCCTGCCCGCTGGCCGCCGGCGAGCGACTGTCCTGTCGCTCCCGCGTCTCGCGACCCGTCGAGGCCGCCCGGTCGCTCGCCTCACCCGCCGACGGGTCGGCCGGCTCGGGGCTCTCGGGAGCCGCCGCGGCCGCGGCTCCGTCGTCGGACTCGCGGCTGGTCGTCCGGTCGGGGTCGAGCGACGGGACAGAGTGGGTCTCCAGCTGGTCCGGAGCCGAGACGGCCCCCGAGGCGTCGCCCGCGTCGGCGGACCTCTCCTCCCTCTCAACCTCGCGGGCCGTGGAGTCAGACGACCGGCCCGGCGATTCGTTCGTGGCGCCGGACCGGTCGCGAGCACCGGTGTCGGCCGAACCGCCCGAACGGGCCTCGGTCGACCGGGGCTCCGACGAGCGCGCCTCGCGACGGTCGGACGACCCCTCGCGACCGCGGTCCTCGGCCGGCTCGCGGTCGGTCGGCGGCTCCGACTCCCGGCCTGTCCGGGCGTCGGCAGACCGGCGGCCCGGCTCCCGACCCTCGTCGGTGTCACCGCGGTCGGGCGTCCGGTCTGCCCGTTCACGGCGTCTCTGAGAGCGGCCGGACCGGTCCCGCTCGTCGTCCCGTCGTCCGTCGTCGTGTCGGTCGTCGTCCGTCCGCCCATCGTCCGTTCGCCCGGCGGATGCGTCCGCGCTCTCGTCGGACTCCGTCGGGCGCTCGGAGGCCGGGTACGTTCGGTCCGCGTCGGCGGCCGACCGGTCGCTCTCGCGCACGCGGTCGGATCCCGTAACCTCCGGGTCGGGGTCGTCGCCGGCCCGCTCGGTTCGATCCCGGCGGTCGGTCGTCCCGCGTCGGTCCGTCGCGGCGTCGGTCGGTTCGGTCGTCGGCTCGGAGGCGACGGCGTCGGAGCCGGTTGCCCCCTCGGCCTCCGGTGGCTCCTCGGCTGTGTCACTGGCTACGGCGCCGTTCCGGTCCCCCTGGTCGGTCGGTCGACCCGGGTCGGCTGGAGCGTCGGCGGGCTCCGAGTCGTCATCGGCCTCGGCCGCGTCATCGTCCGTTCCGGCCGCGTCCGCGCGACCCGACTGCGACGACGCGGCCGTCCCGTCGTCCACGTCGGCGGCCGGCTCGGACTCCTCGGACGCGGGGTCGTCGGCCGCGGCCGGCTCGGGTTCGTCCGTCTCGTCCTCGTCGGCAGCGCTCGCGGCACCCGCGGCGCCGGCGCCGGCGGCTGCCGCCGCGTCGTCACCGTCGGGACCCACGCCGGCCGCATCGGGTCCGTCGTCGACTTCGGGTATCTCGACGGGGTCGAGCTCCGCGGGATGGACCGCGAAGATGCCGACCTCGTCGTCGGCGCGCTCGAAGGCCTCGTCGTCGGTGAGCAGCTGCCCGCTGTTGCCCACCCAGGCCACGGCCATCGAGCGGCCGCGGTGGTAGACGACGTAGTAGTCGCCGCTGAGGACGTTCTCCGAGAGCTCGATAAAGCCCGTGAACCCCCCGTCGGAGAGCGTGTCGTCGACTTCCGAGAGCGGCGTGTCCTCGGAGTAGTACTTCCCCCGGACCTCCTCGTTGCGTTCCTGCATGAGCGCGAGCAGGGGGAGCGCGGGCGATGGCGCCTCGTAGGCGGTCCCCGACGCCCCCTCGAAGTCGTCGATATCACCGTCGAGGATGCCGACGGCCGTCCCGTTGAGCAGACAGAGCTTGGCGCGGCCGGCCTCCACGATCCCCGAAAAGCCCGAATCGGCCAGGTCGTGCAGGCCGCGATAGCCGTCGCGGAACGGCGACGACTCCCACTCGTCGAGCTGCTCCACAGCGCGCGTGGTCATTGTGTTTGACAAGCCCCATGCGGACCAAATACTTTGCGCCCACGTCCGAGGGGTCGGCCCCGCCCGCGACCGCCGGTCGGCCGCCGATCCGACCGACCATATTCGGCTCCGAGCGCGCGGGAGTCCGGTGTGCATATCACGGACCGGCCCCAACGACGGGGTATGGAAGAGCAACCGGGACTGTCGGACCAGTATCGGACGGCCAGTCCGTGGCCGCTCCTCGTCGCGGTCGGGTTCGCGCTCACCGAGGTCGGCGTGTTCCTCGGCATCTTCCCGATCGCCGTCGGCGGCGTCCTCCTGCTCGGCGGGAGCGTCGCGGGTATCCTCGGCGAGTCGGGCTACGCGCGCCGGCCCTGGCGGACGTTGGCGCTGCTGGGCGCGGGCTTTCTCGCGCTCGGCGGCGCCCTCGTCGCGACGCAACTCACCGGGTCGTCCGTGGATCTCCTCGCGACGGTGGCCGACCCCAACGGCGTCGTCGGCCGCGGCCTCGCCGTCGCGGTCGCCGGCGTGATGCTGGTGGCCGCGGGCGTCACCAGCGAGGCACTCGGCCGGACCGAACAGGGCGTCTGAGCGGGCCAGGACGCCGGTAACTGCCAGTCGGACCGACCGGATCGATTCGCCTCGGTCCCCCGCCGCCCGCCGCCGCGAACCGACACTATATTTAGCCGGCTGATCCTAGCTCGTAGTATGACAGAGAAGGTCTTCGACCGCGAAACGCTCCTGGACCTGACGGTCAACTTCATCCCGCTCGGTATTCTGGTCTTCTTCATCGGCGCGTTCGTCCTGTTCCCGACCTGGGGCGTCGACCCGCTCGTCACCGGGCTCCAGTTCGCAATCGTCGGCGTCACGGCCGTGTTGCTGACGATCCTCACCTACTACGCCGGCAAGGCCATCTCCACCGCCGAGAAGGAAGCCGAGGCCGACCACGACGAGGCGTAACTCCCCCGCGACCGACCCCGTTCTCGCGCTGCCGTTGTCCGTTCCGACTCAGGCCCAGGAGCCGGTCGCAGTCGCCGGTGTGAACCGCCGACCGCGAACCAGTTCGGCGGAAGGGTTTCCTAACCATTCATATGGCACCAGTCCCGAGGTTCCCCCATGGTATCAGCGCAGCTCACGCTAACGGTGTTGATGGGGGTTTTCCTCGTCGGCATCGTGGCGTTTCTCTCACGGGTCGAAGACTGGCGCTCGTACACGCCGCTGGTGAGCGGCGGTGGCGGCGCCTACGGCGAGACCGGGGCCGTCATCAACCGCGAGAAGCCGGCCGGCATCACCCGCTGGCTGACGACCGTCGACCACAAGGACATCGGTCTCCTCTACGGGACGTACGCCATCATCGCGTTCGCGGTCGGGGGTCTGATGGCGTTCGGTATCCGCGTCCAGCTCATCGCGCCGACCGGCGCGGTGTTCGAGAACGGCTTCTACAACGCCATCCTGACGAGCCACGGGATCACGATGCTGTTCCTGTTCGGGACGCCCATCATCGCGGCGTTCGCGAACTACTTCGTGCCCCTCCTGATCGGCGCCGACGACATGGCGTTCCCGCGGATCAACGCCATCGCGTTCTGGCTGCTCCCGCCCGGTGCGCTGCTCATCTGGGCCGGCTTCTTCCTGCCGGACATGACGGGCGCCCAGACCGCCTGGACGATGTACACGCCGCTGTCGGCCGAACAGACCAACCCCGGCGTCGACCTGATGCTGCTCGGACTACACCTGACGGGAGTCTCGGCGACGATGGGCTCGATCAACTTCATCGCGACCATCTTCACCGAGCGCGCCGACGACGTGACCTGGGCCAACCTCGACATCTTCTCGTGGACCATCCTCACTCAGTCGGCGCTCATCCTCTTCGCGTTCCCGCTGCTGGGCAGCGCCATCGTCATGCTGTTGCTCGACCGCAACCTCGCGACGACGTTCTTCGCCGTCGAGGGCGGTGGCCCCATCCTCTGGCAGCACTTGTTCTGGTTCTTCGGCCACCCCGAAGTGTACATCCTCGTCCTCCCGCCGATGGGGATCGTCAGCTACGTCATCCCCAAGTTCTCCGGCCGCAAGCTGTTCGGGTTCAAGTTCGTCGTCTACTCGACGCTGGCCATCGGCGTCCTGAGCTTCGGCGTCTGGGCCCACCACATGTTCACGACGGGTATCGACCCGCGACTGCGCGCCTCGTTCATGGCGGTCTCGTTGGCTATCGCTATCCCGAGTGCGGTCAAGACGTTCAACTGGATCACGACGATGTGGAACGGCCGTGTCCGGCTGACGACGCCGATGCTGTTCTCTATCGGCTTCGTCGCCAACTTCATCATCGGCGGCGTGACCGGCGTCTTCCTGGCGTCGGTCCCTGTCGACCAGATCCTCCACGACACCTACTACGTCGTGGGTCACTTCCACTACGTCGTGATGGGCGCCATCGCGTTCGCCGGCTTCGCGGGCATCTACTACTGGTTCCCCATCTTCACCGGGCGGATGTACCAGCGCACGCTCGGCAAGGCGCACTTCTGGCTGTCGATGATCGGGACCAACATCACGTTCTTCGCGATGCTGTTCCTGGGCTACCTCGGCATGCCCCGCCGGTACGCGACCTACGACTTCAACAACGCCATCGCACCGCTGGACATGGTGACGCTGATGCACCAGGCGGCCTCCGTCGGCGCCGTCATCCTGCTGATCGGCCAGCTCATCTTCGTCTGGAACCTCGTCCAGTCCTGGCTGGAGGGTCCCCAGCTCGAGGACCCCGACCCGTGGGACCTCAAGGAGACCGACCAGCACGGCCGCGAGTTCCAGTGGCACGAGCGCCGCATCACCACGGCCCTCGCCGACGGCGGTGAGGAGGAGAAGGCAGTGACCGACGGTGGTGTCGAGAGTGACGCGAACGACACCTCGTCGGAGCCTCGCTCCGACGGTGGCGAGACCGTCGACGGGGACGACACGACCGACGCCGAAAACTGACCGCGACCGCGACTCGACGACTGATTTTTCCGAGCGTTTCGAACGCCTTCGAGCCCGCTACCCGTCGGTGAGTTCCGGGTACGCGACCTCCCACAGGTGACCGGCGGGGTCGGCGAAGTATCCGGAGTACCCGCCCCAGAAGGTCTCCCCCGCCGGCCTGACGATCCGACCGCCGGCGGCCTCGGCTTCCGCGAGGGCCGCGTCGACCTCGTCCTCGCTCGACACGTTGTGCGCGAGCGTGACACCGGAGAAACCGCTTCCGTCGTCGGGGACGGTGGCGTCTGCTGCGAGCGAGTCCCGCGGGTACAGCGAGAGCCACGCGCCGTCGAGTTCGAAGAAGGCCACGTCGCCGTCGGCGTCCCGCGCTTGCATCGGGAAGCCGAGCCCGTCCCGGTAGAACCGGATGGACTCGTCGAGGTCTTCGACGCCGAGAGTCACGAGCGTGATTTCGGGCTTCATCGACTCCGAATGGGGCCGACCGGACGAAAAGTACGCGTTCGCTACCGGACGGGTCGCCGCCGTCGGGGCCGTCGTATCCGGCGGGGATGGGCCCGAACGCGGTCACCCCGAACCGGGACAGGGCTCGCGCAGTTATCCGCCCATCACGAGGACGAACGTCGAGACGCCCATCAGTATCGCGATGGCGGTGAGGACGAACAGGAGGAGTTCTTTCTCCGAGAACCCGGAGTCGTCGTCGAAGTCGCTCATACCCGAGCTAGCGGCCGCGATGTGAAAAGGCTAACCACCCGCAGTTCCAAGGCCCGGTCGTGACAGCTAACACCGATCGATCGGCGCTCGGCGGGCGGGTCGCGGGCTCTCACGTCGTGCTCGCGGTGTATCTCGGCGTGCTGGGCGTCGCGGGCGCGATGGGCGCCCTGCTGGGCTACGTCAATCCCGAGGGCATGGACCCGACCCTGTTTTTCGTCGTCGACCTGCCGGCGTCGCCGCTCGGGATGGCGACGTTCGGCGTCGTCACCGTCGGCACCGGGCTGGGCGTGCTCCTTCTCGCAGTCCGGTACGTCTCGCGGTACGACGAGAGCCGGATCGAGTGACCGGCGGGGCGGTCGCGGACCGCTCGGTCGGGCGCGCGCGAAGGGGGCCCTCGGGCGCTCGCGGCGCGCGAACGGGACCGACAGCGACGGGACCCGAACACGTCAGGCGTCGATACGGGGGCCGACGCGGGTCGATGGCCCGAGACGCGTCGAATCCGTAACGGTTTCGGGCGCGTGAGCGGCCACGCACGGGACGATACAGAAATCTTCAAAGGGCGTGCGGTAGGAGATTCGAGACAACGATGGCATTGCTCGAGTCAATCGCGTTTGCGCTGTTCGCCATAGTCACACTGGGGAGCAGCCTCGGCGTCGTGTTAGTGCGCGACGTCTGGCACTCGGCGTTGATGCTCGGCGGGGCGCTGCTTTCGGTGGCAGTGTACTACGTCATGCTCCGCGCCGAGTTCATCGCCGCGATGCAGATACTGGTGTACGTCGGTGGGGTACTCATCCTCATCACGTTCGCCATCATGCT
>ENA-ORCR01000837-ORCR01000837.1-marine-metagenome-genome-assembly--contig:-NODE-837-length-11567-cov-3.168059_pt1 | contig 11567 bp, 11 predicted proteins | sample MGYA00237782_ERZ508514 | MGnify/ENA primary metagenome ERZ508514 (study PRJEB26185, sample SAMN06268960) | marine metagenome | isolation source: Eden Landing Ponds, San Francisco, CA, USA | place...
GAAGAGTTTTACCCCCTCGGCGTCTCCACTGCCAGTACGGAATGTTCACGAATCACACGATCCGACCACGGGGACCGGGGCGGAGACAGCCGTCGGGAACGGCGGGACGGGCGGACTGGTGGGGGGCGACCGGCGGGAACGACCGACCGAGAGGGGAGCGACCGCGCTCGCCGCGGGTCGGCGGCCGCCTCGTCGCCGGACCGATTCCGACCGCCGTGGCGCGGGCGCAACCGTCGAGCCATGGCGGCGACTGAGCGCGTCGCCGACCTCCGCCTGGAGGTCGCCGAGCGGCCGAAGACCGCGCTGTTCGGGCTGTTCGTGCTCGGGCTCGGGGTGGACCTGCTGCTCAAGGTCCTGGGGGTGGAGGTGACGGTCGGGTCGACCACGCTCGTCGGCGGAACGCTGGCGGCGAGTCGCCTGATAACGCTCGTCTGGGACGGTATCGTGGTCGGCCTGGGGATCGGGCTGGCGGGTATCGGCCTTTCGATGACCTACAGTATCCTGAGCTTCGCCAACTTCGCTCACGGGGATTACATCACGACCGGGGCGTTCGCCGGGTGGGCCGTCGCGTGGCTCCTCGCGGGGTTGGGCTCGGGCGTCCTCGACGGGAACATCCTCTATCTCCTGACCGTCGGCTTCGGGCCCGAGGGGCCGAGCGCCGCCGACCTGTCGGTCAACGCCGTCTCGAACCCGCTGGCGGTGGTCGCCGGGCTCGTCGTCGCCGTCGCGGCGACGGTCGCCGTCTCGCTCGTCCTCGACCGACTGGTCTTCCGTCCGATGCGCGACCAGAGCGGGATCGCCGTGCTCATCGCGAGCATCGGCGTCGCGCTCGCGCTGCGATACCTGCTCGTGTTCGTCTTCGGCGCCTCCAACCGCGGGCTGACCGCGGGCGGGCCGAAGCTCATCCTCGCGGGCGTCAGCGGGAACGTCGCGCTCGCGACCGAGCGGTCGACGATCATCCTCGCGAGCAACGGCGGGGTTCCGAGCGACGCCTTCTACGTCGAACTGCCGGGAGTCGACTTCGGGAGCTACACCGCCGAGATCCTCTCGGTCACCAGCGCCGAGGTGACGCTGGTGGTCACGTCGCTGGTGTTGATGGTCGCGCTCCACCTGACGCTCCAGCGGACGAAACTCGGCAAGGCGATGCGCGCGATGGCCGACAACCAGGACCTCGCGCGCGTGACGGGCATCCCGACCGAGCGGGTCGTCCGCGCGACGTGGGTCATCGGCGGCGGTCTCGCCGGCGCCTCCGGCTTCCTGATGGCGCTCGAACAGGGGACGCTCGCGTACAACCTCGGCTGGGTGCTGCTGTTGCTCATCTTCGCCGCGGTCATCCTCGGCGGTATCGGGTCGATCTACGGCGCCATGGTCGGCGGGCTGCTCATCGGGCTCACCCAGTCCGTCTCGCTGGTGTGGATCCCCTCGTCGTTCTCGACGGCCGCCGCCTTCGCGATCATGATCCTCGTGCTCGTGATCCGGCCCGACGGCCTGTTCGGGGGGGTGACCACCGCATGAGCGGTTCGGACCCGCCGACCACCGACGGGAGCGTCCGCGACCGACTGCGGACGGAACTGCGGGAGGGCGACGCGGGGCTGATCGCCGTCGTCATGGGCAGTATCTACGTGCTGTTCACGATCTTCGCCGTCCTCGGTCCCGCGCAGGGGGTCGGCGGGGTCGTCGCCGCGCTCCAGGCGGTCACCTTCTGGACGGCGCTGTACGCGATGCTCGTCCTCGCGCTGAACCTCCACTGGGGCTACGCCGGCCTGTTCAACATCGGCGTCGCCGGCTTCATGGCCGTCGGCGTCTACACCTTCGCGGCCATCACGGCGCCGACCGGCGGGACCCCGCCGGGCCTGGGGCTCCCGCTGTGGGTCGGCGTCGTCGGCGGCATGCTGATGGCCGCGATCGCCGGCGCCGTCATCTCCCTGCCGGCGCTGCGGCTCCGCGCGGACTACCTCGCCATCGTCACCGTCGCGTTCTCGGAGATCGTCCGCCTGTCGCTGCTGTCGACGACCTTCGAGCAGTTCACGCTGTTCGCCAACGTCCCGTTCCTCCCGGACATCCCGCTGGGCAGCGGCGCCGGTCGGGGGATCAACATCCCGATAAACCCCACTATCCCGGTGAAGTCGCTGTACTACACGAATCCCGGCAATCCCGCCAGCGGGAGCCGGACCGCCGTCGGCGAGGCGGTGATATCTGCGTTCGGCGCCGCCGGCGTCAGGGAGACGGTCGTCGTCTCGCTGACCTACACGCTCGTGCTGATCGCCTTCGTCGGCCTCTTCTACTGGCTGCTCCGGCGGATCGGTAACTCGCCGTTCGGGCGCGTGCTGAAGGCCATCCGCGAGGACGAACTCGTCGCCAACTCGCTGGGCAAGGACACCCGGCTGTTCAAGGTGAAGGTGTTCATGGTCGGCTGCGCGCTGATGGGCCTCGGTGGGATCCTCTGGGAGACCCAGAAGGGCTACACCGACCCGACGGCGACGACGTTCATGCCGATCCAGACGTTCTACATCTTCATCGCGCTGATGATCGGCGGCGCCGGCTCGAACACCGGGAGCGTCCTCGGCGGCGGGCTGTTCGCCAGCCTGCTCTTTCTGGGCCCCCAGTACGTCAGCCGCATCTTCTCGAAGTACTTCGTCTCCGGGGACCCGCCGACCACGTTCGTCGCGGCGGTCGGACCGCTCGGGTCGCTCGACCCCGGACCGCTGTTCGCCTACACGCTCCAGAACGTCTCGTCGCTGCGGTTCGTCCTCGTCGGCGTCGTGCTGATCCTGCTGATGCAGTACCGGCCGACGGGCCTGCTCGGCCACCGCAAGGAGGTCGCCGCGAGCATCGACCTGTTCGACCGCGAGGGGCCGTCGGACTCCGACGGACCCCGGCCCGCGGCCGACGGTGGACGACCGCCCGACCGCTCGGTGCCGCCCGAGGGCGGTGATCGCGATGAGTGAGGACCGCCCCACGGCCGAGGCCGCCGAGGCGTCGGGGGCGACGGCCAGCGCCGACGGGGCGGCCGCCGAGAGGGCGCCCGACGGTACCGAGGCGACCAGCTCCGAGGACGCCGTACGCGACGGGCTCGACCCGGCGGACGCCTCGCTGGTCGTCGACGACCTCGCCAAGAGCTTCGGCGGCATCGACGCCGTCGACGAGGTATCCTTCTCCGTCGAGCGCGGCAGCCTGACGGGGCTGATCGGCCCCAACGGCGCGGGCAAGTCGACGACGTTCAACCTGATCACGGGCGTCCACGAGCCCGACGGCGGCCGTGTCAGCTTCGAGGGCCACGACATCACCGGCTACCGGACCGCGGAGATCGCCAACGAGGGGCTCGTGCGGACGTTCCAGATCGCCCGCGAGCTGGAGGAGATGACCGTGCTGGAGAACCTGATGCTCGCACCGCGGAACCAGTCGGGCGAGAAGCTGCTCAACGCGGTCGCACCGGGGCTGCGCGGGAGCGTGAAAGCCGAGGAACGTGAGTTGCGCGAGGAGGTGTGGGAGACCCTGGAGCTGTTCGAGATCGACCACCTCGCACGGGAACACGCCGGCAACCTCAGCGGCGGCCAGCGGAAGCTGCTCGAACTCGCCCGGGCGCTGATGGTCGACCCGTCGATGATGCTGCTCGACGAGCCGTTCGCCGGCGTCAACCCGACGCTGGAGGAGAAACTGCTCGACCGCGTCCACGAGCTGCGCGAAGCGGGGCTGACCTTCCTGCTGGTCGAACACGACATGGACCTCATCATGGAACACTGCGAACACGTCATCGTCATGCACCAGGGGCAGGTCCTCGCCGAGGGGCCCCCCGCCGAGATCCGCTCGAACGAACGCGTCATCGACGCCTACCTGGGGGAGGACGTATGAGCGACGCCGACGCCGCGGACGGCGACGGGGCCGCAGACGGCGGGACCGACGCGTCGGAGCAGGGACCGGCCGGTTCGGATCCGGTCGAGGCCACCGACGCCGAGTCAGCGTCGACCGCCGCGGACCCGCTGCTGGCGGTCCGGGGCCTGGACGCGGGCTACGGCGACCTGCAGATCCTCACCGACGTGGACCTGGACGTGGGCGACGGCGAGTACGTCACCATCGTCGGCCCCAACGGCGCGGGCAAGTCGACGGTCATGAAGTCGGTGTTCGGTCTCACCCGCGTCTTCGACGGGACGGTCACGTTCGACGGCACGGAGATCACCGACGAACCGCCGGAGTCGATGGTCGGCCACGGCCTGGGGTACGTCCCGCAGAACGAGAACGTCTTCGCGGGGCTGTCGGTGCGGGAGAACCTGGAGATGGGCGCGTACGTCCTCGACGAGTTCCCCGACGAGGCGCTGGCGGCGGTCTACGACCGGTTCCCGATCCTCGAAGAGCGCGAGGACCAGCGCGCCGGGACGCTCTCGGGTGGCCAGCAGCAGATGCTCGCGATGGGCCGGGCGCTGATGCTCGACCCCGACCTGCTGTTGCTCGACGAGCCCTCGGCGGGGCTGGCGCCGGATCTGGTCGACGATCTGTTCGACCGGATCGACGCCATCAACGAGGCCGGGACGGCGATTCTCATGGTCGAGCAGAACGCCAAGGAGGCGCTGCGGCGCTGTGACAGGGGGTACGTGCTCGTCCAGGGGGAGAACCGCTTCGTCGACTCCGGCGAGGCACTGCTCGCCGACGAGAGCGTCCGCCAGCAGTTCCTCGGCGGCTGATCGGGTCCGAAAACGAGGGTCAGGCCGCCGTCAGGCGGAGTAGTCGATGTTGTCAATGACCTCGAAGCCGCCCTCCTGGTAGCGATACAGCTGGTAGGTGGCGGCGGCGATGTCGCCCACATCGTCGAACTCGACGGCGCTGGAGGCGCCCTGGTAGTTGACCTCGGTGCCGCCCGCGGCCATCTCCAGGCCCTCGGCGAGGTTCTCGGGGGTGACCGTCTCGCCGCCCTCGTTGGCGACCGCCTGCATCTGGTCGCGGATGGCCTCGCCGTCGTTCTCGCCGGCGGCGGCGTTGGCGAGCGCGAGCACGGCCACGGCGTCGAACGACTGGCCGGTGAACGGGCTCTCCGAGGGGTCGCTGTCGTAGGCCTCCTGGTAGAGCGAGTCGAACGTCTCGCGACCGGGGCCGGTCGAGGTCGGCGCGGTCCCCCAGACGTTGCGCATGGAGTTGCCGACGTTGCCGGGGAGGTTGCCGCTCTGCAGGCCGTCCGGGACGATGATATCACAGAAGTCCTGGGAGTAGTCGGCGTAGAAGTCCCGGAAGATCTGGACGCCGCTCTCGGGGTAGCCGACGATCATGAGCAGGTCGGGCTGGCCCTGGAGCGCCGTGCTGAGCTGTGAGGCGTACGATCCGGCGCCCGGTTCGAAGCTGACCTCCTGCTGGACGGTGCCGCCGGCCGACTCCCAGGCCGAGGCGTAGGCGTCCGCGAGGCCCTGACCGTAGTCGTTGTTCAGCGCGAGCGTCGCCGTCGAGGACGCTTCCAGACGCTCGCGACCGATCTCGGTCATCACCTCGGCCTGGAGCGCGTCCGTCGGCGTCGTCCGGTAGAGGTAGCCGTTGTCCTCGAGATCCGTGATCGCCGGGGACGTGCTCGCCGGCGAGCACTCGACGACCCCGTTCGGGACCGCGACGTTGTTGGCAGTCTGGATGGTCACCGTCGAGGACAGCGCGCCGGCGATCATCGGATAGCCGGCCGAGACGAGCGAGTCGGCTCTGGTGATCCCGGTGTTGGGGTCCGTCGCCGTATCCTCGAACTGGTAGTCGATCGTGAACGTGTCGCTCTCCTCGTCCATGTAGTCGGCCGCCAGTTCCGCGGCCTGCCGGATCGGCGGCCCCAGATCCGAGAGCTGGCCGGTCACACCCATCAGGATCCCCAGCCGGATGGTCCGGGACATATCGCCTCCGTCCCCGTCCGTTTCCATGTCACCGTCGGGCGTCTCGGTCGGCGTCGACTCGGGGGTGTCGCCGCCGTCACCACCCCCGTCGCCGTCGTCACCGCCCCCGTCGCCGCTGTCGCCGCCGTCGTCACCCTCCGTCGGGGTGTCTTCACCGGCCTGTGCGCACCCGGCCAGGCCCGCGACGCCCGCGACACCCAGTCCTTTGAGCACGTTTCGTCGCCGTATCTTGCGAGACATCTCACCACGTGCCTTGTCAACCAGTCACTATAAGCCTGTCCCACAACCTGTCACGTTATCGTCCCAATACGAGCGGTACGAACCGCCGGTAGCGCGTCCGATGGGGGCCCACAATCGATCGATCTTCGGAAAAGAACCGTTCGTATCAGAAGACGGTTACGTAACGAGTGCCTACTCGCAGGGGGCGGTACTGCCGCGTGGCGCCCGACGGCGCGTGTTCAGATATCTCGACAGTCCGGGCAGAGTAACTGTCCGTTGAACGGGGCCAGCTCGCGCGAGAGCGAGCCGCAGGCCTCACACAGCGACTGGTCGTCGAACCGCGAGCCGTCGCCGCGGCGGGTCTCCGCGGGCTCGCTCTCCGGTCCGTCCCGACCCTCGGTGACTCCGGCGACCGCGCGCTCGCCGTCGGCCGTCGCTGTCGGGCTCGCCGTTCGGGCGAACGGTGAGGCGCTCAACAGGTCCTGTTCGGTCAACACGCCCAGCGGTTCGCTCCCGTCGGAGACGAGGACGCGCTGTGTCGACGCAGTCGACAGCTCGTCGGCCGCCTCGGCGACCGTCGTCTCGGGCGGGATCGTCGCCAGCGCGTCGGTCATCGCCTGGGACACGCTGGCCGGTTCGCCGTCGGCGTCGACGAACGCCGCGAGCGCGTCCCGTTCCGTGACGACCCCGACCGGCTCCGATCCCCGCAGGACCACGGCGCTGTCGACGCCCTCCGACAGCATCAACTCGGCCGTCTCCGCGATGTCGTCACCCTCGCTGACGCCGACGAACTCCCGGTCCATCACCTCCCGAACGCTCGCGTCTCGTTCCATGTGCGAACGTTTCGCACACTGCGTCTAAAAGCTACCTGCACCACGCTTAAGCCGCGGGAAATCCTACTTCACGGATCGCTCGGGCCGGCCGACGGGGCCGCTCAGGCCGCCCGGTCAGGTCAGTAGACCGGCCAGCCGACGTGCACGTCCTCCCCGGTGGCGCGACACTCCTCGAGGGCGTGTTTGGCGGCCATGCCCGCCTCCTGGGCGAGTTCGCCGCGGCCGACGCCCACCTTCAGTTCGACGTCGACGGCCTCGCGCACGTGGTCGATAGCGTCCTGGTACTCCTCGGGATCCATCTCCGAGCAGACGGCGATGACGTTGTCGCCGCCGACAAAAAAGGACAGCGAGTCGTAGGCGCGGCGCATGTAGCGCATCAGCTCGGCGTAGCCCTGCTCGATCCGGATGAACGTGTCGAACTCGTTGAGCTCGTCGGTGTACTTGCCGGTGGCGTCGTTCACGTCGAAGTGAGCGATCTGGAGGTCCTCGTCGGTGCGGAACTGCTCGTCGATTGTGCGGCCGCGCAGGATCTCCCGTCGGGACTTGTCCTGGGCGCTGCCCGCCTCCTGGAGCGCCTCGGTCGCGGTGCCGAGCGCTTCGGCGGGCGTGGTCCCGGTGGCGACGCTGAGGCTCATCGTGACCGGGTAGCGGTTGCCGACCGACTCCTGGATGAGGGCGTGGTCGTCCTCGTCGAGGCCGTTCGTGACGGCGATCATGTTGTCGAACCGCGAGAAGAAGACGTAGCCGCCGCGGTTGCCGACCAGCTGCGAGAGGTCCGCGTACAGCCGCGACTGCAGGGTCTGGAGGTCGACCTCGCGGCGCGGCTCGGGGGTGACCGTCCAGGGACCGTAGTTGTCGATCTGGACGTGCGTTACCTGCGTGTTCGTCACAGTGTCGACCGGTTAGCAGGCTGCCTGTATTGGTCTTTCCGTTCGACTGCTCTCACTCCGGCGCCGCCGGGTCGTCGACCGGACCCTCCTCGTCGCCGAGCAGCCGCGGGTCCTCGCTCGCGAGTTCGACGGTCCCGACCAGCGAGTTGTAGCTCACCACGCCGGTCGCGACCAGTTTCGGCAGGTGGTGTTGAAACAGGTCCTCGCGCGCGTCCTCGACGGCGTCGAACGGTACGTCCCGCGGACTCGTCCCCTGCTCGTCGGCGACGACGAACCGCGCCAGGTCCGACACTGGGATCGGCCCCTGGCTCTCCGCGAGGCAGGCGATCGCTCGCCGCCGCCGTCGGCTCTCCAGCAGGTCCGCGACCGCCGACGACGGCAGTCGCGCGCCCCACGCCTCCGCCGGTTCTCCCCCGTCGGACGCGAGGCGTCGGCCCCCAGCTACCCCGTTGTCACCGTGGGATCGTGGCATAGTCGCTCGATCCGGTCGCTACGCGTCCCCCGCTTTAGTATGTGTCGCGGTAACGTCCCACTATACCTAGCCGACACCCGTCACGCTCACGTCAGTATACGCCGCCTAGCCCCGCCGTGTGACCGGTTCTCGTGGCGGTACCACTATGGACCGGCGGAGCGAGCGGTATCGTACATGCAAGTCGTCCTGCTGACGGCCGGGGAGGGAACCCGGATGCGTCCTCTGACGGAGTCGCTGCCCAAGCCGATGTTGCCGGTCGCCGACCGGCCGCTGGTCGCCCACGGGGCCGACGCGGCGGTCGACGCCGGCGCGAGTGAACTGATCCTCGTGGTCGGCTACGAGTCCGAGGCGGTCAGGGCGTACTTCGGCGAGGAGTACCGCGGCGTCCCCGTGAAGTACGCCGTCCAGTCGGAGCAACTGGGGACTGCCCACGCCGTCGACTGTGCGAGCGAGTACCTCGACGGGCCGTTCGTCGTCCTCAACGGCGACGACCTCTACGACCGCGCCAGCGTCGACGCCCTTCTCTCCGTGGACGGCCCGGCGGTCGGCACCTACCACGTCGAGGACCCGACGAGCTACGGCGTCTTCGAGGTGACCGACGGCGTGGTCACCGGCATCGTCGAGAAACCGACGGATCCGCCGACCGACCTCGTCAACGTCGGCGCCTACCGGTTCCCGGCCGAGGCCCGCGAGTGGCTCGACGTGCCCAAAAGCGAGCGCGGCGAACACGAGATCACCGACGTGCTCTCGAAGGTGATCGACGAGGGGTCTGTCCGGACCGTCGAGGTCCAGCGCTGGCTGGGCTGTGGCCGGCCCTGGGAGCTGCTCGAAGCTAACGAGTGGAAGATCGGCGAACTCGACCGCGACATCCGGGGCGAGGTCCACGAGTCCGCCGACCTCCGCGGTGACGTGGTCGTCGAGGCGGGCGCCACCGTCGACGCCGGTGTCGTCGTCGAGGGTCCGGCGCTGATCCGGGAGGGCGCCGAAGTCGGCCCGAACGCCTACGTCCGCGGCGCGACGCTGCTGGGCGAGGACACCCACGTCGGCAACGCCGTCGAGGTGAAAAACAGCGTGGTCATGGCCGGGACGCACGTCCCGCACCACAACTACGTCGGCGACAGCGTGCTTGGTCGAGACGTGAACCTCGGCGCGGGGACGAAGGTCGCGAACCTCCGCCACGACGGGGGCGACGTGCGCTTCACCGTCAAGGGCGAGCGGGTCTCGACCGGTCGCCGGAAGTTCGGTGTCGTCGCCGGCGACGGGGCGAAGACCGGTATCAACACCAGTCTCAACCCCGGAGTGAAGCTCTCGGCGGGCGCGACCAGCGCCCCCGGCGAGTCGGTGACCCGCGACCGCTGACGCGACGTGGGGCAGCCGGTCGCGGCTTCCCGGGGCGTCCGCACGACGGTCGTCTCGGCGGGCTCGGGTCGGCGTCGATGTATGCGGTTAAGTGGGTCCGTACATACGACTCGGACACGATGGTCGACCCCACGTCCGAACTCAACGAAGACGTATCCGAGGAGGAGGCGCCGACGTGCGCCGTCTGCGGCGCGGCGCTGGTACAGGACCCCGACCACAGGGTCGTCACGCGCGTCGACGACGGCCAGGTGGAGACGACACACTTCTGTAGCGACGCTCATCGCGAGGAGTGGTCGGGCTGACCCCACCGACCTATCAGATTCTATTATAAAACCCTAAATCAGGTACCCGCCAACTGCGACACATGGTCAGAGGGGGGGTAGCGACCGTGCTGGTCGTCGACGACGACGAGGCAGTCGCTGACGTGTACGCGAGCCAACTCAGCGAATCGTACGACGTGCTGACCGCCTACGACGGCGAGTCGGCGCTCGAACAGGTGACCGCGGACGTGGACGTGGTGTTGCTCGACCGCCGGATGCACGGCCTCTCCGGCCGTGAGGTGCTCGAACGCATCCGGGGCCGGGACATCGACTGCGGCGTGGTGATGGTCACCGCCGTCGACCCGGGATTCGACATCGTCGACATGGGCTTCGACGACTACCTGCTCAAGCCCGTCGAGGGGGCCGAGCTCCAGTCGGTCGTCGCCGAGACGGTCAACCGACTCGACAAGCGAGCGGTCGTTCGGGAGTACCACGCCCTCTCGGCGAAGGTCGCGACCCTCCGCGTCGAGAAGAACCCGGCCGAGCTGAAATCCAGCGACGAGTACCAGCGGCTGCTCGACCGGCTGGACGACCTCGAAGCTCGTATCGAAGCCGGCCGCGACGAGGCCGAGTCGGGCGGCTGAGCGTCGGTAACCCCGATCGGCCGGGCACCGGCTGTGGGGACGCCGTCGACGACGTCGGCCGTTCCGCAAGGCCGACTCGACTACCGACCCGTTCCGCAAGGCCGAACGTCTCGGCGGCGTTTCCTCCACACTTTAGTAGGGGCCCCAAGTAGCCGCCGACATGGGACGAGACTACAGAGACCTGCACGATCCGAACGCGGAGTACACGATGCGGGAGCTGTCGGCGGAGACGATGGGCGCCAGCGCGAAGCGCGGCGGCGGCCGAGACGTGGAGATCACGGACGTACAGACGACGATGGTCGACGGGAACTTCCCGTGGACGCTCGTCCGGATCTACACGGACGCGGGCCTCGTGGGCACCGGTGAGGCCTACTGGGGCGCGGGTATCCCCGAGCTGATCGAGCGGATGACGCCGTTCCTCATCGGCGAAAACCCGCTGGACATCGATCGGCTGTACGAGCACCTCATCCAGAAGATGTCCGGCGAGGGGAGCGTCGAGGGCGTCACCGTCTCCGCGATCTCCGGTGTCGAGGTCGCGCTGCACGACCTCGCGGGCAAGATCATCGAGGTGCCGGCCTATCAGCTGCTGGGCGGCAAGTACCGCGACCACATGCGCGTCTACTGCGACTGCCACACCGAGGAGGAGGCCGACCCCGACGCCTGCGCCGAGGAGGCCCGCCGCGTCGTCGACGAACTGGGCTACGACGCCCTGAAGTTCGACCTCGACGTACCCAGTGGTCTGGAGAAGGACCGCGCGAACCGTCACCTCCGCCCGGGCGAGATCCGCCACAAGGCCGAGATCGTCGAGAAGGTCACCGAGGAAGTCAAAGACGAGGCCGACGTGGCCTTCGACTGCCACTGGACCTTCTCCGGTGGCTCCGGCAAACGACTGGCCGACGCCATCGAGGACTACGACGTGTGGTGGCTCGAAGACCCCGTCCCGCCGGAGAACCTCGAAGTGCAGGAGGAAGTGACGAAGAACACGATCACGCCGATCACGGTCGGCGAGAACCGCTACCGCGTCACCGAGCAGCG
>ENA-ORCR01000838-ORCR01000838.1-marine-metagenome-genome-assembly--contig:-NODE-838-length-11565-cov-7.633269_pt1 | contig 11565 bp, 7 predicted proteins | sample MGYA00237782_ERZ508514 | MGnify/ENA primary metagenome ERZ508514 (study PRJEB26185, sample SAMN06268960) | marine metagenome | isolation source: Eden Landing Ponds, San Francisco, CA, USA | place...
TTGACCTTCTCGACCTTGTAGTTGACGCCGGAGAGGTCGCCCATCGCGCGACCCTTCGCCCCGCCGATCCCGGCGATGGTGACCTCGTCGTGCTCGTCGATGAACGAGATCGCGCCGTCACCGGGACAGAACGCGGTGACCTGCTTGCCGTTCTTGATGAGCTGAACGCGGACGCACTTCCGGATGGCGGAGTTGGGCTGCTTGGCCTCGATGCCGACCTTCTCCAGTACGATGCCTCGACCCTGCGGCGCCCCTTCGAGCGGGTCGGACTTCTTGCCCAGCCCGCGCTCGCGGCGCGCGTAATCAGAGTCGGACCACCGGTGTTGCTGGCGGTCCTTCTTGAGTTTGCGCGCGGCGTATTTGCCGTTTGCCATAGTACGCTTCCGTATCCCGCCGAGATACTTAAGACTCCTCTTTTGTATCCGGGCGCGACAGCCGGCGTGTGTGGCGTTCTATGCCACAGCAGGACCGGGCGCGAGCGGTCGTCGCTCCATAATTATCTTTGATAATGAGGGAGGGAGGTTTATGAGCGCGGTAGAGAGATGGACCGATAGCTATTTCCCTAGAAGATATGAAAGCTACAAAACTTCTACCTACGGCGGTACGAAAGAGCTACCTCCGGAAGTTCGGTCTCGCCGTCGTCGTCATCGCACTCGTCGTGAGTAGCGCGGGGTTGGTGGCAGGGGACGCGATCGGCAACGACCTGACCGACCAGCGACTGAACGAACTGGAGACGACGACCCAGCAGGAAGCGAACACGATGGAGGGGTGGATCGAACAGTCCCGGCGGACCACCAGGCTCCTATCGAATCACTATCAAGTGAGTAGCGCGTCGTCGTCGCAGGCCATGCGAGCGTTTCAGGCCTCCGAGCGGCGCATCGGGGGGTCGCTCCACATGATCGCGTTCGTGGACAGTAACACGGGGACCATCGAGGTGTCGACGAACGAGACGTACCAGGGACGGACGCTCGAAGACCTGGGCGTCGAGTGGCGAACGAGCAGCGGGACGCTCCTGTTGAGCGGGGAGGACGCGGTCTCGCAGTCACGCGTGTTCGAGGAGAACGGGACGCACTACATCGCGTTCATCAGCAACGTCCCGCGGACGAGTTCCCGGGCGCTGCTCCTCTACGACGTGAGCGAGCGCTCCCAGACCTTCGAGAACTCGATCGACGGGGGCGAAACCCACGTCATCGAGTACGATAACGACGGCAACGAAGTGATCTTCGCCGACAACACCTCGCGGATCTTCGACCGCTACGACGGCGCGGTCGAACAGCAGGTGACTGACCGCGGGGCCGACAGGATGACCGGCACGCTGCAGGCCAACGGCGAAGTGTGGGGCTACGCCAAGATCGAGGGGATGAACTGGGTCGTCGTCAAGCGCGCGCCGGTCGAGAGCGCGTTCGCCCTCCGCGATACGGTCCAGACTGACATCTTCGCGCTCATCGGCCTGGCGCTGCTCAGTTTCCTGGCATTCGGGGCCTTCGTGGGCCGTGACATCCGCAATTCGCTCACGTCGGTCGCGTCGAGCGCCGAGGCCCTCGCCCGCGGCGAACTGAACGACCGCGGAGAGAACAGCGAGCGAATCGACGAGATCGGACAGGTCCAGGACGCGTTCGTCGACATCCAGTCCTACCTCGGGACGGTCGCCGCACAGGCCGACGCGCTCGCGGCGCAGTCCTTCGACGACCCCGTGCTCGACGAGGACGTGCCCGGTCGGCTCGGAGAGTCCCTCGAGGAGATGCGGGTGGACCTCCAGGCGTTCATCGACGAGATCGAGACGGCGAAAGCCGACGCCGAGACGGCCCAGCGAGAGGCCGAACAGTTGGCCGAGTCGCTCGAACGGCAGGCCGAGGAGTTCTCGGCCGTGATGCAGGAAGCCGCCGACGGCGACCTCACTCAGCGGCTCGACGCCGACGCCGACAACGACGCGATGGCGTCCATCGCCGCCGCCTTCAACGACATGCTCGCTCAGCTCGGCCAGACCGTCGTCCACATCCGCGAGTTCGCCGACGACGTCGACGGCTCCGCCGACCAGATCACCGCCAGCGCCATCGAGGTCCGTGACGCCAGCGAGGAAGTCAGCCAGTCCGTTCAGGAGATCGCCGACGGCGCGGAGACCCAGTACGAGAACATCCAAGAGACGGCCGAGGAGATGTCCGACCTCTCGGCGACCATCGAGGAGGTCGCCGCCCAGGCCGACGAGGTCGCCTCCACCTCAGACGAGGCCGCCGACATCGGCGAGACCGGCAGCGAACGAGCGTCGGAGGCCGCCGAGGTGATGGGCGACATCGAGGAGCGCGCCGACGCGACCATCGACCGCGTCGAATCGCTCGACGAGGAGATGACCGAGATCGGCGAGATCGTCGACCTCATCGACGACATCGCCGAGCAGACCAACATGCTGGCGCTCAACGCCTCCATCGAAGCGGCCAGAGCGGGCGAGGCCGGCGAGGGCTTCGGCGTCGTCGCCGACGAGATCAAGACCCTCGCACAGGAGACCACCCAGGCCACCGAGGAGATATCGACGGTCATCGAGGACGTGCAGGACACCACCGGCGAGGCCGTCGACGACATCCAGCAGATGGGCGACTCGGTCACCGACGGCATCGACACCGTCGACGACGCCATCGAGTCGCTCGAAGCCATCGTCACCCGCGTCGAGGACGTCAACGACGGCATCCAGTCCATCAGCGACGCCACCGACGAACAGGCCGCCTCGACCGAGGAGACGGTCGCGATGATGGACGAGGTCGGCACCATCAGCGAGGAGTCCGCCAGTCAAGCGGAAGGCGTCGCGGCCGCGGCCGAGGAACAGACCGCGACAATCAACGAGGTGTCGAGCAGCATCGACGCCCTCTCCGAGCAGGCCGGCGACCTCAGCGCGCTGCTCGCGCAGTTCGACGTCGAGACCCACAGCGACACGGACGTCTACGACGCGGAGAACGCGTCGGCCGACGACGACTGATTCGCTCGCCGTTTTTTCCCGACCGACGTCGCTGTCGAGTGCTGCGCCACGCTATCGACCGTAGCTCCCGAATCGCGAGTGCCGTCCGCGATGAAAAATGCCGACCCGGTCAGGTCAGTTCGATGTCGACGATGTCGAAGTGGCGCTTCGCCAGTTTGCGCGCGGCGTCGATGTTCCGCCCGTCGCGGCCGATGGCCGCGCCGCGGTCGGCCTGTGCCACCTCGACGTAGGCGACGGTGTCGCCGTTCTCCGAGACGGTAACGTTGTACACCGCGGCCGGCGCGAGCGCGTTGGCCACGAAGTCCTCGGGCGTCTCGGCGGCCTCGACGAGCTTCACGTCGCGGCCGATAGCTTCCTCGACCCGCTCGACGGTCTGGCCGCCCGGGCCGATGGCGTCGGCCATCTGGCCGCGCTTGACCATGTACACCACCTGTTCGTGGTCCTCGTCGACGACGCAGTCCCGGACGGTGACGCCTGCCTCGTCCTCGAAGAGGGCGACCAGTCGGCGCGCTTCGTCCGAGAGTTCGACCCGCATCAGTCCTGCGTCGTCCCCATGCGGAGGTCCACGTCGCCGGTGCCGAGCTTGATCGGCTTGCCGACGATGACGTTCTCGGTGACGCCGTCGAGGTCGTCGACCTCGCCGTACACCGCGGCGTCGAGCAGGTGGTTGACCGTCACCTCGAACGCCGCGCGGGCGAGCACGGAGTCCTTCGAGCCGGAGATGCCGTGCCGGCCGATGGACTGTATCTCGCCGTCGTTCGTCATGATGTCGGCGACGAGCATCAGGTGGCGCACGTTCACGTCGCCGAGGCCCTGCTCCTCGAGGGTGTCCATCATCTCGTCGATGATGGCCTCGCGCGCGGCCTCGATGCCGAGCGTGCGCCGTATCTCGTGGATGTTGTTGCAGGTGGTCCGGCTCGCGTCCACGCCCTCTATCTCGAGGGCGTCGCCGAAGGCCGAGCCCTCCGTGTAGAGCACGAACTCGTCCTCCTCCTCCCGCTCTTCCTTGCGGATGATGACACGCGTCACGTCCTCGATGCCCTTGAAGACGATCTCGCGGAGCTCCTCGACCAGCTGGAGCAGTTCGCGGTAGGAGGGCTCGGACGGCCCGAAGGTGATGTCGGTGCCCGTCCGCGTCGTCTCGACGCCGAGTTCGCTCTGGATCGTCTCGGCGATCTCGGCCGCGACGTCGGTCACGTCGTCGACCGTCGGCCACCGCTCGGCGAGCGTGTCCTCGTTGAGGTCGATCTCGACGAGCATGTCCGCGACGTTCGTCGAGATGTCGCCGAGCGCGAGGATGCGCGTCGCCTCGATCTTCCAGACGACCTCGTGGGCGCGCTCGCGGTCCTCGGCGTACTCCTCGTCGAGGTGGACCGTCATCATCGGCGTGTCGGGCGTCTTCCGTGCGTCCACCAGCTCGATGAGTCGGGGCAGTCCCTGGGTCACGTCGATCTCGGCGACCCCCGCGTAGTGGAACGTGTTCATCGTCATCTGCGTTCCCGGTTCGCCGATGGACTGGGCCGACACCGTCCCGACGGGGTCGAGCGGGTCGACGCGGGTGTCCATGTAGCGTGACTCGACGGCCTTGGCGATGCGGTCTGCGTCCTCGACGCCGACGCCGCGCTCTTCGACGGTGCTGTACACCTCGTCTTTCAGCCGCCGCGGGAGGTCGGTGTCCTCGACGACGGCCTCGATGTCTGCTGAAACGTCTCGTGCTGTCATGGTTAGTCGTCACCCTCCGCCATCCACCAGTCGTCGGCGTGCTCCGAGAGGTTGGTCCGCTCGGTGCGCGTCCCGAGGAAGCTCTCTTTCTGCTTCTCGCTCTCGAACTCCTCGTTGAGGACGCTGTCGGCGATCTGTTCCACGTCGACGGCGGCCTCGTCCTGGTTCGAGGACACGTCGACCGGCGACGTGCCGTCCTCGCCGAACTCGAACTGGACGATGGTGTCCGAGGTGTCCCGGACAGTGCCGTCGTACTGCGTCTCCAGTTCGGAGAGCGCGTTGATGAGGCGGCGCTGGAGGTACCCGGACTTGGAGGTCCGGACGGCCGTGTCGACCAGCCCCTCGCGGCCGCCCATCGCGTGGAAGAAGAACTCCTTGGGCGAGAGCCCGGAGCGGTAGGAGGCCTCCACGAAGCCGTGGGCGTCCGCCGAGAGGTCGCCCTCCTCGAAGTGCGAGAGGGTGCGGTTCTCGTAGCCGCGGTTGATGCGCTCGCCCCGAACCGCCTGCTGGCCGACGCAGCCGGCCATCTGGGTCAGGTTCAGCATCGAGCCACGCGCGCCGGACTCGGCCATGATGACGGCCGGGTTGTCGCTGCCGAAGTGGTCCTCGGCGATGTCACCGGCGGAGTCGCGGGCCTTGCCGAGCGTCTGCATGATCTTCATCTCCAGGGTCTCGTCGACGGTCCGCCCCGGGAGCGACTCGAGTTCGCCGCGCTCGTAGGTCTCGATGAGTTCCTCGACGCGGTCGTAGGCGCTGTCGATGGCGTCGTTGATCTGCTCTTCGGCCTCGTCCGGGATGGACTCGTCGTCGATGCCGATGGAGAACCCGAAGTGCATGATCGAACGCATCGCGAGCGCCGAGACCTCGTTGACGAGGATGCGGGCGCGGGTCCGCGAGTAGTCCTTGGCGATGGTGTCGACGATTTCGCCGCCGAACGCGCCGACTGCGTCCTCGTCGATGGTCCCCTCGGTCATCTGGCCGTCCTCGACGACGACGGTGTCGCCGGCAGAGGACGTGAACTCGAGGTTCAGGTCGTCGGGCAGCAGTTCCGAGAACAGCGAGCGCCCGGTCCAGAACTCCTCGCCGGAGTCGTCGACGCCGTCGGGCTCGGGCAGCTCGTCGATGCGGGTCGCCCGCAGCAGGTCGAGCGCCTGCGTCTCGTTGAACTCCGGATTGGTGTGGGTCAGCAGGTACGTCCCGCTGATGTGGTCCTGAATCGCGCCGATGATGTTCTCGCCGAAGCGCGGCGAGAGCATCTGTTCCTGCACGCGCATGAGGACGCGCGCCTCCGCGCGAGCCTCCTCGTTCTGCAGGGCGTGCATGTTCATCTCGTCGCCGTCGAAGTCGGCGTTGTACGGCGGACAGACCGTCGTGTTCAGCCGGAACGTCTTGTAGGGCATCACGACGACCTCGTGGGCCATGATGGACATCCGGTGCAGCGACGGCTGTCGGTTGAAGATGATGATGTCGCCGTCCACGAGGTGTCGGGAGACCTCCCAGGTCGGCTCGACCTTCTCGGCCAGTTCCTCGCAGTTCTTCTCGGTGACCTTCAGGCGGCGGCCGTCGGGGCGTTTGACGTAGTTCGCGCCGGGATGTGCCTCGGGGCCGTTGGAGACGTACCGTCGCGCTTCCTCGAGGTTGCGCTCGGTGACGTTCATCGTCTGGGTCATCTCCTTTGCGACCCGGTCGGGGACGCCGACCTCGTTGAGCGAGAGCGTCGGGTCCGGCGAGATGACGGTCCGGGCGGAGAAGTTCACGCGCTTCCCGGACAGCGAGCCGCGGAAGCGGCCCTCCTTCCCTTTCAGGCGCTGGGAGAGCGTCTTGAGCGGGCGGCCGGAGCGGTGGCGCGCCGGCGGCGTGCCCGAAATCTCGTTGTCCATGAAGGTGGTGACGTGGTACTGCAGCAGTTCCCAGAGGTCCTCGATGATGAGCTGTGGCGCACCGGCCTCGCGGTTCTCCATGAACCGCTGGTTGATGCGGATGATGTCCACGAGCTTGTGGGTCAGGTCGTCCTCGGAGCGCTGGCCGTTGTCCAGCGTAATCGAGGGGCGAGCCGTGACCGGCGGCACCGGCAGGACCGTCAGAATCATCCACTCCGGTCGGGAGCGGGCGGGGTTCATGCCGAGCACCTCGATGTCCTCGTCCGGGATGTCCTCGAACCAGTCCCGGATGTCGCTGGGCATCAGCTTGTTCATGTCCTCCTCGGTGAGGTCGACGGACAGGGCCTTCTCCAGGGCGCGGCGGTCCTCCTGTCGCGGGCGGAACTCGCCGCTCAGGATCTCCTGGACGCGGCTGCTGTCGATGCCGGTCTCGTCGGAGAGGTCGATGGGCGAGATGGGCTCGTCGGACTCCTCCATCGCGGCGGCGATCCGCTCGGGGTAGTCCGAGGCCAGCACGTCCTGGACCTCGTAGTAGGTCGTCGGCTTCTCGTGTTTGATGTCGTACTGCTTCTCGCCGCAGAACGGACAGCGGTCCTTCTTTCGGGCCTGCCGGATGGCGGCCTTCGTCACGTCGTTGAGGTCGCGCCCGAGGTCGCGGGTCCGCTGGAGGCGGTCCGCGAACTCCTCGCGCTCGTGCTCGTCGAGACAGAGCCGGGAGCACTCCCGGCAGGTCCCGCGCAGGAGCCGTCGGATGAGCTTCGCGAAGCCGACGTGGATGACCGGCGCGGCGAGTTCGATGTGGCCGAAGTGGCCGTTACACGACCCGCTGTGCTTGCCGCAGGTCTTGCACTCCAGCCCGGGGTCGATGACGCCCAGTCGCGGGTCCATCAGCCCCATGTCGATGGGGAAGCCGTCGTCGTCGTACGTGTCGGCCGTGATGACCTTCGTGGCCGACATCTCGCGGTACTCCTCGGGGTCCATCAGCCCGAAGCTGAGCTGGCCGATCTCCTGTGGTGTCTGTTGTGAGCTCATACGGCGTCCTCCAGTTCGATCCGCGGGGCGATTCCGAGCGCCTTCATCTCGTCGAGCAGGAGCTTGAACGCGTAGGACATCTCGACCTCGTGGATGTCGGTCTCCTCCTCGCAGTTCGGACAGTAGACGCGCCGTTGCTCGACGTTCTCGACGGCGGTCATGCCGCACTTCCCGCAGACGTTGATCCACTCGCGGTCGGACTCGTCGAGCAGGCGCTCTTTGAGCGCCATCGCCGCGCCGTGCCCGATGAGCACGTCGCGTTCCATCTCACCGACGCGCAGGCCGCCCTCGCGGGCGCGACCCTCGGTGGGCTGGCGGGTGAGGACCTGCACCGGCCCGCGCGAGCGGGCGTGCAGTTTGTTCGAGACCATGTGGTAGAGCTTCTGGTAGAAGATGTCGCCGACGAAGATGTCCGCCTCGATCTTCTCGCCGGTGACGCCGGAGTACATCGTCTCCTTGCCCGAGGAGTCGAAGCCGTGCTCCTCCAGCGAGCCGCGGAGTTCCTCCTCGTCCTCGCCGGTGAAGGCGGTGCCGTCGACGCGACGGCCTTCCAGCGCGCCGACCTTCCCGCCGATCATCTCGAGGATGTGGCCGACGGTCATGCGCGAGGGGAGCGCGTGCGGGTTGATGACGAGGTCGGGGACGACGCCCTCCTCGGTGAAGGGCATGTCCTCCTGGGGCGCGATGTGGCCGACGACGCCCTTCTGGCCGTGGCGGCTGGCGAACTTGTCCCCGAGTTCGGGGATGCGCTCGTCGCGCACCGAGACCTTCGAGAGCTTCGAGCCGTCCTCACCCTCCATCAGCGTCACCGTGTCGACGACGCCGGATTCGCCCGAGCGCATCGTGACGCTCGTCTCGCGGCGCTTCTGGGGGGAGAGCCCGCCCATGTCGTCGGGCTCCTCGAGGAACCGCGGCGGGCTGGTCTTGCCGAGCAGGACGGCGTTCTCGCCGACCTTCGTCTCGGGGTTGACCAGGCCGTCGTCGTCGAGGTGCGTGTAGGCCTCCTCGCCGCGCGCGCCGCGGACCTCGTCGTCCGGAATCTCGAAGCGGTCTTCCTGGCCGCCGGGGTAGCGCCGCTCCTCGCCCTCGTAGGTGCGGAAGAAGTGCGAGCGGGCGAGCGCGCGGTCGACCGACCCCTGGTTCATGACGAGCGCGTCCTCGATGTTGAACCCCTCGTAGCTCATGACGGCGACGACGAAGTTCTGTGCCGCCGGCCGGTCGTCGTACCCGATCTGCTCGGTGGTCTGGGTCTTGACCATCGAGAGCTGGGGGTAGTGAAGGAGGTGCTGGCGCGTGTCCGGACGGATGCGGTAGTTCGCGCTCGGCAGGCCCAGCGACTGCTTGATCATCCCCGACCCCATCGTAATCCGCGGCGAGGCGTTGTGCTCGGGGTAGGGAATCATCCCCGCGCCGATGCCGAACATCAGCTGGGGGTCGACCTCGAGGTGCGTGTGGTTCTCGGTGAGTTCCTCCTCGCTGACGCCGACGAGGATGTCCTCCTCTTCCTCGGCGTCGATGAACTCGACGAGGCCGCGCTCGACGAGCTCCTCGAACTCCAGTTCGCCGGCCTTGACCTGCTCGATCTCCTCGTCGGTGATGAGCGGGTCGCCGTCTTCGACGACGAGCAGCGGGCGGCGAGCCCGGCCGGCGTCGGCGTTGATGATGACCTCCTCGGTCCGGTCCTTGACGGAGACGTTGACCATCTGGGAGACGTCTCCGCGGCGTCGGGCCTGTCGGACCTGTTCTGCGAGCTGTTCGGGGTCGGGGTGTGTCCCGACCAGGCTACCGTTTACGTATACTTTGGCTTCGCGTCCCTGACTCATGTTAATCGTCCGCGGGCTGCTGTTCGATAGATTCGATACCGGGGATGCCCTGGACCCCCATCTCCGCGAGTTCCTGTTTGAGCCCCTGTGCGTCCTCCACGTCCTGTGACAGCTCCATGGCCTGTGCGAAGTTCTTCACCAGACCGCAGTTCGGTCCCTCCGGCGTCTCGGAGGGACAGATGCGACCCCACTGGGTCGCGTGCAGGTCGCGCGCCTCGAAGTGCGGCTGCGACCGGCTGAGCGGCGAGCGCAGGCGACGGAGGTGTGACAGCACGCCCATGAAGTCCGTCCGGTCGACGAGCTGGGAAACGCCGGAGCGGCCGCCGACCCAGTTCCCCGTCGCGATGGGGTGTTCGAGCCGTTCGGTCAGCACGTCCGACCGCACGACGGTCGAGACGGAGAGCTGGCGGTTTCGCATGTTGGCCCGTTCGAGCTGGTACTTCACGTCGCGTGCCAGCTTGTTCAGCGCCGTCCGGAACAGGTCGGTCATCAGGTCGCCGCTGACCTTCAGGCGCTTGTTCGCGTAGTGGTCCTTGTCGTCGGCCTCGCGGCGGTCGAGCGCGAGCTCGAAGCACGCCTCGGCCATCCGGCAGAGGTAGAACGCCTTGTTGATGCGGACCTCCTCCTCGTCGACGCCCTCCTCGTGGAGGTGCGGCAGGAGGTAGCGGTCGATGACGTAGTTGGCGCGCTTGAGCTGGTAGTTCTTGCCCTGCCCGGAGGCGACGCGTTTGCCCAGCGTCTCGATGGCCTCCTCGGTCGTCTGGACCTCGGCCTCCTCCAGATTCTCCAGCATGAACTTCACGATCTCCGGGTCCTCGCTGACGCGGTGGACGATCTCCTCGTCGGATTCGAGTCCGAGCGCGCGGACCAGCGTCACGAAGTCGATACTGCCGGAGACGGACGGGAACGAGACCTCCAGCAGGCCGTCGCGGGTCCGCTCACACAGCACCAGCGCGCGGTAGCCCCGGCGCTGGGAGAACGTCTTGGCGACCTGCACTTCGTCGCCGTACTTCGTGTCGTACTCGGCGAGAATCTTGTTCGGCGCGAGGTCCTCGCTGGTCATCAGCACCCGCTCGGAACCGTTGACGCAGAAGTAGCCGCCGGGGTCGGCGGGGTCCTCGCCGATGTCGATGAGTTCCTCCTCGGTGAAGCCCGCGATGTTGCACTTGTTCGAGCCGACCATGATGGGCATGCGCCCGATCTTGGTCTCGGTGCGGTCGACGACCTCCTCCGGTTCCTCCTCGCCGCCGCGGACGATGGCCATCTCCATGAACACCGGCGCGGAGTAGGTGATGTTGCGGAGGCGGGCCTCCTGCGGGTACAGCAGTTCCTCGCTGCCGTCTGCCTCGCGGACCCGCGGGGTGACGACGCGCACGTCGCCCAGTTCGACCCACACCGGCTCCTGTCCCTCCTTGTCGCCGATGTCGGTGTCGATGGTCTCCTTCTCGTCGACGACCTGCTGCATCCCCCTGTCGAGGAACGCGTTGAACGAGCGGAAGTGGTGTTCGGCGAGCCGTTCCTTCGCGAAGTACTCGCGCGAGATCGCGCGGCGGTCCTGTGTGTTCATTATTCTACCACCAGTCGATAGACAACTGCGGTGTCGGTCGTCCGGGAGTCGCGTTCGATCCGAATGACGTCACCGACCTCGGCGTCGTCGGGCAACGCCTTGTCGGTGCGCTTGATCTTCGGAAGGTCCGTCTTTTTGATGTCGTACTCCTCGAGCACTGCTTCGAGATCTGCCTCGTCGACGACGCTGTGGTCGGGAACGAGGTCGTGTTGACTTACATCTACCATGTGTGTGCGTTGGGCCTGCTGCTGGAGAAGGTGGCTGTCACGAGATACTACAGGCCCATATTGTCGGCCGGCATATAACACTTACCAACTTGGCCTGCCGTAGCTACCGGGCCCCCACCCGGACCACACATGGGCCGTGGGAGCGACTCGCGTAGCAGTCGATTGCACCAGCGCCGACATATTACTTTGGGTCCCGTCACGTGCACTCATCACAGGGCGCCTTCCTTTGGAAAGCCTTAATACCAACACCGGGATACGAAGAAATGCAGCGAAGGCCCGGATGGTGTAGTGGCCCATCATACGACCCTGTCACGGTCGTGACGCGGGTTCAAATCCCGCTCCGGGC
>ENA-ORCR01000840-ORCR01000840.1-marine-metagenome-genome-assembly--contig:-NODE-840-length-11550-cov-4.134054_pt1 | contig 11550 bp, 10 predicted proteins | sample MGYA00237782_ERZ508514 | MGnify/ENA primary metagenome ERZ508514 (study PRJEB26185, sample SAMN06268960) | marine metagenome | isolation source: Eden Landing Ponds, San Francisco, CA, USA | place...
CCCGCAACGAACTCGCGAGTCCGTTCATCCTGGGCGTCTCCTCGGGGGCGGGGCTGATGATCCTCCTCGTGCTCGTGGCTCTCTCGGGCGCGACGCTCGTGATTCCCTCCGTCGTCGGCTCGGTGGTGCTTGACATCACCTCGCTGCTCCCGATCATCGCCGCGCTGGGCGGGATCGGTGCGTTCCTGCTGGTCTACGCCATCGCCTGGAAGAACGGGACTTCTCCGGTCCGACTGGTACTGGCGGGCGTCATCGTCGGCACCGTCTTCCAGAGCCTCCAGACGGGGCTGTTCTTCTTCGCGAGCGACATCGGCGTCGTCCAGTCGGCCATCGCCTGGACGACGGGGTCGCTCACTGGGGTCGACTGGGAGCAGGTGCGGATGGCACTGCCCTGGACGATCCCGGTCCTCATCCTCTCGGTGAGCAGCGCCCGACAGCTGAACGTGCTGTTGCTGGGCGAGCGGACGGCCTCCTCGCTCGGCATGAACGTCGAGCGGATGCGCTTTGCCCTCTCGACCGTCGCGGTGGTGGCCGCGGCGGCAGCCATCGCCGTCGCGGGCATCGTCGGCTTCGTCGGCCTGATCGTCCCGCACATGGTCCGCAACATCGTCGGGAGCGACTACAAGCATCTGGTCGTCGGCTGTCTGTTCGCCGGCCCGGCGCTGATGGTCGCCGCCGACGTCGGCGCCAGACTGGGCCTCATGGTGCTTGCCGGCAGCAGCGAGCAGATGCCGGTCGGCATCGTCACCGGGCTGCTCGGCGGCCCGTACTTCCTCTATCTGATGCGCAAACAGGACACGATGGGTGAGATCTGATGCCCGGAGAAACGCCCGAACCGGACGGTGGTGTCAGCCAGACGATCACGAAGCCGGCGTCCCGGGAGAACGGTGACTCACCGGCCGACGGCGAGTCGACCGACGACGGACACGCCGACAGCGAGACGGCGGCCAGCGAGTTCCGGGGCGAGGATCTGGTCGTCGGCTATCCGTCGAGCGAGCAGCCGGTCATCGACGGCGCGTCGATCGAGGTCGCGCCCGGCGAAGTGACCGCGCTGGTCGGACCGAACGGCAGCGGCAAGAGCACACTCCTGAAAGGGCTGGCCGACCAGCTGGCACTCGACTCCGGCGTCGTCCGGCTGGACGGCACCGATATCCACGACATGGAGACCAAAGAACTCGCGCGAAAGCTCGGCCTGCTCTCCCAGGAGAACGTCGCCCCCGATAGCATCACGGTCGAACAACTGGTCGAACACGGCCGCTACCCCCACCGGGGCTTTTTCGACGGCCTCACCGACGCCGACCGCGCGGAAATCGACCGAGCGATCGACCTGGCGGGCGTCGACCACCTGCGCGAGCGCGAAGTCGGCCAGTTGAGCGGCGGCCAGAAGCAACTGGTCTGGATCGCGATGGTGCTCGCCCAGGACACCGACGTCCTGTTGCTCGACGAGCCGACGACGTTCCTGGATCTCCACCACCAGCTCGAAGTGATGGAGATCGTCCGGACCCTCCGGGACGACAGCGACATGACGGTCGTCGTCGTCCTGCACGACATCCAGCAGGCCGCCCGGCACGCCGATCGGATGGTCGCATTGAAGGACGGCGAGATCCGGGCGCGAGGGCCGCCCGAGGCGGTCATCACCGAAAGGCTCCTGGCGGACGTCTTCGAGATCGACGCCGCCGTCGAGCGGACGCCCCGGGGGCCACGGATCGAACCGCTCCACCCCCGCCACGAGGGCGACCCGGACAAGCAGTCGTGAGCGCCGGGGACGACTGCCCCCACGGCTCGGCCGACTCCCGCTCTCGCATCGCAACGACGTGCCCGACCGGGATGGTGGGCGGGCACTCCGACCGCTAGCAGGCACGGATACGACGGGTTGTCTGTCAGCACCCCTATTTTTGGCTCGCCTAAAATCGGTGGCCTTTTATTGATTTAGGCTTGCCTAAAATCTATGGGAGACGATTCGAGTTCGACGAGCGGGGAGTCAGTAGCACCCGAAACACCGACCCGCCGAGAGGCGATCAAGTACGGCGGCGCGGCGCTCGTGGGCGGCCTGTTGGCCGGCTGTTCGAGTAGTGCCACGGACGACGAGGGCGACCCCGACAGTGAGACGGCGACCACGTCGGTACGGACTGAAACGGCGACGCCGTCGGATCCGACTGAGACAGCCACCACCTCGGAGGGCACGGAGACGACGACGGAAACCAAGTCCGACACGTACAGCGCATCGATCGCCCCGATGGGGCGGGTCACCCTGGAAGAACCGCCTGAGACCGTCTTCACCCGGCTCACGCATCATGCCGACATGGCGTTCGCTCTGGGTCGCGGTGACACCATCACCGCGATGCACGCGCCGGCGTACTACGACCGGCTGTGGAACCAGTTCATCGAACGATTACCTGGCGTCACGCTGGACTGGGAGGGGCTGTACTCCTCGTGGCAACCCACCAAGGAGAAACTCTACGAACTCGATAGCGACATCCACCTCGCTGACCCGGCCTGGATCACGGTACAGGACAACTGGGAGCCGGGCGACATCGAGGAGATCGAAAGCGGTGTCTCGCCGTGGTTCGGCAACTCGCTGAGTGACACCCACCAGGAGCCGCCGGACGCCTATGCGGACGGCTACGAGTACTACACGCTGTGGGAACAGTTCGAGCGCGTCGCGCAATTGCTCGGCGAACAGGCGCGGTATGAGGAACTCGCGGCGATCCACGCGGACCTACTAGCAACTATCGAAGAGCGCCTCCCCGAAGAATCCGAGCGGCCCTCTGTCGTGATGATCGCCGCCCAGGACCTCGACGAGATCTACGCCTACACGCTCGACGAACCCGGATTCCTGACCGCACACACCCGCCCGTTCGGTGCCAGAGACGCCTTCGACGGCGAGGTCGAGTCTGCCTCAGTCATCGATTACGAGGCGTTGCTGGAGGCCGACCCGGACGTGATCCTGCATCTGGGCGGGTTCGAACCGAACACCGATCTGGCCGCGCGTCGCGAGGAGTTCCAGTCCGATCCGGTCGCGAGTGAGATCACCGCTGTCCAGAGCGAGCGGGTCTACCCGCAGGGCGCCCGGTATCAGGGTCCCATTCTCAACCTCTTCCAGCTGGAGATGACGGCCAAGCAGCTCTACCCCGACCAGTTCGGCGAGTGGCCACGCTACACCGAGGGGCCCTACCCCGAGATTCCGGCCGGGGAACAGCTGTTCGACCGCGAGCGCGTCGCGGCCGTCATCAACGGGGAGATATAGATGAGTGACGACACGGGTTCGAGGACGACACCGACACGACGTGAGTACCTGAAGTACGGCCTGGCGGTCGGGACCGGCGGGCTGCTCGCGGGCTGTAGCGGTGGGGAACGTACCGAGACGGCCCAACCGGCCGACCAGGAAACGGCGACCGCAACACCCACCGAGACGGCGACGGAGGCGGAGACGACTACCGAAACGGAGGCGGAGACGACTGCCGAAACGGCGACGGAAACGACAGCCGACACCCCCTACACCGTCGAGATGGCACCTGTCGGGGAGGTCAGCTTCGAAGAGGTACCCGAGACGTTTACGCCGTACAGCGGCGACTACGCTGACATGGCGGTCGCGCTGGGCAAGGGCGACGGCATCCAGGGAATCGGGTTCGCCGACCGGTATTACTCGTACGTCTACGACGAACTACCCGGTGTCAGCGTCGATCGTGAGCAGATCGAGGAAGACCCCGAGGTGCGGACCAAAGAACAGTTCTACGCGCTGGACAGCGACGTCTTCCTGTACGACCCTCAGATGCTGATCAACTGGTTCGACTGGGGGCCGGCAGACGTCAGTGAGATCCGCGAGAACGTCGCGCCCTTGTTCGCGAACCTGATCTTCCGGCGCGAGGACGCCTGGCACGACTACCGCTACTACACGCTCTACCAGGCCTTCGAGAAGCTGGCGGAGCTCTTCCAGCGGGAGGAGCGCTTCCAGGCGTTCGAGACACTCCACGAGGAGTTCCTCGCGGACATTCAGGCGAAAATGCCGCCCGCGAGCGAGCGGCCGAACGTCATGCTCACCTTCGAGGGGACGGACGAGCCCGAGACGTTCTCGCCGTACCGGCTCAACGACCGTGGGACGAGCAAAAAGCAGTGGCGGGACCTGGGGGTCGCCGACGCCCTCTCCGGCACCGGTATCGAGGGGCTCAGCACGACCGACCGGGGCGAACTCGACTACGAGAACCTGCTCACGGTCGACCCGGACGTACTCTTGGTCCGGGGCCACGAGCGCAAATCGGCCCAGGAGTTCCGCGACACGGTGCTCGCGTACATGGAAGACCACCCCGTCGGGAGCGAACTGACGGCCGTCCAGAACGGGCAGGTCTACCGCGGCGGCTTCCTCTATCAGGGCCCGATCCAGAACCTCTTCCTGACCGAGCGTGCCGCCAAACAGCTCTATCCCGAGACGTTCGGCCACGTAACCGGGGACGAGGAGTTGTTCGACCGCCAGCGGGTCGCGGACATCGTCAACGGAGAGATTTGAATACAGTCTAGCGGCCGGAACCGGCGGGCTACGTGCCAGCAGGAGCGGTGATAGCACGACGACTGACGGGGCCGGCGACGCCGACACCACGCAACCGGCGACCGAAACGAACGGCACCACGACGCCCACCTCGACTGCGACGGACCGGTTGTTGGATTCCCAAATCGCTGGACTGGAACTCACCTTTATAACGAATGCGGCCGTTTGTCTGACTGTTCGTACAATGAAAGCATTTGTCATGCGCGACATCGGCGAGACGGCCATCATCGAAAAAGAACGCCCCGAACCCGGTCCCCAGGACGCGATCTTGAAGCCCACGGAGGGGCTGATCTGCACCTCCGACTGTCACACCGTCCACGGCGCGATCGGCGAGCGTGAGGACCTCACACTCGGTCACGAAGTCGTCGGCGTCGTCGACGAGGTCGGCAGCGCAGTCGAGCACTTCGAGGCAGGCGATCGCGTCGCCGTCGGTGCGATCACGCCCGACTGGAACTCCCTGGCGGCCCAGGACGGCCACCCCTCCCAGTCGAATCAGGCCCTGGGCGGGTGGAAGTTCGCCAACGTCAAGGACGGCACCTTCGCCGAGTACGTCCACATCAACGACGCCGACGGGAACATGGCGAAGATCCCCGAGGGCGTCACCGACCACGAGGCCGCCTACGTCGCGGACATGCTTTCGACCGGCTTCGCCGGTGCCGAGCGCGGCGACATCCCGATGGGCGGGACCGTCGCTGTCTTCGCCCAGGGCCCCGTCGGCCTCATGGCGACGAAAGGGGCCGAACTGCAGGGTGCCGGGCGGATCATCGCCGTCGAGACCGTCCCCGAACGCAAGGAACTCGCCCGCGAGTACGGTGCGACCGACGTCGTCGACTTCGGCGAGGTCGATCCCGCCGAGGAGATCATGGAGCTGACCGACGGCGAGGGCGTCGACGTCGCCATCGAGGCACTGGGGGCTGACGAGACATTCCAGGACTGCATCAAAGTCACCAAGCCCGGCGGCACGGTCTCGAACGTCGGCTACCACGGCGACGGCGAGTTCCGGCACATCCCGCGCGCCGAGTGGGGCGTCGGCATGAGCGAGATCGACATCGTCAACGACCTCTGTCCCGGCGGCCGCCTGCGCATTCAGCGCCTGCTCCGGTTGCTCGATCAGGGCAAGGTCGACCCGACGAAGATGACCACCCACGAGTTCGAGTTCGACGAGATTCAGGAGGCCTTCGAGATGATGGAAACGAAGGAAGACGGGATGATCAAGCCGCTGATCCACTTCTAGGACGGTTCTCGGGGGACAGTCCCCGGCCCGCGAGGGACGGGCTGTTCCGAAGGGGGTTTATCGCTCGCCCGGCGACCGGAAGGTAATGCGCGTGACGTTTCTCGGGACGAGCGGCGCGGTGCCGACGACCGAACGCAATCCTTCGGCCGTGATGGTCCGGCGGGAAGGCGAGCGACTGCTTTTTGACTGCGGCGAGGGGACCCAGCGCCAGATGATGCACTTCGGGACGGGCTTCGATGTCGCTCACATCTTCGTCTCGCACATGCACGGCGATCACGTGCTGGGGATTCCCGGCCTCCTGCAGACGATGGATTTCAACGAGCGTGAGGAACCGCTGGCGATCCACGCGCCACACGGGACTCGCTCCCAGCTGGAGGCGCTCATCGGCGCGACCGGCGATCGACCGTCCTACCCGCTGCGGATCACACAGAACGGTCCCGGCGACGTGGTGCTCGACGCCGACGAGTACGAGGTTCGCGGGATCGAGACCGAGCACCGGACCCAGTCGCTCGGCTACGCGCTGGTCGAGGACGACCGCAAGGGCCGCTTCGATCGCGAAACGGCCGAGAACGAACTCGGCATCGAGCCGGGACCCAAGTACTCGAAACTCCACGCGGGGGAGCCAGTCGAACACGACGGGCGAACGATCCAGCCCGAGGAGGTCGTCGGCCCGCCGCGGCCGGGTCGGACGGTCGTCTACACGGGCGACACCCGTCCCGTCGAGGCCGTCCGCCGGGCCAGCGAGGACGCCGACCTGTTGATCCACGACGGAACGTTCGGCGACGACCGGGCAGCGCGTGCCCGGCGGACCGGCCACTCGACGGCGCGGGAAGCCGGATCGCTGGCGGCCGAAGCCGGCGCGAAGCGACTCGCGCTGACGCACATCTCGACGCGATATGCCGGGCGATCGGATCAGCTACTGGAGGAGGCTCGCGAGGCGTTCGGCGACGCCGCCTTCGTCGCTGCGGACGGGCAGTCGATCGACGTCCCCTATCCGGACGACGAGTGAGTGAGCCCGTGACACGGCCTCAGACAACACGGAACAGTTACTTCGGGCCATCCACTGGCTAGGACAATGGCAAAGCAGCGGGCCGATGCTGCCGTCGCTCGGGCGTTTGAGACCATCTCGCCGTGGGGCGTTCGACTCGCCTGTGGCGGCGTGATCGCGGCGGCAGGACTGGCGGGCATCCTCGTCCCAGTCGTCCGTCTGATCGCAACGCCCGGTGGCGTGTCCGGCCCGGCGGTGGGGGCGCTCGTGCCAGCATTATTCAGTCTTGCTGTCCTCGGCGGCGGCTACTGGCTTGCACGGAGCGACCTCGACGGATCGCTGGCTGCCGCGGTCACAGTCTGGTGGTTCCTCGGGACTGCGTTCGGGACGTTCACGGCACTCGGTCTCGTCGGCTATCAGATCGGGTCAGGGGTCAGCGTCTCCGACCCGGCGATCGTGCTGAGCGGGATCGCGTCGATCGGCGGCGTCGGTGGGCTGCTGGTCGGCCGATACGACGCACAGAGCCAGCGTCGACGACAGGCACTCGAGCGCGAACACGAGCGGCTCGCCGACGAACGCCAGAAGCTCGCGCTGCTCAACCGGATCGTCCGCCACGATATCGGCAACGACATCCAGATCATCAGCGGCATGTCCGACCATCTCGAAGGGCACGTCGATGCGGAGGGGGCGGAATATCTCGATCGCATCCAGCGGACGACCGAAGAAGCGATTCAGCTGACTGAACAGGTACGGGCGTTCGTGGCGTCGCTGGGCGGTGAAAACCCCTCCGAATTGCGCCGGACCTCACTCCGGCGAGTGCTGGAGACCCAGACCGAGAACACTCGCGAAGTGTACCGGGAAGCAACGGTCACGCAGGTGGGCGAGATTCCAGACGTCGCCATCCACGCTGACGAACTCCTCTCGACTGTCTTTCACAACCTCCTCTCGAACGCGGTCGAACACAACGACCGGGCGAACCCCTACGTCGAGCTGTCAGTCGAACGCGACGGCGGGACAGTCGCCGTCTCAATCGTGGACGATGGCCCGGGTATCGCCCAACAGGAACGGATCCGACTTCGAAACGTCGACACTACCCCGGACATAGACAGCGAATCCGGGCTCGGGCTGTACATCGTGGGCATGCTCGTTGGTCGCTACGACGGGGCGATTTCGATCGACGACCGGGAGCCCCGTGGGACAATTGTCACTGTCAAGCTCCCAGTCGCCGACGGCGAATAGCGCCGGTCGTTACAATGTATAGGGTCATCGACGGCGAATAGCGCCGGTCGTCACCATCCCCCGGTCATCGACGGCGAATGAATCGGGACGCTACTGGTGACTGGCCGATACTGTCATCTGTGCCGGCGTGGAATGAAACGGCATGGAGCTTTCACACGTCGCGATATGGGTGACCGACCTCGACCGATCCCTCGACTTCTACGAGGCATTGGGCTTCGAGCGGGCGTGGTCGTTCACCGCAGACGGGGTCGAGAACGTCTACGTCAGCGGTGACGGTGGCGAACTCCAGTTGCGTCACGACCCTGACCGAACGACGCCGATCGCACCGACGCGGGCCGACACCGACCACGTCGCGCTGGGTGTCGAGGACGAAGCTGCTGTCGAGGCGGCTGTCGAGCGGAGCCGCGACGCCGGCGGCTCGGTCATCGACGGCCCACACGTCGTCGAACCGGCCGACGCCTACGCCGCCTTCGTCGAAGACCCCGACGGCTATACGCTCGAGTTCGTCACATCGCTGGAGGGAGACCAATGACTGATCCGCGCCTCGCGCTCGTCTTCGACGACGGGTACCGTAGCGACTTCGACATGCTTCGACCGGCACTCGCGGACCTCGACGCCCCCATGACGCTGGCGATCGTCCCCGGGTGGCTCGGCGGCGAGGACCACATCACAGCCGACGAACTCGAAACGCTCGCCGACGAGGGCCACGAGGTCCTCTCACACGGCCGCCGTCACCGCTATCTGGGAACACATCGGGTAACGGCGGACGCGTCGGCTGGCGACCGTCGAGTGACCCTGGACAACCACGTCTTCCCCGATGACGACCACGGCGTCTACGTCGGCGACACCTACGAGATCACCAACGGCGAAGACGCCGAAACGCTGACCCTTGCCGAGAAGTTGGGCACCGACGACGAACCGATCATGGAGTTCGAGACGGCGATTTCGGGCGATTACACCGCCGGCGAAGCGGTCGTCCGCCCGACGATGGCGACCATCGAGGACGAGATCGTCGGCGTCCGCGAGGAATTCGACGACCTGGGCTTCGATCCGACGGGCTTCGTCTTCCCGTATGACGCCACCGATCCGCGAGCTTGGGACGTCGCGAGCGAGGAATACGACACCATCGCGAACGCCGCTGTGCGGTCGCTGCCGAACCCGCCGGGCACGCTTCCGACGAACTGGCGGCGGTACTACCTCCAGACGAGCCATCAGACCCGGCCGGAACTCGCGGCCTACCTCGATACGCTCGCTGAGCAGGGCGGCGTGGGGATTCTCGCGGGCCACAGCGACTGGGAGTCGGTTCCCGAAGAGCGCGTGATCTGGACCGTCGAGGCCGCCCGCGAGCGTGGGATCGAAGTGACGACGCTCCACGAGGCAGCCGAGCGCTAAACGAAGCACTACCGTCTCACTTCGGCGAGGTTTCAAGACCCAGGAGCGCCTATTCCTCTGTAATGGCGACCCAGCAGTATCGAATCGTTTCCGCCGAGGACTCGGAGATCCACGGGGAGCCCCACATCGAGGGGAGCCGCGTCACGGTCCGAGATGTGCACGCACGCGTCGAACAGCGCGGACTCGCCCCCGAACGAGTCGCCGAGCGGTACAACCTGGACATCGCAGACGTCTACGAGGCACTCGCGTATTATCACAACAACCCCGACGAGATGCGACGGGTCGAGAAACGCCACGACCGAGCCGCCGCCGAGGCCAGAGAGCGGTCGTCGCTCACGCCACCCGACAGCTGACCGATGGCGTATCGGCTCATCCTCGACGAGAACGTCGAGCACGAGGTGGCCCATCGGCTCGAGAACTACGGCCACGACGTCGAGCACGTCGATTTCGTACCCGAGCTCGGGAAGGGGACTGCCGACCAGCCGATCGCGCGGTATTCACTCGACACCGATCGCGTGATCGTGACGTACGACGACGACTTCGTCCTCGAGGTGGACGAAGGCCAGTATCGGGCGGTGTTGTATTTCGACGACGCGGCGCTGTCCGTCGAGCAGGTCTCGGACATCATCCACACTGTTTCTCGGAACTACCCACAGGAAGCGTTGCAGGGCCTCGAGTACGTCGGCGAGGAATGGCTCTGAGCGACGGCCCGGTCACCTCTCACCGCGAATGGAATACGCTCCGTCCGTGAAAACCGTCTCTGTATATTTGACTCAGCCTGCCCGAGTCGCGCCCTGTGTCCCCCATGAGAGGACTGACTGTTGCAGATCGTGCGAAATCAACGTGCCTCGTTCCCGACAATCGGCATCATGAGGAATTTTAGCGCCCGCGGCGTCATGGGTTTATACTGCTGAGACACCTAGGTACCACCGTGCAACGGACGGCTGCCCTGGACGACGTGATCTTCGGCGTGGACGTCCAGAGCGGGGACGTGCGGGGGGATGCGCCCTCCTACGCGCTGGTCATCTTCGACGGCGAGAGCATCGACCGGGACGTGGTGAGCCGCCGGAAACTCCGGCGACTCATCGACGACCGCGAGCCGGCGATCGTCGCCACGGACAACATGTACGAACTCGCCGCGGACAAGGACGCACTCGTCCACTTCCTCCGGGAATTGCCCGACGGAACGCGCCTCGTCCAGGTGACCGGCGACGAGCAGCCCGAACCGCTCTCCAGGGTCGCCTCCCGCCACGGCGTCCCCTACGGCAAGGATCCGATGAAAGAGGCCGAGGCCGCGGCCCGGCTCGCGGCCGGCAACGTCGGCTACGCGGTGTCGGCGTTCTCCGAAACGACCGAGGTGAAAGTCGCCCGCGGCCGCTCGACCGGCGGCGGTGGGGGCTGGAGCGAGGACCGCTTCACCCGGCGGATTCACGGTTCGGTCAAGAAGCTCGCCCGCGAGGTCGAACGCGAACTCGAGGCCGCGAATCTCGAATACGACCGCGATGTAACCGAGAAGTACGGCGGCTTCTCGAACGCGGTCTTCGAGGTCGAGGCCCCACCGGAAGACATCCCCGTCTCGCGGGAACGGTCGGGCGACACCAGGATCGAGATCGAGCGCGAGCGCTTAGAGGGCATCGAGTTCGAGCCCCTGGCCCACCGGCGCGATCACGTCGTCGTCGGCGTCGACCCGGGGACGACCACCGCGGTCGCCGTCGTCGGCCTCGACGGCGAGGTCCTTGAGGTCCACTCGACCCGGACTGCGGACACCGCCGCAGTCATCGAGTGGATCATCGAACGCGGGCGACCGATCGTCGTCGCCGCGGACGTCACGCCGATGCCCGAGACCGTCGAGAAGCTCCGCCGGAGTTTCGACGCCGCCGCCTGGACGCCCGACAGCGACCTCCCCGTCGACGAGAAACTCCACCGAACCCGCGAAGCGGCCACCGACAACGATCACGAGCGCGACGCGCTGGCGGCCGCCCTCGAAGCCTACGACGATCACGCGGACCAGTTCGAGCGAGTCGCCGCGAAAGTCCCACCGCGCGAAGAGGTTGGCCCCGTGCTGGCTCGCGTGGTCGCCGGCGAGGAAAGCGTCGAGAGCGTCCTGGACGACCTCGCGGACGAGGAGAGCGAACCCGCCGAAACCACCGAACA
>ENA-ORCR01000841-ORCR01000841.1-marine-metagenome-genome-assembly--contig:-NODE-841-length-11534-cov-3.606703_pt1 | contig 11534 bp, 12 predicted proteins | sample MGYA00237782_ERZ508514 | MGnify/ENA primary metagenome ERZ508514 (study PRJEB26185, sample SAMN06268960) | marine metagenome | isolation source: Eden Landing Ponds, San Francisco, CA, USA | place...
CCCATCGTCGAGTCGCGGCTGACCGTCGACGCCGTCGACCGCGTCGTCGTCCGCCAGGCCCGCGACATCGAGTCGACCTACTACCTGCTCAAGCAGTTCCTCGCCGACGAGGAACTGCGCAAGACCGTCCTCGTCCCCATCGGCCTCGCGCTGATCGCCTACCCCGTCCTCTGGTGGCTCGCCAGCCCCGGCGTCGCCACCGGCGCCATCGTCGCCGTCGTCGGCCTCTTCTTCCTCTACAAGGGCCTCGGCGTCGACACCTACCTCGCCTCCCTGCCCGGCCAGGTCCAGCGGGCGCTGTACTCCGGCCAGGTCGCCCTGGTCACCTACGTCGTCGCCGCCGGCCTCTCGCTCGTGGGCGTGTTCGCCGGCGCCATCGGCGTCTCCGAACTCGGCTCGGAGGGCCCGCTCATCCTCGCTAGCCGCTTCGCCTTCGACGCCATCCCCTGGCTCACCGGCGCCGCGCTGGCCGCGAGTACCGGTCGGCTGCTCGACGAACTCATCCGCCACGAGGGCGTCCGGTCGGCGTATCTCAACCTCCCCTTCGGCGCCGTCGCAGTCGGCCTCGTCGTCCGCGGGTTCTCCGCGTACTTCCTCGAACTCGCCGACGTGTTCGACCCCTTCCGCGTCCGCGCGTTCGAGGCCGGCCCAATCGCGTTCGAAGGCGCGACCCTCCAGCCGCCGGGGACCAGACTGGCGCTGTTCATCCTCGCCGGTGTCCTCGTCAGTCTCGCCGGAGTTCGGTTCGCGGCGTATTTCAGCGGGACGACGGTCGAACAGGAGTTCGCCCACGGGCGCGAAGGCGGAGACTAGGAGATTTTTGATCGGCCGCGACCGCGTTCGCCTCGCGTGCTCGTTGAGTGGATGTTTCTGTTTGACTTGGTGCGAACGAAAGCGAGGAGACTGCGACCGCGATCGACGGTCGGCGTCGAAAGCCCTCGGTGCGCTCGCTCGTAGCCGATTCGACAGTATCCGGCAGCGATCGCCGAAAGCCCTCGGTGCGGTCGCGGGCGCTGTGCGACATATCTTCGCTCCCTGCGGTCGCTCAGATAGTGGTCACGCAGCGCCCGCGAGCACACCTCGCCCTTTCAGTCCACCGAGGTACCGCACAGCAACCGCACCGCGCCACACGCCTCCCCAACCGACTCACTCGGTCGCGGTGCTCCCTCGTTCGTCCCTCGCACGATGCTGTCGCGGCACGAGAGCCGCGACAGCGCGCGCCACAGCGGTTGCTCAGTCTGTCACCTGTACTGAACGAAGGAGTAGTACGGGAATCGTGGTCCGACGGCCGCAGAAACGGCGAGCGACGGCTCGCGCTCACAGCCAGTCGACGAAGGTACCCTCGAGCAGCGTCTCCGCCTGGTGGTCGACGTAGGCCGATTGCATGCCCCAGATGGCCTCGGCGAGGGGGACGTTCTGGTCGACGGCGGCGGCGACGTGGTCGTGTTTCCAGCGGGCGGGCGTGACCTTGCGGTCGGCCCGCTCGCGCAGCGGGCGGACGTAGCGACGGGCGGCGTCGGTCGACAGCCCCTGGGTCTCCAGGCCCTGTCGGGCGGCCTCGAACAGCTCGCCGTAGATGTGGTCGAGGTCGGTCGTCTCCTCGCCGTCGGTGGTGATCCACGTCAGGTCGGCCGCCAGGCCATCGCGGCTGGCGGCGTAGAAGTTCTCGCGGGCGGTCTCCCACGCCATCGCGCGGACGGGGTGTTCGATGCTGGTGAGCGTGGTCAGCAGGCCGGCGAAGACGGCCTGGAAGCTGACGGCGTCGCGGACGGTGGGCTGGCCGGGTAGGGGGCGAAACTCGATGCGGGCGTTGGCCTGGGGCTCGGTCGCGCCGTCGAAGACGGGTCGGATCCACCGCCAGTAGCTGCCGTGTTTGTGCCGGAAGTGGACGAAGTCGTCGTCGAAGCGGTCGCCGGCCTCCACGTCCATCGGGACGATCGTCTCGTCGGCCACGACGTCGTCGATGGCTTCCTCGACGCTGTCGAAATCGGGCGGGAATCGCACCTTGTCGGCGTCGCCGTCGTCCGCGGGGTTGAGCACGTCCTCGAAGACGGTGATGCGGTTTTCCATCCAGGCGTCGGCGACGATCTCCTCGTCGTCGGCGTCGTCGTAGAGATCGGGCGGGAAGAAGGGGGCGTTGACACCGAGGGCGAGCAGGGGCCCGGCCACCCGCAGCGCGTAGCGGAAGTACTCGGGCAGGTCGGGGGCGTGGGGGATCTGGTAGTGCGGTTGGATGGAGGTGATGAGGCTCTCGGGCATGACGGTGTCGGCCGACAGCGAGACGTGGGGCGCCTCGATGCGCATGCCCGTGGGGTAGTCGGTGTTGGCCATCGTGTGGTACCGGGCGGCGTCGGACATGTTCGTCGCGATGCGGACGCCGTCCTGCTCGACCGAGTCACAGAGGTAGTCGGTGGCCGTCTCCCCGGTGGGGGGAACGGTCCACATGCCGTCGCTGACCAGGCGGATGTCGTCGCGGGCGGTCCGGTCGAGGGCGGGCGAGAGGTTGGCCTTCAGCTCCTGCTCCTGGGCGACGAGGCCGTGCTCGTTGAGCGGCTGGGGGCTGGTCTGCATCTCGGCGTTGTGCAGCCCGAGTTCCTTCTCGAAGCCGATGAGATCGAGCAGGCCGCGGGGGACCCGCCGCAGCGACCCCGAGCGGGCGTCGACGGCGTACAGCTCCAGCTCGAGGCCGACGATGGCCTCCGTGTTGTCGAAGGTGCCGTCGCGCACCTCGTCTTTGAGTCGCTCGGCCTCCTCGGCGGCCCGCCGGTCGAACGCCTCGGCGTCGACCCCCTGGGCCTCCCGGACGCGAGCCGCGAGTTCGGAGCCGGACATACCACTCCGTTCGACCGCGGCGGTACTTGAACGTGGGGCACTCGGCCGAGCGAGCCACGAGATATTTACCGCCGAGCGCCGATCCTGGGACCGATGCCCCGACTCACGCGCCGCCGCGCCCTCCAGGCAGCGGTCGGGCTGGCCGCCGGCCTGGCCGGCTGTCCCGACGGCGCCACCGACGCCGACGAGGGCGACGGCACGCCCGCGGGGTCGCCGACGCAACCGGCCGCTGCCGTCCCCGACGACCGCGTCGTCGACCCCGAGTACGTCACGCTCCGTGCCGACGACATCGACTACGACGACCCGCTCGCCTGGTTCGTCCCCGAGCCAGACGACAGACCGACCGCAGACGCCACCGTCGAGCCGTCGGACCGCGAGCGGGAGGGCCTGATCGCCGACGCGGCGACCGCGGAGACGTTCGTCGTCGCCGACCGGGTCACCGGGGCCGAGGTGTCCGCGAGCGCCGAGACCGCCCGGCGGTTCGTCGCCGAGACGGACTTCGACAGCGAGACGCTGCTCGTCGAGGGCCGTTCGGTCGAGGAGTGCTACCGGTTGGTGCTGTGTTCTCTCACCTGGTCGGACGGCGAGATCGAGACTCGCTACGGACGATTTTTCCGCGACGCCGACGTGGCCTGCGAGAACGGGGAACGGGACGCCCGCGCCACTATCGCTCGAATCCCGGTCGCGCTCGACCCGGCCGAGTACGAGATGGGGTCGACCGGCGTCGCCAGGGGTCGGTGTTTCCGGGTGGGACGCGAGCGCGAGCGCTCCCGGTCGACGCCCCGGCCTCGCTCGGCGACCGGGACCGACGCCCCCACCGCCACCGAAGGAGGGGACCGATGACCGACGAGCGGTCGGACTCGGCCGACGCCTCCATCACCCGCCGCGGCGCGCTCGCACTCGGCGGCGCGACGCTACTGGCGGGCTGTGGCGCACTGCCGAACCCGCTCGCGTCGGACCCGGTGGAACTCGACGGGGCGGCGCTGGCCGAGATCGCCGACGACGAGGGGCCGGCGGTCGCCTATCCGCTGCCCGTCGACGTGGCAGACGCCCACGTCGCCGCCTCTCGCGAGCGGGCCCACGAGATGCTGTCGGCGGCGCCGCTACCGTTGACCGCCGCCGACCTCCCCAACGGCGCGATGCGCGAGGCGCTCGCTCGCCACGCCGAGCACGCCCGCGAGCACCTCGCCGAGGCGGTCCGGGCGACCGGGACGCGCGAGCGACTGGAGTTGCTCGCACACGCCCGCGGTCCCGCCCGCGCGGTCGAGGCCGCGTGGGCCGCTATCGAGGACGACCTGACCGCCGCGGACGTGCGCTCGGCGCGGGCGGCGGTCGACGAGGACCGCCGCGAGTTCCGGGACGAGCGGGCGTTCGTCGGCGAGGACCCGGTCCGGGCGCTGGTCGTCCACGCGCTGGTCGGCGACTGGCTCCGCGACGCCGAGCGGCACCTCGCAGACCGGCCCGACGACTCCTCGCCCACCACCCCGATCACGGTCGGCGAGCGGGCCAGCGAGGTCGAACAGGCCCGTGCCACGCTGGCCGACGCCCGCCACGTCGACGAGCGGTTCACCGCGTCGCTGACCGACTCGCGGTCCCTCGCGGAGACCTTCACCGACGCCCGCGACTCGCTGGCCGACACGATCGACGCGCGGATGGACGACAAGCCCGCCGAAGACGCCGACCTCGGTGACCTGGTCGACGGCGCCGGCGACCTCGAAGACACCGTCGCGGGCGCGGCGCTGCGCGACCTCCACGGCGACCTCCCGTATCCGGGAGCGTTCGTCCCCGAGACCGATCTCCCCGGGCGGATCCGCTGGCAGGTCGAGACCCTCGCGGGGGTCGGCGCGTTCGAGACCCTGCGCGACCGGATCGCGGCCGACGAGCACCCCACCGTCGAGCGCGCCAGGGACGTGGAGGAACTGCGCCGGTCCGCGGAGACGGCCGTCGCGGACGCGCTCGACGCCAGCGCCGACGAGCGGCTGGCGCGGACGTACCTCGGCTCGCTCGCGGGCTGGTTCGACTACGCGGATGACGACCTCGATGGGCAGGTCGGCGACGACGCGATCGAACTCCAGTGGGTCGCCGACGAGATCGCGCTGTACCTCCGGATCGAGGTGATCGCCGGCGCCGTCCCCGCCACCGTCGACGAGGCGCTCGCCGCCCTCGGCGTCGAATGATCCGGTGGCCGTCGGTCGCGCCCGCGGTCGACTGGTTCACGACCACGAGACATTTACCGTATCGCCGCTTCGCCCGAGTTGTCAATGGACGGACTGACGCGACGACGGCTGCTGGCCGTCGCGGGGGCGACGGCGCTGGGGGGCTGTGCCGGCTTCGGCGCCAGCGGCAGGAGAGAGCCGACGCCGCTGGATTCGACGGCGATCGCCACCGCCGTCTCGGGGTCGCTCCCGACGGTGACCGAACCGTTCCCCGTCACCGTCGCCGAGTCCCACGTCGCCGACGCTCGGCGCGCGGTCCGGTCGACGCTCGACGGGGTTCCCGACCCGGTCCCGTCGACCGGGCCGCCCGACGAGGCGACGCGGGCGATGGTTCGACGGAGCGTCGAGCGCGCCCGCGAGAACCTGGCCGCGGCCGAGGGCGCCGGGACCGACCGGGAGCGACTCGGCGACCTTCGCGACGCGCGCTACGCGGCCGCCCACGCCGCGGCCGCGTGGGCGTTCGCGACCGACGAGCTGACCCGTGAGACGGTTCGCGAGCGGGGCCGGACGCTCGAACGCGCGGTCGCGGCGTTCCGCGCGGACCGGACTTACGTCGGCGATCCCGACGAGCCCGTTCGGGCGCTGCTCGTCCACTCGGTCGTCGAGTCGCTGACGGTCTCGGCGGCCAACGACGCCGTGCCCGGCTGGAGCGACTACGAGCGGTCGTCGTCGGACGCGCCGACCGCGGCCGACGCCGAAGCCGAGCAGCTGCCCGACGCGCGAGCCGTCGGCGACCGCGCCGGGACGATCGCCGAGGGCCGAGCGCGACTGGCCGACGCCCGTCACGTCGACGAGCGGTTCGCCGAGTCGCTGGCCGACTCGCGGTCGATGCGGCCGCTGTTTACCGACGCCCGCGAGGATCTGACGACGACGCTCGAATCCGGGCTCGCCGATATCCCGGGGCCGGAGGCGACCGACGCCGAACTGATTGGAACCGACACCGCGGGTGTCGGCCGGGCGGCCGAGTCCGCGCTCCGACAGCTCCACGGCGACGCCCACTACGTCGCCGACCGCGACGGGACGGAGAATCCGGCCCTGGGCGTGCTCGCGGGCTACGACGGGATCGCCACGATCGCGGCCTTCCAGTCGCTTCGCGAGCGCGTCGCCGACGGCGACGAACTCGGCGTCGACAGCGCCGCGGACCTGCGCGAGCGCCGCGACGAGGCGATCGACGCCGTCGAGACGGCGCTGGCCGAGAGCGAGGACCGTCGGCTGGCGCGGGAACTGCTGGCCTACCCGGTCGCGCGGATGGAAAGCACCGACGGGTCGCTACGCGAGTGGGACGGGGCGACCCTCCAGCACGCCGCCGTGGCCGACCAGGCCAGGTACTACATCGAGTACGCCGCGCTCGCCCGCGCCACTCCCGCCGCCGTCGACGAGACGCTGGCCGCCCTCGACGCGGCCTGACGGGTGCGACCGGTTCGCTTCAGGCCCGCCGCTCGACCGACTCGACTGCTCGCTCCGGCGTCTCGACGTGTTCGATGCCGTCGACGCCGTCGACGGGCGCGCCGTCGTCGCGCCCGTCTGCTCGTTGCGTCTGCGACGCAACGCCCTCGATCCTGTGGGTGCCCAGCCCCGCCACCGGCTTGCCGAAATCGAGCGCGTGCCCCAGCTCCGAGAGCGTCCCGGTGCCGCCGTCGACGGCGACCACGGCGTCGCCGTTCATGACGACGAGGACGTTGCGCGCGTTGCCCATCCCGGTCGCGACGGCCGTGTCGACGTACTCGTTGGCGTCCGCGCGGCGCTCGGTGGGGAGGATGCCGATGGTGTGTCCGTCCGCCTCGCTCGCGCCGCGACAGACCGCTTCCATCACGCCGCCGAGGCCGCCGCAGACCACCGCGTGGCCGCGCTCGGCGAGTTCCCGGCCGAGTTCCTCGGCCGTGGCTGCTTCCTCGTCGGTGACCCGTCCGCCGCCGATGACGCTGACTCGCATGGTCGTGGCTGGCGCGTGGAACCGTCAAAACCTCTCCCGTCTGCGAGCGGACGCGTCCGGCGCAACTACCTTGTATACGGGACTGTATACGAACGGGTATGAGCAAGAGCATCCGCGTCGACGAGGAGACCCACGCGGCGCTCGCGGCCCTGAAGGGCGACGACGAGACGTTCGACGACCTGCTCTCACGGCTCATCGAGGACCGCCGTGCGAGCGTTCGGGAGGGTGCCGGACTCTGGGAGGGCACCGATGCCGCCGAGAAGGCGCTTGAAGCGCGAGAGGAGATGAAACGCGGTGTCGGCGATCGATGACCGTCTACGACAGCAGCGTCCTCATTCACTATCTCGACGGCGACCCCGGGGCGATCGATTACATCGAGGACCAGCAGGACCGGCGTGCGGTCGCACCGCAACTGGTGCTGTACGAAGTGTACCAGGGCGAACTGTTCAGATCGGGGGGTCCCGATTTCGACGCGGTCGACGACGCGCTCGATTGGCTCTCTGTCGTCGAAGAGCCGTCCGGAACCGCTCGTGCGGCCGCGGAACTGCAGGACGAACTCCACGATTACGGCGACCTGCTCTCCGCTCGGGATGCGTTTATCGCCGGGACGGCGAGCCACCTCGGTGAACCGCTCGCCGTCGCTGATTCCGATTTCGATGTCGAAGGGATAGACGAGCTACTCGATGTCGATTTCGTCTGAGCGAATTCACAGCGATAGATCGGCCGAAAAAACGGAACCGAGCGCGCCGACTCACTCGACCTGATCGAACCAGTCTTCGACGCGGGAGACGGGCGCGCCGGTGATCTCCGCCACGTCGGCGGGCTCGCTGGCGGCGAGGTCGGCGACGGTGGCGATGCCGGCGTCGCGCAGGCGGTCGGCGTAGGTCGGGCCGACGCCGTCGACGGTGTCAACGTCGCGGCTCGGCGGGTCGTCGTCGGCCGCTTCCGCAGTGGCTTCCTCGGCGGCCTCGGCGGCCTCCTCGGCGACGGCGTCGACCGCGGCTGCGGCGTCGCTCTCCTCGGTCGGCTCCGAGCGGTCGGCGTACCACTCGCAGACCTCGGGCCAGACCTCCTCGTGCGACGAGGAGGACACCGAGAGGCCGATGTGGCCGGTCGAGTACTCGATGGTGGTCACGTCGTCGCTGCCGATGACCTCGTTGAACGGCTTGGAGGCGTCGGCGGGGATGAGGTGGTCGTACTCGCCCATGATCTGCAGGACGGGCATGTCGATGTCCTCGATGTCGACGTGGACCCCGTCGAGTTCCATCTCGTTGTGGTAGAGCTTGTTCTCCTGGTACAGGTCGGTGAGGAACTGGTCGTAGGCCTCGCCGGCGACGTCGATGCCCTCCGAGAGCCACCGCTCCATGCGGCCGAAGTTCTCGACGAAGTCCTCGTTGTCGAGGTTCTCGTAGAACCGGACGTACTTCGAGACGTAGTTGTCGACCGGGTCCATCAGCGCGAAGCCCACGTCTAAGAACTCCGCGGGGACGTTCCCGAAGGTGTCGGTGATCTCCTCGGGGTCGTAGTACTCCTCGCTGCCCCACTGTTCGAGGAGGCCGCCGGTCCCGTCGAAACAGAGGCCCGCGGCCATCAGTCCGAGGGCGTTGACCTTCTCGGGGTGCAGCGCCGCGTACATGGCCGACATCGTGCCGCCCATGCAGTAGCCGAGGACGTTGATCGAGTCCTGGCCCGACCGCTCGCGCACCACGTCGACGCAGTTCTCGATGTAGCGGTTGACGTAGTCGGAAAGCGTGAGGTGCTGGTCCATCCGCGAGGGCTCGTTCCAGTCGATGAGGTACACGTCGTGACCGGCTTCGAGCAGGCGCCGCACCACGGAGCGCTCCTCCTGCAGGTCGAGGATGTACGGCTTGTTGATCAGCGCGTAGACGATGAGGATCGGCACGTCGTGAGTCTCCTCGGGCTCGATACCGGCCTCCTCGGGCTGGTAGTGCAGCAGTTCCAGCTTGTTCTCCTCGTAGACGACCTCGCTGGGGGTCTGGCCCACGTCGACGGTCTCGACGGTGGTCAGGGCGTCGGGGAGTTCGGCGTTCTGCTCGGTCGCCTGGGTCATCGTCTCCAGGGCGGTGCGCTGGGCGTCCAGCGCGAGCGACATCGGATTGAAGGGGTTGGCGCGTTCGCTGGCCATCGTCACTCCTCCAGGTGGTCGAGGATGCGGTCGAGCTTCTGCTCGACGTCCTGCTGGCGCCGTTCGAGTTCGACGAGTCGCTCGCCGACCTCGTCCATGTCGTCGCGGGTGGGGAACCCGAGCTGGGAGATGGTCTCCTGGCTCACGTCGTCGGCCTCGCGGCGCATCTCCATCATGCGCTCGACGAGCTGGCCGTTGGCGGCGGCGAACGCGCTCGTGGACATGACCTCCTTGAACGCCTCGTTGGCCGACTGCAGCCAGATGTCCCGGTACTCAGAGGGGGAGACGTCCTCGCCCTGGGCGGCGTCGGTGGTCCGCTCGAACATCTGCTCGGCGGCGTCCATCCACACCTCGTAGGCGCGGTTGTACCCCTGGATGCCCTCGGCCATCGCGTCTTCCTCGGGCACCGAGTCCTCGACGGCCTCGGCCCACGACTCGACGAAGGCGGCCTGGGCCTTCATGTTCTGTTCGAGGGAGTCGGCGACCGCGTCGTTCATCTCCTCGACCATCTCCGTCCACTGCTCCTGCATCTCGTTTGTGTTGCTCATGGGTATGTCTCCGATGTCCTGAAAGAAAAAACCGTGTTCCTACGCGTCGACGGCCGCGGCGGCCCGCTCCTGGACGTCGCTGACTTGGTCCTGCAGGTCCTCGACCTGGTCCTGGAGCGTCTCGAGCTGGTCGCCCCACTCCTCGGCCACGTCGACCGACTGGGCTTCCAGTTCCTCGTGGGCCTCGACCAGCATCGCGACCTGCTCGTCGAGGGCTTCGACGTAGTCGCCCGTCAGCTCGTCGTAGGCGTCGATGCCCTCCTCGTACTCGCTGGCGACGGTCTCGAAGACCTCCGCGTGGTTCTCCAGCAGGAAGTCGTACTGCTCGTCGACGGCCGCGCGCATCTCCTCGACGGTGCCGGCGGTGCCGGGCATCGAGGACTCGACCACGTCGAGGTAGCCGTGGACCATCGTCTGGGTCAGCTCGACGCCGCGCCGTTGAGCCGACTCCTGGCTGTCGAAGCTGTCGACGACGGCCTCGCTCATCGTCTGCTGCATCTCGAGGCTCTGCTCGAAGGCCTTCTGGCTCTGCTCGATCGTCGCGCGCTGCATCTCGAACGCCGTGGTGATGGGGGTCGTGTATGCCATGTGTATCACTCTCTGTTCCGCTTGACCGGGATGACGACGGTCTGAACGATGTCGCCCTCTTCGATGTCCAGCGCCTCGCGTTCGGCGTCGGGAATAGAGATCCGGCCGCCCGACTGGACGCGCGTCTTGAACGTCGCCGTCTGACTCATCGCGCCGAGCTGGTTCATATCCAGCCCCCCTGCGCCCGCCTGCATCATCTGACTCAGCATCTCCTGCTGGGTCTCCATCGCCTGCTCGCTCATCTCCTGCATCCCACTGAACATCGGCGGCCACGTCGGACCGTCGCTCTCGTCGGTCATCGGTCGACTACTCCTACACCCCTCAGTTACATAAGGATTGCGCTCAAAACCATCGAGTACCATTCGATACCATTCAATGGATCAATACCCGACTGCCGGTCAGTAGGGTGGGTGAGCCAGACGGTGGGCAGTCGGTGGGGTGGGTAGCCACGGACTACCGGGTGGGCGGGGTCGGCCCGCCTCGACGCCGGGCTGGCGGCGCCCGTCGCCGCGGAAACCCCCGGAAGTAGCCGATGCGTATCCCACGAAGCGGGCTGAGAAGCTGCATCTCGGCGGATTTCGGCGTTCTGGGACCACTACGTTTTAATAGCATCAAACCCAAACGCGGGTATCGATGAGTTCTGAACCGCACCGAAACGCGCTGCTTGACACGTGGGCGGAGACCTCTTCGCACATGTTCAACAGCGTTGTCGCGGCCAACCGGGCGGCGTTCGCGGCCTTCGGGGTTACACCGTCGGACGACGACGAGGGCGTCGAGGCCGTCGACCGCATCGAGGCCGACGAGGACCTGCCCGAGTGGCACGTCGAGCTGACGGAACACGACCGCGGCCGACTGGGCGTCGGCGACCGCGTCGAGTTCACCAAGACAATCTCCGACCGCGACGTGCAGTCGTTCGCCGCCGCCAGCGGCGACACCAATCCGCTCCACCTGGACGACGAGTTCGCGAGCAAGACCCGCTTCCGGGGCCGCATCGCCCACGGGACGCTCGTCGGCGGCCTCATCTCCGCCGGCCTCGCGCGCCTGCCCGGGCTCACGATCTACCTCTCCCAGGATCTGGAGTTCCACAACCCCGTCCGTCTCGGGGACCGCCTGACAGCGGTCTGTGAGATCGTCGAGGACCTGGGCGACGACCAGTATCGGCTGACCACCCGCGTCGTCGACGACGGCGAGACCATCATCGACGGCGAGGCCGTCGTCCTCGTCGACGAACTCCCCGACGACGAGTAAGTCGTAGCCGCCTTCTCCCGTTC
>ENA-ORCR01000842-ORCR01000842.1-marine-metagenome-genome-assembly--contig:-NODE-842-length-11525-cov-3.692086_pt1 | contig 11525 bp, 10 predicted proteins | sample MGYA00237782_ERZ508514 | MGnify/ENA primary metagenome ERZ508514 (study PRJEB26185, sample SAMN06268960) | marine metagenome | isolation source: Eden Landing Ponds, San Francisco, CA, USA | place...
GATGGCGCCCGCCGCGTCGTCGAACGAAGAGAAGACCACTCGTCCGCCGCGGATCTGCTGGGGGCGGCCCGCGAGTTGCAGCGTCGCTTCGGTGACGACGGCGAGCGTGCCCTCACTGCCGACGATGAGGTCGGTGAGATTGTACCCCGCGGAGCTCTTGACGGCCTTGCTCCCCGTCGAGATGACCGTCCCGTCGGCGAGGACCGCTTCGAGTTCGAGCACCCAGTCGCCGACGACCCCGTATTTGACCGCCTGCATCCCGCTCGCGTCGGTCGCGATCATCCCGCCGACCGTCGAGATGTCCCCCGAGGAGGGGAGCGGCGGGAACGTCAACCCGTGTTCGGCGGCGGCTTCGTCGACCGTGCTCCCGAGAACACCTGGCTGGACGTCGATCTGCAGGTCGTCCGGTCGAATCTCCAGAATCTCGTCCATTCGTGTCGTATCGAGACTGATACCTTCGTGGGCAGGGACCGCGTTCCCTTCGAGGCCGGTCCCAGCGGCGTAGGGGGTGACGGGGATCCCTCGCTCGTGGGCGCCGGCGAGCACGGCGGCGACCTCCTCGGTCGAGGTGGGCCACACGACCGCGTCGGGACGAACCTCGTCTTCGGGGTGGGTTCCCCAGTCGCCGGCGTGTTCGTCGCGGGCGTAGTCGTCGACCGACACCCGGTCCTCGGCCACGGCGTCGGTCAGAAAGGCGAAGTCGGTCATTGGTGGAGGTCCGGGTCCGCCGACATTTAGCTCCGTCGCCCCCATCCGCGGCGGGTTACTCTCGGACGGCCGCACGGAGTAGTCTGGCCTCCAGCTATCAACTGCCCCCACCAGCGGCACTACGCTTATACGAGAGCGGATCTTGGCATCAGGGAGTGAGAGACGGACCGCCCCACGAGTTGCTCCTGGACCACGCCCAGGACAAGATCGCAGTGCTCGACGAAGGGGGCACGTTCACGTACGTCAACAAAGCGGCCCAACAGATGCTCGGCTACGACCCCGCCGAGATGGTCGGACAGAACGCGTTCGAGTACGTCCATCCGGAGGACCGGGCCAAAATCGAGGCCCTGTTCGAAAAGACGATTCACGCGACGTCGCCCACCGAAACCTCCTCGGCCTACCGGTTTCGTGCGGCGGACGGGTCGTGGGTCTGGGTGGAGAGCAAGATGTCGAACTTGACCAGTTCGAAACTCGACGGCTACGTCGTGAGTTCGCGGGACGTGACAGAGCGCATCGAGGCCGAACGCGACAGACGCGAATCGATGATGCGCCTCGAGGAACTCACCCAGGTATCTGGGGACGTCTTCTGGCTGTTCAGCGCAGACTGGAGTGAACTCCTCTTCATCAACGCCGCCTACGAGACGGTGTACGGAATGCCAGTCGAGGAGTTAGAAGAGGATTCGACGAAGTTCCTCGAGACCGTCCACCCGGACGACCTCCAGTCCGTCGTGGAGTCGATGGACAGGCTCTCGGCGGGCGAAGCAGTCGACATCGAGTATCGGGTCAATCCCGACCGGAACTACAAGGTCTGGGTCTGGGTGAAGGGGCAACCAATCTTCCGCGACGGCGAGGTCGTTCGCATCGGCGGATTCACTCGTGACATCACCGAACGTCGGCGACGAGAACGCCAGCTATACGTGATGGACAACTTGCTTCGGCACAACCTCCGGAACGACATGAACGTCATCCTCGGCGCGGCAGAAGTCATCGAACAGGAGGCGCCGGAACTGTCCGACAGAACCGATGTGATCGAGCGCACGGGCCAAAGCCTGCTCACGAGCGCCGAGAAAGAGCGGGACATCATCGACCTCCTCGTCGGCGAGCAAACGCGATCACCGGTGGACCTCGCCGAAGTGATCGACCGTGCGGTCGAGACCGTCCGTCAAGAGTTCCCGGGTGCGAACATCCAACGGTCCCACCCGGACGAGGCCACCGCCGTCGCGGTCGATCAGATCGGCCTCGTCGTCGTCGAACTCGTCGAAAACGCGATTCGACACTGTGACAACGACCAGGCCAACGTGACTGTCTCCCTCGAACCAAACGGGGAGACGATACAACTCGTCGTCGAAGACGACTGCCAACCGATCCCGGACAACGAGGCAAACGTCCTCACTGGCGACCAGGACATGAACGACGTCTACCACAGTACCGGCCTTGGCCTGTGGCTCGTCCACTGGAGCATCGAACTCTCTGATGGACGCCTCTCGGTCGAATCATGCGAGGGGGGCGGCAACCGGATCCGGATCACGCTCCCGTGTGAGACCTGACCGGATCGGGGCGTCCGCGTCGGGGAGAGATGGCCCCCGCGTGACGGGCCGCGACCGGGACAGCGGACGGGAGTTCTAGCATGGCCCCCCGACGGGTCACTCCGGGATCCCAGACAGGTCTATCTCGGCGCGCCGGCCGTCGAGGACGTCGAAGGAGTCGCCGCGCCGTCGTTCCAGCCACCGGAGCAGGCGCTCGGCCCAGTCGAGTTTCCGTCGCTTCATCGGGTCCACGTTCGGATCGTCGAAGTCCCAGCCAGGGAAGACGAGTTCGCCAGCGCCGCAGTGGTCGGCCAGGAACGCCGCCCGGTCGCCGTCGGTGAACCCACCTGGGTTGACGACCGGCCCCACCGGTTCGGCCTGCGTCGTCGGGAGCACCCATTCGACGGTGAGTTCGGGAACCCGTTCCCGGAGCGCCGCCTGATTGTCGCCGTGGGCGTGGACCGCGACGGGCGTCCCCTCGACCGTGAGTTCCCGCGCGACGTCGCCCTCCTCGTCGAGGTCGGTGACCATGCAGTCGACGGCGAGCCCTGCCGAGCGGACGACAGTCGCCGCGTCAGAGGCTGCGACGACCGAATCGGCCGCCGCTACCTGATCGAGTTCCCCCTCGAGCGAGGGTCCGGCTCCGACGATTGCGACTCGCTCGCCGGTGACGTCGATAGCGTCGAGTGAGAGGGGGCGACCAGCCGCATCAGCAACGGAGCCAGACCGCTGCTCGTCGGTCGAATCACTCGCGTCTGACGCGTGCGCACCTACGTCTGATGCGTGCACACCCGCGTCTGACGCAGGCGCGCCCGCGTCTGACGCAGGCGCGCCCGTGTCGGGCCCCTGCTCGGGGGCCCCACCGCCGTCGCTCACGAGGGTCGCGAGCACGTCGCGGGCGTGCTCGTCAGCCTCCCGCTCGAATCCCAGATCGGCCAGAATCGCTGAGTAGAGGGGGTCCCAGTCGTGAAATTCCATAGCTGTATCTACCTGGATTGCACCACAATAAACCGGATTAGCCGAAATGGCACGGACAAGGTACCCCTACCCAGGTGCCCTTTCGGCCTTCACCTCCCCGTTTTGGCGCATCCGGTATAAGTTTTCTCACCTGTGAGTGATCCCGGCTGCCGGCAGCGTCCCCGCGAGCGGACGTGGCACGTCTGTTCTGTCCGCGAGCGCGGCCAGCGCGGCCTGCGATCCCCATAAAAACCCTTCGTGTCCGGGTGCCGCGACGACAAACCGGCAGTCAGTCGCCCTCACGGCCGTCTGTAGCCGTTCACGTGTCGATTCGTCCAGTCCCGTAAGCGCGTAGACGCGAGCCACCGCATCGGTCGGGTCTGCGTCGGTCACGCCTGCGCGGTCGAAATGCCTGGCCGCCTCGGCCGCCGTGGTCACGTCGAGTTCCTCGACGGCGAGGTCCTCGGTGGTCGACCTGGCACGGTCCCGGGTGAACGCCTCACCGACGAGTGCGGCGTCCCGCGTCTCGGCCACGTCGTGGGTCCGGATCACGTGCGCGCCGCGTTCGACGGCCATCGACGTCGCCGCGAGACTCACCGGCAGCGCCCCCTCGGTCGACCGGTCGGCCAGCGATCGCAGGAAGTTCTTACGGTTGATCGAGACCAGCATCGGCCGGTTCAGGCCGCGAAACTCCCGGAGTCGTCGGAACGTCTCGCGGTCGTCTTCGAGCGTCTGGTCCTCGGCCCACCCGCCGAAGGCAGGGTCGACGATGGTCTTATCGGTCAGACCGTTTTGCTTCAGCGCCTCGTAGACCTGGTCGACGTAGTCGGCCTCGTCGGTCCACGCGCTGGATTTGCGCTCGGCCCACGGCGTCGCCCGCACAGCACCGGGGTTCGCCAGGTCGGGCGGACTCGCCATCTTCGCGACGGCGACATCGTACTCTCGGCAGATCGCTGGCATCTCCGGGTCAGCGAAGCCCGCGATGTCGTTCACCATGTCGAAGCCCCGGTCTATCGCTGCCGCGGCGACCTCGGCGTAGCGCGTCTCGATGCTCCAGACGGCGTCACCGGAGGTCGATTCCAGCGTCTCGATTGCGGTGTCGAGCCGGTCGAGTTCCTGTTCGGCGGAGAGCACGTCGAAGCGTTTGTTCGCCGATTCGAGGCCGACGTCGACGATGTCGGCCCCCTCACCGATCAGTTCGTCGTCGACGTAGGCGGCGGCCTCGCCGGAGTCGTCGAAGACGCTCGGGTCGTAGGGCGACTCCTTGCTGACGTTGAGGACGCCCATGATGCGCGGCGGGTGGTCGTCACCGATCCCCAGCCCCGCGGCGTCGACGGTGTCCATGGGCGGTGCTGAGGACTGGGGGTGCAAAAACGGTGCGATGCGCGCCCGGGCAACGGCCTCACTGTTCGTCCAGGAAACTACTCGTGGACCCCGACTGTCGGTGATACCGCGACTCGGGCAGTTTCGACGAGCAGTTGCGACACACCGTATACTCCGGGTCGTTGGTGGTGCCACATTCGGTACAGTAGCCCGGATAGTTCGACGGCGTCGTGTTGACCAGACTCGAATACTGTGAGGGTAACACCTCGTCACTCCGCGGCGACGACGGCATGAACCGCGCGAGCGCGAGCGTCATCCCGAGGGCCGTCAGGCCGAGGACGATGGCCGCCACGAACACCAGCGCCAGGAACACCGCCAGGTTGACCATGCGTGTCACTAGGTAACGTGCAACTATAAATCGTGGGCCGGGTAGCCACGTCGCTCGACGGCGCAGGCGGTGCGTCGGCCCCAACACGGGCGCTTTTTGTCGTCCGACCGACTACGCGGCGACATGGGAAAGGTATCGATCGGTCTCCGCGGCTGGCGATTCGACGAGGACGCCGTCTTCGACGCCGACGGGAAGATCCGGCCGCTCGACAACATGGACGCCGACACGCGAGAGCGGATCCTGCGGCTGTCGGCGATGATGGGCGAACCCTGTGACGCCTGCTATCTCGTCCACGGCGAGGAGGACATCAGGCAGTGCAACCCCGCACAGGCGATTTACGGCGAAGCGCTCGGTGAAGTCCTCCTCTGTGACGAACACGAGTCGGACTTCGTCTACTGGTTCCAGGCGGAGGGCGGCAGCGAGTACGCTGGCCAGCGGGACCTTCGGGACCGGTTCCACCAGTGGTTCGTCGACGGCGGCCGCTCGCCCGAGGACTTCGAACTCGAACACGTCGAGGAGGACCCGGACGGCGTGCCCGAGGCGCCGGATCCAGAAGCCGAACTCCCCGGCCTCGAGGAAGAGATCGAACAGATGAACGACGAGGAACTCGACGCGCTCGACCTCGACCTCTCGGACCTGGAGTTCGAGGAATGACCGACGAGGGTCGACGTACGAGTGACGGCCAGGGTCGACGTACGAGTGACGGCCAGGGTCGACGTACGAGTGACGGCCAGGGTCGACGTACGAGTGACGAATCGGCTGGCCCGTCGATCAGCGTCGCAGTCGTCGACGCCGAGACGCCGGGGAACGTCGGCACCATCGCCCGTTCGATGAAAAATTTCGGCCTCTCTGACCTCCTCCTCGTGAACCCGCCGGACCTCGACCCGGAGGGCGAGGCCTACGGCTTCGCCGGGCAGGCCCGCGAGGACATCCTCCCGAACGCACGCCACGTCGACTTCGAGGACCTCGTCGACCAGTTCCACACCGTCGGCTGTACCGCGGTCACCAATGAGGACGAACGGAGTCACACGCGGTATCCGTTCAAGACGCCAGCAGCCCTGGCCGAGAGCCTGCGCGGCGTCGAGTCCGACACCTGCATCGTCTTCGGCCGCGAACGCGTCGGCCTGACCAACGACGAACTCGCCCAGCTAGACGAGATCTGTTCGATCCCCGCGGCCGCGGACTATCCCGTGCTCAATCTCGGCCAGGCCGCGACCGTCGTGCTCTACGAACTCCGTGACCTGACTGTCGACGCCACGCAACTTCCCGACGAACACCACCAGCGCGCCGACGAGCAAGCCATCGAAGGCCTGCACGACCAGTTCGCCGAGTTTCTCACCTCGATCGACCATCCTGCGGAGAAACGACCGAAAGCCCAGCGACTCTGGCGGCGACTCGCTGGCCGAGCGCACCCGACCGGCCGCGAGGCGGCGACGCTCCGGGGCATCTTCCGCCGGGCCTCCCAGAAAATCGAACGCGTCGAACCGACAGGCAGCGACGACGCGGCCGAACCGGATTCCGACTGACCACAACGCTGCGCGGTTCCGAACACCATGGAGTGCACCTCGACAGCACGCAGCGTCGAACGCGATCAGGTATCGTCGTCGGGCGTCGCCTCCGGCCACCCCTCCGGGAGATCATCCCGGTCCGCCACGACGCTGGTCCGTACCATGGCGACGACGTCTGCCAGGACGTGGGCGTAGAGCGACACGGCCACGACACCGGCGACGGACGGCCGCCAGGGCCAGAGTACCGCCACGAGGACACCGGCGATGACGACGTGCGTCAGTAGTCTGTTCAGTGCGCCGACCGTGCCCTCCTCGAAGATTTCGTCCTGGGCGAACGCGACTATCCGGGGGTCACGGAGACAGCGCCGGACCGCATCCCAGTTGCCGGTGTTGTACCGGGCGAGCAGAAAGTGGTCGAGGTCGATTCCGACGCCCGCGACGACGGCCACGGCGACGACGGCCCAGGCTGGAATCGTCGGCGGCGTGACGGCCAGCGCGGCCAGCCCTGCCACGACCGAGATCCCAGCGTGGGCCTTCGATTTCATCGTGCGGTTCGAGAGTCCTCGACCGCGGCCGTCGTCGCGGGCGATTGGTCGTCCGGCACCGTCCGCTGGATGATCGAGAGCCCGGCCCCGCCCGCGAGGACGGTTCCCGTGGCCAGCAGATTCGTCCAGGACTCCGGTTCCGGCCAGAGCCCCATTCCCGCGTTCTCGACGGCACCCATCGGCGTCGCCGTGGCGCCCACGAGCAACACGCCGAACGCGGCGCTCAGGACGGCGACGGCGATACCGAGAAGCGCGAGCACGACCCAGACGACGGCCGTCCCGCCGACGAGCGACCGAACGGTCGCGCCATCGACCGCAAGGGCCAGGAACGCCACGGCGAGGACGGCGTACTCGACCGCACCGCCGAGTGCGGCGAGTGCCGAGTCGGTCACCGCCAGCCAGAAGTACGGGACGCCGAAGACCAGTCGCGTCGCCAGTTCGACCGCGAACCAGCACAGCGCGACCACCGCCAGGACGCGACAGACCGCAACGACTGTCTCCACGCCAACGCGGGGACGCACACCCTCCGTCGGAGCCACCGGCAAGCCCCCACTCGCCCGGTCGCCGAGTCGGTCGAGCACCACCGCGCCACCGACGGCCGTCGCGAGGAAGAGCCCCGCTGCGAACGCTGCCTCCTGGACCGCACTCCCGGTGCCACGGATCAGCACTGTCCCGGTAACCGACGACGGTTCGACGACCAGTCGGATCAGCGGTGACACCTCTATCGCCGCGGCGGCCACGAACACCGCGACCGTCAATCGCTTGACGCGACGTCGAGTGATCGCGTCCTCACCGGTCGCGACGCGCTCGGCCAGACTCAACAGTGCGACGACTGCAACCCAGTCGGTCGCGACCCGGAGCCCGAGCGCGTGGACGAGCGTGACGACACTCCGGAACGGGCGCGGCGGCACCGACGCCAGCACGACCGTCGCGACTCCGAGAAGCAGGGTCGCCACGAGCACGCTCGCGCCGCGCCGCCGACTCGCCCGCATCCACTCACCCCGCGCGCTCCTGGATCTCCTCGCGGAGGACGCTGCTCACCGTGTCGCCGTCCGCCTTTCCACGGAGTTCGCCCATACACTCACCCATCAGCCCCGAAAAGGCACCCATTCCCTCCGTCTCGACCTGTTCGGCGTTGCGTTCGACCACGGTCACGACCGCCTCGCGAACCTCGTTCTCGCCGACGCCGCCCAGGTCTTCCTGTTCGACCGCCTGCTCGGCAGTCAGGTCGGGGTCCGCCGCCAGCGCCCGCAGGAGGTCGTCGAGCCCCTCCTGTGGAACCTCGCCTTCGTCGACCAGAGCGAGCGCGTCCGCGAGGTGGTCGTCGGTCAGGCGCTCGACTGCGACGTCGTCCCGGCGCAGTTCCGTCAGCGTCGACTCGAACGTCGTGGCCGCCAGCGTCGGGTCGGTTCCGTCGGCGACGACCTGCTCGAACAGCGGCATGAACTGCCCGTAGGCGACCTGGTCGGCGAGGCCGGCACCGAGGTCGTACTCGGACTGGTACCGTTCGACCTTTGCCGTGAGCAGTTCGGGCCGGTCGACCTCGCTCGGGTCCGGTTCGACCGGCGGCACGTCCGTCTCGGGGTACATCCGCGCTGCACCCGGCAGCGGACGGAGGTACCGAGTCGTCCCGTCTTCGTTGGCGTCTCGCGTCTCCTCGGGAACCGCCGAAAGTGCGTCCTCCGCACGCTCGACGACGGCGTCGATAGCCAGATCCGTCGTCTCCGGGTCGTCGGCCACGAGGGCGACTGCGTCGTCGGGACCCGCATCGACCGCGTCACGCAGGGACTCGACTTCCGCCTCGGTGACGCCGTAGGCCGGCAGTTCGTCCGTGTGGAAGATGCCGCCCGCCCCGTGGCGCTTGGCGTGGTCCGAGAGTTCGGTGCCGAGTCGGCGATCCGGCTGGATCTCCCGTCCCACGAGGCCGTCGAAGCCCGCCAGTCGTACGGCCATGACGTTCCCGCCGCTGGAGAGCGCACCGCCGATGACCCCCGAGTCGGTCTCTTCGAAGACCTCCGTCACGTCCTCGGGGTCGCCGACGCTCGCGTCGCGTGCCTGGAGTTCCTCGGCAATGTCGAGCAGTTCGACCTGTCGGCGGACCTCGTTGCGGACGATGTCGTCGATGTCGTCCAGGCTCTGGACGCCCTTGATCTCGACGCGAGCGCCCTCGGCGATGGAGACGTTGACGTCCTGGCGAATCGTGCCCAAGCCGCGCTTTACCTTCCCCGTCGAGCGCAGGAGCATGCCGATGCGTTCGGCCGCGGCGCGGGCCTGCTCCGGCGAGCGGATGTCCGGTTTGGTCCCGATTTCGACGAGCGGGATCCCCAGGCGGTCCAATGAGTAGCGCACACCGCCGTCGGTCTCCTCGACGCGCTGGGCGGACTCCTCTTCGAGCATGAGGTCCTCGATACCCACAGTCCCGGCATCGGTCTCGATTGCACCCTCACCAGCGACGCGCATCGTCCGCTGGAATCCCGTGGTATTCGACCCGTCGACGACGATCTTTCGCATGACGTGGATCTGGTCGGCGACGCTCGCGTCGAGCAATTGGGCGATTTCCATCGTCACGTCGATGGCCTCGCTGTCGACCCGATGGGGCGGTTCGTCGTCCTCCTCCACGAGACAGGTCGTGTCGTAGGCGAGGTATTCGAACTCGCGGTCGACCATGCTCTCTTCGAGTGCGGCCTCGTCTATCTCGCCAAGTTCGCTCTTCGTCGGGTGGAGATACCGGGTAAAGCGTCGCTGGGCCGCCTCGGGTTCCCGTAGCTGTGTCGGACACGGACAGAATAGTTTCGAGGCCGTGTCCAGTTGCTGGTGGATTTCCAGCCCTGCCACCAGCCCCAGGTCCTCGTAATCGTAGTCGGCGTCGGTCATTGCTGATGTCTGCGAGGCCGGCGGGCAAAAAACACACCCTTCGCCGGTCGCCCCGTGATTCGCCCCTTCGAACGCACGGGCACCGGCAACCGATTCCGGCGCGACGACCGACCGCCTGATCCTCCGCCCGATGCGACGGTTTTTGCGCGCCGACCTCGTACTAGCATCGATGCGCTGGCGCGTGCTCGTCGCGCTCGCCGTCGTGCTCACCGCTGGATGCGGGTCGCTGTTCGCCGCCAGCGACGACTCCGCCGACGCCGCCACCGAGACGCTCACGCCCGCCCCGGTTCCGGCGGAGACGCAGACGCCCGAGCGGTGGGGCCTCGCGCCCGGGCTGGCAAGTCACGGCGTCGTCGACCTGGAGGCCCTCGTCGCGGCCCACCACGCGGCGACGGTAAATCGCTCGTACGTCTGGCGCGAGTACCGCGGTACCAGCGCCCACCTGAACGGCTCCATCCCGATACAGGACCGGACCATCGCCGAGGTCGAGTCCCGCTCGCGGTATTACCTCCGCAGCGGCGACGAACGCGTCCGCCTCCGGTCTGGGCTCACGAACGTCGCCAACTACTCCGAGTACGCAGACGGCACGGTCAGGACGATTCGCTTCCGATTTGTCGGCCGAACCAGCTACGAGCGTCGCCAGACCCATCCGACCGATCCGAACGACCACCGACTCGTCGGCGCCAGCGTCACGAGCGCCATCCGCCAGTACCTCGCCCTCGCGAACGTGACAGTGTCGGAGGTCCGCCTCGACGGCCGTCGCTACTACCTCGTCGTCGGCCGCAACTGGCCCGCATTCACCGCCGAGACGGTCCACAACGGCACCATCACCGCCATCATCTCACCTGACGGCTTCGTCCGCTCGCTCGAAGCCGTCTACACCGTCCGCTCGGTCGGGCAGCCACGGCGCGTCCGCTATGGCTTCACCTACGAACAGGTCGACAACACGACGGTCGAATCCCCTGAGTGGTACGGAGAAGTCGGCTGACGAGCGAGTGAGCGCTGCAAGTGTCGACCAGTCCGCTCACTCCATTCGCCGTTCCTATAACGTGGTCCTCACTCCGTTCGGACCACGCTACTCGCGGGTCGCTACGCTCCCCGCTCGCTATTCCGAGGCCTCCCTCTGGTCGGCCTCGCTGCTCACGGCTCGCTTGGCTCGCCGTTCGCCTATAGGTGATTCTCGCTCCGCTCGAATCACCCTACTCGTCCCCCAGAATAACCCGCTCCGTCATCTTCGCCGGGTCGAGCACTTCCTCGGCCTCGTCCTCACTCAGATACCCCTCGGCGACGACGACTTCCTTCACCGTCTTGCCCTCCGCCAGCGCCTGTTTCGCGACCTTGCTGGCCTTGTCGTAGCCGATTGCCGGGTTGAGCGCCGTCGCCAGCGCCATCGACTGCTCGACGCGCTCGGCACAGTGCTCGCGGTCGGCCTCCAGTTTCGCGACGAACTTCTCGGCGAACACCTCGCTCCCGTTGGCGATGAGGCGCGCCGACTGCAGGAAGTTGTTCGCCAGGATCGGCTTGTAGAGATTCAGGTCGATCTGGCCCTCGGCCGCACCGGCCGAGACTGCCGCGTCGTTGCCGACGACCTGCTTGTGAACCTGGTTGACCGCTTCGGCGACGACGGGGTTGATCTTGCCGGGCATGATGGACGAGCCAGGCTGATTCTCCGGCTGGTCGACCTCGCCCAGTCCGT
>ENA-ORCR01000844-ORCR01000844.1-marine-metagenome-genome-assembly--contig:-NODE-844-length-11519-cov-3.695770_pt1 | contig 11519 bp, 10 predicted proteins | sample MGYA00237782_ERZ508514 | MGnify/ENA primary metagenome ERZ508514 (study PRJEB26185, sample SAMN06268960) | marine metagenome | isolation source: Eden Landing Ponds, San Francisco, CA, USA | place...
AAGACACGAGCGGGCAGGGCCCGCGAGTGCTCACCGGCAGGGTCGAGGGGCCGCTCATCGAGGGCACCAAAGACGACGCGCTCGAGGTGCTGACCGCGACCATCGGCGCCGACCGCACCGACACCATCGCCGTCGGTGACGGCGCGAACGACCTGCCGATGCTCCAGGTCGCCGGCCTCGCGGTCGGATTCGACCCGAAACCGGCCGTTGCCCCCTCGTGTGACACGATCGTCGAGACGATGCCGGACCTCCTGGACGTCCTGCAGGGCGAAGACGTCCTCGAGTGAGCGAGGCGGTCGCGCCGTCGCTGTGAGTCGTCAGTCGGGCTCATCGAAGCACAGTCAGTTGTCGAAAATGGTCGTTTCCGTGCAGCGTGTATTCTTGTGGAGGGGGTCTCCAGACTGCCCGGTCGGTCAGCCGAGGAGGTAGCGCAGCCACCGGTTCGACTGGACGAACTCGGTCTCCTCCAGGTACTGGTCGACTCCGAGGATGCGGCCCGTGCCGATGGCGCCAAGCCCGAACAGCAACAGGGCGTAGACGATGTGGCTCGAGACGAACCAGCCGTGCTCGATGGGGAAGCCTGCCAGCAGTCCGCCTTCGAGGTGGGACATCCAGAACAGGACCATCTGGACGGCTCCCCAGAACGCGGCGAAGCGGACGAACGCACCGACCAGCAGTGCGAGGCCGATCAGGATCTGTCCCCAGATCACGAGCGGGTCGACGAGCGGCGCAGTGACCATCGCGCTCCAGAAGCCGAAGGGGTTGCCTGCTGGAATGGCGTTGCCCAGGTACCCCGCTGCGGTCCAGCCGCCGGGGGTGAACAACTTCGCCAGTCCGGCCTGGAGGAACACCCAGGCCATGACGACGCGCATGCCCAACAGCGCGTAGCCGACCCAGTGTTCGGAGTATTCGAAATCTGTTTCACGGCCGAGCAGGTCGGCCTCCAAGGTTCGGCGTTGCGTAGACATCGTCTGATACCTCTAACTAGTGCTACGCCACCTGGCGCGATATACTCAGATCGACGTTCTCATACCCCGAGAATGGTATATTTACGGTCCCTGGCTGAAGAGGTGGCCCCGTAGTCGGGCGTGCACTGTCGCCCGCACGCCACCGTGAGAGCGATTCCCGGAAGTCGGGATCAGTTCGTGGCCTGGTCGTTCGCCTGGTCGAGGTCGGCGACGATGTCGTCCACCGATTCGAGGCCGACCGACAGACGGACCATGTCGTCTGTGACGCCGGCAGCGGCCTTCTCCTCGTCACTCAACTGTTGGTGGGTCGTACTCGCGGGGTGGATGTTCAGCGTCTTCGCGTCGCCGACGTTGGCGAGGAGCGACGCTATCTCCGTCGACTCGACCGTCGTTCGAGCAGCGTCGTACCCTGCTTCAAGTCCAAAGGTGATCATGCCGCCGTAGCCGCCGTCGAGGTATTCGCTGGCCGCGTCGTGGGTCTCGTGGTCGTCGAGGCCGGGATAGGTGACCCAGGAGACTTCGGGGTGGTCCTGGAGATGTTCGGCGACGGCCTGGGCGTTCTCGCAGTGGCGGTCCATCCGCATCGGGAGCGACTCGAGTCCCTGAATCGTCGTCCAGGAGTCAAACGGCGACTGCTGACAGCCGAGGTCGCGTAGCCCGCGGGCAACCGCGGCGTAGGTGAACGCCGCATCGCCGAAGCGCTCGTGGAAGTTGACGCCGTGGTAGGCCGGGTTGGGTTCGGCGATCTCGGGGAACTTGTCGGCGTGCTCGGCCCAGGGGAAGGTCCCGCCGTCGACGAGGACGCCACCGACTGTCGTGCCGTGCCCGTGGATCCACTTGGTCGTCGAGTTCCAGACCAGATCCGCGCCGTGGTCGAGCGGTTGGCAGAGGTGCGGCGTCGCGAACGTGTTGTCGACGAACAGCGGCACGCCGTGGTCGTGCGCGATGTCGGCGATGCGCTGGATGTCGGGCGTCACGAGCGCCGGATTTCCGATCGTCTCGAAGTGAACGTACGCCGTGTCCTCGTCGATGGCCTCGGCGTAGGCGTTGTAGTCGAGCGTGTCGACGAAGCGGGCTTCGACGCCCATTCGCGGCGCCGTGTGCGTGTAGTAGGTGTAGGTGCCGCCGTAGAGCGACGAGGCGGTGACGACGTTGTCACCCACGTCTGCGAGCATGAACGTCGCGAGGTTCAGGGCGGCCATCCCTGACGCTGTCGCGATGGCGGCCGCGCCGTTCTCCAGCGATGCGAGTCGCTCTTCGAGCATCCCGTTGGTCGGATTCATCAAGCGGGAGTAGATGTGCCCCGGTTTCTCCAGGGCGAACTGTGCCGCGGCGTCGTCCGCGTCGTCGAAGACGTACGACGTCGTCTGATAGATCGGCGGTGCCCGTGCTCCGGTGGCCGCATCTGGCTCTTCCTGTCCAACGTGTAACGCTCTCGTCGCCGGATCCCAGTCGTCGGTCATACGGTCGAGAGAGGACCCCCTATCCCTTAAGCATCCCCGAGCGGGTCAATTCCGCCCACTGTCGGGGATTCCGGCAGGATTTCGACCGCCCCCGAACCAGTTCGGATCGGGGGATAGGACCACAGGAACGCCCAGGGGACGCCGGCGCCCCCACCCCACGGCATGTCAGGTGTCAGATGTACGTCTGACGCGTGTTTAATGGCGTTCACTCCATCGCTTCCAGTCGATGAGCCACTTTCGCATCGGTTCGCGCCTGCTCGCGGCCATCAGCGCACAGATACTACGAGTCGCTGGCCTCCTCACGATGGTACTTTCCTCCGGCGTTGCGGCAACGAGTGTCACCACCGAGTACGGACTGCCGATCACCACCAGTTCGGGTGGACAGCCGTCGGCCTCCGCCATCGAGGGAGGAACCGTGGCGGCCCTGATGGAGTTCGCCACCGCGCACCCGGCGTATCCCGCTGCCGTACTCCTCGGTTTCGTCCTGTTCGTCGCTGGCGACGAGACACCGCTACTCGGGGGATAAGCGAATAGTTCCAGCCGAAACCAAGGGGGTTGGTTGCACACCCGGATCGGAACGCAGTGGGCCCGGATCGGGCGCACCGCACGCCTCACTCGAAGTCGTGGATCCGGAGGTCGAGGGTATCCAGCGAGACGATTGGCGCGAACGCGACGTCGGGGTCGATGTTCATGCTCTGCTGGAAGTCGGTCTGGGCCTGCCAGCACCCGGAGTTGATCGTGAGGACGTTGTGGTACTTGCCGTAGCCGAGTTTGTGGACGTGGCCCGAGTGGAAGATGTCCGGGACCGACTCCATCACCAGGTGGTCCTCGGTCTCGGGTGCCAGCCGGGTCATCCCGCCGAACTGCGGGGCGACGTGGCGCTTTTTCAGTAGCTGGTACATCGGCTTGTGTGGCTCTTCGTAGGTCGCCTTCTCGTCCGGGAGCTCCGCGATGACCTCGTCGAGCGAGACGCCGTGATACATGAGGACGTTTACGCCTTCGACCGTCACCGTCGAGGGATTCCCGGAAATTCGGGCGTCGTGAGCGCTCATGATCCCCCTGAGTTCCTCGTCGAACGCCGGCTGCGGCTCCGCGAGGCGGACCGCGTCGTGGTTGCCCGGGATCATGATGATCTCGATATCCCCGGGCACCTCTTTGAGGTGCTCGCTGAAGCGCTCGTACTGTTCGTAGATGTCGACGATGTCGAGTTCCTCGTCCTGGTCTGGGTAGACGCCGATTCCCTCGACCATGTCGCCAGCGATGAGGAGGTACTCGACGCGGTCGGCGTCAGCCGTGTGAAGCCAGTCGGTGAAGCGATGCCAGGCGTCGGCCTCGAACTCCTGGCTGCCGACGTGCACGTCACTGATGAGTGCCGCTTCGACCTCGCGGTCGGCAGTATTCGGGTCGTGCGTTCGTGGTATCTCGGGGAAGTACAGCGAGTCGACGAAGAGGATCCCGCCATCGTCGGCGAGCGTGCCGTCGACGGCGATCACTTCGTCCAGCAGGAGTTCGTCGACCTGTTCGGCGATGTCCCGGTCTTTCATCACCAGGCACGGGAAGGTTCCGTTGGTGTCTTCCAGTTCCACCAGCCAGTGGCCACTGGCCGTCGACCGGATGTCCGAAACCATCCCGACCATCGCCGCCTCGCTCCCGCCGGGCATCGATTCGATGGCGTCGGTCGGACGGTGGTTGACGCGACCCCGGAGTTGTTTGGAGAGCTTCTCGTAGCGATCCCGAAAGACGGAGACGAAGTCCGAATACTCCCCGGTCCCTGTACTCGAAATGTCCCCCTCGATAGCGATCGACTGCGCTGTCGGATCCGCGGGCGTCCGTGAATTCGTCGGCTCACTCTCTCTTCCGCCGGAATTCGACTCTGACTCCGGAGTGGTCCTCGCGCTCTCCGCTGACACCCCACCGCCTCGAACCCCCTTCGTTTCACCTGGAGCGGCCTCGGCCGCGTCACCGGACGAGGTAGCCGATGTTCCACTCGAAATAGAGGGGTCTTCGTCGGCGGCTGGATCCTCGGTCGAAGTCGTCGGGACTGTCGCGGTTCCGGGTTCAGGATCGCCGGACCGCGAACGTGTTTCGATGGTCGATTTGACGTGGTCGGCGGTCAGTTTGACGGCATCGTCAGGGACCGTTTCGAGTGTACGGTCGAGCGCGCTCTCGGGGTCGGATGCAGCGGCGATGAGCGTGACGGCCTTCGGGTCGGCGTTGAATCCACGCCTGGCGAGTTCGTTGGCGACGTGAACCGGCGTCTCGAGCGGCACAGTTGGTGATCGGTGCCGCCGCGCAAAAACGTAGCGAACCCACCAGCCGAGCGTCCACTCCCCCAGCCTCACCCACCGGGGATTCGGAGCCAGTCACGAACTGCCCTTTCCGTGAAAATCGCACGACCGTGGCCGTCCCGTCAGGCATCGGTCTCGACTCAGGGCGGGACAGAACATTCAAACGGCCACTGGACTAACGGTGGGTCAATGAGTCCACCCCGCGACGGCGAGTCGCCTCCCGAGGACCCGGCAGGCGACGACGAGTCGCGCTCCGGCGGGGAGCGTTCGACCGGGAGCGACCCGGCACGGGGACCATCCCCTCACGAGGGGACCGGTCCCCGCGCGGCCGACGACGAACCCGAACCGCTGACGCCAACGTCGCGCCAGCCCGATTCATCCAGCGACGAGGCCCCGAGTCTACGCCAGAGGGCGTCATCGTCTGAAGCGAATCGGGCCGGCGAGGACCACGTCGCACCGAACGGCGGCGCAGGTTCGCTCGATGGCGGCCCCCATCGACGCGCGACAGCGGACGACCCAGCGGAGGGAGGGACGCTTCGCACGTTCGTCTTCGACGTCGTGAGTAGTGCCGTCGCCGTCTTGCTCGTCGGCCTCCTCCTGTTCGCGGTCAGTGGTGTCTGGCCGCCCATGGTCGCTATCGAGAGCCCGAGCATGACGCCGCACATGAAGACCGGTGACCTCGTCTTCGTGATGGAAGAAGAGCGCTTCCCCGGTGACGGGGCGGTCGCCGGGACCGGCGTCGTCACCGCCCAGGCAGGCACGTCGACCGACTACCGGCAATTCGAGCAGACGGGAGACGTGATCGTATACAATCCCAACGGCGACACCGGCAGGACCCCGATCATCCACCGGGCGATGTTCTGGGTCGAGGAAGGCGAGAACTGGTACGAGAAGGCAGACCGGCAATCGGTCGGCCGTTACAGCAAGTGTGGCGAGACGACAGACGATGCGATGCCGAACTGTCCCGCACCCTACGACGGATTCATCACGAAGGGCGACGCGAACGGCGTCTACGACCAGATCCAGGGGCTGAGTGGGCCGGTCAAACCCGCCTGGGTCGTCGGCACTGCGGAAGTTCGCATTCCGAAACTCGGGTGTATTCGCCTGCGAACGAAAGGGTGTGCCGGTGGCGTGCGCGGTGCCGTCTGTGACTTCAACGATACCGGTGCCTGCATGGCGGGCGAACGGCGAACCCTCGCCCGTTAACGAGAGTCGCTGTTCGAGTTGAAACGAAGGGGGTTCGCCGAAGATCGAGTATCGATGATATCAGCGAATAGGCGTCATCTATCGTAGAGGTAGGGGCTCGCCCAGGATCACTTCGAGTCGTTGTCGAAGCGGGTCTGGACGAACGGCTGGGTCTCCTCGATGTCAGAGAGTCGTGAGTCGGACAGCAACACCGCTTCGGTCTCGTCGATGGGAACCGAGAGCGAGATTTCCTTCGTCCGACCGTACCGGCCTTTGCTGACGACGACGGCGTTGACGATACCCAGCATGTCCAGTTCCGAGATGAGGTCAGTCACTCTGCGCTGGGTGAGGGTGTCGACGTCGATTTCCTCACAGAGTCGCTGGTAGACGTTGTACACCTCGCCGGTGTTGATGTTGTGAACGCCGTTTTTCTCCAGCATGATGATCGCGAAGAGCACGAGTTTCGACTGGGTCGGGAGGGTGCGAACGACTTCGACGACCCGGTCGAGTTCGATCTTCTCCTGGGCCTTGCGGACGTGATTCTCGTTGACGTTGTCGGTCTGGTCCCGTTCTGCGAGTTCGCCGGCAGTCCTTAGCAAGTCGAGCGCTCGGCGGGCGTCACCGTGTTCCTGCGCGGCAAACGCGGCACACAACGGAATCACATCGTCAGTCAGTGCCGCGCCCTCGAAAGCGACGTCCGCGCGGTGTTCGAGGATGTCTCGTAGCTGATTCGCGTCGTAGGGCGGGAAGACGATTTCCTCCTCACCCAGACTCGACTTGACGCGCGGGTCGAGGAAGTCGGTGAACTTCAGATCGTTCGAGATACCCATGATCGACACGCGGGAGCGTTCGAGTTCCGAGTTCATTCGAGAGAGGTTGTAGAGCGTGTCGTCACCGCTTTTCTCGACGAGTTTGTCGATTTCGTCGAGCATGATCACGACCACCCGCTCGTGGTAGTCGACCGCGTCGAAGAAGGTACTGTAGACGCGGTCGGTCGGCCACCCGGTCATCGGCACCTGTTCGAAGGACTCGCGGTCCTCGCGAAGGTCGTCGATTCGCTCTTCGAGGGCGCCGATCGAGTCGAACTCTGATCCCTCGAGTGCCCGCTCGGACTCGAGCGCCCGCTCGCGAAGACTCTCGAGTGAGTCGAGTTGCTCGTCGATGACAGCCTCGTTTTTCTCGATGAACTTGTTGGCGAGTTGTGCGAGGACGCGGTACTGGGTGTCCGTCACCTCGCAGTTGATGTATTCGACCTCACACGGTACCTCGTACTTCTGGGAGGTCGACTCCAGTTCCGTACTCACGAACTTCGCGCTGGCCGTCTTCCCCGTCCCGGTCTTCCCGTAGATGAGGATGTTCGACGGCGAATCCCCGCGCAACGCCGTCACGAGGATGGTCGCCATGTTGTTGATCTGTTCCTCGCGATGCGGGAGTTTCCGTGGGGTGTAGGAGGGTCGCAGTACTTCCTTGTTCTCGAAGATCGGTTCCCCGGCGAGCAGGTCGTCGAACAGGCCCTGCGACGCCTCTTCGGTCTCCTCCGAACCCACGTCGTCCAGCATTACGTCGTCGAGCATGGACGAATCGCTGTCGGTGTCGTCCGATCCGACGTCGAGGTCTGGCGTCGATACGTCGTCCGACGCGTCCTGGTCAGTCGTCGAGCGGACTACCGGGTCCTCGTCTCCAGACGCAGTCGGGTCCGCACGCTCTGCGTCGTCCTCCGTGGAATCGTTCGCCGTCGATTCAGTCGTTCGCGACGTCGAGTCGGCGTCCGACGTCGGTCGCAGTTCTTCGGCCTCGCTATCTGCTCCAGTTACTGCCCGCCGTGATTCGAGGCCGGTGTCCTGGTTTGTATCGTCCCCGTCCATCATTGTGCGATCGTACCGAATCCGAACCCCTCTGTTTCGTCTGGAAGTGCCGTCGCGCACTCCCGAAGCGCGACTCATACCGATGATATCGCCGCGTTCCGTCGATTCCGACGAGCGCGGCGAGTCCAGTTGAACCACAAGAACCCGTGGTTGATACGATATTAAATATTTCGGTGACTGTCGCGGGGACCCCCTCGAAACCGGACGAACGGGACGATACTATCGACACTGGCCCGCTGGGACGGCGGTTCGGCGGTCGGAAGTTCCGTTATCGATCCGGACCGTCTCACGGGGACGGCGCGCCAGTCGACGCGAAGTGTCGACTGTAGAACAGCATAGAGGGGCCCTCCCCCACCCCTTCGTTTCGGGTGGAACGAGAATAAAGAGGGGGTGGGGGGTGAGCGACGATGGTTCGAGCCAGCTAGAGAGAAAGATTTACTATCTAGACCGTAAAACCAAATCCGCACCAGAAAGAAAACAATATTTCGTCCTGTATCCTGTCTAGTTGTAGAGAGTCTATGTCTTCTAGTTATCTCGAAATCATCAGGAGGTATCTAGACTAGTCTAAATATCACTGACAGACATAGATATCCGACGCTCCTTCGAGGACACATCCCGTGACGTGAGAACCGCCCCCTACGGGTCACCGACGTTCCACTCGAAACGAAGGGGTGGGGGTTGGTGCTCTCGGGAGTCAGTGCTCCTGTACGTTCGTGCTTCCACGCAGGTCCGTGCTTTCAGGGAGCGAACGCTTCTGGGGTTCGCCGACGACTCTACCGACGACCTATCCGATACCTGATTCGATTTACGACCGACGCCACGACTCCCCACGAGGGCCGGTGAGCCGACGGAACTGCCGTCCTATCATCAGAATATTTATATATGTCTGACGTAGGCTTAAGTGAGTCGGAGCGGCTTATTCGCCCAGATGCGCCGCTGTGGCGCAGGAGGATAGGATGGGACTGTTCACAGAACTCAAAGACAGCATTTCGAGGGCGGCGTCGACGCTGTTCTCGGAGGAGGACCCGAAACGTATCGGCATCTACGGCCCGCCGAACGCGGGGAAGACGACGCTCGCCAACCGCATCGCCCGGGACTGGACCGGCGACGCGGTCGGTCCGGAGAGCCACGTTCCCCACGAGACGCGCCGGGCTCGCAGGAAAGAAGACGTCGAGATCGAACGCGACGGCAAGACGGTCAACATCGACATCGTCGACACGCCGGGCGTGACGACGAAGGTCGACTACACGGAGTTTCTCGAACACGACATGGAGAAAGACGACGCCGTCCGCCGCTCCAGGGAGGCGACGGAAGGCGTCGCGGAGGCCATGCACTGGCTCCGCGAGGACGTCGACGGCGTGATCTACGTCCTCGACTCGACGGAGGACCCGTTCACCCAGGTCAACACGATGCTGATCGGGATCATCGAGAGTCAGGACCTGCCGGTGTTGATCCTCGCCAACAAGATCGACCTGGACGAGTCGTCGGTCCAGCGGATCCGCAACGCGTTCCCCCAGCACGAGACGACGGAGCTGTCGGCCCTCGAAGGTGACAATATGGACGAAGTGTACGACCAGATAGCGGAGTACTTCGGGTGATACCATGGCGGAAGCAAAACACCCCGAAGACGAAGACGGAGTGCAGATCGACCTGATCAGCGCCGAGCGGATGGACGGCAAGACGACGATGGAGAAGATCCGGATGATCCTCGACGGCGTCCGGGACAACAACATCGTCATCCTCGAAGCCGGCCTCACGCCCGACGAGGAGTCGCGGCTCATCGAGGTCACGATGACCGAGATCAGCCCCGACGAGTTCAACGGCATCGAGATCGAGACCTACCCCAAGTCCCAGGCAGACGATTCGAGCCTGCTCGGGCGGCTGATGGGCAAAGAGGAGACCAAGAAGCTGACCGTCATCGGTCCGGCCAACCAGATCGAGACGCTCCACAAGGACGAGACCCTCATCAGCGCGCTCGTTTCGCGGAAATAGCCAGGTATGCCCCACCAGTGTACGAGCTGCGACCGGACGTTCGCCGACGGCTCCAAGGAGATGCTGTCGGGCTGTCCGGAGTGTGGCGGCACGAAGTTCCAGTTTCGGCCCGACGGCTTCGCCGACTCGGGCGCCAGCGAGAGCCCCGCCGCAGATTCCGGAGCCGACGACGCGGCGCCCGAGGCGCCGCCCGAGCCGACCGACCGCCCGGGCGACTCGGTGAGCCGGACGGTCGGCAACGCCGCCGCGACGGTTCGGGATCTGGTCGGCGGTTCGGCCGACGAGGACGCCACGCAGGCGCGCCCGCCAGCCGATTCGAGTGGGACGGCCGGGTCGACCGCCTCGGCGACGGGGTCCGCGGCCGGGACCATGGACGCCCCGGAATCGGGCGACGACGACATCATCGTCGCCGAGCCCGACCCGGGCACCGAAGACACCGCTCAGGCCGACGCGCGTAGCCAGCTCGTCGACCCCGAGGAGATGCCCGACTCCGAGGGGTTCGACCCGGCGGACGCGGGCGACGGCCTCGACGGGGGCCACGACCCCGAGCCGGGTGACGGATCCGGTACGGACGCGACCGAATCCCCGGTCGACGCCGCCACCGAGCCGGTCGAATCCGGTGCGGCCAGCGCCGGAACGTCGGACGCCGACGCGGCGGACGGCCGCAGCGTCGCCGAGGAACCGGACGCCGAGCGGGCCGACCGGCCGGATCTCGCCGAGCTGCGCGAGGAACTCAACGACCAGTTCGAGAGCATCCGCGTCGTCGAGCCCGGCCAGTACGAACTCAATCTGATGGAGCTGTACGACCGCGAGGAGTACATCATCGCGCTCCAGGAAGACGGCCGCTACAGCATCCAGGTGCCCGAGACCTGGCGCCAGGCCGACGCCTGATATCCTCCTGCGCTACCCCCGATTTCGACTCGACGATTCACGCTTTAGCAGAGACGCCACACTCTAGGGAGACACTCCACACCCCAGCGGAGACTCTCCACTCCAGCGATGACTCGGGATTCGGGGCGTTCACCGCGTATCCGACGCGCTCCGGTGATCGCCGGTGCAGGCACAATCGTTATACTCTCGGCCGTCGATACTCGCGCCAACGGAGGGTTACCCGTGGTCCGACAGCACACACACCTCGAGGAGTGGGCGTCACTGCTCGACGAGCGAGTGTCCGACGAAGCCCTCGACGAGGGACGCCGACCGGACGGTCACGCCGACCGGTCGGAGCCGCCCCGGGGCGGATAACAGGTCAGTGTCGCGGCGCCGTCACTCCTCGCCCGTCATCTGCTCGTACTGGTCGGAGAGCTTCTCGGCCGCGTCGTCCATCAGTTCCTGCTCGTAGTCGGTGAGTTCCCACTCGACGACCTCCTCGACGCCGTTCGAGCCCAGCTTGACGGGGACGCCGAAGGCGGTGTCCTCGTAGCCGAACTCGCCGTCGAGGACGACCGAGCCGGGGAGCACCTCGCCCGTGTCGCGGAGGATGGCCTCGACCATGTGGGCGACGCCCGTCGCCGGGCCCCACTCGGTCGCGCCCTTGCGCTCGATGACGTTCATCGCCGATTCCTGGAGGTCCTCGAGGATGGCCTCGCGCTCGTCGGCGTCGAACTCGGGGTCGCGGCCGTCGACGCGGACCTTCGAGAACACGGGGACCTGCGCGTCGCCGTGCTCGCCGAGGATCGTCGCCTCGACGTTGCCGACCTGCGTGTCGAAGCGCTCCGAGAGGACGTAGCGGAAGCGAGCGGAGTCCAGGCGGCCGCC
>ENA-ORCR01000845-ORCR01000845.1-marine-metagenome-genome-assembly--contig:-NODE-845-length-11519-cov-2.999913_pt1 | contig 11519 bp, 8 predicted proteins | sample MGYA00237782_ERZ508514 | MGnify/ENA primary metagenome ERZ508514 (study PRJEB26185, sample SAMN06268960) | marine metagenome | isolation source: Eden Landing Ponds, San Francisco, CA, USA | place...
TGGATCGTTCCTGTTCACGGCGACCAACTCCTTCGACATGGACGAGGAGATCGTCGTCGTCCCCTGCGACGACGAGGTGGCGACCGACGGTGGCGCACCGGCCGACGGCGAGGGCGGCGTCGCCGCCTGGCTCAACCGCTGCACGCACGAGGCACAGCGTTTCGACACCGGCCGCGGCGTCCCCATGCGCGACGGCGAGATCGTCTGCCCGAAACACGGCTCGATGTTTGACGCCTGTTCCGGCGACTGCGAGAACGGCGAGGCCGCGGGAACGACGCTGCCCGACGTGGACGTGGCGGTCGCGGACGGCGACGTATTCCTCGTCGACGACGAATACGAGTTCGAGCACGAGGGCGGTATCGACGAGGGCGGCGACGGACCGAGTTCCACCTCGCACGTGGGATTCTGAGCGGGCTTCGACACGACGCCCGTCCGAACCTTTTAATCCGAAGACAGGTCAACTACGCCCAGAGATGCGACTGGCGAACGCGCTCACGGCGCCCGCGGCGGGCGTCCTCGTCGTCGTCGCCCTGGCGCCGGTGGTCCCGGTGGCGGCGACGCTGCTGGTCGGGGCGGCCGTCGCGACGGCGGTGACGGTCAGGGCCGACACCCACCGGTACGGGCTCGTGGGGGCGCTGTACTTCCTGAGCGGCGGGGCAGCGGTGCTCGCGCTCGCTCGCTTCCCGTTCGCCTGGAAGCGGACGCCGCTGTTCGCGCTGTGGGGCTTCGGCCTGCTGAGCCTCTCGATTTTCTGCCTGCGGGTCGCGCTGGGCGTCGTCGGCCGGCGCGTCCTGGCGCTCGTCGTCGACGACGGCGCCGACAGCGTCTGGGACGCCCTCTCGGCGTTCGGCGGGACGCTCGTGATCGCCTGGAGCGTGCTGACCGCCCACGAGAAGGCCGCCCGCTCGGCCGGCGTCGCCGCCGGCGTGTCGACGACGACCGTCCTCGACGCGCTGGGGTACGGCTTCCCCGTTCTAGCGGGCGTCTTCCAGCGCTACCGGTCGGTCGCCGTCGCCGGCCACGAGTTCGTCGTCCCGCTGTGGGCGCTGCGCCACGGCGTCGACGCGACGACGGTGCTGTTCGTCGGCTGCCTCCTCGTCGGCTTCCACACCGTCGGGACCGTCGCCGCGACGTGGCAGGCGGTGAAAGACACGACGGGCTACGCGGCCGAACAGACCGGCGATATCGCCTCCGACGCGGCCGGATCGACCGGCGCCGACGCGGCGAGCGGCGAGGCGCGGGGCGGGGACGACCCGCGGTAAAAGGGCCGCTGGGGCCGCCGGTCAGTCGCTCTCGGCGGGTTCGTCGGCAGGACTGGCGCTCTCGACGAGGTCCCGGTCCCCTTCCTCGGACCCGTCGTCGGGGTCGTCGTCCTCGCCGGGGTCGACTTCGGGGAGCTGGGCGATCCAGTCGCGGATCTGTCCCGCGCTGACGCCCTGGATCTCCGTGGCGAGGCGGTCGGGGTCCACGTCACGGAGGTCGTTGGGCTCCTCGACGCCGGCGGTTTCGAGCCGCTCGGCCGTCGCCGGGCCCACGCCATCTAGGTCTTCGAGGTCGTCGACGGCCTGGCGGGCCTGGTACTCCCTGTAGTTGCAGATCGGACAGCCCAGCTCCCAGGGGTCGTCGCCGCTGTGGACGGTCAGTTCGGGCAGGTCGTGCTCCTCGCAGTACTCGTCGGTGATCTCGATGTCGCCCCGGCGGGGCAGCGGCAGCGAGTAGTCGCAGTCGGGGTAGCGAGTGCAGCCGACGAGCCGCGAGCCCGAGCGCAGCTTCTTGATGGCGAGGTTGCCCTCGTGTTCGTCACCGCAGTCGGGACAGACGCCGATGACCTCGTCCTCGGTGTCGTCGGCCTCGTCGGCCTTGCACTGGGGGCAGCCGTGGACGAAGGTGTCCCGGCCGGCGAGCATCTTCACGTGATCGAGACCGTGGTCCTCGCAGGTCTCTTCGAGGACGAGCGGCTCGCCGGTACTCGGCAGCGGCAGCGTGTAGCGACACTCGGGGAAGCCGTCGCAGCCGACGAAATACGAGCCCTGCCGGCTCTGACGGACGAGCAGGTCGTGGTCGCTCTCCGGACAGGGACCCAGCCGGCGGTCGGCCTTCAGCGACTCCTGGAGGTGGTCGCCGATCGCCTCGCGGGAGTCGCGCAGCTCCTCGAACACCCGTTCGAGCATCTCCCTCGACTCCTCGGTCACGTCGTCGAGCGTCGCCTCGCCGTTGGCGATGGCGGACATGTCCCCTTCCAGTTGGGCTGTCATCTCCTCGCTGACGACGAGATCGGCGAACTCCTCGGCGGCCTCGACGACCGCCTCCGCCAGCGCCGTCGGCTGGGGCGGGTCCGACTCGATGTACCCGCGGTCGTAGAGCTTCTCGATGACGTTGTGGCGGGTGGCCTTCGTCCCGATCCCCATGTCCTCCATCTGCTGGATGAGCCGCGACTGGCCGTAGCGGCGGGGCGGCTGGGTCTGCTTCGCCTCGAGTTCCACGTCGGTCACCGCCAGCGCGTCGCCCTCCTCGACGGGCGGGAGGAACGACTCGCTGGCCGACGAATAGGGGTACACGTCGTGATACCCCGGTTCGAGCAGGCGCTTGCCCGTCGCCTTCAGCTGGCAGTCGCTGGCGGCGGCGACGACGCGCAGGTGCTCCCACGTCGCCGACTCGGCGACCGTCGCGAAGAAGCGCCGGACCACCAGCTCGTACACCTCCCACTCGTCCTCGTCGAGCTCGTCGCGGTCGGGTACCGCACCCGTCGGGTGGATCGGCGGGTGGTCGGTCGTCTCGTCGTCGCCCTCCGTCGGCTCGATGTCGTCCAGTTCCAGCAGCGACTCGGCGTCGTCGCCGAACTCGTGGGTCATCGTGAACTCGTCGAGCAGCTCCTCGGGCTCCAAGTCGTCGGGGTAGACCGTGTTGTCCGTCCGGGGGTAGGTGACGTAGCCCGTGGTGTACAGCTCCTCGGCGATCGACATCGCGCGCTGGGCGGAGTAGCCCAGCGAGCCCGCGGCGGAGATGAACGCCGTGGTGTTGAACGGCGCTGGCGGGTTGTCGGTGCGCGTGCGCCGGCGGACGGACGTGACCTCCGCGCTCGTCGCCTCCCGCAGCCGTTCGTGGGCGTCGTTCGCGTCGCCCTCGTCCCAGATGCGCTCGGCCTCGCTGCCGTCGTCGTCGTAGAAGTACTGCGCCTCGAAGGCCTCGCCGTCCTTGGCGAGGTCGGCGACGATCTCCCAGTAGTCCTCGGGGTCGAACGCCTGTATCTCCCGTTCGCGGTCGACGATGAGCTTCAGCGTCGGCGACTGCACCCGCCCGACGGAGATGAAGTCCTCGCCGAGCTGGCGGGCCGACAGCGAGAGGAATCGGGTCAGCGCCGCGCCCCAGACGAGGGCGCTGACCTGCCGGGCCTCCCCCGCGGCGGCAAGGTCGAAGTCGATGTCGTCGGGCTCGTCGAAGGCGTTTTTCACCTCGCGCTCGGTGATCGAGGAGAACCGCACCCGCTTGACGGGCGCGTCGGTCTCCTCGCGGATGAGCTCGTAGGCCTCCTTGCCGATGAGTTCGCCCTCGCGGTCGTAGTCGGTCGCGATGACCGCCTCGTCGGCCTCGCGGGCCAGCTGCCGGAGGGTGCGGACGATGTTCTGCTGGGTCGGCGACTTGACGATGTCGGCGTCGATCAGCTCGACGGGTTCCACGTCGCGCCAGTCGCTGTACTCCTCGGGGAAGTCGACGCCGACGACGTGGCCCGAGAGGCCGACGCAGGTGGTCAGTCCCCACTCGTAGACGTTGACGCCGTTGCGCTGGGTCGTCGTCGCCGCCCCGTCGCTCAGGATCTCCGCGATGCGCCGCGCGGCGTTGTTCTTCTCCGTGATAATCAGTTCCACCGGGCGCCACCTCCGGCTCCGCGGGCTGCAGTCATGGGAGTGGATAGGGAGGTCCCCGTCCTAAAGGTTTCGGGCGAAATCGGCCGACAGCGGGCGTGTGCGTGCGATCGAGCGGGCGCGGTCGAGAGCGCGTGCAGGAGCCCGCGAGCGGGTGCGTCGCGCGCAGGCACGTGCGGAGGACTAATCCGCCGCGATGCGTCAGCGGTCGGCCTCGCGCCCCGGCACGGCGACCGGGTCGTAGGGGACCTCGTCTGGGGAGTCCCGTGCGAGCGACGCGCTGTCGGCTCCGGTGTCGATCACCCACGACCAGATGGTCGACCGCGGGTCGTCTCCCGTTTCGTCGAGACCCCACGCGACGCCGGCTTCGGGGTCGCCGACGAGCGCGCGCAGGTCCGCTGGGTCGATCGGACCCTCGCAGCCTCCGCCCCAGGTCTCGACGGCACGGTACCGCGGGCAGTCGACCGGCGTCCGGTCGACCGACTGGCGGGCGCGCATCGACGGTGAGTCGAACTGGTTGGTCGCGACCAGAAGGGGGTCGCCGTCCGCCGGCCGGCGCGTCTCGACCGCTCCGGGACTCGCCTCGACGACCGCAACGTCGCCGGCTCCGTCCGCCACGAGGAAGTTCACGTTCCGCGCGTGCGGGACGGAGTCGAGGTATCCGACCGCCTCCGCGACGGTCTCGCAGGTGTCCAGCACCGTCCGGACGGCCAGCGGCCACATCAGGCCCGGCTCGTACTGCTCGGTCGGGACGCCGGCGAAGCCGACGGCGAGTCCCGCCTCGTTGACCCCATCCAGACGGCCGGCGAACCCGTGGGCGCAGCCGACGCTCGCGAAGCCCTCGACCGGTTCCGTCCGGTACAGCTTCGAGTACCGGCGGAATGAGGGGTAGAAGTCGTGGTTGCGGGCGAACAGTGCGCTGCCGTCCTCGGTGTGCTCGCCAGGGACGCCGACGAGCGAACACCCCGGGTCGGCGTCCGCCGCGAGCGCGACGGTCCTGACCGCCTCGCGCTCGGCGCCCGCCTCGTGGGCGACGGCGTCGAGTTCGTCGAGGACGCGGGGCGCGTGGTCGGCGACGTGCGGTTCGCAGTCGCGGGCGAACTCGCGGACCGGCGGCGACGGGTCGAGCGTCTCGGGCGCCACGTCGGCGAGCGACCGACCGGCGTCGGACACCTGCGCCGCGAACCCCCTTCCGAGTTCCGCGGGCGACCCCTGGAGATGAAACTCGTCCATGTCCCGCGCCTCGAGGGCGCCACCGATAACGGCTGGGGTGGGGTGGGAGCCGCTCCCGACCTACGCCGCCTGCTCGGTCGCGCCGCTCGACTCCGGTTCCCGTGGAATCGCGCAAGCGGGGTCGTGGCTCGCCCGGACGGCGCTGCCGGTCAGGATCAGGACGCTGGCGGCGAAGAAGAGGCCGCCGACGGGCGACGAGGGATCCATGAACGCCCAGTAGACCGGCGTGGCCGCCGCACCGAAGACGGCGCCGGCCGCGCCGTACACGGCGGGCGCACAGCAGCCGCAGGCGGTCGCGCCGGCGGTGGTGATAGTGCCGATAACCGCCCGCGGGGAGTCGACAGACCCGCCGGTCGTGAGCTGGCGCGCCGCCAGCGCGGCGTTGCTCGCGACGAGTCCCCCCAGAATCGCCACGAGCAGCATCGACCCCAGCGAGACGTACCCCGACAGGGGGATCGCCGGGACGTAAAACTCCAGGGCCGGCCAGTACACGAGCGGCGAGGCGACCTGATACGGCGTGACGAAGCCCTCGCCCACCATGTCGGCGGTCAGGTCGGGGTTCACCGAGAGCGTCCCCGCCGAGAACAGGTAGAAGACACCGAACAGGGCGAAGCTGACGACCGCGACGACCGCGGGGACCCGCGCGGTCAGCACGCCCGGGAACGCCGCGCCGGCGTCGCGGTAGAAGACGTAGAGAACGGCCCCGGGCACGGCCGCCGCCAGCAGGTAGCCGAGCGGGTTCGTCAGCCCCTCCTGAGGCAGCAGCGTCGGGTAGGCGATCCACGCCGCCAGCAGGAGGCCCAGCCCGACGTACCGGGGGCGTTCGGGCCACTTCCAGCGGACGACGGCGAGGCTTCCCAGCGCGACGACGATCGCCGAGACGGCGTTGATAGCCGGGAACAGCCGCGTCCAGTCCGGGGTCGCTTCCGGCGCGATCTGGACCTCGACGAGCCCGATCGTGCCCGCGATGACCAGTATCGCGCCGGCCGAGAGCAGGCCCGCGCCCAGTCGGTCGCTGCGCGCCTCGGCGCGGAGCGCGCGCCAGCCGCCGATTCCGACGGCGATACCCAGGATCGTGACCGCGCCGAGGAGCCAGTGGGGCGTCCCGGCGTGGGTCGTGCCCGTGTGGGCGACGACCGCGTCGAGTCCCTCGAAGCCCCCGACGGCGGCCGCCGGTCCGATTCCGAGCGCCTGGCCGAGTGTCATTGTCGACGCTCGGGCCCGGACGACAAAGGACGTTCTGATACGCGCGTCGAACGCGGCTACGCTCCCGCCGCTCGACCGGGACGAACACGTTTACGGTCGGGCGGTCCGGAGCGGGGACAGTGCCATCGGAGAGCCGCGTCGACATGACGACCGGGCCGGTCACCCCGCGACTCTTTAGCCTCGCCTGGCCGCTCGTCGCCGGCAACCTCCTCCAGACGGCGTACAATCTCGCCGATATGTTCTGGGTCGGCCGTGTCAGCGCCGAGGCCGTCGCCGCCGTCTCGCTGATGTTCCCGACCGCCTACCTCTTCATCTCCGTCGCAATGGGGCTGACCGCCGCGACCAACGCCGTCGTCTCCCAGCACATCGGCGCCGGTGAGGAGCGACGCGCCCAGCGAACCGTCGCCCAGTCGGTCCTGCTCGCCGTCGCGGTCGCCGCGGCGCTGGCCGCGTTCGGCTTCGCCGTCAGAGAGCCCCTGGTCGCCCTCATCGGCGCCGAGGGTGCCGTCTTCGACGCGGCGGTCGCCTACATCGAGTTCGTCTTCCTCGCGATCCCCTTCACCTTCCTCTTTTTCGTCTTCCGTTCGTCACTGCGGGCCGCCGGCGACACCAGGACGGCGATGTGGCTGGTGGGAGCGAGCGCCGGCCTCAACATCGTCATCGACCCCGTGTTCATCCTCGACTGGGGCCCGTTCCTCGGCCTCGGTGCCCAGGGCGCGGCCGTCGCCACCTTCGTCTCCCGGGGCGTCGCCGCCGTCATCGGCCTCTACATCCTCGTCGACGGCGGGTGGGGCATCCGCCTCCGCCTCGGCGACCTCACCCCCGACTGGGACATCCTCCGCGGGCTGATCCAGGTGGGCTATCCCGCGACCCTCGACGGACTCACGCGCTCACTGGCTGCGGTGACCTTCGCCGCCTTCGTCGCCCGCTTCGGTGCCGTCGCGACTGCCGCTTACGGCATCGGCATCCGCCTCATGTCGGTCTCCTGGACGGTCTCCGGCGCGGTCGGCCAGGCCGCCGCGACCGGCGTCGGGCAGAACCTCGGTGCGAACCAGCCAGACCGAGCGGCGGACGTCACGTGGAAGGCCACGGGTGGGGCGATGGCCGTCCTCTTCGCGGCCGGTGGCCTCGTCTATGCCTTCCCAGCCATCGCGATGGGCATCTTCATCGGCGACCAGGCGGTCATCGACGCCGGCGTCACGCTCCTGCGCATCGTCGCACCGTTCTGGGCCTTCTTCGGCGGCCTGATGGTGGTCCAGGGCGGGTTCCGCGGCGCCGGGCAGACGAGCGTCGCCTTCTTCCTGTCCCTGCTCTCGCGGTGGGCGTTTCGCGTCCCCGTCGCACTCCTGTTGGCCTACGCCGTCGCACTCGACCCACTCACGGTGACGCCGGTCGACGTGAACGGTCTCTGGTGGTCCCTCGTCGTCTCCAGCGTCGCCTCCTTCGTCGTCGGCGTCGCCTGGTTCCATCGCGGTGGGTGGCGCGAGGCCGTGATCGAGAGTGGGGAGACGCCTGCGGCGACCAGCGGGGACGCTCTCGACAGCGATGGCGTCGACGGCGAGGATCCGGTCACGGATTGAGGAGGCCGGATGGGACTCGCGGCGAGCGGGCGCTGACGGAGCCCTCCAGTTACGAGACGGTCGAAACGGTTAGCCCGCCAATAGGTTTATCCCAGATCCAGGAGATGCGTGCCTATGAACGCCGAAGCAGTCGATTTCGTGTACTACACCGTCACCGACATCGAAGACGCGGTCTCGTTCTACCGGGACACGCTCGGCCTGACGGCCGAGATGGTCGACGAGGACATGGGCTGGGCGGAGTTCGCCGTCCCACCGACGACGCTGGCACTCGGCGAGGACTCCGAGGGAATGCCGACCGACCCGGGCAGCGGCGGGGCCGCTGTCGCCCTCGCCGTCGAGGACGTCGAAGCGGCGGTCGACGAACTTCGGGAGGCCGGATCGACCGTGGGAATGGAGCCGTTCGATTCCGGCGTCTGCGACATGGCGATGGTCGAGGACCCCGACGGAAACGCGATCATGCTCCACCACCGCCACGACGGCACCACCGGTCGGAGAGACCCGCTTCCCTGACGTCGCGAGGTCCACGCCCGCCGCTCACGTCGATTTCGTGAGCCTGAGTCGATCGAAAAACAGGTCGGCGCCATTGCCGTCACTCTCGAACTCGAAGCGCACCTCACTCGTCATCCCGGACCCGAGTGAGGCGGTACAGACGAGCGAGTCTTGCTCGACGCTGGTCGGAGTCAGCAGCAGTGTCTGCCCGCCGCCAGCCTCGGGCACGTATTCGAACTCAAGCCCGCCGCCGACGCGTTCGACCGTCGCGGTGCCGGCGTCCCGGTAGTCCTCGTACTCGCCGGTCGCGTCGTCGAGTGCTGCGTGGAGGCGGTACTGCGGCTGAACCGTCCGCGGGTCTTCGTCGCGAAGCAGGGCCAGCACCCCCATCCCCGCGTCAGATGGATGTTTCTCGGGTGTCGTCGTGCAGGCAATCGTCACGCCCAGTTGTGCGTCGTCGAGGTACCCGAACCAGGCGCTGGAGACACCGATCGAGCCACCGTGGTTGACCAGCCTGTCGTCCAGGTACTCCTCGACCATCAGCCCGTAGCCGTAGCCGACCTCGGTGCCGTCGAGGTAGGTGCCGAAGGTCCCCGCTGGCGTCGTCATCGCCTCGATGCGCTCCGGTGGGAGCACGCGTTCGTCCCCGCCGTCCAGAAATAGGTGCAGATAGTCGGCCAGCGCCTCGACTGAACAGACGAGTCCGCCCGCAGGGTGAATCAACGAGTCGAACGGGAATCCCGCCTCCGTGACACCATCGTCATCTTCGAGATACGGCGTCATCCGGTCGTCTGCAGCCTCGAATCCCTCGCGGTCGAACGTCGACCGGTCCATCCCCAGCGGGTCGAGCACGTTCCGCTCGACGTATGTCGCGAAGGACTGGTCCGTGACCGCTTCGAGGACCCGACCGAGGAGCGTGTAGCCGCTGTTGTAGTACCGGAACGTGTCGTCCCCGACGACCCGCCGGTCGAGCGAACCCTCGACGTGTCTGCGGAAGTCCGACTCGCTCGACAGCGGTGCCCCGACGGCGCCCTGTCCGAACGCCCGCGGAGCGACCGAGCCGGCCATGCCGTCGCTCGGGAGCCCCGACGTGTGCGTCAGCAACGCTTCGACGGTGATCGGGTCACCGGGTGCGTCCGAGAGGTGTGGAACGTACTCCTCGACAGAGTCATCGAGGGCAAGGTCGCCGTCGTCGACCAGTTGCATGATCGCAGTCGCCGTGAGTGCCTTCGTACACGAACCGACCCCGAACAGCGTCTCTGGCGTCGCCGGTTCGTTCGATTCGAGGTCGCGTGCACCGAACCCCTCGGCGTAGACCGTCTCGTCGGCGTCGACGACCGCGACCGCGGCCCCAGGCACTCGCTCCTCGCTCACCCAGTCGGCCACGAACGTCTCGACGGCCGACCGCTGCTCCTCGGGGAGTGGCTCCGTTGGCATGACCTATCGTACCGCGGAGAGGCTGGTAAAACCCAGTTCCGGTTCGACCGGCAGCAACAGGATTGAGCGCCGGGAGAATATCTGCGTTTAGTCGTCTAGTTCGTCCCGCAGCAACTGATTCACGTCGCCGGGGTCGGCCGACCCGCCCGTCTTCTGCATGACCTGGCCGACGAGGAAGTTGATGGCGCCGCCCTCGCCGTCGTGGTAGTCCTCGACCGCGTCGGGGTTCTCGTCGATGGCCTCGACGACGGCGTCCTGAATCTCGTCGCCGCTGGTCTTGCCCAGGCCCTCGCGCTCGACGATGTCGTCGGGCGCGTCGCCCTCGTCGAGCATCTCGCGGAGCACGGTCTCACGGGCGTTCTTCGTGGTTATCTCGTCGGTCGCCACCAGTTCGACGAGGCGCTCTATCTCGTCGAAGCGATCGGCAACGTCCGTAATCAGCATGTCGCGGTAGTTGAGTTCGCCCAGGAGTTCGTCGGCGACCCAGGTCGCCGCCAGGTCGGGGTCGAACTGCTCGGCCACGTCCTCGAAGAAGTCCGCGACCTCCTTCGTGCTCGTGAGTTTGTCCGCCGCCTCGTCGTTGAGGCCGTACTCTTCGCGGAAGCGCTCGCGGCGGGCGTCCGGGAGCTCCGGGATCGCGATTTTGCCCTTCCAGTCGCTGACTTCCAGGGGCGGCAGGTCCGCCTCGCGGAAATAGCGGTAGTCTTTCTCCTCTTCCTTCGAGCGCATCGAGAGGGTGACGCCCTTGGCCTCGTCCCAGTGGCGAGTCTCCTGTTCGACCGCGCGCCCGCGCTGGATGGCGTTCTTCTGGCGCGTCTCCTCGTAGGCGAGGGCTTTCTCCGCGCCCTTGTGACTGGAGATGTTCTTGACCTCGGTGCGGTTGGCGTCTTCGAGTACGTCCGTGTCGACGCTGCCGTCGTCGGCCACCTCGTGGGCGTCGATGATGGAGAGGTTGGCGTCCACGCGGAGCGAGCCGTCGCGGGTCGCGTCGAAGATGCCCAGGTATTCGAGGACCTCGGTGAGTTTGGCGAGGAACGACCGGACCTCGCTGGGCGAGCGGAAGTCCGGTTTCGTGACGATTTCCATCAGGGGCGTGCCCGCGCGGTTGTAGTCCACGAGCGTGTAGTCCGCGGTGTCGATAGAGCCGCCTTTGTGCTGGAGGCTCCCGGGGTCCTCTTCGAGATGGGCGCGTCGGATGTCGACGGTACGGCGTTCGCCCTCGACGGAGAACTCGAGTTCTCCCTCCTGACAGATAGCGGCGCCGTACTGGGTGATCTGGAAGTTCTTCGGCAGGTCGGGGTAGTAGTAGTTCTTCCGGTGAAACGTGGTCTGCGCGGGAATGGTTGCGTCGATGGCCTTGCCGACCTTGACCGCCGCCTCGACGGCGCCTTCGTTGATGACCGGGAGCGCGCCTGGGAGGCCGAGGCAGACCGGACAGGTGTGGGTGTTGGGTTCGTCGTCACCCACGTCGGTCGAACAGCCACAGAAAATCTTCGTGTCCGTCTCGAGTTGGACGTGGACCTCCAGTCCGATGACGGTCGCGAGGTCCCCCGTCTCGACGGCTTGTGCAGTCATTACCCGCGATTCGGTACCGCGGGGCTAAAGGCTAACGACCCAGGCCACACGGTCGAAAATTGTCTCGATACCCGAGTGCTGTCCCCGCCGGGCACGACGCGACGGCGGGAGCGGGAGCGTCGCCGGTAAGCCGATC
>ENA-ORCR01000846-ORCR01000846.1-marine-metagenome-genome-assembly--contig:-NODE-846-length-11492-cov-3.637582_pt1 | contig 11492 bp, 13 predicted proteins | sample MGYA00237782_ERZ508514 | MGnify/ENA primary metagenome ERZ508514 (study PRJEB26185, sample SAMN06268960) | marine metagenome | isolation source: Eden Landing Ponds, San Francisco, CA, USA | place...
GCCCCACGCGAGCGGTGGTCGCTGGCGTACCCGAAGCCAAGCACCGTCTCGTCCTCGACGGCGACCAGCCACGGGTACGTCTCCAGCGTCTCCGCGATCCGGTCGGCCATGGCGTCCTCACTGGGCGGCGACTGCTCGAACGAGACGCCCGAGTCCGCCACGTAAGGTGCGTAGATCTGTGCACACGCGGCCGCGTCCTCGGCGCGTGCGCGTCGGATGACGGTCATTTCGTCGATGTATCGACTGCTGTGGCTTAAATCACCGCAGACCGATCCCGGCCAGTTCTGCGCGGATCGCGTCCCGTTTCAGGAGCAAGAATCCCAGCAGGACGATCCCGAACCCGGCGACGGTCGAGGATGTGATGGTCTCGTCCAGCAGCAGCCACCCCGTGATCGCGGCGAACACCGGCGCGGCGTAGGAGACGAGGTTGATCTGGATCGGTCCGAGGCGGTCGAGCAGGTCGAAGTAGATGAGGAAGCCTGCGGCGCTCGCGACGAGGGCGAGGTACGCCAGCGCGAGGACTCCCTCGTTCGTCCACCGGACCCCACTCACTGACTCCGAGAGTGCGAGACTCAGGGCGTGCAACAGCACCGCACCGACGATCATCGACCATGCCTCCATCGTCTCGACGGGGAGTTCGTCGTCGCGTCGATCGGTGCGGAACTGCTCGCGCGCGCCAGCGGAATCGACCGCGAGGCAGCGCGCGCGGCGGTCGCACGGACCGCCGTGGCCTTCGACACCGACCAGAACGGAACGGAAGTCGCCGGGCCGGTCGCACTCGCCGACGACGGCGACCGCGAGCGGATCGTCGACGACCTCGCGGACGTGCTGGGGCAGTCCTACGATTCGGTCGAACGGGAGGGAGGGACACTCGTCGCCCGTGAGACGGCCTTCGACCCGGCGCTGGCCCGCGAACTGGGCGTCCCCGAGGGACCGAAGTTCGGCCAGCTATCGGCCGGGCGCGCGGTCGAGATAGACGGCGAGGAAATCACACCCGACGAAGTCACCCGGCAACAAACCGACGAGTTCCCGGTCCGAAACCGGTAGGATCGGTAAGCCGAGAATACCCCCGTTTTCGCCCGCTATCACCGAATACGTCAGCCGAACGTCAGACATCAGGGGAACACTAATAAGTGTTCGTTTGTTATCGGCGTTCAAATTATGGACTCCATAATCGACGACGCTATCGACGAGGCCGAGGCCGAACAGGAGGAGTCGGCCCCCGCCGAGACGGCGTCGTTCGTCCTCATCTTCACAATCATCTACGTCGCCGGCACCCGCTATCTCCGCGACCAGGCCCAGACGGATCCGCCAGATGCGGAGCGTGCCGACGCCCCAGACGACGCCGCTACGGCAGATTCCGAGACAGCGGGTGAGTCTGGGCCAACGGACGCCGCGGAGTAACTACTCCAGGAACCGGTCTAGCCCGCTCTGGCGCCTGGCGACGCCGCAGGGATCGGGCTCCCACGCACTCCTGTGCGCCCGGATCGAATCCGATTCCGTCGTCTCGACCGCCCCCTCCGTCCCCGTCAGTCCGTCCTTGGAGGATTCCGCCTCGTCGGCATCGCCGGGCGCGTACCCGGGACAGTCCGGGCCGCAGTCGGCCACCGGCCGCACGACGCGCTCGTGCCACGAACACCAGGGCAGGCCGGCGTCCGCATAGGCCGCTGGCTCGACCGAGTCGGGGCGACACCGCCCACAGTCGGGCAGGTCGTAGGTCCGCCACCCCTTGCCGTAGGCGCGTTCGGCGATCCGACGGCGCTGTCGGCGTTTCGCCGCGACCGTCGCCGGGCGCACGTCCGCACGGCCAGGCTCGCGGTCGAGCAACTCGATGCCCGGCTCCTCGACCGCCAGCGACTCACCTTCGCGAACGACCTCGCGCTCGCCCGTTACTGGATCGAATCGCCAGACCCCGACTGCGTCCGGGAGTCTGTTGAGGTGCGCCCCGGTGACGTACGTCTCCGTGGCGAGGACGACTTCGTCGAAGACGCCCAGCGAGACGTCGATGCGCAACTGGTCCCGCAGGTCTCCCGGCCGATCCAGGTCGGGTTTGTTCTCGATGCCCACGAGGGAGTCGAACCACCCCTCGGGGTAGCGGACCGTCTGGCGGACCGCCTCGCTGCTCCCCGCCCGCGCCCGCTCGTAGAACCCGATCTCGACGGCACGCTCGGCCACCGCCTGGGCGCGCTCGGGATGACAGTCGAACGCGCCAGTGACCGAGCGCGCGCGGCCGGGCCCGACGGCGCTCTCGATGGCCAGCGGTGGGATGGTGTGGGGCGTGATGGCCGCCCGGCGGTCGAACTCGGGGCCGGGTTCCAGGCAGACCAGGTCGGCGACGCGCCGGCCGTGGACCGCCGCGCCGAGTTGCCGGCCGACGATGCGGTCCGGTCGCTCAAGGTGGGCGGCCAGCGCGAGTTCGAACGCGAACTCCTGCACAGCCGTGGATTATGCCGCGCGGACATAAGCCCGTGGGCACTGGGCTGGTGAGCCAGTGGCTCGCTTGTCGCATCCAAATGGCGAAAGAACTATGTAAACCTGTTAGTCTATGTCACGTACGACAACCAGGGGTGACGACGCGGTGGCGTGCGGGCTGGGGCCCGCCGTCGGACGTCCGGACCTGATCCGCTTTCACGGGGGGAGTTGGACGGTCCGAGGAATCGTCGTCACGACGAGATACGGATGGAACGGGACACAGCGAACCGACGAGTGGGTATCGACCAGCGCGCACAGTCAGTCTTCGACTTCTCGATAGGCGTGAGTCTCTTCCTCGTGGTGGTTCTCGGTGTGTTGGCGTTCATCCCGACAGCGTTTGGCAGTTTCACCGCTGATACAGGCGGCGGCGCTGGCGACGGCATCGCCGCCGATAAAGCGGCAACCTACCTCACAGAATCGGCACTCGCTGGCGACACGACGCCACCGAGACTCGATAGTGACTGTACGATTCTCTTCTTCACCGGGACGATGGACCGGCCGGACGTCAACGTCAAACCTCCTGACTGCGGCCTCGAGCAAGCGGTGCCGCTCGCGAGCAATGCGAGCCTCGAGTCTCCCCGGCTCTCGGTGAACGTCACCATCGAACGACGAAAACCGAGTGTCCCAGGGCGTCAGAAACTCTGCTGGGACGCCGACGCCAGCCTTTCCAGCAACAGGTTGGTCACGGTCGACGACTCGGCCTGCGACCCATCGACGTCTGACGACGTGAAACTCACCGCCGGGCCAAGTGCGGCGAACAACGACAACTACGCCGTCGCGGAACGGTACACGAAACTCGAACAGGAGGGGGTGTACCTTGTCGTCAGAACCTGGTAAGCTGCGCTCCGACCGCGGCCAGGCGTTCACCCTCGAGGGCGTCCTCGCAGCGCTGATCGTTATCGCAGGCCTCGTCTTCGCACTCCAGGCGGTGACAGTGACCCCATCGACCACGGGTTCGACCGCAGCACCTGTCGACAGTGAGCGATTCAACACCATTTTCGCAGAATCTGCCGACAGTGGTGCGTTGAAACGCGCAGTCCTCGCCTGGGATGACGGCTTCCAGGGCGTCACCACCGGGGAGGATTACTTCGTGGATGCCTTCCCGAACAACGACTTCGGAAACGGACTCAACGATGCAGTTAGACCCTCAGTCGCTGTGAACGTGCTCGTTCACTATCGGACGGGACCAGATACGGTGAAATCCCAGCGAATGGTGTACAACGGCCAGCCAGGTGACGGTGCTGTGCGCGCGGAATCGACCGTCTCGGTCTTCGACGGTGACAGACTGTACGACGCGACTGGCAATCCACGGCCTGGAACGAGCGTCCAGGCTGACGGGCTCTATCCGGGACTCAGTGACCGCTCGACTGGATCTGATCTCTACAGTGTTCTGAAAGTCGAGGTGATCGCATGGAGCGCATGACCGACCGGGGTCAGTTACTCCTCGCGGGAGCGTTCGTCCTCGCTGTCGCTCTCGTCGGGCTGACGCTCGTGCTCACGTCCGGCGGATACACGACGACGCTCGCCGGTCAGGACAACGCGGTCGATCGCGGGACCGACGCAATCACCGTCCGCGAAGCGGTCCTTTCTGATCTGGATCGGTATCTCCGCAGAGCCAACAGTCAGTATGCTGACATCCTCAGCGGCCCCGTCACCGCTCCACATCCAGAACCTAAGTTTACGAATGTCATTCCCGAACTGACGGATGGCTACAGGGACCAGTACGGTCGCCACGGCCGACTGGTCGAAGTCGAGGCACCAACGCCTACTAAAATTGAACACGGGTACCGCGTCGCACAACCTGATGGAGAGTCCTTCCAAGACCTAGAAGCCGAAGAGTCTGACGCAGACAACATCGTCTCGCTCGCGAGCGACGCACGCGTGCGCAACGTCACGTTTATTTTCGAAAGCGTCCCCCCAGCCTCCAATCCGATACAGATTGAGTTCGTCACACCGAGTAGTTCGGAGAACTGGCAGGTAGCAGTCTTTCAGAGTGGCGGTGGCTGGGACGTCACCGTCACGAGTACTGGTGGCTACTCGGAGACCTGCACCCGCTCCGGTACCACGGACGACATGGCAGTGGACCTGAGTGCGGCGACGGTTGACGGCGACCCCTGCCCCGCCCTCGAAGGGGTCGCTCCCAGTACCCACACCTACGACGTGCGTATCACGGGCGAACTTAATGTCGACGGCCGGTTCTGGGTAACAGTCGATGACCTCAATGCCGGTAAAGTATCGCAGTATAAGACCTACTCAAACACGGAAATCGCCGACGTCATCTACAGTGCGAAGGTGCCATTCCGGTACGAATCGTCGTCAGTGAGTTACCGAACCGATCTCAGAACCGCACCGGGTGAGATTCGATGATGCGTGACAATCGGGGTGTATCATCAGCGCTCTCGTATGCCCTCATCATCGTTCTAACCGTATCGCTGACGGCGGGTCTCGTGCTCGGGGCGAGTTCGCTCATCAACGATCAGCGCGAGGCCGTGGCCCGGGACCAGATAGATGCCATCGGCCAGCGTCTCTCTACGACGATCATGACTGCCGACCGTCTCAACGCGACCGAAACCAGGCCGAAGGAACTGACGATGACGAGGGACTTCCCACGACGGATCGGCGGCGTCCAGTATCGGATCGAGACGGCCAAGGTTAGGTCGAACCGGTGGCGACTGACGCTTGAAACACGGGAGGTCGACATCAAGCAATCGTTCACTATCAGACTTCAGTCCGGTGTGGAACTCGAAGCGACGACACTGAACGGGGGCCCGATTCGAATTTACTACGACCGGGACCCGAGCGACCCGGCACTGGACAAACTGAGGATCGAACATGCATAACAGCGACGACGCGACTGACCGGGTTCGAGCACAGAGCGAAGTCATCGGGTTCGTTATCGTCTTCTCGGCCATCCTGTCGGCGACGCTCATCGTCAGCGTGTTCGGCCTGACGGCGCTGGACGACGTCCGCGAATCTACCGTCACGAACAACGGCGAGGTGGCAATGCAGGCGCTGGGCTCGGATCTGGAAGCCATCTACTATGGGTCCGCAGAGAGTCGGACGACGGAACTGACGCTCGACTCCGCGTCGCTCGACGTAGGTTCTCCAACCCGCGTCGAGGTGTCGATCACCTCGACAGACTCGCCACCGACTATCGACGAGACGTGGAAGTGGCGACTGACGCCGCTCGTCTACCGGACTGACTCGGCGTCGATTTACTACGAGAATTCACTCATCATCAGACAACAGCGCGATGGTGCGGTCGCGGTGACTGACTCGCTGTTCCGGATGGACGACGACCGTGCAGTGATCCCAGTCGTCCGCACGAACGCGACGGCCAACAAGACAGTTAGCGGGGGGACCCACCAGATCGTCGCGTTCGAGAACGGGACCGAGAGCGTCGTCAGGACGGACGGACCGCTTCCGACCGCAGCCACGCTGGATGTAACGCTCACGATCATGGACGTGCCCGATCGCGAGCAGGTGTGGACCCGGACGCTCAACGACGCCTACACCGGGAGCGGGTCCTCGCCGTGTAGTCCAGTCCTCTCCGACAACGAAGTGGTGTGTACGTTCGAAACCGACCGAATCGTCGTCTCGAACGTCAGTGTCGAGTACGAGTTGAAGTAACGAGGACTCCTCGTAATTTTGATTAGGAGACTGAAATCCCAGCAGAGTTATTTTTGCATGGCCAGCCTGATTCCCTCCGACAATTCCAATTCACAGCCAATAAACTCGCTCACTCGTCGATAGTAGCCTTCTGTTGTGAGAAGTGTACGAAGCCGATTGGGGCGACGGTAGAGGGAGTCTTGAATGCATCTTTCGTCGCAAGTGCTACGTCGTAATGGATCCGAGCGTGATTTGGGGCCTTCGTTACGTCACCGATGAGGGCTCCAAATACCTCGGCATGGTTGTTAATCGCGATCTCCGCGCCGCCCGTAGATCCATCTTCGGCCCCGTAGATGACTCCCTGGAAGATCGCGTGATTGTTGAAATCGACGTTCGCCGTCGGTTTGAGGTAGACCCACAAATTCGGCGATTTGTCGTCAGGAACGACGACCTCACCGTCCGGGCTGCCATCGTCACCGTCGATGAATAATTCACGTGGCGAGTCGCCGCCGGTCGTATCGTCAATATAAATCCGTGCACGGTCTGACGGACTACTCCCTGTCACTTCGATTCGACCAGCGACGCGCATCTCGGCATCGCTCGACCTCGGTGAGACGTAGATGACGACGCTTCCACTCGACGTATCGAGCGTGAGCGTTTCACCCGATGGAACATTGATTCGATCGAGATGGTATTTTCCACTTTCGAGGGTGTGGTCGCTCGTTCCCGAGAAGTCGAGTTCGTTCGAACTGTCTATCACTGGCTCATCGTCGTTGTCGTTGTTCGTAGAACTCGTGAGTGACGACCAGCTGTTGATATCGGACTTCGCAGAGGACCGGGACGGTACATCAGGCGTGATGGGCGTCGGCGACGTGTCGAGCTTGTCTCCGGAATTACTGAAGTCGACGAACCGAATGGTGCCATCAATTTGTGCTCCCGGATCGATCGACGGGGTACTACCGACCGGAACGACGAGATCACCGTGGATGTGTGTACTGTCCTTTAGTTCGACGTGTCCGTTCGCAACGAGATCTCCGTCGATATCGACACCCTTGTTTCCGATAGCATGAGCGTCTCCGTGGACGAGAACGTCTCCCGTGACGTCGACATATGACATCTGCTCGATCTCACCCATTACGACGATACTTCCGCCATTTTTGACCTTCGGCTGTTTGTTGGATATTTTCAGGTTCCCGCCGACGAGAACATCGCCACCGAACTTCGTCTCTTTTGATAACTTCAAGTTGTCTTTCGTAGAGAACAGTTTGTGGAACGTCGGATCACGAGCCTTTGCACTAATCGTGAGGTAATCTGAACTGCTGATATCCGGGTCATCGCCGAGAATTGTCCGGCCATATATCGAGACTTTGTTCGGGATGTCGTTACCATCGACTCCTTTTTCAGCAATCACGTCGCCACGGACACTGAACTTGTTCGACGGGTCGATCTGGCCTTTCGTCAGGACGTCCGCATTGTGGTTATGTGGGAAGCCAGGATACGGCCCGGTGCGCGAGTCGTAACTATCCGTTTCCCCAAAATTACTGACCGTGAGGCTTCCGTGGGAATTTGTTCCGAGAATGGCTGATGGTGCATTCGCCGATGTCGGTGCTTTCAGCGTGACTGTGACCGTATTCGTCGTCGGGTCTGTCGTGACCGGTTTCCCACCGAATTCTGACTTCAACTCCTTTGCCCAGCCATGATAGTATTCGCTTCGAATTTCGACGGTGATGGTCGTTCCCGGCTCGATCGGGTTACTCAAACCCATCGCACTGAGCAATTCTCGTCGTTCGACGCTTTTGAGCTGGAAATCAGACCCCGTACTCTTCCCGTCAATGGTCACGATTGGGAAATTCACAGTATTCGGGCCCGCCTTCGTACGGTACTCGACCCCCGGCGACGAGACGGCCACGCTTCCGTTGCCGGTCTTGCGCCACACGCCACCGCCCTGGTAGGCGACCACCTCGTCGTTCTTCTCGTATCTGACCGTTCCCAGCCAGAATGGGTGGGTCGTGGGCGGACTGGAGGGTGGATCGACGGTAATACTGACCTTCCCCGCCTCGACCGGATTTCCGGGCGATTCACCGACCACATCGTAGTTCGCACCGTTCGCTCCCCCGCCGATGCTGTCCTGACTCGACCCCCCTTGGGACATCTGCTGGATCTTCGCGTCCAGGGACTGCATCGACTGGACGGCCGACGTGGTCGAAGCGTCTCCACGCCCCTGGTTCAACGCTTCGGACCCAGCGATGACGACGACTGTCGCCCCCGCCATGACCATCCCCGCCAACAGCACGACGGCGATGAGGTCCGATTGCGCGCGCAACGCTCGCCACCCGACGTTCCCTTGGTCACCCTTGCGCATCGTTAATGTTCGAAGTGGAGTATAGTACTCACACGCCGATATAATTCTTTCTACACTTGATCAGAACCTGATCGATATTCGGTGACGGAAGAGAATCAACTGCGTCGGTACCGTAGCGGAGATATCGCTCAATCCGCCTGCGAGGGGTCTACATGGAGTGGCACTCTACATCTAACACGAGCGACACTCGCTCTCGACCACGTCGAGGTTTCCGTCGAGCGTGACGGTCAACGTGTCGTCGGCCAGGGACACGTCGACGGTGACGCGCCAAGGGTCGACGGACTCCACAGTCGTGTACTCGTCGTCGACACACCACGGGAGCGTCCAGTACGGCCGCGAGGACAAGTCGATGCCGTGGTCTTCGTAGAAGGCCGAGACCACGGATTCGTCGAGCAGAACGAGGCCGACGGGCGAGCAGAGTTCGTTGCGACAGCGTTCGCAGACGTGTTCGGCGCGCAGTGAGACGTCGAGACAGCACTCGCCGTCGTCACGGACGAGTTCGGTGTGGATACGTCCGGCGCAGGACGGACAGACGCCGTCGGCGGCGAGACAGTGGAGGTGACGCACGCGCTCGTCGAACGCAGTGGCGATTTCCTCGTTCGTCCGGTCGACGAGGCCCCCGGGCGGGAACTCGTACTCGCCGTGGGACTTCCCGCAGTCGACGCACTCGATGCGGAACTGCTCGTCGGCGTAACGGGCTTCCAGACCGCCGCCACAGCGGGTGCACGCGCCCTCAACCTCGAATGGATCGATGTCCGGCTGGCGGGTGAACGTGCCGGCGCGGACGGCGCGGACGACCTGTGCCCCGGCGTGGCGCAGGTCGTAGCCGCCGTCGGTCTTGGCGACGAACTGCTCGGTGAGTTGCTGGAGGTGGTAGTTGAACTGCGCACTGTCACGCATCTCGACCGAATCGTGAAGGGCCGAGAAACTCACCGGGCGGTCGTCGGCGCGCCACAGCGCCTCCAGAATGTCGAGTCGGGTCTCGTTGGCGACGACGCCGAACGCTTCGGCGGGCGCGACGTCCCCCGATTCGGCGTCTTCGCCGCCCTCGTCGTGGGCTCTGCTCATACAGATCCGTTCGGCAGACGGTCCCAAAAGGGTTCCCTGAAGCGGTTTTTTGTAGTGTGTTTGATACGAGATCACGACCGTCGGCCCCGCCGAGGTTTTTTCACCCTGTGAAAATGCGAGTGAATGGTTAACATGCTGGGGCTCAAAGGGTAGGTCCCATGTGCGCGTCGAGTGATTCGACCCCGCTCTACCGGTCGACCAGTCGTTGCGAGACGCGAACGGTCCTCGTCGTCGACGACGACCCGGAGTTAACGGCGTTGACAGGCGCCTATCTCCGTGACCTCGAAGACGTCTCGGTCCGGACGAGTTCGGACCCCCACGAGGCGCTCCGGTTGGTCGACGACGGCGTCGACTGCGTCGTGAGCGATTACCAGATGCCCGAGTGTGACGGGCTGACACTGCTAGAGACGATCAGAACGAATCATCCGGAGCTCTCGTTCGTGCTCTTTACCGCGATGCGAGACGACCGGATCGCCGAGCGGGCACGCGCCCTCGACGCGACCTACGTGCGAAAGGGGCCGACGAGTGACGGGTTCGAGGGGTTGGTGGGCGTCGTGGAGCGGGAACTCGACGGCTGAGGTGGATCGTTCGACCGGGTCACGTCGTGGCATTTGTACGCAGTGGTCGTCGGGGCGTCCAGGTCTGGCTGACGGGGACCAAACAGTAGGTTTATCAGTCGCAGAGGGCGAAGATTCGGCAAGATTACTCTCGAGATGACGACGAACACACAACCGGAGGTGAACATCGGACTCGTTGGTCACGTCGACCACGGCAAGACGACGCTGGTGCAAGCCCTCTCTGGCGAGTGGACGGACCAGCACTCCGAGGAGATGAAACGCGGTATCTCCATCCGCCTCGGCTACGCCGACGCGACCTTCCGGCAGTGTCCGGAGGGGGAGGTACCCGACGCCTACACCGTCGACGAGACGTGTGGCGAGCACGACGTCGATACGGACGTGCTCCGCACGGTCTCCTTCGTCGACGCGCCGGGTCACGAGACGCTGATGGCCACGATGCTCTCCGGTGCGGCGATCATGGACGGCGCGGTGCTGGTGGTCAGCGCCAGCGAGCCCGTCCCGCAGGCACAGACCGAAGAGCACCTGATGGCGCTGGACATCATCGGCATCGACAACATCGTCGTCGCCCAGAACAAGATCGACCTGGTCGACGCCGAACAGGCTCGCGAGAGCTACGAACAGATCCAGGACTTCGTCGAGGGCACCGTCGCCGAAGGCGCCCCCATCGTCCCGATCAGCGCCCAGCAGGGCGTCAACATGGATCTCCTCATCGACGCTGTCGAGCGGGAGATTCCGACGCCCGACCGGGACCCCGACGCGGACGCCGAGATGCTCGTCGCGCGGAGCTTCGACATCAACCGCCCGGGGACGACCTGGGACGCGCTGAACGGCGGCGTGCTCGGTGGCTCGCTCGTCCAGGGCGAATTCGAAGCCGACGACGACATCGAACTGCGCCCCGGCCGCGAAGTGGAGGAGGGCGGGCAGACCGAGTGGCGTCCCGTCCAGACCACGGTCCGCTCGCTTCAGGCGGGCGGCCAGACGGTCGACACCGCGACGCCGGGCGGACTGCTCGGCGTCGGCACCGGCCTCGACCCGGCGATCACGAAAGGTGACGCGCTCGCCGGCCAGGTCGCCGGGCCGCCGGGGACGCTGCCGCCGGTCCACGAGACGTTCGAGATGGACGTCGACCTGCTCGACCGCATCGTCGGCGAGAACGCCGGTGACGTCGAGGAGATCTCGACCGGCGAACCGCTGATGATGACCATCGGCACGGCCACGACGGTCGGGTCGGTCACCAGCGCGCGCGGCGGCGAGGCCGAGGTCGCGCTCCAGCGCCCGGTATGTGCTCGCGAGGGTGCGAAAATCGCCATCAACCGCCGACTGGGCGGCCGCTGGCGCCTCATCGGGATCGGTACGCTGCGGGAATGAGCGTCGTCATGGACACGAACGCACTGATGATGCCC